>Ga0255783_10000150_pt1 | contig 79754 bp, 46 predicted proteins | sample 011ome_22_FD_179981 | JGI IMG/M metagenome (GOLD analysis project Ga0255783, IMG submission 179981) | Coastal salt marsh microbial communities from the Groves Creek Marsh, Skidaway Island, Georgia - 011507BT metaG (version 2) | ecosystem: Environmental > Aquatic > Marine > Intertidal zone >... | reverse complement strand
GCCGTCTGAAGATGAAGATTCAGGAGATTCGGAAGTCCCGGCGCCGTCTGAAACGGAATCCGTCGCGCAGGCCGAAGCGGAATCGGCAAGCGCGGAAGAAGAGGCGGAAAAGGAGGTGGAAGATGCCGTCAATCACGTTGAGGGTAAACTCACCAGAATGGCCGAGAAAATCGACGCCGCCCAAGATGAAATCGACAAATCGATGACAGACATCGAAAAGGCGCAAGATGCTATTGATGACGCTATTGATGATGAAGACGATGAGTCGCACATACCAATACATCCGAATTCTACAAATGAAGAACAACCGCCTCCTTCGGAAGAACAAGACACTTCAGCATATGGTACAACGTCTGAGGCAACTGTCTAAACCGACAATAAAATGGTAATATCACAATATCTCCTTTCTCCGAGGCAGACCGCGAACCCGGTCCGAAGCGGAGAAAAAGGAAAAGAAACTTTATACTTATTTTACACAAAATAACCCGTAGTATTTGGGCGGATAGAAATCGATTGCAGAAAGGAGACGATAGAGACGATGACGACTACTTACTATTCGCATCGCGTGTACAAAACCAAATCTCTCTCTCGCGCGCGAGCGACGTCCCAATAATGCACTTTTAATGACAAAACTTATCCATATTTCTTTATTAAAACTCTCTTTCACACGAATGTCTCTTCGTCGCGCCGCAAACAATAACAACAACAACAACATCATCTTCAACAACATCTCAACGAGGAGAGAAAGGAGACGAATAGTTCGCGACTTTCTTTCGCCTTCGATGATGTTGTTCTCGTTCTCGTTCCTCCTTTCTCTGTTCTTTTTTTTTCCCTGGTGTTGGTTGTCAAAAAATACGCGAGGAGAGAGCACGAGATCGACCACGCTACGAGCAGACGGAAATCATCACGGATTACTCGTCGCCGTGGTGACGACGACCAAAGACGCGAGCGGAAGACGATTCGAGCAATGGGTGCGTTATCACGAGCAGGTAGGAATCGGGCTTTTTTACGTGTTCGTGGACGATAGGACAAAGAAGTACGATGCTTTTTCCCAGAAAAAGGAGAATGTGAAATTGTTTAGCGAATCTGAAATGGAAAGTATTCGAAGTAAATTGCTTTGTAATAAAGAGCAATGGTTGGTGCCTTGGATTCGTAAGCGAGGCTGTAACGCAGAGTTATTCGTAAAGCAGTCCCAAAATGTGGAGATGGCAATTGAGATGGCGACAGAGGATAACGTGGATTGGATAGCGCACATCGATACCGATGAGTTGTTGTTTCCCGCTGGCGTAGCAAACCTAGATATTCGTGAACTTTTACGAGAATATCAACCGAGGGATATAGACGGGATTGTGTTGCCAAATTATGAAGCGGTGCCAGAAACAAAAGGTGGAGTGCAAGATCCGTTTGTCGACGCGACGCTTTTCAAATGCAATTACGCGCACGCCGATAAGAAAACGTGGAAGAAACTCGGCGGTGTAGTCGTTCGTAACAAATCTCTCCCGAACTTCTTTCTGGCTTATGCGAACGGAAAATCAATCGCGCGAGTCGCTCGAAATAGATTACGCTCAAACGGTGCGCACAGGTTCAAATTTCGGCCAATATCAAAATCTCCCTCTTCGCGACAGCGCTTCAACGAAGTCACGCACTCGGAAGCGAAAATCTTACACTACCCGTACATGAACCTCGACGAATCGATCAAACGATTGCGCAACTGCTGCCCACGCGACGTGACTTCATCTCTCGACGCTGAAAAAATAAACCAAACCTTCCTCCTCGACTTTGATCGGCAGGCCTTTGTCGCTTTGGTCTTAAACGGGGAAGGCGAAGACGAAGAAAGCGAAAGACTGGAAGGAAGAAGAAGAAGAGCAGAAGCCTGGTACAACGAGCGAATCGTCTTCGAGGACGTCAACGAGACCGCCGCACTCGTCCACTCCGGCGTCTTCGATCGAATATACGCGCCCAGTCTTCTCTTAAAAAAACTTTCGCAAAAGTAGCCTCTAATAACTACTCACTCCCCGTACTGTTAAAGGTCTGGTGGTTTGGTGTCTTTTCGAGATGTTTTCGGGCAAAAAAAATCCACTTCGCTTCATTTATATTCTCTCACCCTTCTGCTTCACACTCGAGAATAAAATGCCTTTTACGCACTACCGCGCGCTAAAAGCGATGCCGACGATGACGCTCGCGTTGTTGTTCCTTTTCGCGACGTGTTCCTTTCTCTCCCTCTTTTTGGTCGAGAGCGTGGACGCACGAACGGATGAATCCTTCTTGAAAATCAAAACCGATGACGACGACTTTTCCACGAGGGAAGGTGCCTTGAAGCTGACGAAAGCGGGACACGTGAACGAGTATCGCGTGCTCCGTGGACACGACAAAAAGCAAAAAATTATCTCGACTACGCCAGATGCGTACGTCTCCTCGGAAGATCTTCCGGAATCTTTCACCTGGTCGAACGTTTCCGGACACAACTTTCTCAGCAAGAGCTTGAACCAACACATACCGCAGTATTGCGGGTCGTGTTGGGCGCACGGCGCGATGTCGGCGCTCGCGGATAGGATCCAAATCGCGAGCGGGAAGAAACGAATGCAAGACGTGAACTTGGCGATTCAGTTTATTCTGAATTGTGGGACGGAAGTTGCCGGCTCGTGCCACGGAGGCTCGCATACCGGCGCGTATCAGTTTGTACACGACGTCGGCTTTGTGCCGTACGATACGTGTTTGAGTTACGAGGCGTGCTCGAACGAATCGATCGAAGGCTCGTGCGGGTACGTGACGGATAGATACAAGTGCAACGCGATTAACACGTGCCGGACGTGCTCGACTTTTTCGCAGTTGGGTGGTTTTTGCGCGCCGTTGGCGACGTTTCCAAACGCGACGGTCAAAGAATACGGGACGATTTCGGGGGAAGAGGCGATTATGAAGGAACTCTACGCGCGAGGCCCCGTGGCGGCTGGTATTGATGCCGACGGTTTACGTTCTTATACTAAAGGTATTTATACCGACACCCCGTCTTATGAAATCAATCACATCGTCAGCATCGTCGGTTGGGGCGTAGAGAAGAAAACAAACACGAAGTATTGGATCGTTCGAAACAGTTGGGGCCAATATTGGGGCGAGATGGGCTTTTTCCGCATCGTCCGCGGAAAGAAAAGTTTAGGCATCGAAGACGAAGTCGCGTGGGCAACTCCTGGAAGATGGACTGGGATGAAACACGACGATTTTGCGAACTTCCCGTGCTTCGAAGACGGCGCCAATTGTCAGGAGGAAGATTTCTTGCCGGACGTGAAAGATATGGCGGCGGAATACGTCGACCCGAGCGTGAAAGGGATTCCGTTCGGGAAGGTACACTCCGACGAAAAACAAAAGGAGAAACAATAAGCGCGCGTATGCACGCGCGCGAATCTAACTTCATCGTACAAAACCTTTGTAATATATATATACACACACACACCTGCTTTTGCTTTTGCTATCTTTTCGTTGATATTGAAACAATCATCTTCTTCACAAAAGCACCGCTTTTCCAAATACAAAACCCGAGAGGGCGAGAAACCATGACGCCTCACCGATAGGAAGGAAGAAGAAGACGAGGAAGAAGACATCAGCGTCATGCCAATCGTCCCGAGAGTCAAACCGAAATCATCCTCCTCCTCGAACGCGTCTTTCTTCTCTCGATTGGTCTTCTTCTTCTTCTTCTCAAAAACTCAGCGCACGCAAATCGTTTGGAAATCTCTCGGACAAAACAGACGCCCGCTCCTTCTGATTCTCGCTGCATTCTTCCTTCACCGCGAATTCCTCGCTTCGTGCGGCCCACACTCCAAATACGGGTTCTTGGAAACGCGCGCGTGCCATAAAAATGCCTCGGCGAAAGAGGATTGGAAAACGTCCAAATTTGGTTTCGATTTTCTTCTCAATCGACCACAGAGAGGAGGGAAAAAATGTTTCGTCGCGAAAGAGGACGAAAAAACGAGCGGGTTTTGTCTGTGCGATGGGCATAAAGTAGCCGGTTTGAGAAATTGCGGCGACCAGGTGGAGATTGATTGTCAAAGCGCGTGCAGAGAAGAGATTGTGGGAAGCAGAGGTGCGAGTAAGAAGCGTCCGCGATGGAAAGAGTACGGCGGCGGCGCGGATGTAAAAGAGTGTCCTTTGAAAAAAGTGTTCGAGGAGCGACCGGGTGGCTATGAAAACGCGATGAAGAATACGAAGAGGATGCACGCGATGTTTAAAAAAGTGATCGTGAAGACAATGCCGAATGGGTTTTCGTTTACGCTGCCGAGTGATAGGAGACGAGCGAGTTTGAAGAGAGATTTCGTGTTGGCCGGGGAACGGCTGGCGAAAGCGCAAGTGGAAGAGATCCGCGGGAAGACGGAGGCGTACGTGAAGAGCGTCGAGGAGGAGATTAGTGGTATGCAAAGAAACATCGAGGAGTATTTTGAGAATCAACGAGGTATTGTCATCGTCGGTGGGTCAAAGTATAGCATCAAGACGTCGTATTGGATAGCCATACACGCCGTGCGGCGCGCCAAGTCACGATTACCAATCGAATTGTGGTTCCCGGCGAACGAGTTACCTTCCTGCGAAGATGTCGAAGATTTAAGGGATTTAGGCGTTATCGTTCGCTCGTTTAGCGAGCTCGGGGACGCGTTAAACTTTGCGAGTAAAGGAAAACGCAAACCGAGTCGATTCGCGTATAAGCTTTTAGCGCTAACGTTTTCGTCGTTCAAAGAAGCGTTGAGCGTTGACGCGGATAATTTGGTGTTAAGAGATCCAGAGACGAAACTATTCAACAGTGAGGAGTATAAAAGAACCGGGGCGGTGTTGTGGCGAGACTTCTGGAGAGATTCGAGCGCGCCGGATGCGCGATTGGCCCTTTTTGGAGACGAAAATGCGCCTTCGTGGCCAAAGTTTACGCACGAGAGCGGCCAAATGCTCGTCGATAAGAGTAAACATTGTAACGCGTTGTTTTTAGCGTTATATTTTAACGCGTTCGATCATATCTTCTACCCTTTGTTCGGTGGGTTCATGGGTATCGGTGATAAAGAGGTATTCGCCGTAGCCATGCGCTACTTCAAAGACGACTTCACCATCGTGCCACACGACCCGGACCACGTGGGCATTCGAGACGGTTCGAACGGAAACATCTTCGGAAATACAATGTTGCATCGCGACTTAAACGGTGACCCGTTGTTTTTACACGCGAATAAAGGGAAAATGACCAACCATGTTCCAGATTTCGCCGATTTTTCCTCGACGAAGTACATCCGAAGGTGGGAAGAGAGCGCCTTTCTCGGCTCCAAAGTCGTTCGCGTGATCAACGAAGCCACGGGAGAGCACGATTTTGAGCAATGGATATTTGATTTAGTTTCCAAGAACAAGTTTAAGTTTGGTGACGCGAGCGATGCGTATTACGACGTTTTGAGCGAAGAAAGCGGTCGCGGCAGTTTGTTGGATGGGATGTATTTGAACGATTACCTGCAAAATCCAGGCGTTATGTTCTTACACAGTAACTTGCATTCGTAAAGGTATTTAGAAAGAGAGAGAGAGAGAGAGAAAGAGAATTACGTTAGATTATAAATTAGAAGAAGTAGAAAGGTGTACTCGAGTTAATCAGAGAAAACTGTCATTATTCTGTGGAAACATCCATCTCCTCTTGCAAAGGTTCTTCCGCCGACGCGGTATCGTCCGCCTCGTCGTGCGCGCCTTCATCTAAATCCTCTTCCCCGTGCTCTTCGCCGCCGTGCGGTTTCGACGAGCTCTTTTTGCTACCGTGTCCACCACGCTTACTACGCTTACTGCTATGCTTACCGCCGCCTCTCGAGGATCGCCCGCTCGGTTGCTCCGCCGGCTCTTCTTCGCTTAAAGCGTCGTCCTCCTCTTCCTCCTCGTGGTTGTCCTCAACGCCGCTACCACCACCATTATGCCCATCCACGTCCACTTCGCTCAGAGCTTCTTTCATCACCTCCAACTGCGTCGTCTTATGTTCCAACTCCAGATGTTTCTCTTCCAACAAGCTCGACGCGTGCGTCAACATGTCGTGTTTCTCCTTCAACGCGCCGGACGCCTCCTGATGCTTCTCTTTCAAACTCTCAAACTCCTCGTGCACGCTGCTCAAAGCGTCCTTGTGCTCGGCCAAAACTTGCCGGCAGTGTTCTCTTTCCAACACTAAATCGTTCGAAATCCCTCGCCACCGGTTCACGATCGACTGTCGATGGTTGAACGCGTCCGCGTGGAACAGGATGAACGAGAGCAGGAACCCAAAGACGAACGCAATCAGCGTTTTCCCGTTCGCTTTCGTCGTCGTCGTTTGAGAAGAAGAACCACCACCCGTCGTCGTCGTTCTCTTCTTTGGGTACTCGTGCAAACGCTCTTCTTCTTCGCTCGAGGCCATTCTTCTCTCGAGAGTCGTCAAAGTCGTTTCTGTGTCGTTGTTTTGATGCGTTTCGGGTTGTTGTTTCCGCCCCCATGCAAAAAATCATCCGTTTTTTTGGTCTTTGAAGCATCGAGAGCCACCAATTTCTGCACACGTCAGACACGCAAGTAGTTACGTACAGTCTTCACAAAACTAGCGCTCGTTGTTTACACAAGACACGCAGTATATACATTTACGCGACATTCCTATCGCATAAATCTATCGCATAAAGTAAACTAAGAAACTTAAGAACTACATAAATGAGTTCCTCCTCCGCGTTATCGTCCGTGGCGCGCATCGCGCAGTTGCCCGCACAGAAGAAATCGACGAGTTTTAAAAGTCGTCGATCTTCAATTGTCAGAGCGGCGAAAAGAGAAGAGGTACGCGCGCGCGCAGATGTTCTTTTTGGTTTCGTAGTATTGATTTTTGGGAAGAAATGTGTTCGTGCGTTTCTTCGTCGCGATTTGCGCGGAGCAAATGTGGATTTCTGTGGTCGCGTTGGTCCGCACGGGCGCGCGAATGGAAATGATTACGCGCGAAGGCGATGACGTCCACATTGGATAGATGTGTGTCGTCATCCCGTCGAGAATTTCTTCCCTCCCTCTCTTCTCGCTTTCGGAGGTATGTTTTCGCATCGCTGACCTCTCTGTTTCTACTTCTTTCGCTCTGCTATACCACAGGCTTCCGAAGAGGTCTCCAACTCTCGCAGAGACGTGCTCAAGAACGCGCTCGGCGTCTCCGCCGCGTTTGCCGCTTTGGGTGCCAATGGCCAAGCCAACGCTGCGGACGACCAAGGCGTCGCGTCGTCGAGAATGTCCTACTCTCGATTTTTGGAATACTTGGACATGGGCCGAGTCAAGAAGGTTGATTTGTACGCCAACGGTACGATCGCGATCGTGGAAGCGGTTTCGCCGGAATTGGGCAACAGAGTGCAAAGAGTCAGAGTGCAATTGCCAGGCACCTCCGGCGAGCTTTTGCAAAAATTCAGAGAAAAGAATGTCGACTTTGCGGCGCACAGCGAGTCCGAAGATACCGGTGGCGTCTTCTTGAACTTGTTGGGTAACTTGGCGTTTCCTTTGTTGCTCGTTGGCGGTTTGTTTCTGCTCACCAGACGATCCGGTGGCGCCGGCGGCGGACCGGGCATGCCGGGAGGCATGGGCGGCAACAACCCGATGGCGTTTGGTAAATCCAAAGCCAAGTTTCAAATGGAGCCGAACACGGGCGTCACGTTCGATGACGTTGCCGGTGTCGACGAAGCCAAGCAAGATTTCATGGAGGTTGTCGAGTTTTTGAAGAAACCGGAACGATTCACCGCCGTCGGCGCGAAGATCCCGAAGGGCGTTTTGCTGGTCGGTCCGCCGGGTACCGGTAAGACTTTGCTCGCCAAAGCGATCGCCGGTGAAGCCGGTGTTCCATTCTTTTCCATCTCCGGTTCCGAGTTTGTTGAAATGTTCGTCGGTGTTGGTGCGTCCAGAGTGAGAGATTTGTTCAAGAAGGCGAAGGAGAACGCGCCGTGCATCGTTTTCGTCGATGAAATCGATGCCGTCGGTCGATCCAGAGGTACCGGCGTTGGTGGCGGTAATGACGAAAGAGAGCAAACGTTGAACCAGCTGTTGACGGAAATGGATGGTTTCGAAGGTAACACTGGCGTCATTGTCGTTGCGGCGACGAACAGAGCGGACATTCTTGATCCGGCGTTGTTGCGTCCGGGACGTTTCGACAGACAAGTCTCTGTGGACAACCCCGACTTGAAGGGCAGAATTGAAATCTTGAAAGTGCACGCGAAAAACAAGAGATTCGAAGGTGAAGTTGACATCGAAACCATCGCCAAGAGAACCCCGGGCTTCTCTGGTGCGGATTTGTCCAACTTGTTGAACGAAGCGGCCATCTTGACTGGTCGAAGAAACAAGGACTCCATCACTTTACTCGAAATCGATGACTCCGTCGATAGAATCGTCGCCGGTATGGAAGGTACTCGATTAACGGACGGTAAAGCGAAGACTTTGGTCGCGTACCACGAAGTTGGCCACGCCATCTGCGGTACCTTGCAAGCCGGTCACGACCCGGTTCAAAAAGTCACCATCGTCCCGAGAGGCCAAGCCAAGGGTTTGACCTGGTTCATCCCGGGCGAAGACCCGAGTTTAATTTCCAAACAACAAATCTTCGCGAGAGTTGTCGGTGCGTTGGGAGGCAGAGCCGCGGAAGAGATTGTCTTTGGCGAAGCTGAAGTCACCACGGGCGCCGGCGGTGACTTGCAACAAGTCTCCTCGATGGCGAAACAAATGGTCACCGCGTTTGGCATGTCCGATGTCGGACCGTGGGCGGTCCAAGACCAACAATCTGGCGACATGATCATGAGAATGATGGCTAAGAACTCAATGTCTGAAAAATTACAGAACGACATCGACGTCGCGGTGAAGAGAATCGCGGACGAGGCGTACGTCATGGCGCTCAAGCACATCTCGGATAACAGAGAAGCGTTGGACGAAATCGTTGAGGAGCTTTTGGAGGTAGAAACTATGGACGGTGCTCGATTCCGCGAAATATTAGCTAAATACGCGACCATCCCGGAAGAGAACATCCCGAAGAAGGTTGAAATGTGGGCCAACCCGAGACTCCAAAACGCCATCGACGGCAGTGAGTTCAAGAACTAATTTTTTGCGCGCGAATAAACATACAAAAACATGAAGAGAGAAAAGAAAAAAGGAGCATAAAAAGAACCACCAAAACGTAATCGAATCTATATCAAAAGCTGTTGTCAATAATAATAAATTTAAGAGTTAGTAGTTTCCTATATCGCATGTTGTACACGTCTTGTTTCTAATGTCTCGCTATCTCTATTTCTCTAGTATCTCTCTCTCTCTCTCTATAAAATCTTTCATCTCGCAACTTTCGCCATCCTCGCCAGCCTTTGCAAGTGAAAGTTAATCGTATTCTTCACCTTTGGCGTTTTCGCGTGCGTGCTCGTGCACTTATCCAACAAATCTGACTCCCGCATGCACTTGCTCATGTCGAAGTTGTTTTTCTTCAGCGCCGTCATCAGCGCCGTCGTTTCCTCCATGCACGGTATCACTTTCCCTCGTTTCGTTTTTTTCACGTTGATCCACAAGCGAGGTTCCACGTTTTTTCCCATTTTCTATCTCTACTAGTAGTAGTATGCGGCAGTACAGCTTCTCTCTCTCTCTCTCTCTCTCTTTCGAACGCACAACGGAGGACACGCAAACCCTCGTTTTACTTTTCCCGTCGCGTGCTCTCTGAAGTCCTCTCCTCTCTCTCTCGTCCACCCAATAAGGTGTGTTGTGGAGTGTAAATGTGGAAAATGCTTCCTCTCGTAAATTCTGAAGAAGAAGGAGAAGAGTTTTTTGCAAAGTGGGTCGATTGCCAAAAAGGTGAAAAAATCGCAAAAATCAATCCAACCAAGAAAAGAAAAAAGCTGCCCAAAAGACGCTTTATCTCTTTCTTCACAACAAATATTCCATCCAAACACAACCCGCATAAGTAAAAGAGTAATAAAGCAGCACGAAGAAGAAGAAGAAGAAGAAGAAGAACGAGAGAGAGAGAGAGAGAACAAAAGAGAATATCTACGACGGATATGCCGCGATATTACTGCGAATACTGCGACGCGTACCTCACGCACGATTCCCCGACCGTTCGAAGACAACACATTTCCGGATTTAAACACAAAGCGAACGTGAGGAATTACTACTTACAGTTTACCGACTTCAACACTAACCCGAACGCGACGATGACGACGCCTACGACTATGATGCCGCCGAATGCGATGGCGATGCCCGGGATGATGATGGGTGGTGGTGGTGTGGGTGGTGGTGGTGGTGGGCAAATGATGCCGCCTACGACTTTGATGCCGCCACCGATGTTGATGGGTCAACAGCAACCGCAATCGATGATGCCGCCGCCAAAGTATTGAAAAGAAAAGAGAGAGAGAGAGAAAGTGGAGAGGAGTTTAAGAGAGAAGAAAATTTTCGCGATGGATTGCTTTCACCGCCGCTTTCGCCGCCGCCCGGCGCCGCGTCTGTTGATTTTGGTCTTGTGCATCATCGTCGTCGTTCTTTCGAACGAAGCGAAAGCTATTTCGACGACAACGGTAAACCGAAACACTAGCGATCAACAACAACAAAGCGATGAAGAAAGATCTTCATCGATAGTAGTATTAGAGAGTCTGCGCCGAGAAAGTATCGGCCCGTCCGGCGCGTATTACGCGTTTGATGGCGTGGACGATTACATCATCGCCAGGGACGTGCGCGGTTTACCGTCTCGAACGATATCCGCCTGCGCGTGGGTTTTTGTGAATAGGCATAAAAGCTTTAATCGAATCGTCAGTCACGAGTGGATTAACTGGGGATGGAATTTGTACACGGACACACAAGGCGTTGCGAGGTTCGGCATCGGCAAGGAGAATAAAGATTTCAGCGCAGGGAAGGTTTTGTTCTTAAACAGGTGGCATTTTGTCTGCGGGACGTACGACGGGAGGGCGATCACGGTGTTCGTGGACGGAGCGGCAGGTCCACAGGTACCCTTAGAGGAAAGCGGTCTGGATTTCGATGGACATGTGACGATTGGCGGCGCGGAGTGGGATCCATTCGACGGGAGGTTGGATGACGTGAGCATATGGAATCGAGCGTTGACTCCAGCGGAGGTGAGACGCTTGATGGTGGTCGGAATGTCCTCGTCTTTTGATGAAGCGTCGAATATGAACAAATTAGACGATCCAACTTTGATTTGGATGGTTAAAGATTGCGTCGCGTTTTGGACGTTTGACGAGGAAACGACGACGATGCATGGGGAAGGCAACAAGGAAGTGTTTCTGCACGACTCAAGCGGACGAGGAAACGTGGCATATTTAGGACGTGGGAGTCGTATGCCAAAGAGATACGTAAACGACGCGCCACCGAGTCGAATTCCGTGCGTGTCAAAGAGTAGTTACTCTTCGCACGACGATAGCGATGATGCCAGAAAAGATATACCGAGAGAGAAAATTGATCTCAACGTCGATTATGAAGAAGGTGGTAAAAACGCCAAGCTCGTTTTCCGCGTTATATCTGTCTATCCGAGCGACTTAATCCAATTATCTCTGCGTTATGACAAATTCGACAAATACGAGGACGGTGAGAACGTTGTCATCGATACATCGTACACGATTGATCCGTCGTTAGATCCCAAAGATATTAAAAATTTAAACGCTCTCGCTCGAAGCGTCTTTGTTGAAATGGCGCCATTGGAGTTAGAATGGGAAACCGATGATTTGGATATGGAATGCGCGACGATCGTGTTTGAAGCGAAAATCATCGAAGACGGAACGGATGTCAACGACGAAGATATACCGTGGTCCATGAGAACTGTTTTAGTCGACATCACCGAACAACCAGAGTTGTGCCAAGTTTTCGATAGCTTGAAAGCCTCTCGCATCGGTGCCGGATCGTGTACGGAAAAACGCAAAGAAGTACGTCAGATCCGTCCGAAACGCGAGTACGCTGAATTTGTCGAGAAGACGGATCGAGAGAGAAGAGAAATCGTTTCAGAATTCATCGAAGACAGTGCGATTGGCGCTTTACCGTTTGTCTCCGTCGTCGTTCCGTTTTACAACGGGGCGAAGGAGACTTTAGAGGAAACTTTATCGAGCGTCTATTCGCAAACGTATAAAAATATCGAAGTGTTACTTATCGACGATGGAAGTAAAGATGGGTCTTCCGAAGTTGCGAGGCAGCTTGTCGATCGGTTCAACCAAAAAGGCGGACGGTTGTTCCAAATCCAAGTCCACGAGAAACAAAACGGCGGTTTAGGAGACGCGCGGAACTTTGGTTTCGATCGTGCAATCGGTAAGTACGTTTTACCACTCGATGCGGACGATTTGATCGACGAAACGTTTATTGAAAAAGCCATCGACTTGCTCGAAGATCCGAACAACGATTACAACTTAGCCGTGGCGGATCTCGTAGGCTTTGGCGACTGGGAGTACAGTTGGAATTTACCAAAATACGATCCGCAAGATCTGCGCTACTTCAACGCCTTCCACTGTTCGGCGGTCATTTTGAAGTCTTTATGGGATAATACACCCGGTGGATACCCGCGAACGACGTTGTTCGGCTATGAAGATTGGGCCTTTTGGCTCGAGGCTGAAAAGTACGTCGGTTTAAAGCCAGTAAACATTCGCGAACCGTTGTTTAAGTATCGCTTGCGCAAAGGCTCCATGCTCCAATCTATGATTGACGGTAAAAACGAGTTGTTCGCTCTCGCCAGCGTGCGCATGTTAAACCCAATAACTTATCCAGTCGAACTCATATTATCCGCACACGACATGTTCAACGAGAGAGACGTTACGAGAGAGATTGTGGACACGCTCACCGCGAAATTGACCAAGTTTCAACGTGCGGCAATGCCGGCTCTCATGCTTGGGATTTACTTTGAATCAAACGGGAAATTCCCCGAAGCTGGGCAAATGTATTTAAGAGCGATTGAGATAACGGACGGAACGAACGATTGGCAGCCTCGATGGAGAAACGGCTTGTTGTTACAAAAAGTAGGAAACTACGATGCTGCGAACGTAACATTATCGAAACTGTTTAAAGATTTCGACGGTCTGGAGCAAGTCTACGAAGAGAAACGTAAAAGAACGCCGAGCATGTTTGGTGCAATTTTAGCTCCATCTGTGGTAGAGAAACGAAGACATTTGCGCATGGAAAACAATAATAGCGACAATAATGTCAACAAGAGTAGTAAGAAATACACTGGTGGCGGTGGTGCGAACAAGAACGACGAGCTGTAGAAGACGACGACGAAGAAGAAGAAGAAGAAAAAGAAGTGAGAGGTACGAGATCTAAAATTTTGAATGTAGAAAGTTTTGGTAATTAAAAATTGTATATAAATGTATAGCCTTTATTAAAGACTTAATAGAAGCTGAAACCCTTGGCCGCGTTGGTCAAGACGTTCGCGTGCACCGGATCAGCGACGTGCGCTTGCCAGTTGGCGATCGGACCTTCTTGGGTGGCCAAAGCTTGGAAGATGCAGCCCAACCACGCGAACATGGACAATCTGCAGTGCTTCAACTCCTTGATTTTCAACTCCTCTAAGTCACCGGCTTCCGCAAAACCCAACGGGTCGAATCTACCGCCCGGGGAGACGGACAATTCCAACTCTGGGAACGGGTTTTCAAAGATACCCGTTCTGTACGCCTCGGCGTTGCCGACCAAGAAGACTTCGATGGCCAAAACTGCCCAAAAGTTCGGGTAGCCAGAGCCTTCCGGCGCCAACGGTGCCACGGCGCCCGGAAACTTGTCCGCGACGGCCGTGCAGTCATCCGGAGTGCACAAGGTACCCGCGGTAAACCACGGAATGCCGGTGCCGTTCTCGGCGGCCCAGGCGCCGGTGACGCCCAACTGCGCCCATCGACCGTGGATCAACTCTCTCTCCGCGTTTTTCTCATCCGTGTACGGGATAATCAAGGAGTTACCCCCGCCCGGGTAGGTACCAAATTCCGGGTACAAATCCGGCGGCGCCAACGAACCGAAGGAGGCGATTTGGGCCTTCTTCTGCGTGGACGGCGAGGACGCTTTCGTGCGTCTCGCGGAGATTTGTTTGTCAACCGATTGCTTTTGGAGGATTGATTTTTGGGCGATTTTCGCGCCGGTGAAAGTGGTAGAGAAGGACATCTTTTTTACTTTGTGGTGTGTTTTGCGTGTGCGAAGAGAACAGAGATGTTGTCTTTGTGCGTGACTGTTTAAGTGCGCGCGGTGTGGGTGATTCTTGCGAGAGTAAACGCGCGCGTGTGTGTGTATGACGAGATTGGAAAAAAGATATATTCAGTCGTATTTGAAAGGAGAAGATACGCTCTGAGAGGGAAAAAAGCACGTTTATGACTTTTTGATGATCAAAAGAGGCAGATCTCCCCGTTTCAAATTTTCTGTGGTGCAACGAGTTTTGTGGGAGGAGGCAGTTTTTTTTCCTTTTTCTCTCCCCTCTCTCTTTTCTCTCTCTTTCCTGGTGAGCGTTTCAATAAGTTTACGTGTGTGTACAGTACGTGCGCGTATATAAATTTATACACCGCCTTTTTATTAAATTGCTACAAAACTACTACATAGTGCGTGTGCGTGCGTGTTACTTTACGCTACGGCCCAAAGCGACGTATCTCTCTCGCTCGCTCTCTCGCTCTCTTCTCTTGTTTCGTTCGTTTATGTGTGAATTTTTTATTGATACTGCATGTATTTCGCCGTACTGCTAAACTTTTTGAAGCCTTTGATGACTTTGTTCACGGCGTCTAAGAAATCTTTTTCGCTGACGGTTTTCCTTCTCTGTCGAATGGCAAACATGCCGGCTTCGGTGCAGACGCTGTGGATTTCTGCGCCGGTGCTGTTCGGACACAATCGACTCAACAACTCGAATCGAATGTCTCTTTCCACAGCCATCGATCGAGTGTGAATCTTAAAAATCTGCGTCCTACCTTCTAAATCCGGCAACCCAAACTCAACTTTTCTATCCAATCTACCCGGTCTCAATAACGCGGGATCTAACGTATCTGGTCTGTTTGTAGCCATTAAAACTTTAATGTTCCCTCTCGCGTCGAACCCGTCCAACTGATTCACAATTTCCAACATCGTCCTTTGCACCTCGTTATCTCCACCTTGGCCGTCGTCAAATCTCGCACCGCCAATTGCATCGACTTCGTCGAAGAAAATCAAGCACGCTTTTTTACTCCTGGCCATTTGAAACAACTCTCGGACCAACCTCGCGCCTTCGCCGACGTATTTCTGCACCAACTCTGAACCAATCACGCGTATAAAACACGCGTCCGTCCTATTCGCCACCGCTCTCGCTAACAACGTCTTCCCAGTCCCAGGAGGCCCGTAACACAAAATCCCTTTCGGAGGGTCAATCCCTAGCGTAACGAACTTCTCCGGATGCAGCAACGGCAACTCCACGACTTCTCTTAACTTTTCAATCTGATCTTTATTCCCGCCGACGTCTGCGTACGTCACGTCCGGTTTCTCCTCCACCGTCATCATCGTCACGCTCGGATCAATCTTCGGCGGAAGTGGAATTTGTATGCTATATTTTGTCCTATCCACGCCAACTCGCATCCCTTCCTCGATGTCCGTCGGCGCCACGTGTTGCCCCAAACCAACCACAAACTTCGCGATCTGTTTCACGTTGATGACGTACTGCGCGTCCGTCGTCCCCGGGTTGATTATCTTCGTGCACCTCGCCACTTGCAACGGATGCTCCTCTTGCGTCGCTTGCTTATCCGCGGTTAAATCCCATCTCGACGGTGGCGCCAACCCAGTGTCCGACTCTTTTATCCCGCACAACTTTTCCACGCGAGACACGCAGGACACCAAATCGGTTTCCAGATTTTTTATCAACGTCCCGTACGGTCCAACGCCGTACGTTTTCAACAAAGCGATGTCGTCCGCGTCGAGCGGGATGATTTTCTTGTCTTTCTTGTCCTCGGAGTCCTCGGAGTCCGGGTTTTCGACGACTTGTTGCACCATGAGTACTGCGCGTTGTTCCTCTCGTCGTCGCGACAGATCTCTCTTTTTTTATGGAGAGGTTTTCCTTGGAAGCCGTTGAAACACAATTATTTAGGGTTGCAATTTTTAAAAATTTTTTGAGGAAGGAATTCTTTGTTTTTTCTGGGGGAAGATTATGCCCGCACAAATCAAAACTCTTTTGTAGTAAGGATGGCTGCCGAAGATGCGACGATCGAGGCGTGCAATTTGTTCTCGCAGCTCGCGATCTCAAAAACCACGACCATCGAGGAAGTCGTCTCGAAAAACTACGGCAGTTGGCGCGCTCTTTTAACTCTCATGAAAGAAATTCGGCAAGACGACACCTCGAAATTTTCGAAATTAGACTTGGAACGAATCGCAAACTTATCGGTTGGGTTTCACCAGTGGGGGACGAGACAGTTGAAAGAAAGAAGTCCGATGTTTAGCGACGAGTTCAAAAGATTCGTCTCCAATCGGCTCATCGTGGAAAGCTTGATGGAGGATTTGATGGGGAGCGCGAGGAGTAAAGGTGGTGATGAGAATAACGATGAGAATGTCGACGATGGTTTTGGGGGAGAACAGTCCAAGACGAAGACGAGCGGTGGCGCGGAGACGAAGGCGTCTTTGTCGCCCAGCGTTCGGAAGAAACAATTGAAAAAAGCGGTCATGATTGAGATACCTGTTGATGGTGAGTGCGAAATTGAAGAAGAAGAAGAAGAAGAAGAAGAAGAAGCGTTTAAAGTTTCTGGGAAAGTCATGAACACGCCCCCTCAACAACAACAACAACAACAACAACAACGACAACAACAACGCGTAGCCGAGCCGCACCACACTCGTTTCGATTCCTCGCCGGAATCCGAAGGTGGAATCTTCGAAGAGGAAGAAGCGGCTGAAGAAGAAGAAGAAGAAGAAGAAGAAGAAGAAGAAGAAGAAGATATTTTAATGGAAACGCCGGCGGCGCCAAGGCAGAGAAGAGACGGTTCGATGCCGCCGCCGTTAGAGGCAGTCACGGTGATGAAGCCACATAGAGAATCCGTCGCGATGACGCCGAAGCAGGTTTACGAGAGCGCCGAAAGACTGAAGCGGTTAGCGTCAGAAAAGTTACAAAAGTTTAGCGTAGAAGGGCAACGCTATGGAGAAAAAGAAGATCAAGAAGAAGGACTAAGTGAAGATACGACGACGATGGAGGAAGTGCGCGCGGCTGCTTATCAAGAACAAGTTTTAAATTACTTGGAAGGATTTGAAGCCATTTTGGAGAAGATTAAAGGTCAGGTTGCTAAGATTAAGAACGCTCCTCTTTCGTTGGCGATGGCAGAGACGATATCGGTTGAGCTCGAAATCGAGTCTTCCATGAAGGAAATTCGAGCAGAGATTCGAGCGCAAAATAAGTAAATACGATCGCAAAAAAGTTAGAAACCATCAGAACAAGGCAACGCAGCGGCAGCGAGGAATAGTAGTGAAAGGAACGCGAAAGCGATAGAGAGAGAGAGAGACTTGATGTTATCATAGTAATGAAAATACCTAGGTGTATTGTTTCATATACACATTTGATTTTGCTTTCTACTTTTAGTTTGCACTAAATCTTTTTTATTTGCGCTTCTCAAAATCAATGCGCAGCAGGAGTAGCGGCGGAGATGGAGGCTTGAGGAACAGTATTCTGCACGTTCTCTTGCATGGGCGCGTCGCCGTGCAACACTTGAGCGGCGACGTTGTTCGCCCCAGGAATGATCCTATCGACGCCTTTCCCCGCAGCAACCTCAACTCGATTATTCGTATCCGATTGTAACACGTCGATCAAGTTTTGATACGTCTCGTTATTTCTGGCCATGTTGTTCATGCAAGACTCTATGCGATCGTCGTTGTTGTTTTGCTCCTTCAAATATTTCGCCTTTACTTGCCTTCTCGTTCGAGAAGGAAACAATCTTTGAATGAGAGTGAAATCAGTACCGAATTGCTCCATGGCTTTGTAAAACAACTCCGTCTCTTGCCTCGTCCACTTTGTCGGTTTTGACCGATTCCCATACGTCTGCGAATTAATCATCATTTTGTCTCCTGTTTTTCGCGTAAACTCGCTCTCACTTATTCGATTTTCGTGCGAGGCTTGCACTGTGAGCGTCGCTTGGTCGGCTACGATTTGACCATTTGGCCCAAGCTTTACTCTCGGCGTGTGCACATTTTGTGCTTGTTGTTGCTGCGCGGCGGCGGTGGGCGCGTTCGCCAAGGCTAAGGCGTTTGCAACTTGGGAGACCTTTTTTAGCGCGGATTTTAAAAGCCCCGCGGCGCCAGTCGTTTTCACGTTCGGAGCTTTTGCCGACGGTGCGACAGTCGCACTCGGTTTCTCACCAGCCGCCGCTCCGAGCGAAGAAGATCTCAGACGCGTTCTTCGTCCGTTCTCCGCAGCTGGCGTTTCTTTGGTTCCGTTTTGATCTTTGTTTGCATCTTCTGCAAAGTGCACTAAGGTTGGTGTCCCGCCAGTCGCCTGGGGCTGGTTTTCACCATCCTCCAACGATCCAACGCCGTCGCCGAACATCAAACCCGACGGGAGCGTCAACAACTGATCACGTCTTCGTTTCTCTTTCCTCGCGTGCATTTCTGCTTTTCGTTCATCTCTCGCTTTCCTCACCATTATATCTCGTATCGAAGTCGGTTGAGGTTCGCTAAAAACTACGTTATCTACCAATCTCGGCTGTGCCGCTTGTTGCGGAGGTTCGGGCGGCGGTACCGAGACACCAACTCTCCCCACTGGTTGTCGTGGCACCGCTTTGCTGGGTACAGGAGCCGGCGGCGCTCTCGTTCGTGGGAGCGGTTGTCGCGGCACGCGTCTTTCCTGTTGCTGTGCGGGCTGTTGCTGTTGTTGTTGTTGTTGTTGTTGTTGTTGCTGCTGCTGCTGCTGTAACAACAACTGTTGTTGTCGCTGTTGCTGTTCGCGTTGTTGTCGCTGTTGCTGTTCGCGTTGTTGTTGCTGTTCGCGTTGCCTTTGCATCTGCGCCTCTCTCTCTCTTTGCAACTTCTTTTGCTTCTCTTGCTCTGCTTTCTCCCTCTGCTGTTGCTGCTGCTGCATCGCCCGTTTCTCCCGCTCCTCTCTCTCGCGCTTCTGCTGCATCTGCGCTCGCAACTCCTTCTCTCTCTGCGCGGCCACCGCCGGCGACTGCATTCTCCCCGCCGCCGCGCGTTCCGGACTCGTCACCCGGTGCGGCGAAGACAACATCGACGCGTCGATCCCCCCCGGTCTTCTCGGCGCCGGCATTCTCTGCTGACTCTGACTTTGCGTTCGAGGCGTCAACCGTTCCGACGTCCCTTCTCGGCTCCGATTCTTTCCCATGCGAGACGGGTCCACTCGAGAATCCATTCGATTCATCATCGGAATTACAGTCGATTTTTTTTTAGCTTGGTGTTGGTATTGCCCCTTGTTCTTGGGCTTCTTTTTTATCGTCGCCGCATCTTGAACCGCTTTGCCTAAACGAGAGACTCTTTGTTGTTGTTGTTGTTGTTGTGGCGGTTGTTGCTGCTGCTTCTGCTCCTTCTGCTGTTGTTCTTGAGCGCGATGCGCGCGATGATCATCCCCCGTCGTCGTCGTCGTCGTCGCGTGAATCGTCTTCTTCTTTCCCGTTACGGGTGATGATGCCGGGGGTGCTCCCGGTTTTGAAGCTGCAATTTTCTTCTTCTTTGCCACCATGATAGATACCTCTTATGTATATAAACGTGGAAGCTCTTCCCTCTCCTCGTCTCGCGCGCGTTACGTTTACGTGTGTGTGTGTGTAATGCGTTATGTGTGTGTGTATATGTATGTGCGCAGGAGAGAGCGCTCTTCTTTTTTGACGAGAGAATTGAATTGAATTCTCACGAAAATTCTTCCCCTTCGTAAAAAAAGAAGATTTAGGGGTGCATGGTTACAGAGCGGGAGACGCGTAAAGCAACTACTTTCGCGAAAGCGATGGATGGGTTTGAGCGCGTACCATTGTTGAAATAATATATATACATTACAACTTGTACCTTTTTACCATTGTCGCGATCAGTAATCGCACTCATCTTTCATACATTCACACGTCCCAAAAGAAGACGTTTTGTTTCGAGCGCGTTTATATGCACATAAATAAACCACGCGCGGCGGGTTTTTATAAAGTCCTCTTTCTGGAAAGCAGGTCCTCGGAACTTGCGAGCTCAGAGCTGTGGCTTCCAGGCATATACTTGTCCTCCGCGGTCGAGACCGAAAGCTTGGATCAAACCGCCGGCAATTCCATGGGCTTGGAGACCGAGAGCGATGATCTTGTCGTTGATGGCCACAGCTGCTTCTGCAGTTCTTCTCGCGAAACCACCCAAAGTCGATTGGGAGAGGATGCCTGAGAAATCAACGACACCAGAGAACTCGAATGAGGCTGCCCTTGCCCACGTTTTCGGAGGCACGGAAACTTTAGACATCGATCTCGTGTTCAACGATCCACCGGCTTGCGCGATAAAGTGATATTGCGGATTAGCACCCGCCTCCGGCCTTTTCGAGATGAACATGCGCTCACCATATTTATTACCACCATCCTCTTGGATGACGAAGTAATCTCCATCAGAGGCACGGATCCATTCCAAACCATCAATGTCTTCAAAGGTTGCTTTGTCTTTACCGTCATACATCATCGTTTGGTTTCCACCATCTGCGCGCTTCCCCTTACCGCCTAAGTGGATACGAGCAGTAACGTCAGATTCTCCTTCGAGGAGCTCGTACGTCGCTGGGATGGAAGACGGCAAGGCACTACCCGTCAAACCGTCCAAGACTGTTTTGAGGGTCGGGGTAGAATAAATGCCGTAATAACCAGCAGTTGAACCTTGGACGAATGTACCAAACTTATCAAACCCAGGGTCTGGAGAGTTGTGCTCAGTCTTTGCACCATCTTCGTCTCTTCCCTTGGCGGTCCAAAATTTGTGCGTAGTAGACGCTGCGCCGTCAATAATCGGAGACTCTTGGAACTCCCACGCAAGGTCATGTTCAAAATCCTTGACGGTGCCATCCCATTGCCAGTTCGTTGAAGCCCACGTGCCTGACAAAGTAGGAGTAGATGCGTGGAGCGCATCTTTGTGGAACGCATCTCTGTCCGCAGTACTGGAGTCGACAGCAAAGCCGTACACTTTCCCGTAAGCCAAACCGTTCTTTTCGAGGAACCCGCAAGAGCTGGTAGCAGCGCAATCAACACCCGCAGCGGTGTACCCCTTCAAACCGATGTACACTCTCGCAGGGACAACGTTTTGCGTGTAAACCCAGGCACTACCGTCGCTACGCGTCGGAGTGACAGCTGCCTTGCGAGCAACAAAAGTCGGTTTTAATTCGTCTTCACCAAAGTTGCCGTTGTATCCGGAGATAGATAAGCAGGCAAATCTGGAGTTGCCGCAATTCACTTCCACGACCTTTTCGTAGCCACCTTGACCAATGGCGCCGACGGCGTACGAAGTTTTGGTTTGAAGATCAACAGCGTGCATAGGCAAACCGACGTAGCCGTAGTCTCTCACTCTGCTGTCCTCACACTCGGCCCACTCTTCTGGAACGAGGTAAATATCGTCTTCAAAACCAATATTTTCACCCCATTGATGCTTCTCTTCCAAGTGGGAAGAGCAGAAGCTCATGAAGTTCCACGTCTGCGATGTCAAAGAGTCCGCGTTGGTAGCATCAATTTGAACGTGAACACCACTCGCCGAAGTTTGCGAATAGTGCGGCTTGGAGTGAGGCGTGTTCGCGACAGTGGAACGCGCCTCGACTTGTTCACCCTTCAGGTTCACCACGGTTTCGATAATACTTCCAGCACCGCGAATCATCGGCGCGGCAGGTCCAGAATGCGTCATGAATTCCTTCATCTGGGCGATGTCGTAATCGACGTAGTAGGCCTTCGATCCGGTGAACTTAGCGGCACCATTGTTTACATCCATGGGGAACGTGGGGAATTCTTCACCAGCGTCCCCAAGGAAACCGTACGACTCGGATTGGGAAATGAAACGCATCGTAACATCATTCAATTTCATCGCACCCATACCATCCGGCACACCCGTGGGCATGTAACCCGTCGTTGCATCGTACTCGCCGATCGTATAGATTGGTTTCAAGTTCCCGTGGGGGAAATCAACGTCCCCGTCTTTGCCGTCTACGCGGTACTCCGCCTTGGAGCCGGCGTCGCTCGCTTCCGCCATTCTCGCCGTGTGCCAGCCGAGAGGCTTGAGTTGCTTCATGAACGCACTCTTCCTTCAAATCGAGAAAGAGAAAGAGAGAGAGAGAGAGAGAGAGAGAGAGAGAGAGAGAGAGAGAGAGAGAGAGAGAGAGAGAGAGAGAGAGAGAGAGATCATCACATGTCAGCAATTTCACAGTCGTTCTTCTTGTTTTGTGCGTTCGACGTCATCAAAAGCAGCAAAAAGAATATTTTTTGCGATCGCAAAAAATAAGAAAAACGACGGCCGAAAAAAGAATAATAGAAAAATAATGTGCGCACCTGTCCGCCGCGTTTGACATTTTCGGATAGATGGAGTCGTAGTTATTGTGAATGGCTTCGAACGCTTCCGGGGATTGAAAATCGCTGATCGCGTGTTCCATTCGAGCGAGGTGGGCGTCGCGAGCGACGCCGGCGTTGGTAATGCCAGATAAAGAATCTGTGCCCAAGCATTCATTCGCCAAGAGAATGTTGGTATCGTCGTTGAGATTATTCACGAGTGCGACAGAGGCTGATGAATATTGATGATGATGATGATGATGATGAATAATGATGATGAGAGAAAAAGTGTGTCAGTGATGTGATCTGGTTCCGTCGTCGTCTAAATCGTCGTCGATGGCGTGCGCGTCAGCGCGCGCGCGCGCGCGACAAACACATCAAATCCCCTAACGAGAATTCAACGTCGAAGAATATTCCTAAAAAAAAAAACGAGACGTTTTCAAGTTAATAATACCTATCGACATCACGCCGGCGAAGGACGCCGCGGCGAACGCCAACGCGGCGTACGGCGATTGTTTCGGTTGCTCTTCGAGCGGGTATCCTTTCTCGGTGGACATTTTGTATTCGGAGGGTATATTTATAGAAGTCGGGAAAACAGTTAGAAACAGTTGGTGTCCAGTTTTGCACACTTATTTTTAATAAGTTCTTCAGAATGACGTCGATTTTTCCATTCTTTTTCGCGAGGAGTTTGAAGAAAAAAGAGGCAGAGTCCATATTTAGGGATTCTTCGTTTGGTGTTTTAAAGTCGTTCGTGAGGAACAGTTATCATAGTTGGTTTCCAATCATCAGTTTTGCACGAAGGTGTTGTAGGTGTGTTCAAAACTTCCGTGAAAAAGTGACAAAATCTTTTTCAGTCAGAGAATTGCCAAAAAACCACTTTTTGTGCGCCGCCAGAGTTTTCTTTGTTTTACGACACGCGTTACCACCACCAACAACAACAACAACACTTTAGTACACTCGCGCGCGCGCTCTTAGCTGCCGCTCGAAAGCAAAAAGAGCGTTGGACGACGACGACGACGACGATGAACGAGGAGCGCGATACTACCACTACGACGACGACGACGACGACGTGGGAGCAATTGGGACTGGACGAGCGGCTGATTCGTTCGTGCGTGTCCCGGAATTTGCTTCGGCCGACGCACGCGCAGATCCGGTCGATACCGCTGACGTTGAAAGGTTTGGACGTGTCGTGCAGAGCGCACACCGGGAGCGGGAAAACCTTGGCGTATTTATTGCCGAGTTTGCACAAGGTTTTCTTGCAAGAGAAGAAGAAGAAGACGAGCAGGGAGAAGACGACAAATCCGAGAGTGATTGTTTTGGTGCCGACGAGGGAGTTGGCGACGCAGGTGAGGAAAGAGTGTCAAGAGATTTTGAAACACTGCGGCGACGACGATGAAAAGAAATACCGCGTCGGGGAGTTACCGCAAGGTTCGAGCGCCTCCGCGGCGGTTCGAGAAGCGGCGAGGAACTGTCCGGACGTGTTGGTGTCTACGCCGGCGCGCGTGGCGCAATGTCTGAAGGATAAACTCTTCCCGCCGAAGAGCGTAAACGGCGACGGGTTAGAGATGATGGTTTTAGACGAGTGCGATTTGTTGTTATCGTTTGGCCACGAGAAAGATATCAAGTACATATTCGAGAGGTGTCGAGAAGGCGTGCAGACGGTGATGGTGAGCGCGACGACGACGAGCGAAGAGGTTGGGAATTTGAAGTCGTTGTTGTTATCGAAACCAGCCGAGGTGGATTGCGACGACGTGGAAGAGATGGAGCAGAAAGAAAGAGAAGAACGGGAGATGAGGAAGGAGCTGAAGAAGAAAAAGAAACCGCTAATCACCCACTTTGGTTTGGAGATTAAAAAAGGGAAGAACGACAAGTTGTTGTATTTAATGGCGCTGTTACGTCTAGGTTTGTGTAAGAAGAAGATTTTGATCTTCGTGAAGGATGCGGACGAAGCCGTGAGAGCGAGACTGTTTTTACATAAGTTTGGCGTTTTGTGCGTGGCTTTGCACTCGGAGTTACCGGCAAATTCGAGGGCGCACATATTAGAGGAGTTTAATCGCGGCGTGCACGACGTGTTGGTCGCCGCCGCGGAGGACGATAGCAGCAGTAATAGTAGTAACGACGGGAGTAACGCGAACGAAAAAGAAAACGCAAAAGAGGAAGAAGAGGAGGAAGAAGAACAACCAACGCGAAAATCTAAAAAAGAAAGGAAGAAGGAGAAAGAAAAAAGGAACCAGGCGGCGAAGAAAGATTCTGAATTTGGCGTTTCTCGCGGCGTTGACTTTAAGAAGGTACACACGGTGATTAATTTTGAGGTTCCGAAGACGTTCGAGGCGTATCAACACAGAGTCGGGCGAACGGGTAGAGCCGGCGCGACGGGCGTGGCGATTACTTTTTTCGGTCCATCGGACGAGGAAGCGTATCACGTCTTATTGAAGGGATACGCCGATGCGGCCGCAGTGGCGAAAGCGGCGGAAGCGAAGGAAGAGGACGATGACGAGGAAGAAGATGAACGAGAGGAAGAGGATGTCGACGACTTTTTGAAACCGTTCGAGCGCCTTCCGAAAGAAGCTACGGAAGCGTTACGATACAGAGCGGAAGATACTTTACGCTCGATTAGTAAAAGCGCGGTTAAAGACGCGCGTTTGCGTGAACTTCGCGTGGAACTCTTAAACTCCGAGCGTCTCGCGTCCCACTTTGAAGAAAATCCGGACGACTTAAATCTCTTGCGACACGATAGCTCCATTTCGAAAAGAGACGACGCAAACAAGCACTTGAGTCATCTTCCTGCGTATCTTCGCAACGCGAGTAAAAAGAAGAGGAAAAAGAACGCAATCAATGCGGTCGAAACGGAAGACGGGGACGAGGCAAAATGGGCTGCCATGCGGTTAGACGTGGACGTCGCCGAGTTTGGACAGAAGAAGAAACGCCGACGCAAAGATAAGAGAGAAGGAGGAAAGCAGAAAAAGACTCGAGAAGAAGTAGGCGCGAAAGTGAAAAGAAAAGCGGGCCGGAAGCGCTCGCGTTAATAATATGATGATGGTGTTGTTGTTGTGGTAGTAGTAATAGTTTGTTTATACAGCAACTCGTGATGATAGATAATGTAGAAATCAAGGCGTGATACCCCCGACTTCTTCACCTTTATTTGCGCCTTCTTTAAGCGCGTCTAAATATCGTACTCTAGTTCCAAAATCGTGGCTTTCCGCCGCATTTTTAATAAATTCGTGTTCGCCACCGAACGAGTGTCCGCTCCACATCTTTCGCGCTCCACCTTTCGAGTTGGTCACGTACACTTGACTCGCCGGGTCCTCCTCCGCTCTCCAATAGGAATACACCGTCGTCTTGGCGCAATAGTGTCTCGACAACATGACGTACGCCAGGAATCCTGAACTCCACTGTTTGCCTTCCGCACCTTTCATCTGCGAGAACAAATCGGTCGTTTCCTTCGTGACCGCATGTGGGATCGTCTTCCAATCGTTGTGAGCTTCCAAGAAATCAAACACTTCCGAAGCCGGTCTCCAAAACGGCACGTGCAGAAACTTGTGTTTGACTTTTTGGTTCAACTTTTTACCTTCCGTCGTGTTCAAGTTTTTCCTTAAATCTTTTAACGTGTGATCGACGACGTTGGAAAAGACGAAATCGGTTTTCGAACCGTAATCTCTCGGGTTGGCTAATTTGTTCGAATCGGATGGATTCTGGACTTCGATGTATTGCGCGTTCATTCTGGCGACACATTCGTGCGAGTCAATTTCTTTGCCGAGCGATGTTCCAACCATATCTGGCATCGGTAAAACCAACGCGCACGTTGAGCATTCGCATTTACCGGCGTAAATAGCAGAGGACGGGCACAGTTCTGCTTTCGGAGGCTGTTCTGGCGTCGTGTCCGCGGACGACGATGATTTCAAGTCGACGCCGCGTTTCTTGGCGTTGTATTCGAGTAGCTTTTGAAGCTTGGAAAACTCGGTGTCCGATAAGTCGCGTTTGGTCGAACCTCGGAGCAACGAAGTTTGACGCGGTGTTATTGTCGTCGTCGTCGTCGTAAGCGATTCCAACGGAGTAATTATTTCTCCTTGTTCTCCTTGTTGTTGTTGTTGTTCTTCTTCTTCTCCTTCTTCGGACGTCTTCTCGTTGGCCGTTTCAGATGGATCTACTTCTGCTGTCGCCGTCGCTTCTGGTTCTTGTTCCCCTTCTTTCACTTCTTCTTCCGGTGTCGCGGTAAATTCATCCTCTAATGCCGCGCGTTCCATCTCTTTTTCGAACGCCAAAGCCATCTCCTCCAAAGAGCTTTTCTTTTCCTCGACGCTCTCCTCTGACTCGGCGGAGGCGTTGTTCTTCTCTTCTTCTTTCAACTCTTCCTCCAACTTTTGGTTCACGATCGTAGAAGACGCTTGCGGTAACGCCTTCTCTGCTTCATCGTTGTTACTTTCATCTCCTTCTTTCTCTTCATTTTCTTCAACGACCGGGTCTTCTCCGGTTAACATTCGCACCGCCGCGTTTCGTTCGTCCTCCGCTTCTCGCTCTTTTTCTTTCACTTCTTCTTCTTCTTTCACTTCTTTCACTTCTTCTTCTCCTTCTTCTTCCGCCCCCGTCGTGGCCGTCGCCACCGCCTCTTCTTCGCCCTCTCCGACATTCTCGTCGGCGGTAACTTCGTCTTCCAAGTACTCGTCCTCGTCTTGTACGTTCAAAGCGCGTTGCCGCTTCGCCTTTTCCAAGCGCTTGATCTTTCGCTGCACGTCCTCAATCGCCAGCGACGCTTGGATCATGTTCCTTTCCTTCGCACCCAACGCGGCGGTATCTAAATCCACGTCCGCGTAGCCCAGTTGTGCGAGTTGAGTCACACTTTCTTCTTCCGTGTTGGTCGTCGTCGCGGAGAATTTCGCTCTCGACGCCGTGCTCTCGCCCGCTTCTTTCGAGCCGTACACGTTCAAAAGGCCTCCTTCGTTTCTGAACTTCGAGACACCGAGCGACGACGACTCCGACGACGACGCCGTCATCGCAACGAACGCGCAACAGATCAACAACGATACCGAAACGCCAATTGTTGCGAGAAGCGAAGATTTCATCCAAGAAGATCTCGTCGTCGTTTTCGTCGTCTTCAACGCGTCGAATTCGCGCACATCCTCATCAGCCGCGTGGTGGTGCTTCACGAGCAATCGTTCTCGCTCGTCGTGATTGTTTGCAAACGTCATCTCTCACTCTCTCACTCTCGCTCTTACTAAAGAACCGCCCCTTTTGCTGCGTGTTTCGCGCGTTCTCCTTTCGTCTTCTTCTTCTTCTTCTTCTCCTAATGATACTACGCGACAATCGCGCGCGCTGTTGAAGTGTCGCGCAATCGCTCAAAGTTTCGTTCTTTTTTCCCGAGAGACTCGAGAAAAGACCGCGGGGCTGCTCTGTTTGGGAAAAAAGAAATTCGAGAGAAAACTCGTGAGAAAGAAACGCTTCCGCGATAAAAGTGTGTCGTCGCGTACAAACGACGACTGAGATATAACACAAATGACGACGACGCGTAAGAAGAGTTCTGTGTCTTCCTACGGGACCGTCTCGAACGATGAGGAAGACGCGGATGATTTCGCGAATAACAGCGTGGACTTGGAATCGCAGAATCGATCGATGATTTTATCGTCGAGTGATACTTCGAATACGGGGAAGAAAATCGCACTGTTGGCGTTCAGCGCGGCAGCGGTGGGGTTTGCCGTCGTCGCGTCCTCTAAAACAAGAGGTGGACATGTCACCAACATCGACCACCCTTCTTTTGCTCTTCCCATCGCGAACGAGGCGGAGTTAGGGGGAGGCGTGAGACGAGCGAAGCCGTTTGCCTCGCGTGGGTTTTCCCGGGGGGCCGCGTCCTCGGTGAAATCATCTTCACTGCCGAAAGTGAACGCCGGTTTTGCGAGAATGCAGGAGCGATTCGCGGAAGAACACCGCAGAGAAGAAACGGAAACGATTGGTGACGAAGAAGAATCCTTTTCGGCGGATGAAGCGCAATTGGCAGAAGCGCAACGAGAGGAAAAGAGACCGGCGAAAACGGCGGATCTCGGGGTCCCGATGGAATGTCAATCGTGCGCGCTCGTACTTCCGTCGCCGGATATGAACGGTCAGTCTTTTGGCAAAGAAATTGATTCGCACGATTGCGTCGCGAGAATCAACACGCACTACTTGGATGCCGCGGACGAGAAGAACGCGAAGTTTCGCGAAGATTTCGGGAGCAAGACTGATTTCGTGTTCGCCAACGTCGTTCCGCACACCTTGGACGAGTTGAACAGAGGCGATCACTCGATGATCGATAAGAACGTGAAACATAAGATTTTGGTTTTGAGAGCGTTGGAGGAGAAAAAGACTGCACTGGGTTCGTCGACCGTCAGCGCGGAAATTCCGTACCAAGATCCGGGATCGGCCAAGCCGGAGGACGTGTATCGATTTTTGGACGCCAACCCGGGGTGGGTGGTCACGCCGGAAGTCATCTCCAACGAAGCGACAGAGTTGTTCAAGCCGTTATCTGGCGCCGAGAACAAGTTGTGGTCGTCTGGATTTCTCGCGTACACGACGTTGACGAGACACTTTTGCGCGTCGACGACGGTGTACGCTTTACCCGAGGACGCCGAAAACGACAACGCGTCGAGGACGAATTACTTTTCCACGTCTTTGTCCAATCAAAGACAAATGTGGGAAGGGCATTCATTCGGTTCGGAGCACGGCTTGATGCGCGAAGAAGCCAAGATGGGCGATTACGGCGTGCAAGTGAAAACGGTCGTCGACCAACAAAAGTTGGCTTTGCGTAAAGAGGAAGAAGAGGCTCAAGCGGCCATCGCGAAGCAAGAAGCTGAAAACGAGGCTATGATTTCCGCGCAACAACTTGCCGCTAAGTCGGCGATCGAGGCCGCGCAAGAAGCCGCGGCGAAGACGTTGTTGTTGCAACAAAAAGAACAACACCAATCTGAAGAAATTGTCGAAGACGCCGTGGCGTTCAACGAAACGCCGCAACCAGAAGTCATCGAAGCCGGCGAAGAGGCGGCTTCGACTGGTTTTGAAGATGGAGTAATTGCGACTCCTGTTGTCGACCCGAACGCTGATTTGGTCGGCGATCAGTCCACGTGCACGGAGTCTTTTAAAGATCTCTTTTGCAACCCGGCGTTGCAGTGCGTCGGCGGCATCCCGTGCCCAGGCCAAGGGTGTTGCGACCGAACGTCGTGCAACCCGGCGGATTCGTGCATGCCAGGCGTGCCGATTCCGGGTATTGGCTGTTGCAAAGACGCCGAGGATTGGCGCCCGGAGTGGGGAGCGAGTCGAATTGATCGATCCAACCCGACAGCTTTGGTCAACGTCATCTTGGAAGACGGCACTCCGAAGTCCATCATGGTCTCCGAGTTGGACGATTACGTCAACGCGAGAGTTTTACAAATGACCAACCCGTCGCCGGTTGACGGCGTTGAGGGCGGCAGCGATATCGAAGGCGGCGAAGATGGTGACGACACCATCGTACCGGCAGCGAAGACGAAGATTGTTGTGAAGAAGTTGAAAAATCCAAAGGAGCAAAAGATGCTCTTCGAACTCGAAGAGGAGGCGGTGAAGACGAAGAAACATCACTCTTCCAAGCACGCGCAGCTTGGCATGGCGGCGCCGACGGAGGAAGAGCTCATGGCGGCGTTGGGTAAGCACCACCACCACACCGAAAAAGCCGGTGACGACAAGGCGGACGCGAAAACCAAGTCCGCAGACATGTTTGACATGTCCAAAGTCGAAACCGCGGTAGAGGCGACCTGGAAATCCGGAGCCGCGGGCGGGGCTGCCAACAACAACCAAGCTGCCAAAGGCAACAACTTCATGAAGGACGGCAAGTACGACCCACCGATGTTTTGTGACAACAGCGAAAATTGCTCCCCCGGTCAACGCTGGCCAGGCGTCGGATGCTGCACGCCAGATTCGTGCAATCCGGATCCATCTCCGAATTGCCAAGCTGGTACCCCGATGCCTGGCTTTGGGTGCTGCTCGGACAAGAGCACCTATCGATGGGACGACAAGGAAAATCGATTCAAGAAAATCGAGTACAAGGAAGTCACTCAGCAAGATTTACAATTTATGATGGCGACAAAGTCTTTGGATATCCCGGGCGTCGAAAAGCCGAAGGTTTCGTACGAATCCATCGTCGGTAAAGACGACATCGACTTGTCTAGCGCGAACGTGGAAGCGCCGGAAGACAAAGTCATCGCCGATTTCATCCAAGGTAAAACTACCGAGGAGGAAGCGGCCCCGGAAGACGCGGCCGAGGGTCAAGATGAGCAAGACGCGAACGCGAAAGCTGAAGTAACCAAGGAGTTCCAAGAGTTGATCGGCGACGAAGGTACCGTCGTAGTTGAAGAGAAGGAAGACGCTCCGGAAGCGGCATCCAAGCCGTTGTTTTGCAACCAGCAAACCGAAGGGTGCGTCGCCGGTGTCCCTATCCCAGGCATTCCGTGCTGCAATGCGCCGGATATTTGCAACCCAGAACCGAAGGAAACCTGCGTCGCTGGTGTGCCGCTCGCGGGTATCCCTTGCTGCTTCCAGCGTCAGCCGCAAGCGCAAAACGTGGACGCGCAAAAAGACTCGGCTTTGGCGAAATCGCTCGCTTCTTCTTCCAAGGAAACGTGCAACCCGGACCCGAAGTGCACGCCAGGCGTCCCGATCCCGGGCGTCGGTTGCTGCAAAAACGGCTGGGGCAGAGTCGATGGCGACTCCGTCGAAAAGTTGAACAAGTCCACGACTGAGAAGGAGGAAATCTTGAAAGATTCCGTGGAAGCTTTGGTCCTCAAAGAACGCATCCGCGAGGAGTTACAACGCAAGGATCAACTCGTAAACCACAAAGAGGACGACGAGAAGAACGCCGCCAACACGAAGAAACAACAACAAAAGAAAATTGAAGCGCAAGCGAAGAAAATGGCCACGAAGGAGAACGACGCGCCGATCGAAGACGTGCCGGTCGAAGACGCGGCGACTGAAGAAGAACGAGAAGGTCAAGATAAATCCACATCCACGACCAAAGTAGCCGAAGACGCCGAAACGAAAGCCAAAAAGTCCTCCTCCAAAAAGCATAACAACAAAGCCAGCGGGAAGCCTGAAGTTTGGGACAGCGACTATTAAATGGACAATTAAAGACTTAAACAACACACAACTTGTAATATTTATATTTTAAAGAGAATTTTATCATTTCCTCATTAGTGCGCACGCTTTTGGTCGATAGAAATAACACGAAGCGTCGTACGAACGGAGAAGAGAGACGGACGACCGGTAAAGAAGAGTCATGCGTGTTATTCGTTTTTCTGTCGCTTTTCAACACCAACAACACCTTTCGTTATCGTCGTCGTCTGTTAAGAAGAATCATCGTCATCGGATAACGAACAACAACAAGAACAACAACAACGAGAGGAGGAGGAGGAGGAGGACGACGAAAGGGTTTTGGTCTTTGTTTTCGTTCAACGACAACGGCGACAGAACGAATGAAGACAGAATAGATTTTGAGGAGGAAAAGAGGACGAGAGTAAACAACGTAATTGGAAACCGTTGTTGGCATTCATCTCGTCGCCGAATTGAATCGAATCGGGAATTAGGAAAAGAAGAAGAAGAAGAAGAAGAAGAAGAAGAACAATCACATCTCGCGCTAAGAACGACGTTGGCGATCGCGACGACGAGTTTTTTATCGTGGCAGTTGTTGTTGTTTTTTCTTCAAAGCGCGCTGTTGCCCGCGCGTGCCAACGCGACCACCAATACTAGCAAGAACAACAACAACTCGTCCACTACGTTTCGGATTTTGAAAGGGACGACGAATAAAAAATCGAGAGCAAAGCGGAACAGTTTCGTGCGGCAAGCGGCGGAATCGGTCGGACCGTGCGTGGTACGGGTGGACGCGTTGATGCCTTCGCCTTCTTCATCGCAGAAGGAACAACAACAACAACAAAAAGAACAACAACAACAGCGGGAAGATGAAGGTCCGTCGCCGAAGAAGAAGAACGAGGACGAGGACGAAGCCCCGAAACGGAAGAAGAATAACAGAAACGAGAACGGCAACGATACTCGTTACGACGAGTGGCATGCGGGCGGGGGTTGTGGTTTAGTTTTGGACGCGACTTTAGGGCGAGTGGTGACCAACGCGCACGTCGTCGGAGACGCGCAGAAAGTCAGAGTGACGTTCACTGATGGTCGAACGTACATCGCGGACGTGAAAGGCGTAGATCAAACTGCTGATATCGCGCTTTTGAAGTTGAATTTGAGAGCTTCGCACGTGTTGCCGAGTTGCGATATTGGGAATTCAGACGAAGTTGACGTCGGGGATTGGGCGGTCGCCGTAGGCAATCCTTTTGGTCTGGACAATTCGGTTGCTTTAGGAATAATATCAAACTTAGCGAGAACGTCCACGGAGTTGGGCATACCCGAACGACGAAGCGTGGAATTCTTCCAAACAGATTGTGCGATAAACCCAGGTAATAGCGGTGGCCCGTTAGTGAACGAGTTTTCCGAGGTTATCGCCATCAACGCGGCTATACGACAAGATGCCGATGGTATTGGATTCGCGATTCCAATCAACACCGTTCGTCGAGTCGCAGAGGCGCTCTCGAGAGGCGAGATAATCGCGCGGCCGTACCTGGGAATAGAAATGGCCACGTTATTGGAGGGCGGAACATCCTCATCCCCGGCGTCATCCATGCAGGCGTCATCAGGAGACAACAACGCCAATGCCACCGATAATACAACGAAAAACCCGCCTCGCGAAGGCGCGCTCATCGTCAAGGTCTCCGATGCCTCCCCAGCTCACCTCGCGGGCGTTCGCATCGGTGATGTTATCATTGATTGTAACGGCGAAGCCATCGTCGACGCGAACCAAGTCCGAAGAATTGTTCTCGAAGCTGACCCAGGGAAAGTTTTATCCATCGTCGTTTGGAGAGTGGATACGTTCACTTTGGAAACGTTAGACGTCGTCGTCGGCGACGCGAGTTTGGGACGCGTTTCGACCGCGAAGAGTGCCAACAGTAATTACAATAACAACGTCCACAGCAATAACAACAACAACAAAGGAAAAGACTTGGTCATCGCGCCGCCCGGGATGGGCGGTATTCAGCGCCGAGCGTGATACGCTAGATATACGATAAATAGAGATGCTTCGAAATGTAATTAAACGCCGCGATTTAGAATAATAATTAGCACACCATCATCATCATCAGTAGCAGCAAACGTGGCGAAAATCCTCCGTCCGTCCTCTCCGCGTTCTCTTTCTGATGACCATCGTCTGGCGGACGAGAAAAGCCACACGCGAAACATTTTTTGAGCACAAACTTGGCAGATTTCTTCACTTTGGTCTGTACCTTTACACAGAGAGTCGCAGAGTAGTAATAGTAGTACAGTCGTTCACACGTTAACGCGCGACTTTTGCAGCGAGAGAGAGAGGGAGAATTCGTTTTAACTGATTATTCGCTTTCAGAGATATATTTATACGGATACTAAAAGAGAGATCTCGTCATCGTTCGTTAGACGGAAAACACTCTCCTCGCGATCTCATCATCATCGAAGAAGAGAAGAAGAAGAAGAAGAAGAAGAATACATACTCAAACCGCGCTTTTTGACGAGAAAGCTTCGCGCGCAAAGAGAGCTACACAACGTGCGCTGCTCTAAGAGAGAGAGTTAAAGAGAATACATTTAGACAAAACAGAAGAAAGAAATACGAATGGCTTACGACAGTGCCATCACGGTGTTCTCCCCGGACGGCCATTTGTTCCAAGTGGAGTACGCCATGGAGGCGGTCCGGAAAGGCACTTTGGCAGTCGCCGTTCGAGGCACGGACGTGGTCGTCATCGGTGTGGAGAAGAAAATGGTCGCGAAGTTACAAGATCCACGAACGATGCGGAAGATTCAAATGATTGATGATCACGTCGCGGTGGCGTTCGCCGGGTTAACCGCGGACGCGAGGGTGCTCATCAACCGAGCGCGAGTGGAAGCGCAGTCGCACAGGTTAACTTTGGAAGACTCGGCGAGCGTGGAGCACATGGCGAGATATATCGGTGGGGTGCAGCAAAAGTACACGCAAAGTGGTGGCGTTCGGCCGTTTGGTTTGTCGACGTTGATTTGCGGTTTCTCTCCGGAAGGGAACGCGGAATTGTGGCACACCGATCCGAGCGGCACGTACACGGCGTGGAAAGCGAACGCCATCGGTCGATCGAGCAAACCAGTAAGAGAGTGGTTGGAAAAGAACTACGAGGAGAAAAGTGGCGACGAGTGCGTCGAGTTATGCGTCAAAGCGCTTCTGGAGGTGTGCGAACCGGGATCGAAACACGTAGAAATTGCCGTCGTGAGGAAAGGCCTGGACGGCGCGGACACGTTGGACGAAACCGTCGTCGACGCGGTGATTAAGAAAATTGAAGACGAAAAAGCAGCCGCGGAGGAGGCGAAGAAGCGACGAGCGCAGGCCGCGGAAGAGGCGGCCAGAGCCGCACAGGGGTAAAATAATAAAGTCTTTTTTGCCGCGGTACTTAGAGAGAGAGAGAGTGAGAGTGAGAGAGAGAGAGAGAGATGTTTTTTAGTTCTTTTGATGAATTTATACGAGTAAAGTACGTCACAACAGCAAACACATTCGTTCTCATCATCATCATCATTAAAGTTTTCATCAAAGAAGAAGAAGACAAAAGCGAGTTTCAGTAAAACCCTCACATCTGCGCCCGATCCTCTCTCGCCTTCTCGTCGTCGTCGTCGTCGTCGCAAAAATGTCGTCTTCCTCTTTGTCGTCCTTCTTCTTCTTTTTCCGAGGAGGAGGCGGAGGAGGAGGACCGAACAACAAAAACATCTTCAAAAACTCGACGACGGGAGGAAGGTCTTCTTTTAATAACAGCAGGAGCTTTGGGAAGACGATTTCGACGACGCGAGTAGGACGAGGACGCCTGCATTTTTCATCTTCTTCTTCCGGGTCTTCGAGTGGTGGTTTTGGTGGTGATGCAAAAATACCAACCTTTCTCGCCGGGGCGACGTTAGGCGCCTTCATAGGTGGCTTCGCCTCCTTGTTCGTCTCCGAGTTGCACCAGGTGGACGACTATTTAGAGCACGCGAACGATTCCGATTTCGACGGCACGTCCGCGTCCTCGATGATATTAGGAGAGAAACGAGACGAGGCGAGCGGCGGGTCGTCGTTGAAGCGACACCCGTGCGCGAGGTACGGGTTTCCTCGAGACGTGACGGAAAGTATCGGCGCGAGGTTGTTTGGGAACGCGTTCGTCGCGCAGTATGACGGGAGGACGAGGAATCCCAGATGGACGTTAGAGGTCATGGATAGGGAGAGTTTGATGTATCCGGACGAGATTGGTGATTTCGGCAGTAGCGCGGCTTCGAGGAAGAAATCTCCGTCGTTTTCAGAAGATGAAGGCGTGCCGAAGACGTTTCGGGCGAAACTGAACGATTTTCGAAACTCTGGGTTCGATCGCGGGCATTTAGCCGCGGCGGGGAACTTTGTGAGGAAACAGGAGGAGAAGGACGCGACGTTTACTTTAGCCAATGTCAGTCCGCAAGTCGGAAACGGGTTTAATCGAGACTACTGGGCCAGGTTTGAAAGTTTTATTCGTAATTGGACGAGAGAGGAGAAACACAGGAAAGCGAAGGTGTTCGTAGTGACTGGGCCGTTATTTTTACCGACGCCGGTGGTAGAACAACAAAAACAAGAACAACAACACGGGGTAGAAGAAGTCGTAAACAGTAGGAGCACTGCGTCTGCTTTGGAACCGCAGACGATGCAACAATCGAAAATGGCCATCGCGTTGGACGACGCCTCGCTTCAACAACAGCAGAACCACCAGGAAAAGAATACCGCAACAAACGATACGAAAGAGAACCACGAGCATTCGTTAACGAATGCAATCGTTGCCTCTCAGCAGCCTTCTTCGAATACTATCCAGCAGAAACAGCAGCAGCAGCAAAATAAAGTTCGTCCGATTGATCCTGACGAAGAGAAGCGCAAAAAAGCTGTCAAATGGGAGATGCGATATCCTTTAATTGGCGAAGCACCGGAACTCGTCGCCGTCCCGACGCACTTTTTCAAAGTTATCCTCGTCGATGAACACGCGAACGATCCAGAAAAAGACGTCACTCTTCTTGGAGATGTTGTTGATTACAACGCGCCTCCAAAATCCGCAAAAGTTGCCGCGTTTGTGTTACCAAACGCGTACATCGATCCTAACACGCCGTTATCGAACTTTGCGGTTCCATTGGAAAGTTTAGAAGCAGTGTCTGGTTTAACATTCTTCCCCAAAGCAACCAACGATTTACAAACGAGAGATGATATTGACCGTTCGGAAAGACAGTTTTTACAAGGACGACTAGGAGACGCGTTGAAGCAAAACAGCAACAACAACAACAAGAATACTACAAAACGCTTAGGAGGACTATCGGACGAAGAACACATCAAGATTTTGCTCACGGATTCAACATCGAGTAAAGAGAGACGTGAGTCAGGTTTTAGGGAATCTAGAGAAAGAGCAGGACCTCTCGGGAAGAAACAACCAGAGAAAGCGACACACCTGTGCGACGAGGGCATCGGATGCGTTTTGCCGCCTCCCTGGTCACCCTCCGCTGAAGTAAAGAAATGAAAATGTTAGTAGATATGATTAGCACACGCAGTGATAACTAATGTAATGTATACACATAGCAACGCAATTAGTAAAAGAAGGAGAAGATGAATAAAGTGTTTTATTGAATGAATTACTGACAGTTTGTTTGTTTGTTTGTTCAAAAGTAAAATGATGCACATAAAAAAAATACCCGAGTTTATCGCTCTAAATAGAATCATAAATAAGTTTCAAAATATCTCGTTTTATTAGTGTATCTTGGGCGCGTATTATGTATCACCGGCTTATTCTTCATCTCCAATCATCAAAATATTGACGATTACCACATCTCGCCTTCCGGAAACGTGTCTAAGAACAACAACTCGTCGTACGTGGCCAAAGTCCAGTGCTCAGCCGGAACCTTGGCTTCGAAGTCGTCGCAAACCTTACGGACATCCGCCATGGTTTCCAAACGCAAGGATCTCGCCATTTGGGCTTGTTTCGTTTCGTTTTCTTCGCCGTGAATCTTCTTCAACGCGGATTTGATTTGCTTGATGCCGTCGTTCAACTTGTTCGGGTTGCCGACGTCCGACTTCTTCACGGACGGAATGACGTGTTTGTTGATCATGTCAATCATCGTCAACGCTTCCATCTCGACGACACCGGTGTAGTACGTCAATAAGACGGACTTTCTCGCTTGCAATTCTCTTTCAGAGAAGACGCCAATGCTCGAGAACATGGCGACGTTCTTTTCGGAGTCCAATTGGTCGATGGCGTCGACGCCAGAGTCGATTCTCCACACGCCTCTCTTGACGGCATCATCCGGCCAGTTCGGATCGTAACCGTTACCGTTGAAGATGCACTTTTCGTGTTGCTTCAAAAGGTCCGCGGCAATGTCGAGCGGCTTTTCGCCGCCTTCGATGCGGTCGGCGACAATCTTGAACGCTTCCGCAGCCATGGAGTCCAAGCACGTGTTGATCAAAGAAACGTTTTGAGTGGAACCGGCGGCTCTGAACTCAAATCTCGCGCCACCGTACGGGAACGGCGAAGTTCTGTTACGATCTTCCGCCGGTACGGTGATATCTGGGACGTTCGCGGCGCCAAAAGACAGCGATTTCTTTTCCGGAGAGTACTCGGACATCTTACCGTTCTTGATTTGTTCCAAGTATTCCGTCAAGGACGAGCCCAAGTACGTGGACATAACCGCCGGCGGCGCTTCCATAGCACCCAATCGGAAATCGTTGCCCGGGGAGGCAATGGACAAACGCATCAAGTCACCGTGTTTGTCGATGGCAGAAACCAAAGCAGCCATGATGACCGGGAAGATTTCCGCGTTGCCAGACGCCTTGTTCAACTGTTTCGGGTTGAGCAAGTTGACGCCAGTGGACGTACCGATAGACCAGTTATTGTGCTTACCGGAACCGTTGATACCCGCGAATGGCTTTTCGTGCAACAAGGCCGCCATGCCGTTCTCCGAGGCGACTTCTTCGATAATTTGCATGACCATCAAGTTTTGGTCGATTTGGTTGATGACGTTGCCAAACATCGGCGCAAACTCGTACTGGTTCGGCGCGACTTCTCGGTGACGCGTCTTCAACGGAATACCAATTTTGTAGCATTCGGCTTGGATTTGCTTCATGGTTTCGAAAGCACCAGTCGCGCGAGAGATCGGGGCCATGTAATGGTCCGACAATTCTTGGCCTCTCGCGGCGTCTTTGCCCATAACCGTTCTCCCGGTGAACTGTAAATCCGGGCGGTTATAGAACGCCGATCTCGTCGTCAAGAAAATCTCTTGCTCCAAACCAATGTTGTTGATCAAATCGCCTTCCGGGTTGTAGCCCATCAACTTCAACAATCTCTTACCTTGGCTGGACATCGCCTCCGTGGCTCTGTGCATAGGCGTCTTTTCGTCCAAAGCGTCGCCGTTGTACGAGACAAAGCAGGACGGAATGTACATGGTGTCTTCGCGAATGAAGATCGGGGACAACGGGTCCAAGGACAAATAGCCACCCGCGGTGTGCGTGGCTCTCAACCCGCCGTTCGGGTAGGAGGAACCATCAGTTTCACCTTGCAACAAGTTTTCGTGCGAAAACGACGGGTACGGAACTCCGTCCGCGTCAAAGTCAAACATAGCCATTTGCAAGCAACCAGCGTTACCGTGACGAACGCCAGCGCTCGCCATCGGTTGGAACCAGTGCGAATATTGCTTCGCGCCGTTATCCGTGGCCCAAGAGAGCAACGCCGCGGCGACGGCTTTCGCCTTGGCCTCGTTCTTCGGCCAGGACAAATCCTTCAACAAAGACGCATCGTACCCTTGTTCTTTCAAGTACTTGTCCGCGACCGCACCTTTAAACGAGCAAGAACCGTAGCCTTCCAACGTGGCCGGACCAGCGGAGGAGGACAACATCGCCTTCGTCGTCGTCGTCGCCTTGCGACGACTGGTGACAACCTTCTTAGAAGAAGAAGACTTGTTGAATTGCGATGACTTTAAAAAAGTCGATTGTTGAATAGCCTGTTGTTTAGTATTGATGCGGAGGATAAAGGAGCATTTAAAAAGAGAGAAAGAAAAAAAGAACACCGCGTCAGTCAACGACAGATATATCGCCTTTCGAGCGCTACTCTTCGCTTTCGAAAGGAGCGATTTTTACGCGACGCGCGCAGATCGAGAGAGAGAGAGAGAGAAAACAGCCGATCGAATTGTGTTAAAAATCTCCATCGTGATAATCGCCCTAAATTTTAGCCGATCATCTTAGTAAAAAAAAACGCCGCCAACACGCGACGAGAGATGGACGACGACGTCCAAAAACAACACACACGCAGCAAACGTTCTTTGCGCGCACCTGCATGATGTGAGAAGCTCTTTTGTGCGACTAAAAAGAAATATATATAAGAATAAGGAATCTCCGATGTGCACGAATTCGCAACGAGAGAAGAAAAAGCGAAAAAAAAAAGTTCGGAAGAAGAGAAAAGCGAAAAAGAGTAAAATATCTCCCGAAGGGACAGACGTGGCAGCTTTGCGGAAAAGTCTTCTAAAAAAAAGACGACACTTGGAAAAGAAGCTTTTGAGAGGTTTCGCTCAAATTCGCCTTTCTAAAAAACGACGGAACGAAATGAATTAATTAATCAAAACACAATAAGGGAGCTGTTCTGTTGTTTCCCCTACAGTTTTGAACCATCATCATCATCGTCATCATCATCATTTGACGCGAAGAGGAGGGAGAGAACGAGAAGAGGCGATACGATGGCGAGATAAGAAGAGAGAGAGAGAAGTAGCTGCGTTTTCGTTCTGCGTGTGTGCGCGCGCTCTCTTTTGTCTCGTCTCTCTTTAATCATCTCGCGATGTTGCAACAGCGCCGAGGAGGCGCAGCACCGAGGAAACGAAGACACGGAGTCGTTCGGAAATTCGTGATGTGTCTCGTCTTCGTCGCCGCCGTGCGTTTGTGCGTGATGTTGCACCAAGCCGCGAGCAAAGCGGAATCATCGTTACGAGGACTCGGAGGAGAGGAGGAGAAGGAGGAGGAGTCGACGACGATGATGCCGACGACGACGAAAAAAACGCCTCCGCCTCTGACGCAAAAGCAGAAAGAGGTGCAGTGGGCGTACGAGAAACGCAAAGCGGCGAGAGAGAACAGAAAGAAAGGCCAAGAGAAGGAGTACGCGAAGGAGAACGAGTCGATGAAAAGTATGAGCCAAGCGCGGCGGGCGAGATTGAAGACGCACGGAGAAAGAGACGGCGGCGGAGAAGGCGAGGACGAGGACGACGAGGACGACGAGGACGGAAGAGGCAGAGGAGGAGAAGGGAGAGAGGAAGAGGACGACGGCGAAGGAGAAGAGGACGGAGAGTACGAGGATGGCGAAAATGGGAGTAGTCGAGGGAGTAAGAAAAACGAAAACTGGGCCGAAGATAGCGAGAATCCCGAGGACGCGTCGGTGGAAACGTTCGAGCCGACGCCGTCAAAAGGTGGAAGTTTTGATTTCTCGCGAACAAAGTTCGCGTTTGGAGGTCCAAAGTGCGAAAGTTGGAACGTGGAAGATGGTGATGGCCCGCAGGTGAAGATCAAACGCGCGGTGTGGATTCAAACGCACGGGAACAACACGGCGGCGCAGTTGAAAGCGGCGGAGTTGAATAAGAAAACCGGTCAGAGAGAAAACGCGGCAGATAAGGTGTACAAATCGTTGCGGTATCATCACGCGCCATCTTTGGCACGGTTGCCCAACGGCGGGTTCGTAGCGATGTGGCACGCTTCTCCGGAGGTCGAGGGCGAACGGTCGCAACACATTCGCGTTTCGACTTCGGACCACAACGGCAAGTCGTGGTCAAACTCGTTCAAATTGAAAGTGCCGAGACGACGGGCGCAGTGGAACCCAGTCGTGCACATCGATTCGAGTGGAAGAGTTTACGTTTTTTACAGCGAATCCGAGGGTGATTGCATAAAGCCAACGAAACCGCCACAATGGCCGCCCGGTGGGTCGATCAAGATGACGTACACGGAAGATTTGAAAATCACGGAGGATTCGAAATGGTCCACGCCGAAAACAATTTATAGCTTAGACGAGGATAAAACTATACCAAAAATGGTTTCGAATAACTTAGTCGTGTTAGACGACGGGAAAACCTGGGCGTTACCGATATGGCGAGAGCACGCCGGGATGGCGACGTACGCGTGGCCGACGAGGTTAGCGCATTGTCGCGTGCGAAACAATCGTCACGGGCAAAAGTGGACAAACACGGCGGAACATTCGGCAGGGTTACTCGTCAGTGAAGATTATGGTGAAACGTGGACGGCGAGAGGGTATTTAGAACCCGCGCCGTACCCAGACGACGATTCGAGCGGTGGAGGAGGATGGTCGGTGGGTCAGAAAACGACCGATTTAATGGACGGCAGTTTGTTCCAAAGCGCGGACGCGAAGACGCTTTCGATGTATTTCAAGACAACCGCTGGGGCTATTTACGGTTCAAACTCGGCTGACGACGGGAAAACGTGGTCCGAACCTTCATCCATCGGCATCGATGCTCCGGAATCGAAAACGCTCGTCCAGAGACTCTATTTCGATGGCGATCAGAAAGGACCTCTTTTGATGGCGTACAACGCGCACAAACGATCAACCATCACAAACGCTGTCGGGAAAGAGGTTCGTTTACCAATCAAGTGCATCACGAACATGCTGTTGGCAATTTCTCCGGACGATGGGGAAACGTGGGTGAAAGTAGGTGCCGTTCGAGGTACGACGACGGCGCCGGGACTCCGATTTCACTCGCCGAGCGTCGTTCAGAGCGGATGTAAACTCTTCGTAGCGTACTCGAAACTCTACGCGAGAGGCTACCAATTTAGCGAGAACGATAAAGATTTAGGCATTCGACTGGTGCACATAAGCATGTAGCAGTAGGCAGAGATAGTATGAAGTAGGAAAAGTAGTATACAGTATCACACGCGGTCTATTATTCTTTAAGCAACAACTCTTTTGAAAAGGAGTATCGAGCCGTCTTCTAAACTCGACACTCTCGTTTCTTCGTCCAAGTATGAAATCTTCATCTCCACCGTCGGTGGTGGCGTCCCGCCTCCTACGATATTTTCAAAAACCTCTCCGACTGGAACCACGGTGTCATTTAAAAAATTCAACGCCGGAATCACCTCCGTATCGTCCTGTCGAATCGTCGTGCTCTCCATCACGCAATATAATTTGTCGTTCGCCTCTTCCCCGCCGCCGCCGATGATATTCGCTTTCGAGATGACAGAACCAAACCCGCTAAAAATTGGCGCGAATCCAACAAACGGGATCCCGACACTCGCTTTGACGATGCAATCGCTCGTTAATGTCATATCATTGGTATCAATGTCTTGAATCACTCTCCCGACGCCGCCGCCAAACAACGAAGTCTGATGCGCGTGCGCGTCGTAAAACAAATTCGCATTCTCATTCAACGCCTTTCCGAGTTGCCAAAAGAAAGGTGAAGCTCTGAACGCGTACGTATCCGTGTACACCAATTCCCACCGGCCGTTGATTAATTCGCTTCGTGCCGGCATCGGTGTTGGATTCAATCTGTTCAACTCTGATATTTTCTTTTGCATTTTTTCTTTTTCGTCCGCGGAAGCTTCGGCGCCGCGACTGGTGGTCGCCGCTAACGCGTATATGTTTGATTTCAATTGAAGTATTTGCGCGTCGAATAGCGGTGGTTGTCGCTGCGTCGTCGTCCTCGTCGCTCTCGTCGTCGTCGCTTGATTGTTGTCCTCCTCTTCTCCATTTTTTGAAGCGTCGTCGTCATCGTTTTTGTTGGTCGACGCGCGAACGACCGCACGTTGTTGCTTCCATTTAAGTCGCGATTGGCGGTTCGAACTGGCAGTAACAGATGAGAACGATGAAAATTTGATGGTATTTGACATGATTTTTCTCCTCTTTTAAAATGTGTGTGTGTGTGTGTGTTGCGCGCGTGTGTTTCTCTGTCGTAAATTCTGTGCACTAATCCACATATCCAATCATCTCTGAAAAGCCTACGAGTTGAAGTCAAACAACGAGACAACACTACTTTCATTTCCAAACAATGATGTAGGTATTACTTATTACTGTGTACTATATATTATATTATATTCATACGCTAAGCTTATCGAAAACTCTCGGGACGCCGTGCGCGCACACCAAGGCCGAGGTGATATCTACGGTGAGCTCGACAAAGTGCAACGCCGCCGAACGCATGTGGACGGTGCCAACCGAGGCGGATTTTTCGCCCGGCTTTTGGAATCTCGGTTTAATCGAGTGGATGTAAACTTTCAAGACGTATTCCCAGAAGAGTTGCGCGACGTTGGAGATGGCAAGAACGGAGAGTTTGAGGATGAAGTGTCCGAGTGCGGCTTTGAAGAGGACGATGCAGAGAAAGGCGAGGGAGTTGCCGTCCTTCGATGCTTCCGAGAGGAGGAGGATTGGGGAGAGTAGAGTCGTCATTTTCGTCGTCGCTTTGGTCGATGTTGTCTGCGAAGCAGAAAGAGACGGTGGACGTCTCCACACGCAACCGGCGTAGAAGAACAACGCATAGAACAGCGTTCTCCACATGCGTCGATAACACATGGCCGCAGCGGGTAAGATTTTACCCCGGCTGTTCAGAGGCATCGGCACGAGCGCAATCAACGCGAACACGACCGCTGCCAAGGAAAAGCCCTGCGCGTTGCGCACGGACGTTGACGACAAACCGTGGTGCGTCCACTCCGCGGTCGGTAATGCCATGCGGAGAAGAATGGCACCTAAAACGACGCCACCTTGGACATTTGCGGGAGAATCGCCGTTCGCTAGTCTACTGACGACGATAAGCAACATAAACGCAAACGCGACGGCGTAATCGCCGACGACCGAGTACGGATTCTCCATCTCCCACAGCCACACTGATCCGTGTTTCCAACGCAACAAGAAAAACGGAATAAACGAGGCATTCATGCCCGCGACGGACGGCCACGCGTGGACAGATCCGGAGTTGCGCAAAGCACCCAAGGCGGAAACTTCGCGGTTACTGCGTATCGTACTCTTTTGCGTCGCCAACGCGCCTTTGCACAAACATCCAAAAGAAGACGTCAAGCAATACCAGAGCACTAAGAAACGCGCTTGTTTGCTCTCCTCCGCGCATACCCATACCAATACAGGCAGTGTGAACTCATAAAACGATCGCGATCCTAAATACGTACTAACGAAATAGAATAAGCGAACAAACGCGGATTTGTTCTCCGTCGGGTGCATACCGATGGAGCGCAACAACGCCGGCACCAATTGCGACGTGACGTTGATTTGACCGATGATGTAGCGACGGAACAAGTTGTGCGCGTGCAATAAGACGACGAGTAAAGGAACCGATAATGATGCCGGCTCTTCTTCGTAATCTCCTGAAACGAAGAAATTTTTCCACTCCTTTGTTTCGGCGACTTCCTCGTCCAGTTCAATCTTCCTCCGCACCGCTTCCAGTTGCGACGACGATGCTCTCCGCTGGTGTCCGTTACTATTGCTATTAGTGTCAAAAGAGAGTCTGTAATTTCCAGTATCTCGGAACGATCCTCGCTCAGACTGTCGAAACCGGTTCGGGTTCGGGTCGCGTTTTGTCGGCGATTTCAGCGCGTGCGCAGGCAAACACTTGAACGCTGCTTCGCCGAGTTTTTCAATGATAAATTCAACGTCGGATTCGTCCCAAGAAGCTGAAGCAAAGCATCGAAGCGTCGCTTTCGTTGCAGATGTGTGCAACAAAGCTGGTGCGGCGACGACGGGGTTATACTTTGCCGCGACGACGCCTACACTCGTCTGCGATCGCGCGTACTCGGCGATGTCTCGTATGATTTTGAACTCGTCCCCGGCGGCGCCTTCTGACACTAATCGAATAGGGACAACCGGCGATCCGGGATCGGCATCGGTGGTTAACCCGGGACAGTCCCCGGCGACTAAGGCAGAATGAAAACTCCTCGCTATGGATTGTAACTTCTCGACTCTTTCCGGTTCGGCGATAATTCGCTCGATGGCGTGTAAAGACGCCGTGGCTAAGTACGGCGGCAACGATGCCGAAAACACGTACCCGGATCCCATCAATCGCTGATACGCGACGACGCCAGTATCCCCGGCGACAAACCCACCGACCGAGGCGCACGCATTTTCTAAACTCGCGACAATCACATCCACCGCCGTAGCTGGCATGCGGAAGTGTTCGGTTAAACCTCTCCCGGTTTCGCCCATCGTCCCGAACGAGTACGATTCGTCTAAAATCATTCGAGCGTGATGGAAATTCTTCAAAGCGACGAGCTCTTTCAAAGGCGCGATTTTCCCGGTCTTTTCAAAGACGGCTTCGGTGATTAACCATCGTCTTCGGACCGGTTTCGCCAACCTCGCGGACGTGTTCCCATCTTCCGTTTCAATCTTGGCAAACACTCGCGCGCAATCCTCCGCATCCGCGTGATCGTACCATCGAACCTCCAACTTCGCCAGTCGTAAACCGGCTAAAATAGCCGGTCCAACCGCACGATCTACGACAGCGACATCCGATTTGTGCGTCAATGATTGAATAGCGGAGGATGCCGTGCACGCGCCAAAAGAATACAAAACCGCTTCGCCGACGTTCAGAAACTCCGCGATTTTGTTTTCCAAATCGACGTGAGGTTGAAACGTTCCGTAGAATCCGCGAGGAGAACACGAGCCTAACCCGTACCGACCGACGGTTTCCGCGCACGCCGAGCGCATGGTTTCGTCGTTGGTTAAATTAAGCATATCTCTCGTTGAAATCGTCTTTTTGAACACCGTCCCAGGCCGAACGTCGCCCTCCGTCGTGTGAATATCCCCGAGTTCGCGTTTCAATTCCAAACTCAATACTGACCCGGACGCTAAATCACCGAACGTCATCTTGTTTACCTTTTCCACGCACTCCTTGCGTCGGCTCAAGGCTAACTTTTTCGCTTTCTCAGACGCAATTTCCGCTTTCCTCTCCAACGCTTGCAAACACCCGCCGTCGCCGAACAGTTTCGACGGCGGATGTAACTTAAACTTCAAGCTCAACGTGTCCGCGATTTCGCTGATCGCATCTAACGCATTCTGTAAATCTTTCGTCTCGTGCGCCGCGGAGATGCAAAAGCGGACTCTAGGCAACGTCACCGGCGTCGCCGGCGCCCCAACCACCACCACCGCCAAACCTTTATTAAACGCCAATCGACTGAAATCCCCAATTTTATACGGTTGGTACAACATCACCGGCATAATCGGCGACGGATGGTCGCCGAGCACTTCTAATCCTAACTCTTTTAACCCGTTTCGAAAGAACAACGAATTCTCTCTCAACTTCTCCAACTTTTTCCTCCCAATATCTGTCCCGTCGTCGCCGGCGATGACTCGCAACGATTCTAAAACTTGCGCGCACACCGCCGCGGGCATTGCCGTAGCATCGGTATACCCTATCGAAAACCTTCTAATAGCATTGATCACTTTCTTGTCGCCGGCAACGTACCCTCCAGCTGCCCCGAACGACTTCGTATACGTCCCCATCATGATACTAATATCCTTCGGATCTACGCCGAGTTCCTCCGTCACCCCTCGACCAGTCTTCCCGATCGCCCCAATCGAGTGCGCCTCGTCCAAGTACACGTGCGCTTTGTATAATTTGCACACCTCAACAATCTCTTTCAAATTGCACAACTCTCCTTCCATGGAATAAATCCCTTCCACGACCACGACAATTTTCCCGTATTTATACGCGCCGTTGGTCGCCTCTTGCAAAACTAATTCCAAATGCCCCGCGCAGTTATGTTCAAAAGGAATAATCTTCGCTCCAGATAACCTCGCCCCTTCTACAATCGAGTTGTGGTTTAACTTATCCGAAATAATCAAATCTCCTTTACTTACTAACGCGGGTAAAACGGTACTGTTCGTCGCAAACCCCATCCCGACCACCATCGCCGCTTCTTTTCCTACGTACCTCGCCGTGTACTCTTCCACCTCCGTCAACAGCTTCGTCCTTCCCAACTCTGCCGCGCACGACCCGCTCGTCACTGGATTCTCCATCGCCGCTTTCATCACCCTCGGCGTGCAAAACGAATTCACCCCACCAAACCCCAAGTAATTGTAACTCCCCAAGTTCAAACATCTCCTCGACGCCGGCGTGTTGACCAACCGCGCGAAGTACCCTCTCCGATTATTCGGTTCCCGAATAGCCACGTCGATGAAATCTTCCGGAGGTGAATAAATCGGCCTGTTGAACGTATCCTCGATGTTCCCGTATAAATTCGCGATGTAAAAGAAATCCTTCGCCTTCCCTTTTGAGAGCGGTAACAAGTCGTTCCTTTCGCCGTTCTCGTCGTCCGTTCGCCAATCTTTTATCCCTTTGATTTGGTTGTAGCAGTTTTTTATCACCCCTTCGCTGACGTACACCACGTACTGTTGGTACGTCGCCAACGAGTGTCCGAGATACCGGTAGGTTTTTGCCGATTTGAACGAAGAGTTCGTCGAGTCTGGAGCGTAATCTTCGTACTCCATCTTTTTTCTTCTCTCTCTAAAATCTCTCACTCTCTCGTCTGACGTCTTCTTTTTCTCGAAACGCAAAGAAGAAGAATCTCTCGCTCTCGCTCGCTCTTTCCGTTTTGATAATAAGAGACGCAATATTCCGTTTTGTTTCCTCTCTCTCTTCTCTCTCGTTCTTCAAAAACACTCGCTCGGAAAGAAAGAAAGAAAGAACAACTTAATAACTCTGGCGACGTAAAACTCTGGCGCACTACACACACACGAGAGAAAAGGAGAAGAAGAGGAGAAAAAAAGAAGAAAAAAAAGTGAAAAAAAAAACGAGAACAACGAAGAACAGGAGCCAAAAAATTCAAATAACTTTGAAAAAAAGGAAGGAAGGAAGGACCGAAGAAAAGGAGGACCAAAAGAGCGACTCGTCCGTCGACTCTTTTGTTTTCATCACGCTCTGTTTCAACACGTGTGCGCTTCATCAAAATCTTCACAAAATCTCTCTTTTTTTGTCGCTTTGAACGAGACGACAAAACGCTCTGAACGACGGGGCGAAAAGAGCGCAGCGAGTCTCTCCAAAACGCCGTCGCGTTCTCATTTGTATTCCCTTTGTATTCTTCAGAGAGTTTGTCTGCCAAAACGAACGACGCGATGAGGATGAGGTCGACGGCGACGGCGACGACTTCCGCGACGGTTCAAAAACAAAGTTCTTGGAAAACTGCGGTTCGGACGCGTTATGCTCACCGACAAAGGAGGAGAACGACAAAGACGACGACGAGAGCCAAAGCTGCGAAGAACGACGACGACGACGAGAATGACAACAACAACACAAACGAGGAATACAATCTCGATCGGCCTTTACTCGTCATCGTCGAGTGCGACGGGGTGATGATTGACGTCCAAACCGACGGGCACAGGGTGGCCTTTAACGAAGCGTTTAAAAAAATGTCCATCATGAGCGCGGATTGGACGCCGGCAGAGTACGCGAGCTTGTTGCGTTCGGGCGGTGGGACCGCAGAGGGCATGATTGAGCGCTATTTTCATTTTTACGGGTACCCACGTTCGGATTTACGCGACGAGGTTGTCGCCGAGGAGAACGATATGGAGAGCGCGTACGAGGCGTACGTTAGGAAACAACAAGGCGCAGACGCGAAGAAGGATACGTTTATGGGGGGTCCACAAAAGGGAGCGAATTTGAATCCAGTCGTGCAACCGACGTCGGATGCTTTGAGAATGAGACGACGGGAGTTTATAAAGGAAGTGGCCGAGACGAAGGACGAAACGTTTAGCGAAATGTGTCGAGAAGGCCGATTACCGCTTCGTCGAGGCGCTTTAGCGTTTATGGACGAGTGTTTGACGCACTCGAATCCGAACGTGAGAGTTTTGTTAGTTGGTGAAACGGCCTCGTCGCCAGGGGAAGGGGTTTTATCCGCGTGCTTGACGCAAATGGGCGAACTGCGCGCGGCGGGCGTGAGCGTCGCCGGGTCTCCGGAAACGCTCGCCGGGGAGGACAACTACGAGGACGCCTTGTATAAACGCGTAGAGCGCGATAAGAAGAAGAAAAAGGGAGAATTAATGGCACCTGAAGTCGGTGGAGACTTGCAAAGACAAAACTTTAGCAGCGACGTCGTCATCGACTCGAGCATGTTTTCGACTTCGCGAAGGTCGTCGCTGACGAAAGCCGCCATCCGCACGGCGAGCGAGCAGAGAGGCTTCGACGTTGATTTTGACGTCATTTTCGTCGGCGCGAGTAACTCGACGTGTAAAGCTGCCACCGAAGCCGGCGCACATTCCGTCGTCGTTCGAACGAGCGAGCAAAGAGGCGGCGAATTCAAAGGCGCCGACGGCGTCGTCGACGGTTTCGGCTCCGGCGGCGGTTTAACCATGCGCTCGCTCAAAGCGCGCATGGACGCGAAACGGAAAAAGCTCTTAATAGAAGAATAAAAAAGAATAAAAAAAGACGATCGATGATGATAAAATAATATTGACGACGATAAATGAGATGGTGATACTGATGATGATCATGATGATCATGGTGCTGCTTTTGTATGGTATGTGTGTGTGAAATTTAAAAAACAGCTTGCGTACCACTGATACCCTAAACAACCCAGTTCCAAAATTTTTCCAAACTCTGCTGAAGCGACACAAAATTTTGCCGCGGCTAGATACTCTTCCATTAAAGAGATGCTTCCAGAAAGGGCACCTTTGTTACTCTCAGCCGAGGACGCGAGGACTTCCTCCTCCTCCTCTTCGTCTTCCTCCTCTTCTTCCTCTGCGAATTTGAAGAAGGGTATTGTCGCGGTCGTCGTCTCCGCGGTCGGCTTGACGTTTGCGATTGCATCATCGTCGGGGAAAAATGCATCTCTGGTTTCTGGCCAACACCACTTTTTAGGCGCGTATCCACCGGAAACGTACGCCAGAGACACGTCCAAGTACGATTTGAACTTGCAATCGAAGACGGAAGGCGAAGAGCTGCCGATTTTTGTGCACATTCCGAAAGCTGGAGGGACGTCGGTGGAGTCTATGGTTGGCCAAGCGGGAGGGAAGATTGGTTCGTGCAACTCGGGCGATACCGCGGGGAAGAGACCGTTTGAGTTATCGGAACCTTGGGTGAGAGGTGGATCGGAAGATATGCACACCCCACCGGCGACGTATTTGGAAAACGGGTTTACTACGGTGAGAAATCCGTACACGAGAATGGAGTCGGAATTTTTGTGGGGGGTGGCGAGGTATACGCCGGACAAGTACGACGAGATGGCGGTTGGCTATAGCGAGGACACTTGTAGAGAGTTTGCGACCTTTATTAAAGACGTGAGCAATTTTGCCACGGGACATCCGCTGTTGTCGTGTTATTTAGAAAATCATTACTCGCCGGACGGGATGCAAGAGTGTAACGCGCAGTATTTTCCAACCGCGTCGGTGCCGTTGGCACACTCGCACCACGTGCCGCAATACGTGTTGGCGAGGAAAGTGAAGACGGTTTTCCCGTTGGAAACGTGCGTGCAAAAAGAAAGTGGGACGTGTGTGGACGTGAACGTGGAGTCATCGACGTACGGGAAGACTATGCCGAACTTGTTGGCGTATTTGCAACATTACTTTTCGCCGAAGATTACGTATTACGAAGGTAACGGAGTTGGGTTGAGAAAGGATTTAAAGAAACCGAGCGTGAAAGGTTGCTGGACAGACGGAAGTATCGACGCAGAAACGTTAGGCAAGTTTCAGTTGGGATACTCTCCCGATTTCAGGGCGTATGGGTACGATTTGATGCCGCCGCAGATGGACGGAGACACCGCGGCGCTAGGGGGGATAAATTACGAACACCCCGCGGTGAAAGCGGTGAGTAAGAGTTTGGAAACCGTTGAGAATCTTTTTGCGTCGTCGTCGTCGTCGTCACCAAAGGCAGATACCGAAGAGACGGCAAGTTTGGCGTCTTCCAGGCATCGCAGCGGCAAACACAATCGACACATGAACTCTGAAGTTTCCGCGAATTTAGGCAGCGAAAGACTGTTGGCCAAAGATATCGAGTTCTTTCCCACCTGCCCGATTTAAATAAAGTTAATACTGTTTTATAGATTTTTTTAAGAGGAAAGAGTTGTCGTGTATATGTATATTTTTATTCACGTGTACCTGTATGTACCACCTGTATGGTAGTACCGCATAAATAGCATCATTGGTTATTCGTATTATTACACAACCGCCACAAGGAAGAGGCGTTAAAAGGACTAATTGTATCGAGCGAATAAAATTTCGCAACTACTTGCTCTCGCCGCCGCCTCCGTTTGACCCGCCGCTGAAACTCCCCGAGAATGAACCTAATTTACCAAGAAATGACCCGCTCGACTTTTTCTTCATCCCTCCTCCGCCTTGAGAAGAAGGATCGCCTAACAACGGCGTCGTCATCGTGCCTTCCCCTTCTTTACCTAAAGTCGCCTCCCGCATCCCTCTCTCATTTCTGACCTCCTCCATATCTCTATTCTTTGCCACGTTGAACAACCCAAATCCAACGACGGCGATCCCGTAACCCCCAATTTCCATCCACGTCAACGTCTCTCCGTAAACCACCACGGCGAACAAAATAACGCACGCGTTTTTTATCTGCGACATCGCCTTGAACAACGTCGCCCCGGCGTTTTGTACCACTCCTAACCCGCTCAAAGTCACCAAAAAACCCAACCCGGCGCTAATGCAAAACAAATACCAATAATCGTGCACGACTTGCATGTGTTCTCGATTAAACAACGTCTCTCCTTCAAAAATGGCCGTAAAGATTGTCAAAAAGAGCAACGTCGCCGGACAAAAATAGTACATCCCTTCGATCAAACCCATTTTCCGATTGACCAACAACAACTGTATCCCAACCGACCTCAACGCCTCGCTCACCTCTGCGATAAACATGCACAGCAATCCCATGACGGTAAAATGCATCTCCCCGTAACACGCGATCAACGACCCGCACACGATGACGCACAAAGCGCCTAAAATTTTCGCGTTGTGCCTATCCAGCCCAAACGCGATCAAAACGCCAAACGTAATCACCGGCGCGAACGCTTTCAGAACCTGTATAAACGCTAACGAGAGATAAAAATACGCCATATTCGCCGCCGCGAGTGAAAACGCCGTCGCCAATCCAATCGGCAACACCGACGTCGTCCACTCTTTCAAACTCAAATTATGCACCAAAGTCGTCCGCTTCGACCACACCATCCCTAAGGAAACGAACCATCCGAACCACGAACCTAAACTCGACACGAATATCGCCGAGTGAAAATTCGTGTTCATGATCAAGTGCTTGTTCGATATCACCGTCGTCGCGGAGAAGAGTAAGTACGCGACGCCGTAACACAACGCCCAGAAGATTTGACTCTGGTCGTACGAGGACGTTTGCATCATTTTTCCCATTGTGATGTGATGTTTGTTTCTGTGCGCGCGCGTGTGTGTGTGTGTGCTCTCTCTCTCCTTTTCTCTCTGACGCTCTCTTCGTAGTGCTCGTCGCAAAGTACTCTAAGAACAGAGTGGTGGTGTTTATAAAAACAGCGCGTTGATCTCTCTGCGGTAAAAGCCTCGAGGCGTTCGTGTGAACGACGAAGTCTTTTGACGCGCCCCCTTTTCCAAGTCGATCTTAGGGTTTAACACCCTAAAACGGTGACGACAGAGAAATTTTGTTGGGAAACGAGCGTTACGACACACTCACGCGCGCGCTTTGGTGTTGCACTTTGGACGACGACGACGACGACGACGGATCTCTTTTCTCCTCCTCCTCCTCCTCCTGGTTGTTTTCGTTTGTCGTCCTGTTGTCTTCTTCGCTGATTACCACCACTTAAAGTCACTCGTTGATGATGAATACGGCGTGGAAGAGTGAGCGTACGAACGAGGCGGAGGCCAACGAGGACGACGTCACTCTCGCGAGAAAACTGCAAACTCCCGTGTCCAAACAGATAGCGCAATCGTCGGTGGACCCGAGGAAAGATTTACTTCGCGAGCGCGAGCGAGCTTCGTTTAACTCGAGAGAGTTGGAAGTTTTATTAGCCGGCGGCGTGGAGAACGTCAAGCTGAGAAAACTCGTGGCGGAGACGTTAACCAAGGACAGAGTTTTCAAGAACAAAACGAGCGAGAAGTACTCTTTGCCAAGGGAGGAGCTGTACAGGACGACGCTGGAGAAGTATTTGGAGATTCCGAGAGTCGCGAGGGAGATTTTGGCGAAGATTCATGGCGACAACGGTGGCGGTGGCGGGGGGGGTAGTGGCGGCGGTGCGACGCGTAGTCGTAGCGGGAATAGCGGGGATAGCGGGAAGGGCGTTAACAAGAGTAACAATAACAAGTTGATAGCCATCGCTCGCGTCGTGCGCGAGTTCATCGACGAACCAGGCGGGCTGGATTTACACCTCGGGATGTTCATACCTACCATCCAAGGGCAAGGAACGGACGAACAGAAGAAGTATTGGTTACCTAAGTGCGTGAATTTAGAAATTGTTGGGACGTACGCGCAAACGGAGTTGGGCCACGGGACGTTCATCAGAGGATTGGAGACGACGTGTACGTACGACGTTCGAAAGAAGGAGTTCATCGTGCACTCGCCGACGTTGACTGCGACAAAATGGTGGCCGGGAGGATTAGGGAAAACGGCGACGCACGCGATTGTCATGGCGAGGCTATTCGTGCCTTCTTCTTCTTCTTCTTTTGCTTCTCATTCGGAACCGGTATTCTCAGATAAAGGCATTCACGCGTTTGTCGTCCAAATTCGGTCGACAAAGGACCATTTGCCGTTGCCAGGCATCCAGTGTGGAGATATCGGCGATAAAATGGGATATAACGCGGTAGATAACGGGTTTTTACGCTTCGATCACGTTCGAGTACCGAAAGATGCCATGCTTATGGGTCACTCGAAAGTATTAGACGACGGGACGTACGTCCCTCCGCCAGTCAAGAAAGCGGCGTATGGAACCATGGTATTTGTTCGATCCGATATCGTCATGAACGCGGCGTTATACATGAAGAAAGCTGTGACGATTGCGTTACGATATAATCTCGTGCGACGTCAATCCAACGCGGATAGTAAGAACAACAACGTCGAGACACAAGTGTTGGATTATCAACACTCGCAACGAACGCTCTTTCCTATTCTCGCCTCTTCGTTCGCGTTTCACACGACGAGCGATTATATGCGAAGAATGTATTTTGAGTTTCTGAAACGTTCGCAGTCCTCCGAGAAAGATTTTGACGCCTTGCCGGAATTACACGCGACGAGTTCGGGCTTAAAAGCCTTTTGTTCTTGGAAAACCAAAGACGCGATTGAGAGTTGTCGACTGACGTGCGGCGGACACGGATACCTTGCGAATGCCGGATTTGGAACCACGTTTGCAAGTTACGCACCAAACGTCACGTACGAAGGCGATAATAACGTTTTGTGTTTGCAAACCTCGCGTTATTTGCTCAAAACCATGCGCGCGTTGCAAGCGAAATTAGTCACCGAGGTCAAACTGGTTGGCCAAATGAAGTATCTTTCCGAAAGTGGCAACACGTTTACCTCCACCCTCGGGCACGAAGTAGGCATTCGCGACGAGGACGCTTTGTTGCGCGCGTACGAGCACCGAGCTTGGCGTTTGTGTTCGCAAGCAACCGCCCGCGCCGGGAACCTCTCCGTGGACGAAGCCATGCGTTTGGACATGGTAAGCTGGATTAAAGTCGCCAAATCGCACTGCGCTTTAGTCGTCCTCGCGAACTTCTTCGACGGCATTCACGAAGCTGAAAAACTCAAAGTGAGCAAAGAAACCATAGCAGTTCTAAAACGCCTCGCCACGCTCCACGCCCTCTGCGGCGTCGAAGACGAACTCGGCGACTGGGTCGAAGACGGCTACCTCGAAGCCATGCAATGCCAACTCGTTCGAGAAGAAATCGCCCAGCTCCTCCAAGAACTGCGCCCAGACGCGGCAGCCTTAGCCGACTCCTTAGGTTTGGACGATTACTTCTTGAACTCAACCTTAGGCGCGAGAGACGGGAACGTTTACGAAAACCTCTTCTCCGCCGCGCAAAAAGCGCCGTTCAACAGCTCGCACAAGCCGCCCGGTTACGACCATTTGCTCTGGCCTCGATTCAATGCGAGTAGTAATAGTAACACTAGTAATAATAATAAAGGCCGTTCAAAGCTTTAAACGCGTGTGTGAAGCATTCATTGTATACGTGTACGCATAAGAGCGCGTCTACGCCTCACAAAAAGCTCCTCTCTCCTCTCTCCTCTGCGCTAAATTTGACACCATTTCACACCACACCCGGTAAAGGAGAAGACCGCCACAAGAAAGAATGGAGGACGACGAGCGCCTTTACCTGGTCTTCCTCTTCCTCCTCCTCTTCCTCCGCGTGGTAAAATCGGTCTACGACTGCCTGACGTTTCTTCCCCCGACCGGGAACGCGCTCAAAGCTTTGAAAATGGAAGACGAAGACAAAGACGCATTCGTCGCACGCGCGCGTTCGATTTTGAACGACGTAACGACGAAGGAGAGCACGGGGGCATCAGTAACGATAAAAAGTGCATCGCTAGACGCGCTCGCGTTGGCCAACTTGGCGTTGCACTCGAAGTCGTCGTCGGAGAAAGTTCCGAAGAAAAAACGGTTGCTCGTGTCGTTGGTTTTCCTCGCATTCGGATTGGTTTTAGTCGCGAGTTGGTGGTTTTGGGCGTCGCCGGAAAGAGATCGACAGTTTGCGGCTTCGAAGGTGATGATGATGACGGAGACAAAGAAGCTGGACGCGCTGGCGAAGAGAGTCTTGAACGACGAAGAGAGAGAAGGCGAGATGGAAGTGGTCGTTCGCGCGCACTTCGTGCGAAAGCGAGGCCCGATGGAAACGAAGATGGCGAGAGATATTCGAGAGAAGTTCAAGGAGTGGGTTTTGGGGAGTTTTGATGGTGATGCTTTGGAGAGAGGTAGAAAGACCGAAGAGGTTGCGAGAGTGACGTTTCGCGGGTGCGCGGACGTTCTCGACGGCGAGGCGTTTGAGGCGTCGACAAGTAACGAGAAATCGGCAGAGGAAGAGGCGCGAAAGTCTTTCGTAGCGTGTGACAAAGGTAGGAGCGAATTAGCGAGACGCGCGAGGTTTTACGCGAGGTCCACGAGAGCGAGCGGAGATGAGCGCGACGAGAACGAGAATGGCGACGGCGAGAGCGCGAAGAGTGGAATGTACGCGCACGTGGAGAACGAGTTGAGAATGAACTACGCGACGTATCCGAATGAAATTTACGCGTACTTTTTCGACGACGAAAACGAAGTAGAAGACGACAGTATAGAAGCGAACTTTCACCTACACTTTGGCACCGACCGAAACGCGTTCGTCGACGCGAAGTGGACCTCTTCTGAGTGGGGGTCTCGAGGCGGCTTTGACGCGATGACAAAAATTCGAGAATCGGTTCTGAAACTCTATTCGTCCGCGTGGAAAGTCGCGAGAGAGGACGCTAAGTTTGATGGCCATTTTGGCGCGTCGGCGGCGTCACTCTCGTTCGTTCTCGTGCTTCCCGATGACGATGAAGAAAACGAAACACTTTCGTGGGATTTTAGGAAAGACGTGCGCGAACCGTTTGTGAGCAATCTCTCGAAACGTCTCGAACATTTTTTAAACATCGAAGCCGAGTCTCGCGTCGTGTACCACAGCCGCGCTGAAGAGGACAAAGTGGGCGACTCTCATGCTTCGACGACGAATCAGGAAGCCGCGGAAAGGTTCACGCGGGCGTTACCTCTCAGAAAAATGGACGTGGACTTGATACCGTCCATGCCGAGCGGGAAATTCGTAGTGTTCAGAAAAAACGACAACAACGACGACGCTTTTCTTCCAAAGAACTGGTTTGTCAAGCGCGATAACGTTGGGATAACGATTTTGGAGCGTCGTGAAAGTGTTACTGATATCCTTCCGTTCCTTTTTGCAAACGTTCGCGCGAGACTGCTCGGCGTGGATATAACTTCAGACGAAACCTACGCGAAGTACGCTTTGCCGGATGCGGCGAACATCTTATCGATGATAGAAATGGACGCTTTAAGTTCAACTCGAGTCCGCGCGGATATGTTAGAAATCGTAGAAATTCTCCGTGGTGCCACGAACCTTGGTGATATCGACGCAAAAGACGCTTCCTATCTCGCCTCGCGTTCGAAAGAGTCCTTAGCGATGCTCCGAGACGCCGTCGCGATGATGGACGAGAACCGACGACAAGAAGCATTCAAACTCGTCGCCAAAGCCAGAAAACTCGCGTTTCAAACCAGTCGCGAATCCATAAACGTCCGCGAAGACGTCACGTTCCCTTTCGAACACGAACTCGCGCTCGCTATGCCGCTCGTGCTTCCTTTACTTGTCGCTTTTACCGTGCGGTTCGCGCGAGAGTTCGCTCGGTACCTCGCTCGAAGAAGGTGTTTCGAGGAGCTCGCGTCTAGCTTTCATCGCGGGAAGGTAGATTAGAATTAGAATAGAATTAGCTACGAGTACATAGAATAAACGACTACAACAACATCATCGACTACCCGACCACCCTCCTCTGAATCGCTTTCAACTCCTTCCCGTAATCCCTCGCGCACTCGTCTATGCACTCCATCGCTTTCCTCTGCGCTTTATCCATTCCTCCGATTCCATCGCTCTCTAAAAAACTCTGCGCTTTATCGTTGCACGTTTGCGCGCACCGTTGCACTTTCTGTTGAAATATTTGCAGTTCGTTATTCACGACCGTTTCTTTCTCCTGCATCGTCGCCGCGCAGTTCTGTATGCATCGCTGGAAGGTTTCGTGCGATTGCTTCGCGTCGTCGCAACACTTGGAGGAACAGTCGAAGGTTTTTTTCTGCAACGGTCGAAACGTGGTTTTGTCTAAAGAGTCCGTGAATTGTTCCAGTTGCTTTTGCAGTTGCTCCATGTCTTTGTCTTTCACCGCGTTTAATACGTCTCACGAAGATACGATGTGTGCGGGATGAATTTCAACTGCATTTCCCCACAAATGATGAAACTTTAAAACGCTCGGTGAAGATGATGAAGCGGGGAGGAGCGCTCTTGTTACGACGGTTGGCTTCATCGAGCGCATCAGCTTTTACAAAGACGAACTCGGGCACTTTTGCATCATCCTCCGCCGCTTCTGCTTCTGCTGCTCGTGGATGTGTCTTTAGGGGAAATTCGCTTCGTCGGCATTCCATCTGCTCGTCCTGGCGTGCGTTTACGACTTCGGATGGAGGAGGAGGAAAAGAAGCAGAAGAAGAGCAAAAGAAGGAGAAGAAAAAAGAGTTATACATGGCGTTCACGTGCGGGAAATGCGAGACGAGATCGATCAAAGGGTTTAGCAAACGCGCGTATCACTTTGGCGTGGTCGTCGTCACCTGCCCTGGGTGCGAGAGGAAACACGTGGTGGCGGATAGACTGGGGTGGTTCGGCGAGAAAGGCGACGCGGGGGATTTTATCCAGGAGAAGGAAAAGAAGAAGAAGGGAGGGAAAGAGGAGGAGGAGAAGGCGACGATGATGCGAGCGAAAATAGAGGCGGATGGGACGTTGGAGTTTGACGAAGACGAGCTGGAAGCGTGGCGAGCTCGACTGAAGGAAGAGAAGTGAAAGATTCGAACGAGCGCGTCTTTAGAATAGGTTTAGAATGAGTATGCATTAAGTTTAGTTTTTGTATTTATGAAATATTGAATGAATACGCGCGGTTGAAGACGAACTTTTCAGTTCTATTGAGAGAGCGCGATGTTTTTCTTTGTTTTACTACAGAACGCGGCGTCGATTCTTCACCGTTCTCTCGAGTTCCATGATTTCCTCCCAAGAATCCACCGTGATTTCGTTTCTTCCTTTGAGTAAACTTTGCAATCTGGACATGGTTAACCACGAGTGCATTTTCGCTTGCGTGGCTTCTTTTGGATCGTCTTGTCTTTTTTGCACCATGGACGCTTCGATGGTTTTGCCGCACGATTCCGAAATGTCCATGTGCGGCGCGTTGCGAACAAACGCAACGAGCGTTCGCATGTCGTCCAAAGTTTGTTTGTCAAGGGCATACAAGAGCGTTGTGTTGGATTCGTTCTTCGTCGGGCGTAATGGGACGACTAACCCTTCCGTGTCTTCGCTAAATAAAATCGACTTGCCTTCGGAAACAGCGACAAAGCTAATATCCGTCGGCAAAGACATTTGATGGTAATCGAAATCGTACTCCGCTTTTTGCATTTGAATGATATCCTTCACGGCTCGGGCGTTCTTCACGCCAGTTTCTGCGAGAATACCCGTTTGTAATTTCGTTTCGTCCAAGACACAAACGGTACCGTCCGCGAGCTGTAAAGGTCCAGCGCGTAAACGATTACGGTCGTAGTCTTTTTTAGGCACCCACGTTCGCGCGTTGAGCGAAGGAACGTCTACGGATAAACACGCGGTCGCAGGGCAAAGAGATTGCAACGCAGACGCGAGTGCATTGACGAGATTGTCGTTACGTTTACGCTTGCTCTCTCCATCCTCTTTTGAGAGCGCACAATCGATCGAAAAGTTGACGCACAATGAACCGACTGGGAATTCATCCGTGCGTAAACGAATCCTCGCGCACGCGAGGAACAAAGCGTAACTCGCGGCAACTTTATCTCCACCGAGCGCTTCGGTGAAAATATCGATCATCTTTTCGCACATCGCGTTTGTTGTTGCAGCGTCGAACGGTCGCACCACAGATACGGAAGCCGACGCTTCTTTGACGTTTTCCTCCTCGTCCAAAAGATAACGCTCCGCCGGCGTCTTCAAAACGAGATCTTCGAGTTTCAACTTTGTAAAGCCGAAAGCGTGGAACCTTGGCGCGATAGAACTCGCTGGAAACAACGCCGCCCTTTCTGCGTGTCCGTAAAAGTCATCGTCCGAAGGTTGTGTCGTAGTCGCGCCGTCACCGTCCTCCTCGATACTATCGTTCAATCCAATGTTCCCAAACGCTTCAGCCGCGTGTTCTGGATTGAGACTCAAAACGCCGTAAAACTCAACGATGTCGTTCAATTTCAATTGCGTGGAAGACCTCCTCGATGGTGGATTTGTAATTGTCGCTGAATTCATTGTTTCCGAATTATTTTCCTTGTCGCCCTCGTCATCCTCCGGTGAATCGTACACGCAAACGATACACGGTCCTCGCTGGTCGTTCGGTAACGGCAAATTCCTCGCCTCGTCCAGCGTCTCTCTGGCGAAACTTTTATTTCGATTCTTATTATTCATGGCAGTAAAATCTTCCGTTTTCTGCGACCCATTTATTGGCATCGCTTCCATGGTGTCTTCAGATTTCGCCGGCTCGTTTTTCTCTTCCTTCATCTTTGCCTCTTTGTCGTCTTTAATTTTTTCCTCCTCGTTATTCTCCTCTCGGGTTCTCTTCTTCGCGCTTCCTCCTCCCACGCTCGCACCAGTATTACCGCCGATGCTCGTAAAATCTACCACCCCATCGCCGTTCGAGTGCGTATCTTCTCTCTCCAAACAATCTCTCTCCTGCACCCACTTCGCCTCGCCCGGTATCGGGACGCAATAGAACACCTTCCTCTCCCACATCCGAACGTTCGAAGACTGCTGCTGCGGGTTCTCGAATGTAAACAAACGCTCCTCGTCGTCCTCTTCCTCCATTCTCGACGTCTCGTCGCCGCCGTGTTCCGCGAACTTCGTCGTCTGCCACCCCGAGCTCGCTCTCTTGCTCTTAAAACATCCCACGTAATACTCCGGGTCTCTCATATCTTGCACCACGCACCGAAACCGGCACAGTTTCCCTTCCGGTACGCTTTCAATCCCGACGCCTTTCCCATCCGCGTGGTTTATTTCTGGAATACTTAACCACTTCGTCGTCTTCGTCGCGTCCTTCTCCTCCTCCTCGCTCTCCGAGATGCTTTTTTTGAGCACTTTCGAAAGGTTCCAATCGCCGTCGATCGGTTCCAACGCAGACGAGGTTGCAGCGCTTACACTTTTGAAACCGTACGCGGTGAACAGCTTCTCCGCGATTACTTTTCGAGGGTTCGCGATGAACTCGCGCGAGTCGATGGTATCTTCGATGTTGGTGTTGTTGTTGTTGTTTGCCGCTGTTGCCATGGTTTTGGTCATTGTGTTGTGCGAAAGAGTGACGCGATTGGATTACTCAAAGTAGGGGAAAATTCAAAAATGAAACCAACCGAGCGTGCGTACGAGGCATTGAAGTAAGACACAAAATTCTCTCTCTTTACGTTTTTATTTACACAGTTAGTATTATCATATCAAGGACTTTCGCTCGGGGCTGGGCCGACTTCACCGTTTCTGTTCCCAGGATGTTCGTCCGGCGTTCTCAACATCGCGCCTCTGCCGACTTCGGTTAAAAATTTCGTCGGGTAGGCGTTGGCGAAATCTTTCAAGCGGATTTTCGCCGAGGGGTTGTTGAAGTGCCACAAACACGAGGCTTTCCCGGTTTGTTTGTTGTACACCATGCCGTTGGCGTCTTGACCGAGCTGCGACATTGGCGCGCCGCCGGCGGAGAAGAGGATTGAGCCGTCCGCGTCTAACTTGTGGCGTTGCGAGCGTTCGATGAGTTTTTGCATTTGAAACGCCGTGAGGCACTCTTGGTCGTCAAATTGACGCATACCTGGGAAGACGTTGTTGAATTCTTCGTCTGTTGTTGCCGCGGGTTTGCACGTCATCCCGAAACCGTCTTCTTCTTTCCAATCGTTGTGTCGCATCATTCTATTCTCGGTCGCTTCGATGTACTTGATCAACTCTTCTTTTCGTCCCATGAAGGAACCGGCGTTGGCCCAGACGTTCGGGTGCTCGCCGGTTAACTCGACGTCATCCCCAGCCGCTTTACCAATCTCACCAAACGTCAAACTCATCTCTCTTTTAAACTGTTGCTCGTCTTCCATGTCGAAATATTTCCTAATCTCCGGCCATAACTGGGTCTCGCCTCCGAAAATGAAATCCGCGTCCGCTTGTTCGAACCTCTTTTGAAACTCCTCCGGCCCGCACTGCAACAAAACATCCGTCGCGTCCGCGTTGACAATAATAGGGTTCCCTGGAATAGAATGCAACGCCGCTTTCAAACCCATCATCTTATCCGCAAACCCGTGAAAAGTCGTCCCGTTCCCCGAGATCACAATCTCCAACCCGTTCTTCTTCGCCGAGTCCAGAATCACCCACCCGTTGCTCTTCAAGTTCGTCGCGTGCGCCGTCACTACCACCGGAGCGGAATCCACGCCTTTCGATTTAAACACTGGCATGTATTTCTTCTCGTCTGGGTGCATTTTTTCTTCTTCACTTAACATCGTCACGTCGCCGTCGAGATCCGCGTTCGACCCGGGTCGCCAAAACTTCGCCTGCGCCCACTTGGTGTCTCTGTAAAACTCAAACGGGACGTGCCAAACGTCGCCATCGAACGCGTTCGCGTCCAAGTCGTAGCCGGTTTCGAAGGAACCCAGTTTAACCGATGCGACGTGTTCTGGTCGACCTCCTCCCCTCGTCGTCGTCAACGTTACGCCGCTGTTCGTCTTGGACGAAGACAACACGAAAAGAGCCCCCAATCCAGCCGCGGCTAAAATTCCGTATCTCTTACACGATGATGATGCGGACGACGAAGACGTCTCCAAACCGCTCTCATCGCGACGAAACGCATTATTAGCAGACGTAGACGACGAAGCTAGCAATAAAGGTGCCGCCTCTTCCGCGCTCGTGGTGGCGTGACTCGTTGCCATTTCTTCTCTTCCTTCACGCGCGTGTTTTGTTTGATGTGATTTTTTTCCAATACAAGCAGAAAGGAAGGAAAAAGGAGCTGTCCATCAAGGAGCATTTTTCGTTTAAGTATGTATTCGTTTTAAATTAGTACACAACACGCGTTTGATTAATCTTATTATGTATATATATACGCATTATTCTCCTCTCATATTCTCTCATCTCTTCCTCTCTCACTTTTTCTTCCTATTCTCTTAGTATATTATAACTTCATTCAATTCGCCGCCGCTCGAGCGCTCGATCGAGCGCTAAACGCAGCCGCAGACGAAGGTCCCGGGTCTCGATTTCCCGGATGTTCGTCCGAGGTGCTCAACATCACTTCTCTTCCGTGCGGGGTTAAGAATTTATCCGGGAAGGCGTTCGCGAAATCTTTTAAACGGATTTTCGCCTGCGGATTGTTAAAGTGCCACAAACACGAGGCTTTGCCGGTTTCTTTGTGGAAGACCATGTTTTTGTTGTCTTTGCCGATTTGGTCCATGGGCGTGCCGCCGGCGCTAAATAAGATGGACCCGTCCGCGTCTAATTTGTGACGCAAGGATCGATCCATTAAATGTCGCATTTGGAAGGAGGTTAAGCACTCTTGGTCGTCGAACCAGTTGACCCATCCGGAACCGTTGACGTCGGCAAAGTCTTCGTCGGTGACGCCCGCCGGGCGGCACGTCATTCCCCACTCGTCTGGCTCTGATCCCGGGTGTCTCGCCATGCGCTGTTCGGTTTCTTCGATGTATTTTAACATGTCGTTTTTCCTCGCCATGAATGACCCGGCGTTGGCCCAAACGTTCGGATGCGCGCCGGTAAGCTGCGCCGGTGGTCCAGCCGCGCCGATTTTACCGAGAGTGTCGGACATTTTCTCTTTCCAGGCTATTTCGTCGGTTTTCTCAAAGTAGGCGTGGATTTCCGGCCATAACTGCGTTTCGCCGCCGAAAATGAAATCCGCGTTCGCTTGGTTGAATCGGTTTTTAAATTCTTGGCCGGAACATTGAAGCATGACATCGTTGGCATCGGTGTTGATGACGATCGGGTTGCCGTTGATGGAATGTAAAGCGGCTTTTAAACCCATCATTTTATCCGCGAAACCGTGGAAATCGGTCCCGTTGCCCGAGATGACTACTTGTAAACCGTTTCGCTTCGCGGAATCGACGATAACCCATCCAGTTGATTTGATGTTTGTCGCGTGAGCGGTAACGACGACGTCTGCGGAATCTACACCGTGGGTTTTAAACACCGGCATGAATTTCGTCGGGTCCGGTTTCGCTTTTTGCTCGTCGCTCATGTTCGGAGTATCCCAATCGTGTTTCCAGAAATCTGCGCCGGCCCATTTCGTGTTGGCGTAAAACGCAAACGGGACTTGAACAACCTCGCCTTCGTATCTTCCGTTATCGATGTCGTATAAGTTTTCCATCACACCTCGCGGTGGAGCTTCGTCCTCGCCCATTTCCGGTTCTACTACTTTCGCCGCCGCTTCTTCTTCTTCTTCTTCTTTTCGTTTTTGTTCGTTTTCCATGTCAATTTGTCGTCGTTGCTCTTCTATTTCTGCGTCGATTCTTTGTTTCTCTTGCTCTTTCCCGTCTTCTACTACGTGCTGTTCTTGTTGTTGTTCTCGCTCGTTGGATATCGTAGACGTTCTCCTCTTCAACGCATCGCTCGCGCTATGCGCGATATTTTGCATGTTCAAGCGCCATCTCGGAATCGGTTGTTTCTCCTCTTCTTTAACTTCTTCTTTAACTTCTTCTTTGACTTCTTCTACGGAGGCGGGAACAACGACTTCTTTAACGTCTTCTTTCTCTTCCCTCGTAACCGCGACGACGACGTTCGGTCCTTCTTCCGCACGCGCGCTTTCCGCAACTTTTGATTCTTCTTTGTTGTCTTCGACCAAAACCGCGTCGGCGGGAGCTTCTAAAACTTCTAAAACTTCCACCTCTTCGCGAGGTTTTTGTTCTTCCGGTTGCAACTGCTCTTCCTCGCGCTGCTGCTGCGGCTGCTCTTCCACCTGCTGCTCTTGGTTCGGTTGTTGCTGTTGTTCTTGTTCTCGCTCTTCCGGATGTTGTTGTTCTCGTTGTTCTTGTTCCTTCATCGCAGCGCGTTCCTCCTCGTCGTCTTCGACGAACGACTCGCTCTTTTGCCACACTCTCGCTTCCAGCGCTTGCGGCTTCGTCGGTCCTTGTTGTTGTTGTTGTTGTGCCACGGGCTGCTGCTTCTGCTGCTCGATGTTGTTGGAAGTCATTTCCCCGCTCGCAACGCCCCCATCACCCTGCTCTTCTTTTCCCAGCCGATCGACACTCAGAAGAGGATGATCAATACTCGTCGATGTCGTCGTCGTCGTCGACGCACCACCATCGCCAGGCGCGTTCGTACTTCCACTCGCACCGTTACTTCCCCACGTTCGTTTCGGAAGCGTGCCTAAATACGCCTCTTCGCCGCTCGTCGCGTCGCCCAATTTTCGCATCATCATCTGTGGGGCGCGGGAAGATGATGATGATGATGATGATGATGATGCCACGAATGCGAGCGAACCGAGCGTCACACACGCACCCAAAACCGCCGCACGAATAATAACAGACGACGAAGAAGAAGAACTCTTCCTCTTACTTTTAATAGTACCATCATCGTCGCGATTTAATAACAGAAGAGAGGACTCCTCTTCATTTGAGTACTGAAAAGGCGTCATGTCTCTGGTGGTGTTCCTCCCCGAGAAAGTGACGAATCTCGTTTTTCGCTCGAGAGAAAAAAAACCAGAGTTTTTTGATTTAGGGTGTAGGGTTTAAGAAAGAGGGCGCTGTTTGTGCATTTCGCAAAACACACGACAGAGATAGAAACGCGCGCTTAGTTGAAAGTAATTTAACACTTCGCGCATAAAACACTTTGAGGAAAGAGAGAGCACCGCTGCTGCTGCTGCTGTGACTTTTGATTCATTCGCTCTTTTCATTCTTATATATATGAATAGGAACAAGGAAGTGATGATGGACGATGAACGCGAGCGATTGATTCTCCGCAATCATCACGAGGGAGGACACGGAGGAGCCGCGTCCTCGACATCATCGTCGTCGTCGTTTTATTGGTCGAGGAAGAAGACGTTCATCGCGATCGCGTTAGCCGTCGGCGCCGGTGTTGCGATCGCTACCGGAAATACTACGACTACTTCGAGTCCTCGCGGGAGTGTTGGTGCGGCGAATACTGCTGTTGCTGGAGGAGGCCACCGAAGGCCGCGCGGTATCTTGCCCTCGGCCAAGTTAGGGGTGATCAGTGAAGGCGTCGCCGCGAACGCACCCGTCGGCGGGAAAAACCATTTTTTCAACGGGTTAATCGTTCGCGAGGACGAGAGGGCGTTGTTGCAGAAGTACACGACGAAGATTCCGTCGAGGAGAGAGATTGAGAAGATGGAAACCGAGGAAGCGGCGGCGGCGAGTTTAGGCGGATACGATGATACTCGTCGACGGGAAGGACAAGGAAGCGAGGACGATACCGCCTTTGCGAACGCGGAGGCGGCTGGATTAGGCGCTATGCCGAGAAGAAGCTGGAAGAAGTCGTCGGAGAAGGCGAAAGAAGAGCAATCGCGAGAGACGAAAGAGTTTTTAGCGGCACTCGGTGAAGTGGAGAAACCGTCGCCGGCGTTGCTGGAAGCGGCGACGAAGTTGTTGAGAGAGAAGCACGGCGAAGAGACGCCATTGGACGCCAAGCAGCAACGAGATGCGGAAGAAATGACGGCAAATACGATCGCGCTGGTCAGAGCGGAGAAAAGCGTCGTCGCGCAGAGTAAGAAGAAGAAAGGTTCTTCTGAAACCTCTGAACCTTCTTCTACCACCATCTCGTCGCCGACGGAGGATAAAAAAGAAGATGTTGACAAAATTAAGCCTTCTCAGCCGCAGTCTTTGCTCGAAATCGCGCAGAACTTTTTGAAGAGCGAAGAAGAGGCAAAAGCACGAGCCGAGGCGGAGATTGAAGCCGCGGCGAAAGAGGAGAGAAAAGAAGGAGTAGAAGGACAACCAAGCGAGGAGAAAAAAGAGGATGAAGGAAAAGTAGAGGCCTCCGCGGAAGAAGAGGACGACAAACCGTCGCCAAAAGCTATCGAGTTTGCCAAGTTACTGTTAGCAGGCGAGGTTAAGAAAGTCGAACCGGCTGATGGTAACGAAGCGGAAGCGAAAAAGATAGACGGCGTGCTTGGAAAGCCTACGCCGGAGATTTTAGCCGCCGCGAGACAAATGCTTTTAAAAGCTGGCGTGAATCTCGACGCGGAGAAATCTTTTGCATCGACGTCGGCATTGAAGTCCACCAAAGTGAAAGAGATGACTTCGACCTTACGAGATAAGTCGATAGCCTCCGCTCAAGACGAGGAAGGAAAAAAGATTCCGAAACGATCGTGGGTACCCAAGTTGGGCGAAGATACGGATGACGCGAACAAAGCGGTGGCGGCGGCGGCGGCGGATTCCTCTGAAGCGTCGACGCCTCTTGAAAGTACAAACAACGACAACAACAACAACATCAACAACGAGCAGCAAGAAGAAGGAGAACCAGCTCAAGGTCAACAAGTGCACGAGATGCCGAAAACTGAGGATGTAGTTGCGGAAGCCGCCAATGAGATTGCCGCGGAAAATGAAGAGCGCAAAGAAGGAGGAGAACAACAACAAGAACAAAAAGAACAAGAACAACAGCAGCAAGAGCAAAAAGACGGACAAGAACAACAGCAGCAACAAGAACCAGAACAACAACCAGAAGCTGGCGTTATGCCGAAAGCCGAGGAGCAAGTACAGGACAACGCTCAAGTTGAGGAAGAACGCAAAGAAGAAGGACAGGATCGACCGGTGGTGTACCTTTCGCAAGTGCCGATAAAGGAAAAGGAAGTCAAAGCACAACAATACGCGCAAGAACATCAAGCGCAAGAAGCGAATGTTGGAGTCGACGAGCAAAAAGAAGAAGGCCAACTCAAAATCCCTAGAATCTTGGCCGATAACGTGAAGTTGATTGACGGCGACGGGAGAGAGTACATGCAACCGAAAGCGCACGAACTTTGGAACAACGGCAAGACATTATTCGTATACCCCCAAACTGAAGCGCAAAAGAAAAAGCCGATCCCGGACGCGACTGACTTGCACGCGTTCGTCATCACGCTCGACAAACGCTTAGACTTGGATTCTGCGGATAGCGATACTGATACGACCATGTGGGAGCGCACGCAAGAGCGCTTGAAAGAGATTCCATTGATTCACGCGGAGAAATCCCCAGGCGTGGACCCGAAAGCGTGGCCGCAAAGCGGTTTGCAAGAAGCATTATACGCAACTGGTTTCGCGCGTTTGTTTTGGAACATTCATCAAAACGATCCGTTGTACGCCGATTTACCTCCCGAACGTCGCACGGTTGCCGAACTTCCTTGGATCGGAGAGGTGGAAAAGCGAGACCAAAACGGATACTTTCGCGCGCAATCGCAAGGTTTATCCCACCACTACGGATGTCTGTACGCGCACTTATACCAGTGGCAGAAAATTAAAGATACAGGTTTGAAAAAGGCGCTGATTTTAGAATCTGACGGATTGAGTTTAACCAGAGTGCCTTTGGAGTCCATCCCGTCCGTCGCGAAACAAATGCCCGGCGACGCGGACTTTGTCACGTTGCAGTTGTATCCGTACGAACCCGCCGGCGTGGAACGACGCAACGTAGAAATCAAACACCCAACTTCCGGCGAGCACAAAACATACTCCTTCGACAAACTCAACTACCATCCGCAACAAGGCTACGCCGGCTTAGCCTCGTACATCGCCACGGACACGTTCGTCGAGAAAATCCAACACTTTTTAGCTTTACACGGTGCGGACATGATCGACGGGTACATTTTGAACAAGCTGTGCACGACGTCTTACAACAACGAAGAGGCGAAAAACATCGCTTGGACTATGTATGACATGCAAAAGTACACGCACCCGTTCGATCCGCAAAATCCGACGCCGACTATTTTGAACTGCTACAAAGCGTTGGCGGATCCGGAGTATTATCACGACTTGAACATTCGCATGGAAGCGGAAGCGCGAGCGGATTAGGCGTTTGAAGAAAAGAGTCTTCCGAAACCAAGCAAGAGAGAGAGGAGAAAAAGAGAGACTCGAGTGTATAGTAAAGTAATAGTAAAGTAACTAAAGGCACCTTAAGTAGAAAAGATTTACACTCTCGGTTTTGTATCTATCTTTTTGTGCGTGTCTCTCGTGTCTTTTTGTGAGTACTCGTATCTGACGTTTTCTTTCTTAGTTGTCAGGGAATGCCTCCACCTGACAGGACGCTTTCGCGGATTTCCCAGTCTCTTTTGTTTTTTGGTCGCGCGATCTTTTGGTGCATTCTCAACATCCATTCCACGGATCCGTCGTCCTCGTACTCGTCGAAGTCTTCTTCGTCTGAATCTTCTTCTTCTTCTTCTTCTTCTTCTTCTTCTTCTTCTTTTCCTTCTTTTTCTTTCCTCATCGCGTCTTTCAATTTCGCCGCCAGAGCCGCTTTTAACTCTTTCTTCTCGTGCGCGATTCCTTTCGCATCTAAAAGTTTTCTCAACTTCGACGCGGTCAGTTTGTCGATCTCCGCTTCCGTCAACGACGATGATGATGATGCCCCCATCTCTTGCGAGTCGTAGTATGAAGAAAGGAATCGCTCGCGTATTTTCAAAAAAGAGAAAAATCGTCTCAACTCAACCCTACACCCTAAAATTGAAATGCCCCTCTGAAAAAAAAGAGTCAAGCGTTCACCACGAAAAACAAGAGACACGGAAGAGAGACGCCATTCCTTGACTGCTTGTGCTGCTGCGTTTCGACGAGGACTACTGCTACGACTGCGACTTTTATAACTACGTTACCAGAGAAGAAGTTCGAATAACAATAATAAATGGGTGGTCGAGTGGCGATGCTGGCGAAGCACTACGACGCGATTCCTTCCGACGAGAATGATGATGTCGAGGAGCAGACGCGCCCCTTCCAATCCCCCCGCGGCGGACGTGATGCGTCTTCTTCTTCTGCGAATACCAAATCGAGTGCGAACAACATCGTGTCGTCGTTTGCGATGGGATGCGCGGTATCTTTAGCCGCGTTTGGTGTCGCCTCGACGGCTCTGTCGTCGTCGTCGTTTACGTCGTCCGCCGGCGGAGGATCGTCTGCGACGATGATGATGATGACGAAAGGAGGAGGAAAAGGAGGCAGTTACGGCGCTGACGCGGAACATTTCTCCTACCCGCTGAACAGCGATCGAAGAACGTACAAAGGCAAAAGCAACGAGGTATATTTCAACGGCCAAAAGTACGAGAAATCAAAGTGGAAAAACGGTCTAATCGACACGGAATCCGTGCCGTACGAGACGACGAATTGGGTGACGACGCATCCGAAAGTAAGAGCGATGATGAGCGCGAGTTTAGGCGAGGCGCGCGTACAAGAACTTCCGCAACTCGGGAAGAGCAATAAAAAAAGTAGCAGCAAAAAGAAGAGAGAAGAAGAAGAAGCGTTAGATTTTGATATTCCGGACGGGAGCAAGTTACCGGAGCACGTGGAACCGGTGGAAACGAGCAGCTCCGGCGGCATGGCGTCGACGAAAAAAGTGCACGGGAAAGTGGTCACGTTGGATGAAAATGGAAACATCAACACCGCACCAATGGGAAGAACGACGGTGGATAACTACCGGATGAGTTGGGCGACAGAACACGTCGTGTTTACCAACGGCGATTACTCCGCCAACTACATTCCGATGAAGGAACGCGATTGGCAAAAGAAATTCAAGCAAATCCCGGGCCAAGGTTTGACGAAGCCGAAAGACTCGATGATGACCGTAGACGACGCCGGAACGTTGATTGGGAGGCGTAAAATGCCCGCCAGTCAGTTGGGCGAAGTAGAAAAAGACGACAACGACAACGAAATCGTCGCCCATAACAAGAAGAAAGAGGAAAAATCTAATAAGCACGGCGGCGCTTCGTCTTCGTCTTCGAAAAAAAGTCACCATCACGGATAATAAAGAAGAAGACAAAGGAAAAGAAGAATGCAAAGGAGAGAGCATTAGAGAAGGAGAGAAAGAGGTTGTTCACATCATTATATATATATTCATATACGCTACTCTTTGCATAGTATTATCGCTTTCCCCCCTTTTGAGGAGTTAAACCCTAAACCCGAAAAGGACCGCGGGGAAATCAAAGAAAATCTCCACAAGACGCGCGCGCGGCATACACACAACACGACCACCACCAATACGCGCGATGACGACGAAAAACGCGAACGAGCGCGAACACTTACTCGCCCCGATCCAGGAAAATGAACCGTTCGATCGACAACCTTCCACGTCGAGCAGCAAATACACACTCTTCGCCATTTCTGCCGCGCTCTTTGCGCTGAGCACGATTGGCGTCGCCGCGGTGAGCAAACACGCGCTCGTGACGAGTTCCTCTTCTGCGCAACTGGGAATGATGAATCCATCGAAAGGGTTTCAGAAGATTGAAAAAGCGATCGAGAATTCGTTCGAGGTGTTCAACCGAGCGGACGTGCATCACGATCCGTCGAATTCGTACAACACCTTCCACCAAGAACGATACGATACGACGACGGAACATCGAACACCGTTGCCAACTTTAGGGAAGAAAGCATCATCCAGCGACGGTCCACACGTGGTGACTGGCGCGTACAAACCGTTGAACGAAGTGTACGAACCGGTGTTAGACGTACCGGTGGTGTTCATCGCGTTGCGAGATAACGACGAGGATTTATGGAAAGTCCGACGAACGATTGAAACTTTAGCCGGGGAAACGAGAGTGAATTACGAAGATTTGGCGGAGACGGTGAGTATTTCGCAAGGGATCGATGCCAAGAAATGGCCGAAAGATATCGCGAACGCGGAGTACGCGGTGAAAGATATAAGGAAATTGTTTCATAAGAAAGTGAAAGACGGGACGGTTTTCGCGTCGGACGTGAAAGATTTTTACCAGTTGATGGGATTGTTGAAACACATCGACACGAGGAAAGCAGACGGGACTTTGGACCAGTTTTCATTGGATAAAGGTTTGTCGCATCACGTCGGGTGCTTGTACGCGCACTTGTATCAGTGGCAGTGGGTAAAAGATCAAGGGTGGCCAATCGCGTGGATTATGGAGTCAGATGGGAATAAGATGACGAACGTGCCGTTTTGGGCGGTACAAACGTTGACGGAAAACATGCCCAAGGAGGCGGACGTGTTGTTTTTGCAAAACTTCATGCGAGAACCCGGGTTTGAAGGGCCACACTTTAAGAGCGTCGGAGTGAAAGGTCCAAACGGAGCGTTCGCAAAGATTGACATTTATAAGATGAACACTCGCGCGAGCGCGTTGAGTGGGTTGCAATCGTACGTCATCACTCAGAGCTTTATTAAAAAGGCGCATAATTTCATAGCGACGTACGGGGCAGACATGGTGGATGCGTTTACTGCCGGGAACATGTGCGCATACAAGGATTGGTGGAACCAAGCGGATATCTCAAAAGGCGAGAAGCCAATTTTGAACTGCTTCCAAGCGTTGTCGAAACCGATCGAGGTGGAAGGGGTCAAGCAAACCATGGTCGCTGGTTAATCACATGAGATTTAAAAAACAATGAAAAACAACTTTAGAAAAAGGAATTGTACTGGGTACTCGTACACTGTACTTTTGTCATGCAACATCATACGAACACATATATTAATACACTCTAAATGAGCTAAACTATTTCTTCGGCAACTTAGCGTTAATTTTCAAAAACTTCGACGCCGCGTGTTCCGCTCGATGACACAAGACGCGAAACATAATCTCCTGCTGCGTGGGATTCGCGCCTTCGTTATTTTCTATTGCTTTAATCAACGGATCGGTTTCCGAGGCCATGGTTGCAGCGATGTGCTCGGCTTCTTTCATCACTACTCTCACGTCTTCTTCCCTCAAACCATCGCCATTCGCCTCGAACGTCTCACGTATACTTTCCAAATCCGCTAAAACAAAGGCTCTCGCGTCGGCGACTTCAAAGGCTCTTCCCGGGCCTCCGTCTAAAGTTATTCGAACGAACATCTCGCAAAATTTGCGCAACATGGCCGAAGCGACGATTTCTAACAACCTCGCGGCGGCTCTGGGACCTATGGAAAACACAATCGATCCCATATAATCGTCTAAAGCTGGAACGACAACTACAGATAAACGCGACAAACTCTTATCTTTCGTGACGTAGGCACCGTCGTGAAAGATTTCCTTCATGTTCGTAAACACGATGCGAGCGGCGAGTAAATTCGAGAGCGTATCAATAGTCGACGCCAGAGCTTGGCGCGCAGAGGCGAAAACGTCCTCGAGCCATTTCGAGGCTTCAAAGTCGTCTTGGTGGTCACCATCTTCTTCGCCGTTAATGTTGTTGTTCTCGTCGACTAATCCATTCGTTAACGCCACGCAATCGCGCTGCATGCGAATCCATCTGTTCGGTAGATCCCGCTCGATGGATCCGTTCTCTAGTTCATCCAATATGAAATCTAAAGCCGATAACTTGGCGCAGTATGAGTGAGATGTCGCGTCTAACGACTGCGCGTTTTCTGATACCCATTTACGCCGTTTAATACTTTCTAAAGCGTCTTGTTGCATCTTGTCGACGATATCTTTTTTATATCTCGTCAGGCGCGGTTTCTCCGGTAACTCGTCCCCATCTTTCACATCTCCAACGTCTTTTAAGAGCTCGCTGGCGTACCTTTGAAATGCGCCGTCGAGGCCTTCGGTTAATGCGCGAATCGCCGAGACCGAACACGGAATACCCAAACCCCAAAACCCTTCTAAAGTTTCGTTGGCGAGTCTGAGTAACTCAACCGCGCTTTGCGCTGGATGATTTTTCTGCCGACGGTCATTGGTCCATTTTTCAGATTGCGCTGCGCGCTCGGCAAAAATGTTGGCATCGTCGATTTTGGTACCGATCCATTTAAAAATGAGCGGCGCGGCTTTTTCCTTTACGTTGAGTTGAGGAAAGGTCGCATACGGGTCTCTCGCAGCATTAGTAGCGCTTGGTTCCGCATCAGCATCGGTTGCTCTGATCATCGCTACACCATCATTGTTATTAGATGTTCTTTGGTGTCTTCTTAAAGCGTCCGCGTCACAGCAAACGCTTAATGCGGCTTGCGCGTCGCCACTCGCCCACAACGCTCGCAAACTTACCGTCGTTAAAGGCGGATCGGACTCTAACCACCACGTGAATTCATCGACGAATAAATTTGCGAGCTCGCGTGGGAAGACCACGTCCGCTCGTTCTTGTCTTTTCTGAATATCTGACTTCGCGGCGAACGATTCGTACTCGGACGGAAAAAAACAAGATTTGATGCGTGGCGCGACGTGCGCGGCGTACTCGTCGGCAATTCTAGAAACTTCCGAGGCGATAACTTCGAGAACTCGAGCGGCAGCCGCAGCTGGATTGTGCGCCAAAGTATCGTTCGAATTTTCAGAGGAGACTTCATTTTCCATGGCTTGTACGCGAATGCGTTCGTAACATTTCTTCGCACTCGCCGTGCTCGCCCTCATCAAAGCGTGCTCAAAGTCATCGTCGCTCTGTCCAAGCGCAATCATTACGTAACGATACAAACGCAGTATCGCAGCGAAAGCTTCGGTATCGTACGTGTTCAGAGGGTGCTCGGTGACCTTGAAATCAGCTGGAGGAGAAACATCGAAGATGTAATCGCTAATTGCGGCTTCGCACCAACGCACCAATTTCATCAAAGTCGACGCAGCTATCTTATCGTTCTTGAAGACGACGACATAGTCGTAACCGTCCGTGCGACAGAAAATCGCTCGCTCGAGTTCTGTACCAGCTCGAGTCAAAATACTTGCGCGCTTCTCAAACTCTTCGTCAACATCGAGCGTATCTAAATCGTCGTCTTCATTCGTCCTCGTGGCAACTTTAGTCAAGAAGAGCACAAGTAACGCGCTATGCGCAGCTTCCGTGATGGACGGACCTAACCCGACGCGAACGGTACTCTTTAAAATGTTCAGAGTATCCTCGCAATCGAACGCGAGCGATCTCTCTTCAACAGGATCGAGTGCGGTTTTGAAAAGTTGGTAATACGCTCGCGCCGCGACGGAGGGCGGATGCGCGGATGAAATCTTAGCCCCGTGCGATTCGTTGTCAACGTTATCGAGCGCGTGCTCGATAGCTTCGAGTATTTGGTCGCAATCTTCCTGCGAAGTAAAAAACGCTCGAACATCTCCTCTCGATTCGGAGATGAATCTCGTGAGTTCTTGCAGCATGAGCGACATGGATACTGGCTTTTGTCCGTCGTCGTTCTGTCCATTTCCTCCTCCACCTGCTGGTAAAAACGGATTGGTTTTCCCGTTCGTCGAGTTCTCGTCTTCTATCTTCTTCGCCGCTCGCAAAACCTCGCAAATTGCAATCGATCTCGATGTAAAAAAGTCAATCTCTGGACACAAAATGTCCGTCGCGCGATGAACATTACCTAAACTCATAGACATCAAATGCGTCCTCGCCGACTGTTCCGGTTCCATCGGTGCGTACCCTTGGCATTTCGTCGCAATATTTGCAATCGTCTTCCCTACTGCCTCATCTATATCTAGAGCTTTAATGACTTCCGATGTGGCATCATTCGACCACGACGGCGTTCGACACAACCACACCTCCAACGCGAGCTCGGCAAAATCAGACTCGGAAAACGCCGAAAACGTCGGTTCAACAATATCATCCAGCGCCGATTTTAAAAGTAATTCCATGATTTGGAACTTTTCTTTGTTGCTACTCTTATCTGTCGAAGTCCTCGACGTCGATGCTTGCTCTGGTTGCTGATTTTCTTTCGATTTTTGTTCTCGCGGAAATTCTCCTTCGTCGGCGTCCTCTCCCCCTACTTTCGGCGACGCGGTTGCAGCGGGTGACCCAACTCCAAGTTCGCGCATAGACTTCACCAACGGCGAATCGTCCAATTTCTGTTCCTCTTGTGAGTCTGCTTTATTCTCGTACTCTTTCTGTATAGTTTCTCGCAACTGTTGTATGTTCTCCGCGGTGCTATCATCGTCGTCGTCGTTGTTATTCCCCTCGTCGTCTCTCGCGACGTCGTTACCGACATCATCTCTCCTTATTCCATTATTTTGTTGATCGTTGTCGTTCTTCGCGTTCCAACTGGTACTCTCTGTTCCTCTTTTTTCGGGTGGTGGCGGTTTCGTCGCCGTCGTCGTCGTCTTCGGCTCTTCCATCTCCCCCTCCTCCTGTTCGTTGCCTTTGCTCGAGAAAGGCACGTCTTTTTCTTCCCCTCCTCTGCTCTCTTTCAACGGCAAACCCGCACCGTAAAACGAGCTCCCGCACATGCTCAAATCAAACGGAATCCCATTCTCGCAACTGTTCATCATTTTCGGCACGTCCACGCGTGCGAAATCGATATCTTTCACCGTTTCCGCGTTCGCAGGTAATCTTAACACCTCTTGGTTTCCCCAATTGGAAATCAAAAACGCTTCGAGTAAGATGGATCGATCGACTTCGAGAGAGGCGAGACGGGCGTACATGCGGTCGTCCGTGCTGTTGTTCAGGTCGTCTACTTCTTCTGCTTCATCTTTCTCGGTGGATAGCATCATCGTCACGAAAGAGAGAGATGGGTGTGTGTTTTGTGTGAGGAATTAATTCTCTCCTTTTTGTAGGCGACAATAGGGGTTGAAAAAAGGAGCTGATGTATTGCTGATGTGCTGATGATGAAAAGTGCGCACATTATTCTTATTGTATTATCCAAACGACGGACGACATAATTTACTACTCGTGCGCGAAGTTTGGATGGAGACCCAAAATTCGCTCCATCAAATCCGGCTTCTTTTTCTTTGGCTTCTTCTTTTGTTCCTCGGTGAGTGCCAGCGCGGTTTCTTCGGCGTCAACGTCTCCCTCGCCGGCGTCTGGTAGCATGGGCACGTCCCCTTCGTCTGCTGGCTCGGGGGCTTCTTGAATAACGATTAACGTATTCTCGTTTATCATTTTGTTGATGATCATCTTGAGCAGCTTGAGCTCTTTCGTGAGATCCTCCGTTTCCGTGGCGTCGGCTTCGTTGTTTGCGAACTCCTCCATGTACCACTCGACAATGTCTCTTTGTTTTACGCCCAATGTATCTTGTTCTGGATTATCGTGCTCTTTCGCGCGGATGTGATTGACGATCATATTCTTCACGCTTTGGTACTTTTCGCTGCTGATGGTTATTTTCTTTTTTGGTTTCTTTCCGGCGGTTGGAGGAATGTTTTCTTGCGCGATGATTTGCGTGCTTGCAACCACGCCGGCGGGCTGTTGCGAAGATGGAGCGGCATTATTATCGCGCACCATGCCGTCATCATCTTCACCAACACCACCACCACTAACCCCAGCATCAGTATCATCGGTGCGTCGTTCCCACGCTAACTCTTCTCTCTCTTCCCTCTCCTCACGTTCCCTATTCGTTTCTGCGGGTAGTCCAGCGTCGCTGCGTCTTCTGACTTCCTCGCGTTCGTTCTCCATCTTTCGCTCTTCCTTGGCGATCGACGCTCTCATCGTACTCGGCAATATCGGTCCTTTATCTGCATCTTCGTCAATCTCGTCGTCGTCTTCCTCTAACGTAACATCCCTGGCTTCAACCGCGATGATTGATTCCGAAAGCAAACGTCTCGCCTCGCGCACATGCTTGGGTAAAATCTTTGCGCGACAATACAGTCTCGCTAGCGCTTCGGATAAACGCACGAGCGCTTCCAACTGTCTCACGGTAATTCTATAACTTGTTGTCGACCCGGGCTGCGCGTCGCCTCTTCTCAGCTTCACATACGCGTCTACGATTTCTCTCTGTGCCTCTGGTGTCATTTGCGGTTTAATACATCGCGAGTAACGGATGTACCTTTGCAATTGCTCTAGCGTGAAATCTACTTCGATGGCTTTTTCTTTCATCCTGTGCAACGAGACGATGTGTCTCGCGAGCATGTGGTCTCTGTAATCGTCCGGTTCGTCAATCATCACGTGGACTAAATCGAATCGAGATAAAATTGGCGCCGGCAACGCCAAGTTGTGTTTCAACTTTTTCGATTTATCGTATCTACCACCCAACGGGTTCGCGGCGGCTAAAATAGATGTTCGCGCGTTCAACGTGGCGTTGATACCGGCTTTAGAAATGGAAATCGTTTGTTGTTCCATGGCTTCGTGAATGGCTACTTGATCTTTCACTTCCATCTTATCAAACTCGTCGATGCAACAAATCCCATTATCCGCCAACATCAACGCTCCAGCCTCGATGCAATATTCCCCAGTTTCCATATCCTTCCCGACTGTTGCGGTTAAACCCGCTGCCGAGGACGATTTACCAGACGTATACACCGCGCGAGGGAGAAATGCGGTGACGTATTTCAAAAATTGCGATTTCGCGCACGACGGATCGCCGACGACTAAAACATTGATGTCGCCTCTTAGATTCGTCCCACCTTGTTTTGTCATTTTGTGCACTCCGCCAAATAACATCAAAGCAATGGCTCTTTTAATGTCCAAGTGCCCGTGGACGGTTGGCGCGATCGAGCGAACAAACTTTTCGTAAATTTTCGGGTCTTTCGACATGCGTTCGATATCGTTCAACTGTTCTTGCGTGAACGAGTTCACAACCTCCTTCTCGTCGTCTCCACCTCGGATGTTCACTCCGGTATTGGCGGACACGTTTTCGTTCCCACCAGCCGTTGGCCCAGCTACGTTAACGACAGAATGTGCCACGAAGCACGTTCGATAAAACAACTCCCTCACCCCGAAATCTCTCAAGCCGCCGACACCAGTCGACATCGTCCCAGCTGCACTCCCTTTCCCGGAACTCCCCAGCTCTGTCCTATCCCCTGCCATATTCGCCGGCGCGGTCTCAGGTACTACCGTCAGCGTTCCGGTAAACACCGCTTTATCCCCAGCCCTGGCCATCTCCACGGTTTCGTGTCTCAAAATCACATCCATAGATCTCGGCAAACTCCCAGCCGGCACCTCGTCCGCGTTCTCTTGCACTCTCACCCTCTGCCAATCGATGAAAGTACACCCTTCTTTCATCAGCACGAACTTCTTCCTATTTGAGCACGTCTGTTTCAGACAAATAGTCGGTTCCGTGTACCGACACTGCTGCTCGACGTTTGGAATCACCTCGCCGCACTCGCCGCACATAAATTTTCCGATAATCAACTCCGGCCTCACCTCGCTCGTCCTCGTCACCACCCCACTAAACGACGCCAACTGCCCGACGTGTTCCGCTTTCAAGTCTCTCAACCGTTTCGTCCCCGGCAAATTCGAAAACGACACCCAAAAATCCTTCTCCTGCGCGCCTTGATTGTTGCTCGCTGAGGCGCCCCATCGAACCATCTCCGGAACGTGTTCTCGACAAAAATCTTTCACCGCTTGCCTCAAAAATGGTTCGTAGGTATAAAAATTCGCCTCCACCGCCTCAGTCGCCACGTCCGGGTCGAAATTTTTCAAATGGTGAAAGTTCACGTGCATGGTCGTGCTCGACGTTTCGTGCATCTCGTACAGCTGTTCGACGTAAATTTTCCTCGATTCTAACTCGTTGGTCTCAGGATTTACCACCGGAAACAACTCGTTGAGAAAATTGAGGAACGTGTTATAGACGATGTCCGAACCTTGGACGTTCGTCGACATGGACGCGTGGCGGTTCGCTTCTTCCATCTTCTTAATCCGTTTTCTTCTTCTTCTTCTTCTTCTTTTCCTTCGCTCACTGATGAACTACTCTTCTTCTTATTTTGAATTTTTTCCCGGAG
>Ga0255783_10000149_pt1 | contig 79768 bp, 50 predicted proteins | sample 011ome_22_FD_179981 | JGI IMG/M metagenome (GOLD analysis project Ga0255783, IMG submission 179981) | Coastal salt marsh microbial communities from the Groves Creek Marsh, Skidaway Island, Georgia - 011507BT metaG (version 2) | ecosystem: Environmental > Aquatic > Marine > Intertidal zone >... | reverse complement strand
AGAAAAAAACCACTAAAAAAAAAAAAAAAACCAAAACCACACAAAAAAAAAAAAAAAAAAACAAGAGATTTTGGACGAAAAATCACTCTTCTTCCGCGAATATTCTGTTCACGTCACAAATTTAAACTAAGGCCACACAACACGCTTCCTTTGCCCGACGCATACACACAACAACAACGCCAACTCTTTGAGCGACGACGACAGAAGACGCTTCTATTTTTGTGCGTCGTTTTTGTTGTTCTCTTCTCTGCGTTGTTGTTGTCTTTGTATAAAGCGCTTGAGTAGTATCTATTGTCATGTTTCTCTCGAGCACGCATCGCCTTTCGGGAAACGATGGAATGAAGTTGTGGTCGTTACGACGGAGAGGAAACGAAGCGTCGCGAGTGATGCGAAGAGAAGATGTTGTAATAAAAGCGACGCGCAGTTTTAGTCACGATTTGAGCAACAACAACAGCAAGTGCAACAACAACAGCAGCAAGTGCAACACCGCCGAGCAAAAACACGCGCGGGAAAAACAAATGAGACGAGCAAAACAAACGACGCAAGGGAAAACGACGACGCGGATGAGTAGCAGCTCTTTTTCAACCATGTCGAGAACAAATGCAACGATCTTGAATGAAAACATGTACGAATTGCGCGAGGAAGTGGAAAAGAGCCGAATCATATCCTCGCCCTCAGAGTTGGACCAACGAAGAGTGCTCGTTTTAGACGTGGCGATGCAAACGAGCAACATCGTGAGTTGGCAAAAGGCGTTGATTTTAGCCATGTTCGATAAGGTGGACGTTTTGGAATATTACGAAGAGATGGTGGCGTCGGCGTATTCGGCGTTTTATTTACCCGCGGTGGTGAAAACGAGAGTGTATGATAAACAGAAAGGATCGATCGCGTTATCGAGGAAGAACGTGTTGATTAGAGATCATCATTCGTGCACGTATTGCGGCGCGAGGGACGATTTGACCATCGACCATATCGTTCCGGCGTCGAAAGGCGGCGAGTGGTCGTGGACGAATTTAACGACAGCGTGCGCGAAATGTAACAATCGCAAAGGAGATAAGATGTTGAAGCAGTGCAGCGGAATGAAGCTCGTCCGTCCGGCAAAGGAGCCGTGCGTCGCGTCCGGGGAGTTTTCGCAGTTTTCCAGGATCGTGAATCCGCCGGACGAGTGGATTCCGTTCATCGATCCGAGACACGTGAAACGAATACCGGATGGCTTCATGGACGATTTGCAGTTTGGGGACGTTTCGATTAAAAACAACGTCGTGGACGTGGAGAAGACGCTGTTGAAAGTGACGTCGAAGAACTACAAGAAGAAAAAGTCAAAGAGTAGCAGTTCTTCTTCTTCTCCTTCTTCCTCTTCTTCTTCGACGCGGTAAGGAATGTATCCCCTCCCCGTCTTCGTTTTCGAGAGTGTACTACTATATCAAAATATTTACCCATTTATATTATAAAACATCTGTAATAAAAAACAAATACAAATTAAGGTTTTAATTCACTACTTGAGTTTGCGTTAACGCCAACAATTCAACAAACTTCTCCACGCACACTTTACTGCTCGCTGGATTCTGCCCTGTCACCAACGTCCCGTCGACAACCGCGTGAGCGCCCCACGCGCCTTCCGCCTTCGAGTACTTGGCGCCTTGCGCCACCATCTCTTTCTCAATCAACGCCGGTACCTCTTCTTGCATCCCAACCTGCCCCTCTTCCTCGTCCGAAAAGCCAGTCACGGACATTCCACTCACCAACGGTGTCGTCCCGTCTGCTTTTTTGCACGATAAAAGTGCAATCGGCGCGTGACAATCCAGCGCGACGGCTTTCTTCGCCGTTAAAAATTGCTCGATAGTTTTCGCCAACTCTTGGTTTTGGTAGAAATCAGTGCAACATCCGTGGCCTCCGGGTAAGAAAACGCCGTCGTATTCTTCCACGTTTAATTCGGATAAACCTTTCGATGTCTTCATCAAAGCTTGCGCGGTGTCGTCTTTATCGAATTTCACGCACTCTGGCGTGTAAAACCCTTCGCCTCGCGATCCTCCGTCGACGGGGATTTCCCCGCCTTTGACGCTGAAGAAATCGACTGAAAATTTCTTTTCCATCATGGAATAATACGGCACGGCGATTTCTTCCAACCACACGCCGGTTGGTTTCTTCTCCGCGGATTTGCCGAACGTCGTCGCGGACGTGCACAAGATGGCAATTTTAGTCATTTTTGTGTTTGTGTCCGTTTGTCTCGTCGAAAAGTGTTGACTGATCGGATCTCGTTAAGATTTTTGTGACGTAACCAACGCACACAAAACAACTTTTTAGAAGGAGAAAAAAATTTTTTTCGTCCTCTCTTACACATCTCCAATCGACTCAGATGTTCATCCGCGCGCACTTCCATCGTCTGCACGTCACCGGAGAACCGAACTAAACCTAGCCAAACACACAAACGAACAGCTTTTTCGGAGAGATGTTATTATGTTTTCGTCCTCTCTAACATCTCCAATCGATCGAGATTTTCATCCACGCGCACTTCCATCGTCCTCACGTCACCGGATAACCGAACTAAACCAGGTTTGGCACCTTTAGGTTTGCTCACTTGTCTGCACCGAACGACGGAGACTTTCACGCGACCAACGCGAGAGGCTTTGCTAAACTTGGCGGCGAGCAACGCGGCGTCGAAAAAGGCGGCGTCGGACGGCGCGGTGGATTTGATGACGACGTGGGAACCAGGACATCCGGCGGCGTGCATCCACCACTCGTTCGGGTCGTTGGTTGGGTCTAAGGAGACGATGTCGTTGTCTTCGGACGTGCGGCCGACGCGGATTTCGGTCGTCGGTATGTCTTCGTCGTCGTTTACGTCGTTCCCCGACGCGTACGCGAAATACGGTCGACGAGGCCCGGTTTTGCTCACATTTTTTACCTTCTTCGGCCCTCGTGGAGGTTTCGGCGGTGGCGCGTCCGATATCCCTAATTTCATCGCAAACTCCGCGCACTCTTGCCATTTCGAATCGTCTTCTTTATTCTTCTTCCCTCCCGTAAAGTTCTCCACCATTGCCAGCAGCGTCCGCACCTCCTCCAACCGCTTTTTCTTCTCCTCCACGTCTGATTCCAAAAAATCCACGTCGGGACATTCTTCCAACATCTCCGTCGTCGCGTTTGGATTTTCTAACAACTCGTTCATTTTTTCTTTCGACAGTCGTAATTTCGTCGTCGCATTCGCCACTTTTTTCAACGCTTTCGTTTCTTGCCTTTTGGTTTCCTGGCGTAACCCGGAGACGTCCAAATTCACAACGGTGTTATTAGGGGTTGGTTTTGAGTCATCATCAACATCAAAAGAGGAACAACACGGACGAGATCGACGCGGGTTTTTGAGCGCGAGTTTCAAAGAAAAAGAGCGAGTATTCAATTTTGTTCTGGTAGACGACTTTTGGAGGAGGAGTTTTGAATCAGCGACGACGACGAGAGGCATACCAATCATCGCGCGAGGAGGAGGAGGAACCATTGTGTGAGGACAAAAATTTCCATTTTATCCAAAATCTAAAAATTCAACCAACCATTCCGAAATACTGCGAATCGTTATTCGCCAACGCGGTGGAGTACTTTCGATTCATTTTCACCTCCTCGCTTTCTTCGTCCGAGGAACAGTCGACGTTTCCACCACACTCTTCCTTTAACTTCTTTAAAGCGTCTTCGACGTCTTTTTCGGTTGGGATTTTCCTCGGTTTCAAAGCTCGGACGGCGTCCTCGACGGTGGCGTATTTCGGCAACGGCTTCAAGTTTAGGAACTCTGGCGTGCGCGAGGCGTTGTTTTCGACAATCATGTCTGGTTCGGAGATGAGGAGGGAGTGGAGGATGTAGTCGCGGAGAGTAGCTGGTTGGTCTTCGAAGACGTAGTGGGAGGCGTCCGGGATGGATTTGCCGCGGATGACTTTCTTCGAATACCGGCGCAAGGCGGACACGACGTCCTGGAGATCTTTTTCGTCCATGAACTCGGAGTGCTCGCCTCGGTAAACTGAGGCGTGACACTTAACGTTTTCCAGAATTCGGACGTATTCGTCCGCGGATGGGACTTTGAATAAGAATTTACGGTCGATGCGAAACTCGTATTTCGCCATGTTTTGGCTGAATAACTTCATGACGCCGGTGACTTCGTCGCCTTTAGGTTTCCGAAATTTAGAGAGCATGCGTTTAATGCACTGTTTCCCGTTTCGTCTCTCGTTATCAGGCCAAATGGGTGCGATTTCAAACGTTACTGCTTCTCGCAAAGACCCGAATATGACGTTTTGGAACCTATGAAATGCCACCGCGTCTTCTCGACACTTCGGGTGCGACTCGATCAGAGTCACGCCGGCGACCAAGTGTTCGTGCTCTCCAGCAAACGCCGCCGCGATGATCGCGCCTAAACCAAAACCAACTAAAGCAACCGGGTGTGCATACAAATCCAACTCGACGATGAACGATTCTATATCTGCCACGAACGACGGGACGTCGTACTGTCCTTCCCGCGAATGCGTGCTATCGCCGTGTCCTCTAAAATCCACGCAATACACCGTAAACCCTCCTTTCTCTTGTATCTGCTTCGCTAATCCGTAATACGACTCCCCGTTCTCCCCGGTGTCGTGTAAAACAAACACCACTTTGTCGCACCCTTCGGCTCCAAACCTGGCGTACTTCAACCGCATCCCAGTAGCGCTCAAATCGATATACTTCCCAATCCCTCTCTCTCTGCTGTTCACCAACACGTCGGATTCAAATTGACTCGCCGCTTTCTCCATCGCCGTCCACTTCTCCTCCGGAATCTCCACAATCGCCCCTCTCCTTTTCTTCTCCAAATCACTCTTCATCTCCATCGTTTCCATGATCGCTTTCGCGACCAAAAGCTCGCTCGTCACCATCGCCTCCTCGCCGTTCGTTGGAACACCTAAATCAAATCGTTCCCGACAATGCGAGATCACGCGCTTTTTTTTTCCATGGTCCTCCTCCCACATTTCAATCGGGCCAAGCTTGTCTAAAACCTCGTCCAAGTCGTCAAAGTTCATCTTAATTTCGCGCGTATAGTATGTCTCCCCTGGATTTGGCTCTCTTCTCTTTTCACAAAAAAGCGCAACGCGCTGTTGCGTGCGTGTTTTCGTGTGTGATTAAAAGTTAAGAAGTTAAGAAAAGTCAAGCGTTTTTACAAAGGCGTTTCAGCCGTTAAACAGTGCAAACACCCTAAACACTTTGCATTTGCCTACTTTTGAAGCACACGTGCGCCAAAAGTACCTGCTGCGTTGTTGACTCCCAAAACGCAGTAAAGCAGAGCGCTGCCTACTGTTACGAGCACGGGGGGGGGTCGCTTTTTTGTCTCGCAGTAATAATGGACAAAGAGACGTTCAGGATGACACCGAAACGCGAGCGACGCGCGAGGCGCTTGGTGATGATGATGATGATGATGTCGCTTCTGATTTTGGGTTTGGTTTTGATGGTGTTTAGAACGACTGCGGCGACTACAGGCGGTGGTGAAAATGGTGGTAAAGGTCGTTCCGATCATCCGTCGTCGTTGGCGTTCTCGTCGCGCGTTTCTACTACTTTCGGAGGTGGTGGCGGTGGTGGTGGTCGTGATGCGATGATGAGTGAGAACGTCAAGGATGGATGTCACTGCGCGACGACGACGAGAGAACGACAACAATGTCCGGATTGCTCGGAAGAGTGCGAGTCGATGAAATCGAGCAACACAGCGATCGACGAATCTATCGCCGGTTGCGATGAGAAAGCGTTGAAGAAAGCGAGTTCGTCGAAAATTGACGTGGAAATAGCCGCGTTGCGAGCGCAGTTGCGAGAGGCGAACGAGAAGGTGAAAGAGTTGCAAGATATCATGAAGGCGAAGTGTCACGTGACGGATTACACGCAGTGCTCGTCGGCGTGTTATTCTAGAGTTATGCGGATTAAAGAGCAAAACGCGCAGTGTCAGAAGAGATTGCAGAGTCGAGGGTGCACTGATTGTACGGTGGTGGCGGCGAGGTCGATCTCGAAGGATAGGATTGCCACGAGGAGAGCGGCGTATCATTTGATTGCGACGGCGTTGAAAGCGGAATCGAAATGCGGAGGGGGTGCAGGAACGACAATTGATGCGGATAGGGAAAGAATGAAATTAGACGTGACAGATAGAGAACGCGCGAGTGAGATTCAGGAGAAGATGACGAAGAATCAAAGAGAAGAGATTACCGGCGAGGCAGATATGGATGATTTTCTCATATCAACGATTGATAGATCGACGCTTTTAGACGGTGCGTTGGCGCACGCTCTCGAAGATTTGAGCATCGGTAACGAGGAGGATAAAGTCACTGCGGAGGCGTACGAGAAGGCGTTGAAAGAAATTCGCGCGGCGGCGTCTGCCGGGGCGTCAGCTGAAAGCAAATGGCTCGAACAACTGCGAAATCGAGCGGAGGACATCAATCGCGAGGCAAATTTGAAAGACTTGATGATGAAAAAAGCGGACGTCTTTCGACGCGATATGGCATCGGAGCTGTCGTTTCCGTCCATATATGGCATTCCACAAAGTTTAGGTCGAGCGTTATATAAAGTTGCAAACACAGGGGCGAAGCACGCGAGAGAAATGCTGAAACTTGCGCCGAGGTACAATCGCGATTTCAAAACGTGCGCGGTGGTTGGTAACTCGCAAAGGCTTTTACTCGACTTGAACGGGAAAGAAATCGACGGGCACTCTGCGGTTATTCGGATGAACAACGCTCCAACGGTTGGTTTTGATCGTTTTGTCGGGAATAAAACTACCTTGCGTACGCTCAACTCGATTTGGACGCAACGATATTCAAACACGCAAATCGATAGTAATAAAGTTGCCAACGTCATGCCGCTCGAGCTCGGGGTAACGTTAGTTGGTACTCGAGTTGTGCCGGGCGATCACTTCGCGTTGCAACAGCGTTTGCGAAAATCTGGACGCGGCGACGTGAGTTTTGTGAAAATGACCGACCCGTCCATCGCGCAGGCGGGTAAATTGCTCCAAAATTATAAAACCGCGTTAGAGAGCGTGCGCAAACTAGAGTACGCCGGAAAAGGAAGTCCGAGTTCAGGATTTTTGGCTATTTTTGCAGCTTTGCAAATTTGCGACCAAGTAACCGTCTATGGCGTCGGAACGGAATCGGATTTACGTTCAGGGTCATCGCAATGGCACTACTGGGAGAAGGCGGATTATTACCAAACCTCTAGAGAATTCGGCGAGGCGCCGCACCACAGTTGGGAACTTGAACGCGACGTCATGCTCGTTTTGGAAGCGACGAAGAAACTGCGCATCGTGACGCCAAAATCGAGAGACGATCAGGCAGCGACAAAAGCCGAGCGAATTGCTACGGCCGCGATTTTGGCCTCGGACGCGGCTGTTCGACGACATCGCACGAAAGCAAACCAGCAGTGTGCGCGAGTCGGCTTATCCGTGTGTGGATGCGACGCCGAGAGCGACGCGTTGCACGGCGGTAGCGGTATCTTGGAAGTTGCTGGAAAAGTATCTCATGGGAACCGCCCCGCTGCGAAAGCATCGGTCACTTTGCAGAAGTTTGATAAGACGGTTGCGAAGAAGGACGACGTTTCAGTCGTACAACGCGCGGCAATTGCGTTGGCACATTCGTACCATCTCGAGTTGCCGGGCGTTGCCGCCGGCAGCACTAGCAAGAAGAAGAAAGGAACAAGCGCGTCTTCAAGCGAGGAGGCGGATGGTGACGATGCATCGAATGAGGAAGAAAGCTCTGATGGAGAATCAAATGATTCCGTTTTGGATGCTGCGAATAGCGACGACGTCGTGTCCGAAGACCACCACGCGGAGAGCAATAACGGTGCGAGCCATGGTGGTCACGGGTTTATGTCGAACTTTTTCCACGGCAATCACGGTGGGAATTAATGTTTATTCATGCTTTAGCAATTTTAATAGTAGTGTGTTGTAAGTGTTGTCGATTGTTACTGCGATATGATGTAGATACCTTTAGGAACGGGATCTGTACGTACGTTTGTTAAAATAAATTTACACGATATTTAATGAGAACTTCTCGCGCCCGAGTTTGAATCTCTGTTTTCCTTCTCTATCTCGCCGTGCGAGTCGATCGCGCTCGACACGCGATTTCGTCTCTCTCGAGCTTTCAATTCAATCGCTTCCAATCGATTAACTGCCAAAGCTTCTTGCTCTCGAGCGTCTAGAGCAACGATTTCGAGCAGTTTCACGCGTTCAATTAATTCTTCGTTTTCGCGGACGAGCGCTTCCATTCTACTTTCTCTACTCTCGCCCGATGTTGAAGAAGACGAAGACGCTTCTTCTTTTCCGACATTTTGCTGCTCTTCCACGAGACGAGCGTTGGACGCGCTCAGTTCGAGCAAGGCAGAATCTCGTTCCGTCTCTGCGACTTCGCGCGCACGGCGTTCGGCCTCGCACGCGGTTTGCGCCAGTTTCACTTTTCTTTGCATACCTTCCAGGTCGTCGCGCATCTGCGCGTATTGCGCATAACGCTCGCTCTCTATATCTTTCGTATCCGTCACAAAATTTCGTTTATGCGCTTTCGCGTTTTCGTTTCTCGCGAGCGCGTACAGCGCGTTTCTCTCCGCTTTTGCTGCTCTGCGCGCGGCTCGAAACTGCGTCTCGAACGATACCTGACGCGCGGTCAAATCTTGCACGTTCTTCGAGAGTTCCTCTTCGTTCTTTGTTCTCGTGATGAGCGCCCTTTCGATTTGAAATTTCTCGAGGTTGGATTGCTCCAATTTCTCCTCGGACAGTTGGACCGCTTTCGCCCATTGTTCGACGGAATTTTTCATATTTACGACTTCTTCGCGCAATTCTTCTTCGTTTTTCGTTCTCGTGATGAGTGCTCTTTGAATCTGAAACTTCTCTAAGTTGGATTGTTCCAGCTTCGCTTCGGTATATTCCACCTCTTTCGCCGCTTTCGCGATTGAATTTTTCATGCTCTTGACTTTCTCTTGAAGCTCGTTTTCGTGCGCGGCGGAGGAATACAACGCCCTCTCAATCTGATGCTTCTCTAAGTTTGCGTGCTCTAACTTTAATTCCAACTCGTGCTCGACTTGTTTTAATTTGGCATTCTCCGAGAAGAAATCCCATTCGGCTTGCTTCAACGTCTCGCTCGAGCCTTGTTCAACGCGTGCGACTTTTGCCTTCTCCTCAAAAAGCGCCGATTGCACCGTCTTCAACTCTTCGACAATCTCGCGCTCTTTCTCGTTCGCGTCTGATATTTCAGTTTTCAGCTTTTCAATCTCTATCGCGCGAGAAGACGATAAATCGGAAACAACGTTCAACTCGCGAGCGTATGAATCTTTCGCCTCGGCGAGTTCCCTCGCGATGGCTTCGATTTTCTCCTCCGCCTTCTTCGAATTCTCGACAATCTCTCGCTCTTTAATCTCTACCGACGCTTTCAACGCTTCCATCTCGTTTTCGTGATCTCGGACAAACTTATTCTTCAACACGGTCATATCGTGTAATCTCTCAAACTGCGCACGAGCGACTCTTTCGATGGTGTTGACGATTCTCGTATCCGCTTCCACGGAAACTTCCGTTTTCTTTTCTTCGTATTCCTTCTCCAACTGCTGACGCGCCAATTCCATTCTATGCTCGACAACGGAATGATCAATGCGTAAGTCCATCACCTTCTGTTTCAAACTTTCGATTTCAGCTGTCTTTTCGCTCCAAATGCGTTCTTTGCGGACCTCCTCTTCCGCCGCTTCGCGTTCGAGCGTTTGAATCGAATCCAACAAACCGGTAATAATCACGTTCAATTCCTGGATTTCAGTTTGGTGATGATGGTTCGCACTAATCAACGCTCGCTCTATTCTTGATTTCTCCTCGTTTGCCATGCGTAACTTCACCTCCATACCCTCTATCATCTTCTCCTTCTCCTTCAAATCATCCTCGTACGCGCTCAACTGCGTTTGCAACTGTGCGATCTCGTGATCTTTCATAGCGATATCTCTCACCAGCGTTTCGTACATTTTATCGAATTGTTGCGCCGTCTTCGCCTTTAAGACCTTCTCCGCTCGGTCGCGTCGTTCGATTTCAAACGTATGCGCCTTCGCCTGTTGCTTTTTTGCGTGTCTCAACAAAACGAAATCTTTCGTAAATGTTTGGTACATCGAATCAAACTGCTGCTCCGTTTTGCACTTCAACGCGTACTCGTTCTTCTTGAACTGTTCCATCTCTTCCTTTTGTATCTCCACGAGACACTTGAACTCTTCAATATCCTCTTGCATTTTCCTCACCAGCCCTTTCGTCTCAAACATCTCCCGACGCGTCATCTCCGCACGACTTTTAACCGCCGCGTTTTCTCCTCTCATATTGGCCAATTTTCCTTCGTACTCCGTTCGTTCTCTGTCGAAGTGCCTCTCCAACAACGCTCGGTCCACGGACATCTTCCCCTTCACTCGCTCCGTGGCCAACGCAACCTTCCCTTGCCAAAAATCGTTCAAAAAGTTCTCCAATCTATTCTGTTTCTTTTGCTCGCTCACAAACACCAACAAAGCCTGCGCGCTCACGCACGCCTGTATCGGTCCGAGCGACAACATCGCCGTCCGGGAACACCCTTCGAAGGCGTTTAAAACCAACCGCAACTTCTCGTTGCTGTTTTGCCATTCGTTCGGGAAAGAACCCAGGAACGATGGAGAGAGCGGGTCGATCACCGTGTATTCGTCGTCGTCCTCGTGGTCTGTGCTCGTCTTTTTCAACGAGAATGTCTCGTCCCGCTCCTTCGTCGTCGTCGTACGCTTTGACGGTGGTGGCGGTGGTGTTTTTGCACCAAAAACGCCTCCTCCTCCCGAAAGGGAATCAAAAAACGACTTTGAGAATTGCACTCTTTGCTGCTGCCGTGGTTTCGTCTTAACTAATAAAATCCGACGACCTTTTGGCATTCTCGGCGGCAGAACAACCCCCGCGCCGTTCTGGCGCTTCCCCGCGTTGTTGTTCCTGGAGGAAGACGACGTAGGACCGCAGCGAACGACCATCATCACGGACACCATCATCGATGGAAACATTTTTAACTGAATTTTCAAATAAATAAATACAAAACGTTCCCAAAGAGAGACGACAAACGTATTCGGTTGTTTTAGGTTATCGTCGTCGGACAGAGACCACCGCGAGTTTTAACGATGCGTAGGGGAGGAAGAGAGGCTTTCTCCGTCGTTTACGTCCGTATCGTCGTCGTCCCTTTTTTTTGTATCGCGTTTCGATGATTTCAAAAATTTTCGAACTGACAGCTGTTGCTCTCGGTTTCAAATTTTTTCTTTTTTTCTTTTTTCAAAAAAAGCGGTCAAACTTGCTTTAAAAAACACATGCAATACATGCGATGAGACGAACGTCGCAAACAACAACAACAACAACAACAACAACAACAACAACAGCGCCGCCGGCGGGAGGGCGCGCGAGCGAAACGTCGACGTCCTCTTTTTCTTTGTCTTCCAGAAGCGCGGTGGTGAAGAAGAGTGCCGCTGAAAAGAGAAGGAAAAAAGGAGGAGGAGGAGAAAGACCACGAGAAAGGAGAATCTCCTCCGGGAACTCCTCCACGCACTCCTCCTGCACGAGGAAGAGTTTGACCAAAAATACTAATAATACCGCGACGAATAAAAGTCTGTTAAAAGGAGTGGTGGAGAACGAGCGAGTGATACGCGACGAGAACGGGAAGGACGTGACGCCGAGGTCGCTGTTGGAACCGTGTCGATGGACGAGAAAGAAGAACGAAGTCTTTCGCGGTGATGGTGGTGGGAAAGAAGAAGAAGAAGAAGAAGAGGAAGAGGAGGAGGAGGAAAGCTTTTTCGACGCGAGCGAAGACGAGGAAAGCACGAGTAACTCGAGCGAAGACGAAGAAGAAAACAGTAGAGTGGAAGGGAATGATAATGATATCGATTCTATTTTCAACTTTGACTTTTCCAAGCTTTGGGAAAGGCAGAGTTCGAGAGAATCGAAGCGCATCGAGTTGGCGCCTATCGAATTCGCGACGCCGCCGACGGCGACGAGGAGGAGGAAAAAGACGAGAATAAAGAAGAAACGAGTTCCGTTTGATCCCGAAATACACGTGCACCGCTCGACTCAAACATATACTACCCCCTGTGTTGTTCGCGAAACGTTTACGGATTCACCGGAAACCAAGGAAAGTGAGACGTGTTGGCAAAAAGAGGAAACGCGGAAGGAAGGAGGGAAAGCACCGGGACGGGCGAGAAAACGCGTTGGTCGCGCGTTCTTGAAACAGGCGGAAATCATCGCTGATCGCCAGATTCGGGCAAGTCTGATGCTAGAGCAAACGTTGCGGTATAGAGGGGCGCTTCACGATGGGGATGAACTACCCTTCGATGCTTCGAAGCAACTGACCCGTTTGTGCGAGTACAAGTATCCATCGGCGTCATCCTCCGAATCTGGAAAAGAGAAGAGAGTCAACGCGATTCGATTCCACCCTCGTTTTGATGGCGTCGTTGCCATCTGTCACGGATCTGTTGATGCAGGAAATATTGTTTTGCGTGGTGATGACTACGACGAGAACGTAGATGAGAACAAACGCAACCTCGAATACTTCAATAAAAGGGATCTGGAGAAACGTGGCGCCGTACACGTTTGGACGCTTCGAGACGCCACGAAACCAGAGGTATCACTCACTCTCGAAAGTTCCGTGACTTCAATAGCATTTCAGAGCGTCCATTACAACGACGCAGAAGAGCATTTGAGGAATAAAAGCAGGCGCATGCTCTGTGGATGCCTCGATGGTAGTATACGGTGCCTCGATATCGCGTTTCGAGGCGACAAGAAGGGTAGCGCCTCCCACCAGCACCAAGGACTCCTTTACGAATCGCGACCGGAGCATTCACACAAAGAAAAAGTTTGGGCGGTTGAATTCTTAGATGATAACGTCGACAAGGAAAGTCACTGCGAGTTCTCCGCTGTAAGTTGCTCTACAGATGGTGCGATTCTCAAAATGGACGCGCGCGCATTAATTCCTAGCGAATCAATAGGCACTTTGCGCATCTTACGCGACGGTCAAGATCGAGGCGAAAAGCGTTTTCTGGAGTCGAGTGGCGAAACAATACTAGGAAAAAGTCTCGTCTGCGATGATCCTCGAGAGATTCAAGCGACGTGCTTAGATGTCATCGACCAATCTTGCCTTCTCGTTGGAACCATACGCGGAGATATTTTCGTTTGCGCAAAACGCTCGCTCGATGAAAATGACGGGCACAGCGAAATGTTTACGATCACTAAGAAGATAAAAGCGCACTCGATTTCGTCGTTGTACGCGGCGATATATCAAGTTAAGAAGCATCCGTCAGTTCCCGGCGTCTTTGCGACAGCTTCTGCTGATGGAACAGTCCGTGTTTTTCGGGTGTCGGATCTGGAACACGAAGCAAACTCCGTCAAGCGAGCTCGAGATACACACGCGAACAACGCAAACGATCTCTGGCAAGAAACATCTTCATCAATCTTCAAAGAAACTGATGCGTCGCAAATATTTTCATTCGCACCGGTACCTTTGCGAGTTCAAAACGGTTATGGTGCGAGCAGCAGCAGTAGTAGTAGTAGTAGGTCGACGGCGTCTTCCGTATCGCTCCCGCCAGTGAACGATATCGCGTGGGATACAAACGACGGGAGGAAACTCGCCGCGGTGTACGACGATGGAACGTTACGTATTTGGAAGTGCGAGCGAGCAGTGGCGCAAAAAGGCAGTAACATTAAAAGCGACAACGCTCGAAACGATGCATCTTTGACCGTAACTACCCCGTGGTTTGAAGAGAAGTTTGACGAAATAGGTATTCAGCAAAAAAAATCGAAGGAGCGAGGAGAAACGAATGAGAAGAAAAATGCCATACGTCTCACGGCGATCAGTTACTCCAACACGAACGCGTCGCCAATATTAGCCGTTGGCGATAATTTGGGAAGCGTTCACTTATTCTCCGTCGCTGCCGCTCAAAACGAGGAGGAAAGACAAGAATTAAAAACCGAGATCGACCACGTATTCTCCCTTCCCGATTACCACAGTAGGTAGGTAAGGACAAGGAATGATAAAAATTATATTTTATATTTACAACACGCATATTTATAAAGATGACATCAACTACACGCACGAACACCTGCGCTCATTTTACTCTCTCTTAACGATGATCTCGTCCACGATCCCAAACGCTTTTGCCTCCTCCGCACTCATGAACGTATCCCTCTCCAACGCCTTTGCGATCACGTCCTTCTTCTGTTTCGTGTGCTCGGCGTAAATATTCGTCACCTTCTCTCTCAACTTTAAAATCTCCGACGCTTGAATGGCAATGTCCGACTGCGTCCCTTGCACACCTCCACTCGGCTGATGAATCATTATCCGACTGTTCGGTAGCGCTTTTCTGTGCGTTCCCGCGGACAAGAGTAAACTCCCCATCGACGAGCACTGCCCAACCGCTAACGTGTGTATCGGTGCTTGCACGTAATTCATCGTATCGTAAATCCCAAGTCCCGCCGTCACGCTTCCACCGGGCGAGTTGATGTAAAAATGTATCGGTTCCGTGACGGATTCAGACTCTAAGAACAATAACTGCGCGACGATTAATGCGGACATGTCGTCGTGGATCGGGCCGTTTAAAAAAACCACGCGTTCTTTAAGTAATCGACTGAAAATATCAAACGCGCGTTCGCCTCTCGGGGAGGATTCGATGACCATCGGGACGAGCGAGGCGTAGCTCGAGCGAGCGGCATTGACACTCGCCCGCTGCCGATGCGCAGCACAAGCCGATAACAGAGACCTTTTGGCGGCGCGTTGGAGGCTTCCGCGGAACATGTCTGTCGTGCGACCGTGCGTATGTGCGACCAAATAAAAAAAGTGACGTCTGTGTTGTAACGACTTCTCTCTCGTCTAAAACTAATAAAAACGCGCGTATACGTGCTGGTGAGGTATTACTACTACCATACTACTACTACTACTATTACTACGTGCTACTTTGTCTCTTTGTCGTCATCGTTTCTCTTCTCCCTGCGCTTAGGGTCCTTCCTTCGAAAAAGACTCCTATCTCTGAGAAGATCGACGTCGTACCTTCTCCGCTGGAGAATCTGGAGGCTTTCGAGTTTTTTCGCGTAATAGTCGCCGAAGAAGAGTTTCTCGCTTTCTTGGACGCGTTTGACGACTGCTTCGAAATTTTTGGGACGAACTGAGCGGGTTGGGTGCATGAGGTCGTCCGCGAGTTGACGCAAAGATGCGATGGTTTTTTCGTGGCCGTCTTCTGGGAGGTTTATGGAGACGAGTCCTTTATCTGCTTCGCGCCGCTCGTGGGTTCTTTTTTGTAAGTGTTCGTCTCGTCGTCGTTCTCGTTCTTCTCTGCTTTGCGCAGGCGTGAGTTCTCCTTCGGTTTTGCCTTCGTCGTTATCGAGGTGCGTCGATGGTCGGTAACTCTTCGGTTCCATAAATATTTTGTTGCCGGCGTATTGCGTTTGGCCGGCTTCAATGTTCTCGCGAATCATAACGGTATTTGAGCCGCCTCGCGTGCCGTCGTAGTTGACTAACATGTCGTCGAGTAAACACCCGAACGCTCTGGCTTCGTTCTCGCGAACCATTTGTGAAAATTGAGGATTCTCGTCGTCGTCGAAAAACATCGCGGCACCGAAATCTCCTAGTTTCGCCGAAGGGTAATCCTCGTCGCGGTCGATGAGAATGTTGTGCGCGTAGATGTCGCCATGGCAGACGCCATTTTTGTGCAGCTGATTGATACCTTTGGCGACGTTAACGGCGACGGCTAGAATTTCTCGCGCGGTGAATTTTCCCTCTCTTTCATCGAACACGTCTCGGGTAACTGTTTCGAAGCTGGGCGGCCCTCCCAAGTTTTTCCAATCCGTCGGGTCTAAGTATTCCATCACGAGACCGCGTTTGCCGTCTTTGGTGGTGAATTTCGCCAACGTTTCGATGACGCCGCCGCTACCAACGGTTTCCTCTTGCTCCTCTTGTTCTCCCTCGACTATATCACTCGTTGTCGACGTCGCTAAACTCGCGGCGGCCATCTCGTCTTCCGGCCTCCCGTCGCTCGTTTTCCCCATGTTATTATACACTTTAATCGCGACGTTGAATCCGTCCATTTCTCCTCGATACACCGTCCCACTCGCGCCGCTGCCCAATTTTTTCCCTTCATCCACCCCTAAATCCTCAAAATTAACGACGCGTTTGACCGCTCGTGTACCTCTCTCCATCGCGTTCGCCGCCGCTTTTTCCGTGCACGGATTCGCCGCGAACGCCAACCACGCCAGCTTCGGCAACCGGTACAAAAACTCCGGAAATACTTCGATCCGATTATCGCTCGCTCTCAATAACTCCAAATTTACCAATTCGCTCATAAAAGTCGGCAATTCCTTGATTTTATTCCCGGCTAACATCAACTTCCTCATCTTTCGACACTTTCCTAAACTCTTCGGCAACACTTCAATCTCGTTATCGCTCAGAATCAACCATCCTAAAGACGCAATCGGTAACGACTGCTCCGGTATCTCTCGCACTTTATTCGCTTTGAACGAAAGCATGAACAAGTGCTCCATCTCGCCCAGAACTTCTGGAACTTTCCTGAACTCGTTCGCGAGGCAGAATAAGATCTTCAGGTTCGGTAAATCCTTCGCGAACGAATCCGGCAGCGCGTGCAACTTGTTTTTCCCGAGATTGAGAAATTCCAGATTTCGTAACCGCAAAACCTCTTTCGGTACCGCGCGCAAACCGCACTCGCTCAAATCTAAACGCGTTTGTCTCTCTCTCTCTGATTCGTTCATCGAGCGGAGATGGTCGAGGATTTTCGCGCACTTTTGTTGTGCTTCTTCTTCTTCATTGTTGTTGTTGTTCGTCGTCGTCATCCTCTCGAAGGAGGAAAAGACAGACGACAAAGACGACGAGAAGAACGCGACAGAAACGAGAACGAGGACGAAAAAGAGAAGCACACCGAGCGTATTCCTTCGAGTCGCGGTAGTCTTCCACCTCTTGTTGTTGTTGTGATACAGGTTTCGGCAAACGAACGACGACGAGACCCGAAAAGGATGCCGTGACATCGAAGTGACGAATCCCCACAAACTTTTCCCCTTGAAGATGGACCGCTTTTGAGAGATGGTGTTCGTCCTCTCATCATCCGCGATGAAAACAACGACGACTCATAAGCCTCGTCGGGTTGTTTGTTTTTCGTCTCCCGGACGATTTGAAGAAGCAAAAGAAGCGCCGATTCCCCCGGCGAGATCGAAGAACGCGCCTTTGTATTACAACTGCACTTTGGAAAAAGGAACGCACGTGGAACACAGCGGCGACGTTATTGTCGTCGGAAACGTGGAAAAAGATGCCTCGATAACGACGGAAAACGGGGACATCGTCGTGTTTGGATCGCTGAGAGGAGAAGCGATCGTGAGGAGGAGGAATAAGAGGAGGAGTGATGATTTAGATGATGATTTAGAAGGAGGAAAGATATTCGCGTTGGACATGCGACCGGAGGTTTTGGAAATAGACGAAACGCAAATGCCGCCTCCGGAACACTTACTGGATACCGGAGTGAACGTGAAGGATAAACGCGCGATGACTGGAATACCGATGGTGGCGGAGAAGAGCGAGAGGACCGGGGAGATTACGTTTTCGAAGTTTTACGGCGGCGCTTCGAACGACGACGACGACGCGGAGCGGTATTACGAACGGAAGGAAAAGAATAGTTTATCCGCGGAGCAGCTGGAACGGTGCAAACGCGCCGCGATGGTCACTGGGACGTATATTTTAGCTGTCGGCGTGTGTTTATTCCTCTTCCCGAGACGTCTTTTCCACGCGGTCGTGCCGATCGGCGAGACGTTGTCCTCGGCGGTTTGGCTTCGCGTCGTCGCTACCGCCGCCATCGCCTTTGGTCTTTACTATCGCGCGGTCGCCGAAAACGGCGAGACTGGCTTTTACAAAGCTACGGTCACTGGACGCTACTTCGTCGGTACTTCTTTACTCTTCTTAGCTTTGTTTTCGCAACACGCGAATTTAGCGCTCTTCGCCGTCGGCCTCGTCAACTTCCTCGGCGCGTTCGCCATGAAGAAGAGCCTGGAGTTTGGAAAACGAACCAAAACCACCACCACCACCACCACGCGTAACGACAAGAACAAGAACAAGAACAACAACAGCTGGGCAAACCCGTCCATTTCGTAGAAATTACTGCTCCTCGTTTAATGAATGCTACAGAGAAAAGGCAAATTAAAAGGGAAAACGAAGGACACCCGTTTGGCACTTTTTTGCATTTTCGCCCAAATTTTGGTTTCTTTGGGGGACTTTTTGAGCATTGAGCGAATAAATTTCAAAAAATCTCTTCATTTTACAAAGTCTCTTTTACGCGCAAATTGCTTTGCAAGAACACCAAAGCAAACACCATGCGGTGCGTCTCTCTTCTTCGTCGTTGACGTCGCAGAAAATATGCGATATAGTTTTAGTCGCGCTTGAATATCGTTGTCTTTCGCGCTTTTCTCGTTCGCGTCGTGGTCGCCTCGGCACATTACACACGACGGGCAAAATGCTCTTTTTTTTTTCCGTTGCTTTTCCTCTCCCCTTGTTGTTTCCAAGAAGAATTTCTCTGACGTCTCTCTCTCTCTCTCTCTCTCTCTTTATGTTATCACAGTGAAATCGTCCACATACAAGCCGGACAGTGCGGTAACCAAATCGGGGCGAAGTTCTGGGAGGTACGCTTTTCGAGAGTCAAACAACTTTGTTCCTTTCTTTCCTTCGACGATGATGAGATGAACACCATGTTCCATTTTTCTCTCTTCCCGTTGGGTGAACGTTTTGAAAAGGACGAGACCAATTGTGTGACGCTGAACACTCTTTCTTTCTTTCTCCCAACCACCACTGAATCAAAAAACAACAGGTCATCTGCGATGAACACGGCATCGATTCCACCGGCACGTACGCCGGCGATTCGGATTTACAGCTCGAACGAGTGAACGTGTATTACAACGAAGCTACCGGAGGTGGGTTTCTGATTTTTTGTTTTTCTTCTCCCCAAATTGTTGCTCTCTTTTGTTCCCCTTGATTTTTGAAAATTTCGCGCATCGTCGTCGCGTTTGGCGAATCCATATCAATGATGCCACATGCGCTGACATTTATCATCACTTTCTCTCTTCTATCGCACACAACTATATATTATGTAGGTCGATACGTTCCGAGAGCGGTGTTACTCGATTTGGAACCCGGGACGATGGACTCGGTCAGATCCGGCCCGTACGGCCAAATCTTTCGCCCGGATAACTTCATCTTCGGCCAAACCGGCGCCGGGAATAACTGGGCGAAAGGGCACTACACGGAAGGCGCGGAATTGATTGATTCTGTTTTGGACGTCGTGAGAAAAGAAGCGGAAAGTTGCGATTGCTTGCAAGGTTTCCAGGTGTGCCACTCGTTGGGCGGCGGGACTGGTTCGGGTATGGGGACGTTGTTGATTTCTAAAATTCGCGAAGAGTATCCGGACAGAATGATGTTGACGTTTTCGGTCGTGCCGTCGCCGAAGGTTTCCGATACGGTCGTTGAGCCGTATAACGCGACGTTATCTATCCACCAGTTGGTTGAAAACGCCGACGAGTGCATGGTTTTGGACAACGAGGCGTTGTACGACATTTGCTTCAGAACGTTGAAATTGACCAACCCAACTTTTGGCGATTTGAACCATTTGATTTCCGCGGTCATGAGTGGCATCACGTGTTGCTTGCGATTTCCGGGTCAATTGAACGCGGATTTGAGAAAGTTAGCGGTGAACTTGGTGCCGTTCCCGAGATTGCACTTTTTTATGGTTGGTTTCGCGCCGCTCACGTCGAGAGGGTCGCAACAATACAGATCGTTGTCCGTTCCGGAACTCGCCTCGCAAATGTGGGACGCAAAGAACATGATGTGCGCCGCGGATCCGAGACACGGGAGATACCTCACCGCCTCTGCTTTATTCCGAGGCCGCATGTCGACCAAAGAAGTCGACGAACAACTTTTCAACGTCAAAAACAAAAACTCGTCCTACTTTGTCGAATGGATCCCGAACAACGTCAAATCGTCCATCTGCGATATCCCACCGAAAGGTTTGAAAATGTCCGCCACTTTTATCGGGAACACGACTGCGATTCAGGAAATGTTCAAGAGAGTTGGCGAGGACTTTTCGTCCATGTTTAGGCGCAAAGCGTTTTTGCATTGGTACACCGGCGAAGGCATGGACGAGATGGAGTTTACCGAAGCCGAATCAAACATGAACGATTTGGTCAGCGAGTATCAGCAATACCAAGACGCGTCGGTGGAAGAGGAGGAGTACGACGAAGACGACGACGACGAACAAGCGTACTAAAATAAAGAGAGAGAGAGAGAGTAAAAATTTTTAGCGTTTTAGTCACACACACACACACACACGAAAGAGAGAGAGAGAAAGTTTGTATTGCGAGAGAGAGAGAGAAGAGAGAGAGAGAGAGAAAGAAAAACGAGGAGGTTTGCGGATGCGCATTTGAAAAGAAACACCACGAAAGAGAGATGGATGGAAATGTTGTCGTCGCTCTACGAACAAGAGGAGAGTTTATTACCTTACATAGCTGTACCATGAAATTTAAGAACACATTTTTGACTTCACAAAACAAAAAATCAGTCTTGGACGAACTTTTCTCTCTCTTATCCAAAATACGAATTCTTCATTAAAGCACAGCACATACGAAGAAACAACCATCATGGCTTTTTCTGTCCGCGCAACGTCCTCCTCCGCTCACCACATCGCACGCAACGTCGTCTCCAAAACGCGTTCCTCGTGTTCTTCGTCCTTAGCCTCGAAGCGTTCCCAAGGGATGCAGGGGAAAAAAATGAGTCCATCCTCGTCCTCGATTCCGTTTCGTTTCAGCAGCAGCGGCAGAAAGTCCGCGATGACTGTCCAAGCGGCGGCGGATGGTCCGGTGTGCGTCGTGACTGGTGCTTCTCGTGGCATCGGCGCGGCTATTGCCACGCAGTTGGGCGCGCAAGGCTGCCGAGTTGTCGTCAACTACGCGGCGAGCTCGGGACCGGCCGAGGAAGTGTGCAAAACCATCAAAGCGTCCGGTGGGGACGCCATCGCGGTGCAAGCGAACGTGGCGAAGCAAGAGGAAGTCGACGCGTTGTTTAAAGCCGCGGTGGACGCGTTCGGTGAGGTGAACGTTTTGGTGAACAACGCGGGTATTACCCGAGATACGCTGATGATGCGCATGAAATTAGCCCAGTGGCAAGAGGTTATCGACTTGAACTTAACCGGCGTGTTTTTGTGTACGCAAGCGGCGTGTAAAATCATGGGGAAGAAGAAACCAGTGAAAGGGAGAATTATCAACATCACTTCCGTGGTTGGCGTGACCGGGAACGCCGGGCAGGCAAACTACTCCGCGGCTAAAGCCGGGGTGATTGGGTTGACGAAAACCGTCGCGAGAGAATACGCCGGGAGAAACATTCAGTGCAACGCCATCGCGCCTGGGTTTATTGCGAGTGATATGACTGCAGAGTTAGGGCCGGAAATCGAGGCAAAGATCTTGACGACAATTCCAGCCGGGAAATACGGTCAGCCGGAAGATATCGCGGGCATGGTGAGATTTTTGGCGTTGGATCCGGCGGCGGCGTATATCACCGGCCAAACGATCCACGTCGACGGCGGCATGGTCATGTAAAAGAAGAATGTGAGAGGTCTTATTCTTCCACGTGTCAATCTTATAATTAATATTACCTTAAAAACACCGTATATCATGTGCACGCTTTTCTCGCCTTCACGCCGTTCGTTCGTCGACATCTTCACAAATAAGAAGAGTGCCCGAGGCACGCAAAACTCAACATCGAGAGGAAAAAAAGTCAATGGCTTCCGTCGCCGCTTTCGCCGAGACCACTCATTCTCACCTTAACGCGCTCCCCGATTCGCTCCTCGACTTGGCCAGAGACGTGCATTTGGTCTCGTATCAACCGTCCGACGATGTTTGCGTGCAAATAGTCCGCAAATTTTCGTTCCGAACCATCCTTACAGCGCTGAACAGTTACAGTTGTCCCGCTCCTCGAAGAAGAGAAGAAGAAGAAGAAGAAGATGAAGACGACGACGACGAGGAAGAAGAAAACGGGGAGAACAACAACACGAATAATACGAATAATCTGGAAGTACTCTGCGAACTCGTCGCAAAACTGAGCAAGTGCGACCGCGTGATAGAACTGCTCCTCTTTCCAGATGATGCAGAGGACGAGAGAGGAAGTCTTGGCGGCGGGTGCGCTCGAGAGGAAGTCTTGGGTGCGCTCGCGGAAGGAATAACAAAACAGGACGCGTTTGAAGAAGGAGAAGAGGAAAATGTATACGCGACGACTTTGACGAGTCGAGCGTGCGCGGTGGCGCTGATGGAGATTATGAAGTATTGCGCGAGAAGAAGCGGAAGAAGCGCGGATGATGATGATGCGAAGAGCGGCGCTACTGCGGACGAGATTTTCGATCGGCTTCTTCCGGACGTTCTGGAAGGGATGTTGGAAACTTCCGACGAGAGAGTGCTCGCGGCGTTGGAGACGGCGGCGTGCGCCGCGGTGGGAGAAAGAGGGAAAATCGGCGAAAGAAGGAGGATGCGAGTGAAACAGATGGTTTTGGGGATGGCGGCGACGGGGAAGTGCGCGCACTCGTCGTCGGTGGCGAAAAGTCGAGCGTTGACTGCACTCGCCGCGTTGTCTTCTGATTACTCCGAAGGAGAAGAAAGAGAAGGAAACGAGAAAGAAGAAATTGTGAGGAGGAAAGAGATTGAGGCGTTCGAGGACACCACGCGCGAAAGCGTGAAGTGTAAAGACGCGTTGCTTTTGGCGGTAACGCTAGAGAGTTTGGGAGAGCTGTGTGAACGAGACAGGCGAGTAGCGATGAAAGTGTTTCGTAGCGATGAGTTGAGAGAGGTACTTTTCAAAAATGAGAAAGACGACGACGAAGAAAACGAAAAACGCGAGGAGGAACGATCGATGCGCATTGCCAGTTTAACGTGCGCGGCGAGGGTGTGCGGTAGCGCGGTGATAGTGTTAACAGCATCTGACAGTAATGATATTCGAAGAGACAATACCGAGGATGCGATATCCTTTGAAACGTGCGCGTCTATATTCGTCGAAAATGCGACGGCAATGTCTTCGAACAGACGGAGTAGCGACGAATCCGCCGCTGCCGCGGACGCGTTGGGAACTTTCTGTGCAATTGCGTTGTCGCCCTCTTCCTCTGCTGCTTCTTTTGCTATAGTTCAAGCACTCATGTTAAGCACTTTGGACATATTAACGACTCGATCGTTCTACAAGTCGTGCGTAGCCTCAATTCACGCTTTGGCGAACGCGTCCTTCTACCCGGCGGAGATAATGCAAGAGACGAAGACGGAGAATAGCCAATTGCTCCAATCGCGCTTCAAAAAGCTTAAAATAGTCGACGGTACCGCTACCATGAGTGTTTCTTCCTCCAGAACAGATGGTAGTACTATTACATTCGAAAAGCAGCTCCGCATGAGTTGTTATTCGGCTTCGTCGTATCGCGGTACTCCGGCTGAAGCCATCGCGAAAGCGCTCGCAAACACTCCGGGGATTCGAGGAAACGAAAACGACGTCCAAAAACGGATAGCTTTATACCGATTGGCGCAAAGTTTAGGCACGCGCGCGTGGTTCGCGAGAGACTGTTTGATGTCGTCCTCCACGGAAGCGTTGATAGGCTCGAAAAATTGTTTTGAGCCGACGAGCGAAGCTATGCGTTGGAGAATGTCAGCTTTGAAAGCTATAGCGATTGGCGCGATGGAAGCGAGAGCGTTGGATATGATCGACGAGAGTCAGTACATTCAAATCAAAAGTGCGAGCGAAATGAATGCGTTCTTAGGCGTTGGCGGCGTTTCCAAAGCGACCGCAATCCCGGACGTGGCAACGCTTCCGCGGTAAAGTAGTGAAGAAGCTTCGTAATAATAAAATATTGAATTCAAAAGTTATAAATCGTAGTCATAATCCGAATCATTCGAAAGTCCATCCTCCTCCTCCTCTCTCTTTCTTAAAAAAGAGAAACTTTACGCGTTTGAGTATTGTTTTTGGAGCCTTTTCATCGCCTTGTTTTTCGCGATTATATTCTTCAAACTGTCGTGATCGATATAATCCGATGTGGAAAGTTCTTGCCACTGGTTCAAGGAAAGCGTCGATGCCTCGAGTTCCGCCACATTTTTCTCTCTCCCTTCCATGATGCGATCCGCGAGATGAGGATCCGCAGCCCGCATCAAGAAGAGCGTCATGGAGTGAATTTCTTCGTCGCTGAAGAGCTCTTTTTGTAACTTGCTTTTGCTGTTTGTGCTTGCGAACTGATCGGAAAAGCACGACGTGACAACTCCCTTGAGTTCGGCAAAGTCTAACTGACCTTCGCCGTCTTTGTCGGCAACTTTAAACGCTCTAGACGCCACGATACTTTGCGCAGTGTATCTCGCCGCTTCCAATTGAATGTCGCACTCCTCTTGGATGAATGACTTGTACGTTTTGGACAAGTCACCCAAGCCAAACTTGGCCAGGAGATTGACGATGGTACCCGCGACGCCTAACAGGACCAAACCAGACGTCAAAGTTAAAATGATAAAGACGGGATCCAGCGCACCGACCAAACCGGTTTGTTGAATGTCGAACAAGATGCCATACTTGTACATATCTTGGTAATACCCTTCGGGTGCACCGTCGGCAGCGTCAATCGGATCGGTCAAATCAGTTGGATTTGATCTGTACGTAATTTCCTGGCCTTTTGAGAACCATCCGAGAACGGGCGACACGGTGACGATTGCGTACACGTCGTCGTCGCCCATTTCCGTGTGCACTTTCTTGTGCAAATCATAGTTGAAATATCGCACCAAAATGTTCAAACGAACGCCAGACAAACGCGGGTAAGGATACTTTCCAGCACTGTTCAAAGCAGTCCCCGTTCCTGAATAATCGGCACCGCCTCCCGTCAACCCTTCCAACGTCCCTTCAAAATTTCCGGGTTGTTGGTCAAACGGTTTGTCCAAATCCACGCCGGCCAATTCCAACCACTGCTTCATGGTCAACTGAACCGACTGACCCGGCGCAAACTCGTACTCATTCACGTCCGAATCTTTCTTTCGAACGTAGGTTTTCGGTTTCGTCCCGGAATACTCTCCAGAAGTCGTATCGTACGAGTGATCGAACGCCATCGTGCTCCCTTCCATACCGGGAATGATGTAGTTATTCTCCTTCAAATGCGTGCATCTGCCATCGACAACTTGCTGTGCAGCTTCCCCAAAATTACTTTCCATCGCCGCTTCCGGACACGTATACGTCAACGTTCCATCGGCCGCGACTACTTCAGTCGCTTTGTACCTCGCCACCAAAGACTGGTGCGCGTGCGTCGCAAAAAACATCACGTTCCCGCTCGGTAACTTTGATATCATCTCCGCCGCATTGAAATATCCGCAATTCACGTTGTCATACACGTAACTCGCGGAATAATTGAACATGTACTTGCCGGTGCCGGTGTCGCTTCCGGCTGCCGTATTCGTACACTGCTCGGAGGCAGTATTCCATTCCTTTTGCAACTTGTAAAACTCCTCCCCGCCGCTCCCCCACGCGGACGCCACCCCAGTGGGCACTTCCGTCATGATGTACGATTTCCCATTGACCAAAGACGTCACGACGTACGCGGTGACTAAACCAAGCAACGCGTAATAGAGTAACGCCAAACGCCAATCGCGAATTAACGTTCTCTTTTCCGTCAGGTAGGACAGTTCGAGGACGTTCGCGCGGAGGAATTTCATTAAAGGTGTCATGATGTTGATATCAGAATTTGTTGAGAGATCCCTTTATTCTAATTGTGCAATTCGTTTTGAATTTATACGCAGACAAGATTCCAGACTCTTCTCAGGAGACTTTGATGATATAAAGAACGGTTTCTTGGAAAAAAGCCAAAGAGTAAAAACTTCTTTTTCCGCTCGAGGAGTAAAAGGTCGGGCAGTTGTCGTCGCGAGTCGCGCTCGAAACAGCAGCGGTTGTTGTTGTTCTTTTCACGTCCGCGAGTAAAGAAAAGAAGATTGTGTCTCGTTGTTCCCTTGTGATATTTTCTTTCGTTTGTGAAAAAAGTCGGATTTTTTCTTTTTGCTCTCTGGGCAGCTGTCTGGCAAATTTTTTTTCTTTCGTTCTCCAATTAAAAAATAACAATTAAGTGTGATTGAATATGAAATGAAATGTGTTCTTCTTTTTGTTTGTATTACAACGACGAGGAGAGATGAATAACACCGATTACGCGGCTGAATTGGCGTCGTGTCGTAACCCTAAAATCTTTTTCCTCGTTTCCACGTCGCACCCTTCCGCGACGGATTCGTAATCCACGGTCATTTGGACCGAGGAAGAAATCGGCATGACGAGTTGAGAAATTTGGTTCAAAAAGTTCAACTTGAAATTCACGTCCGGGCATCCGGTGCCGGTGACGAAGAACGCCGTGTTTTTATCCTTCTTTTTGTTGATGTGCGTGATGTAGTTTTGGACGACGCTTTGGTCGGCGACGCCGATTTTGGCCGACAATTCGCTCAATTTCGGGATGACGTGTTCTTCTAAGAACCCTCTCTCGGCGTCTTCGCCTCGGTAACTCGCCTCGGCTTTTTGCCACACGTTTAACAACTTCTTCGCCTCTTTACTCGGCTTCGCCATGATCATTTTCGTGTTGACCGTCTTCTTTGCGGCGGATTTAAATCCGTAATCCGAAGACACGACCACGTCGTGGTCCAACAACTGATCGTGGATCGTTTGCATCGGGTTGCCGGTAAACACCACGTCCGGCTCTAAAAACACCGCCGTGTAATCCGCGTTGACCAACGTATACAACGCGTGCACTCTTCTCCAACTCAACATCGACTTCAACTCGTCCGCGTCGGCATTCTTCGACCCTTTGTGCAACGCGTCGTGTAAACTCTTATCCACGAAAATATCAATAGGATACTCCTTCGCTTGTTCTTGAATGTACGCCTTGGTCTGGTCGTCGGCGACGACGATGGTCCAATACGGAAGCACCCCGGGCGCGACGTTCTTCAAAGACAACATCATCAAGTTCGCGAAAAACCAATACTGGTGGTTGCAAAAAGTGATGATGCGAAACTTCGACCCGCCGCTCGCCGACACTAACTTGTTCACGTGTTTCACCAACCCTTTTATTTCGCCTTCCTCGTTGGTTAAGTGCTTCTTCCCGAGCGATTCGTAGTGGTCGTTCCCCAACAAACCCGCCGCGACGTCTTTGAAGTTCCCGACGGTATTCCCCCCGCCGTTGGCAATCGCTGGCGCGGAGTACCCTTTGTGCCCGCCTAACGATGAGGAGACCGTCATTTTTTGTGCTCTCGAGGACGAGAGCGTGGCGGATCCGAGGACGAGTAACGCGCACGTGCACACGAATCCAAATCCGAAATGTTTCAAGCTAAGTAACGACGAAGACGCGCGAAACACAGTTCTTCTCTCCTCTTGGCGCTCATTTTCCGCGTCGTCGTCCCTTCTTTTGTTGTTGTTGTTGCTGCTCTCGAGAGCGCTCGTCGTCGTCGTCGCCAATAAAGGCGCGTTCTCGGTGTTCATGATTTGATGTTCTCTCTCTCGCTCTCTCGAGGGTACGTCCGCGGCCTCTCTTTTCTATATATATCGCGGGAAAAATGTCCTTTCCTTTTCTCCTCTTCTTTTCTCTTTACGCGTGATACTACGACGAAAAACACTACTCGCTTCAAAGAGTAGTAGTAGTGTTGATGCTCGGTTATGTGTGTTTTGTGCGCGTGCGTGTGTTTTGTCAATATAATCGCCGCGCAAAAGTCGTTCGTCTCTCTCGAATGTATATGTGCCGCCCCTCGCGTACAATTTCGCTTCCCTGGTGTTGGTGTTTCGACAAAGATTAGGGTTTAAGACCCTAAATAAGACCCTAAACTGAAGGGTGCAAAAAAAAAGCACGTACGAAAAAAAAGAGACTTGGAGGCGCTTCACTTTCATCTCTCATCCTCTCTCGCAAACATGTCGAAACGACAACAACAGCAACAGTCGCGGCGGCAAAAAAAGACCACCGCGACTGTCGCGGTGGAAAAGAATAAGAACCCGTGCGTTGTTTTTGTTTTGTTGTGTTGTTCTCTTAGTATTTTACGTGTATGATTTTTCTTCTCTTCGCATCACATCTCAAAGTTTCTTTCAGCCGTCACACAACTGTCTTTTTTCTCTCTATTCACTTCTTTTCGCTGACGCGCGACTCCTTCTTCTTCTTCTTCTTCTTCTTCCGCGTTCTCGACGTTCCTTTCGCGTTGGTTTCGAAAAAGCAGGGTCGTGAGAAGGATTCCGGTGTACTTTACGCCTCGTCTTCTTTCCGAGAACGACGATTTTGTTGGCGACGAAGATGAGGATGATGATGATGACAAGAGAGAGAACAATAAAAAGCGAAGAAAAACGATCGACCAAGCGATCGTGTCGTACCCGCTGAGACCTCCAAACCGACCGTACGCGACGGCGAGGTGCAAAAGAATCTCGCATAAACCAGTCGCGGGATGGTTGGAGATGAAAGTGCCGACCGCGGACGACGGCGTCGTCGTCGCGAAGAAGAAGGGCGGCGGGAACCGCGGTCGAACGCAGAGGAAAGGAAGAGGAGGAGAAGAGGAGGAAGAGGAGGAGGAAGAAGAGACGGTCGTCTTGCGCTCGGAACAACGAACGTCGTGGGAGAAACACGAGGGTCAGAAATCGATTTTGGTGGCCAGGATGAACGAGAAAGGAGAGTTGTTTTTGACGCCGGCGAACGTGACGCACCAGATGCGTCCCTCGTTTACGCACATCGTCGGGGAGAGAGCGCTTCAAAAGCAACACCAACAAAAAGTCAAACAAGAAAAAGAAAACCACGAGGAGGCGACGGAGACGGTGCAAGAGGAAGAGAGAAGAATCGCGAAAGAGGAGCAAGACGCGTTGGAAAATGAAAGACAGAGGGCGATGACGGCGGCTACTACTGCTACTAAAATTGTTCCAGTGAGCGTTTCCATCAAAGCGAACGAAACAGAAAGGCAACAAGAACGGAGAAAAAATTCCTACCAGTTTCAAAACTCCGAGCGTGAAAAAGAGACGTGGAGTGAATTAGAACCGACGTATAAGTCCAGCGAGTATACGAAAATAGTCGTCGAGGACTTATTCTCGAAGAAAACGTCGGATTGGTGCGGCGATAGAATGGTCGGCGCGAAAGAGTATTTAGACAGCATCTGCCCGCAGCGAGGTAACGCTCGAAGAGACTTACCAGATTCAGAGAACGACGAGGAAGAAGACAGCGACAGCGACGAAGAAGACGCAGAGGAAAACGACGGCGACGATAGAATGGACGTCGACGAGATAGATAACAACAACGAAAACGAAGAGGAACGCTTAATGAATGACAAATCAGGCGATTTCGACGACATTTTCGTGAACGAAGAGTTCCAAATACGAGACGTGTTGAAACTCAAAACGGTCGACGAACGCTTGGATGAACTCTTCGCGCGATCTGGAACTTCCTTCATGAAGTTTTCCGGCATCAAAAAGCTCGCGCCTAGAAATACGAAAGAGAAGGAGTTACTCTCCGCCGTGGCCGCGAAAGCGTCGTTAGTAAACGGCGTGTGGGTTGTCAACTCCGCGTTGCGCTCATTCGGCGACCGGAACTACGAACGCGTCCGAGATTCAGTCCTTTGTAGCTTCTCCCGAGGGAAGAAAATTCCAGTGAACGACGGTCACTACGCGACTAAGGAAGAACAAAGTTTGCGACAGAAAGCGTTGAGCGAACTCGGCGCAGAAGTTCGCGGACCGGCAAACCAAGGAACATTGTTTGAGTTCTACCCTAGCCGCGATGATCTCTTCTCGCGAAAACACGATGGCGTCGTCACGCAACAGAAGGACAGATGGGAACGCATCTTGGGATTTTTCGAGAGAGGGAAAGACTTCTCGCCTTTTGAATATCTCGAGAAAGGTCCGGAAGTACCCGACGTGGACGAGAACGCGAGGAAAGCAGCGAGGCGAGCGTGCGAAACGATACTAAAACCATGCTTTGGTTCTACTTCTGCCGCCTCGAAGAAACTTGAATTGTTACCGTCTGTATCAGACATCCGAGACGTTTTGAAGCGTTGCAAATCCCGATACCACGCGCTTCGCGAGCCCGAGTTGTTGCGTCTCATCTCCTCGGAACCTTTGATTGTTATCGGAGGACACGTTATTGGCTTTCATCGCGTGATGAATATTAACAACGCCACGTCCAAGGAAGAAACGCGAACGAAACGCGCGATCGTTCGTGAATTGATGCTTTCTACGAGCGGTAATATTAAGAAAGATTCGGTTTTGAAAGCGTGCGAGAAAATTATCAACGTCGACGCGGCGAAAGTTTTACAGGAAATGTGCACGTCCGGCGGTGGAGTCTGGTCAATCGATTTGACGAAATAAATCCAGGTAATAACAATAGAATAGTGATAACAACAACAACAACAGTAGGAATACTGTTGAGAGATACACATGTGTAGGTAAAAGCTCATATAATAATAATAGAATACATGGATTGACAACCCCCCTCTTCGCCTAAAATTTTGTTCATGATAATAATAACAATAAATCTCTCCTTCTTCTTCTTCTTCTTCTTCTTCTTCTTCTCCTTCTCCTTCTTATGTAGTCATACATAATCCTACTATTCCGATCCATACACGTCCCCGACACCGGTATACGGAGATACCGAAATTTCACCCGCGCCGTACTTCGCGACGAATTCTTGCGTCGTCAAATCCTTGTCCTCCGGGTCCACCGAGTATGAATCGATATATTTTTGCATCACCTTCACAAAGTGTTGCGCGTGCTGCTTCAACCCGTTCGGTTTGATGGCATCTTTCGTGTACTGCGTGGCTCTTTTAGAAATCGCTTTAATCTCGTCCGGATTATTCATCGCCCAAATGTATTGCTTCTTCAAATCGGACATGTCTTCCATGATCGGGACGTAATGTACCCACGGCTTGACGTCGTCGTAAAATGAATCTCTCATCGCCGTCTCGTGGTGAAACAACACGCCCGGCATGGCCAGAAACTTAAACGTGGATAACCACGACGTACCACCCCCGCCTCCAATGTCCAACAAGAACTTGAACTTCTCAAAATCGCAGTTGTCGTACAACTTTTCGCGATCGAACATTGGCAACTTGTTCTCTAAGCAATTCGACTGCGGCGACCTCATGTTGTTCGCGCTAAACTTACAGTCAAATTTGTCTGGCTCCAACGCAGATAAAATAACCGCTCTCAATCTCGGCGGGCAATTCCACGCTTCGCCTTGTAAATCGCCCGGAATGCCTTGTCGGAACACCTCTCTTTTGATTTTATCCACGTCCACTCCCGGTTCGCACAAACCCGCGTGTTGCGTAAACCTATTCGCATCAACGGTCCCAATATCCGCGTATTGCTCCAAATAGTGCCAATCTGAACCTCTCCACACCACCTTATCGATCAAGTTATCGAAAATCTCGTCAAAAGTCTCCCCGTTTTCGCCGCGCTCGACGATATCCAATCTCTTCCCGCTCGCGCACATCGGCAAATCCGGATCCTCTTTCTCCTGGGAAAACCACTCGCACTGTTCAAACTTCTTCGAATCGTACGCGTGCGCAATGCACGGTGCAAACGGCAACGTCGGAGCTTGCTCTAACCCGCTCACTTTCCACTTATCCTTCGGTACCGTCCCGAACGAAAACATCTTACTCGGCAGCGTCGGGCACCCGTTCAACTCGCCGACGCACTTATCCTGCGGATAATCTTGCGTCACCCACGCGAAATGGAACGGGTCTTTCCCTTTCGTAAATCTATCTCCAAACTCTCTCGGCATGATCGCGTCTAAAAACATCAGCGCTCCAGTCGATCGATCGTCGATGTTCTCCGCGTACCCGTTTTGCGCGATCGTCCACGATTTCCACCCTTCCTGTTCGCTCCACGTGGTCAAATGCGTCGGCATTCTTTTCTGTTCCGGGAGTAACATGTTTCTCGTTTCGATGATGTCCGAAAACGACGTCGATCGGCGGCGGTGTGAGCCCAAGTGCGCTAAATCTGAGAGTCCCAAGAGGCTGTAACTTTGCGAGTTCTTTTCCCCGACAGAGGCGGTGGAGGATGCTTTGAGAAGCGCGAGGGAGAACGCGGCGACGGAAACGGTCGCGATCGCGATCGATTTCAGCACGGAGACGTTGATGAAAGACGGATAAAAAGATGAACGCTCACGATTTGAAGTCGTCGTCGACTCAAAATCTTCCGCGAACGACGAAGAGGACGTCTCGTTTTCATCGATCACCAGCAGGCGCGAATGTTCATCCATCCCTCCCCGCGGCATCACCATCCTCTCGAAACCAATCAATCAGCTCTTTCTCTCTTTCTGTTTCTGCGATAACAACAACGCGACGATCGAAAAATAAAACGAGCGACACACAAAACGCGCTTTAAAACCCTTCTTTCGAAGCTCAAAGCAGCGCGCCGTGCGTTTGGTCTTCTGTTTATCGCTGCGCGAAAGAATACTAAAGAGAGATGAGAGTTTTTTCCAATCTTCTTCTTTCGAAGGGTGTTGTGGGTTAGGGTTTAAGTCAAAACGACTCCGCACTAAAACAACTCTACGAAACTAACTCTGCGACACAACCGCAGCGCTCCTAAAAGAGGTACCTCTTTCCTTTGCGAGAGGACGCTCCAATCACTTTTCTCATTTCACACCCGAAAAGGTGTTTCATTCTCGGGCGGATACCGTTTTCACTCTGGGTGGTGATACTCTTCGAACGCAACGCTTCCCGAGAGTGCGCGTTTTATGCGCCCCTCCTTCGGAGTCCCGCCGTTTCCGCGGTCCGAGAAGCGAGCGCGTAGAAGAAGAAGAAGAAGGGAAAACGTTTCTCTCTCTTTACTCTTTCTTCTTTTTACTGGCATTGCTACTGCTACTCTCTGTTGTTGCATTCGTTTTCATCACTTGCGAATCCGCTATCGTTCTCATCTTTATCGTTTTCTCTTTCTTGGTCAAGAAGATCTCGTCGAGAATAAAATCGACGCCTTTCGCTCTTTTTTGTTTCCTGAGCTTGTGTTCTCGCATGACTTCCTCTTGTCGTTCCTCGGCGCGTTTGAGTTTCATCTCTCGCATTTTCACGTGCTCTTCTCGCAAGCGTTTGTGTCCTTTTACCGGTCTCAGTGCAGGAAACTTCTCCGGTTTCCTAGCTTTGTCGTGCGCTTTCGCCGGCCACGGGACGTGTAACTCGATCGCTTTTTTCCGCAACTCGGCGAGTTTCCGCAAGGAAAACTCCGGTTTTTGCCATTTGTTCGTGTTTTCTAATTTCCGAGGCAGCATCGCGTGCGGGAGCTTCGAGAGGTGTTGCTGGAACTTTTGCGACGCGTTGCGATACATTATTGGGGTACTCTTCTTCTTCTTCTCAGTATTCTTTACTAAATGCGGGTCGTGTGAAGCGCATTCGCGCGCGCGCAAACTCTCGTCGGTTCTTTTTATGAACGATTTTTCTCCAATTTTTCTCTCCATTAGTCGAAGGAGGAACACCACATATATACTCCATGTCTCATCATCACAACCGCCCGGCGATCGTCGTCGACAACGGCACCGGGTACACCAAACTCGGGTTCGCCTCGAACACGGCGCCGTCGTTCGTTGTTCCAACGTGCGTGTCCGTTTCTGGTGGAGGGGTGTCCTCCTCCTCCTCGTCCGTTGTAACACAAAGCGAAAAGGAAGAGAAGGATGAATCCAATTTCCCCGGTAACGGAAATTCTAAGAAGAAGAAGAAGAAAGCGTACGAGTATTACTCTCATCTCAATCACGCGTCGAAGTCTTTGCAGGATTTAAACTATTCCATCGGCGAGGACGCGCTCGCGCAGATTAACTCGAAAACCATCAAGTGGCCGATATCGAACGGCATCGTGAACGACTGGACGTCCATGGAGAAATTTTGGCAAAAGACGTTGTTGAACGTGTTGCGAGTGGAGCCGGAGGAACATTTTTTCTTACTCACGGAACCGCCGTTGAATCCAGCGGAGAATCGAGAACGAATCGGGGAGATTATGTTTGAGACGTTTAACGTGCCTGGAGTGCACATAGGCGTGCAAGCGGTTTTAGCCTTGAATGCGAGCGTGGCGTTGAATGCGTCCGCGGCGGCGGCTTCGAGTAAAAAGAATAGGAACGGAGACGAAGAGAATAGCGGTAATGATACTAGTAAGAAAGATAGAAACGACGGATTAACTGGAACGGTGATAGATATTGGTGATGGGGTTACACATGTCATACCAGTCTGCGATGGGTACGTGGTGAGCAGCGCGATCAAATCGGTTCCGTTAGCTGGGAGAGATTTAACGAGATTCGTGCAAACGTTGATGCGAGAAAGAGGGGAAAACGTTCCGGCGGAGGAGTTTAGCAGAGTGGCGCAAAAAGTAAAAGAAAAGTATTGCTACGTAAGTAAAGATATCGCGAAAGAGTTTGAATTGCACGAGCGGAACCCGAAGGAGTACGTGATACGAATGGAAGGCGTGCGAGCGAAAACGAATTTGCCGTGGCAAGCGGACGTGGGGTACGAGAGATTTCTAGCGCCGGAAGTGTTTTTCCGACCGGATATGATTGCCGAGAAAGAGAACGGTTTTGGGCAGTTTTCGTTGCCAGAATTAGTCGACAACGCCATCCAAGAGTGTCCAATCGATAGCCGACGGAAACTGTACGGAAACATCGTTCTCAGCGGTGGCTCGACCATGTTTAAAGGATTCGGGAAACGAGTGAAGAGAGACGTGAAACGAGTCGTCGATAAACGGATTTCTGAAAGCGAAGTAAAGAGCGGGAATAGATTGAAAGCGAAATCGGTGGACGTGGAGGTGTTTACGCACGATATGCAACGGTACGCGGTGTGGTTTGGTGGGTCCGTTGTAGCTTCTATGCCGGATTTTTACAAGAGCTGTCACACGAGAGAGGAATATTTCGAGTACGGCTCGCAAGTCATGCGATCGAACGTTTTAGAAAAGGAGGAGGTATTCTTCTGAGTGTAAATATATTGAAAGTGCTATGTGTATATGTAACAATGTACCTAGATACTTGCACAAGCGTAACTCTTTCTCCTATTTTTCTACTATGTGCATTACGCGAATGGATTCTTCGTCGCGTTCGTGAACACGCTCTTCGCACGTTCGCGTTCCTTCATTTCGCGTCTCGCCCTTTCCTCTCTCATTTTTTGAATTTTCAACGCGCGCGTTTGTTCGTCCTCTTTAGTCTCATCATCCGAGGAGGAGAAGGAGGAAGAAGAAGACGAACGCCGCCTTTTCTTTTTCTTTTTATCTTTCTTCTTTTTCTTCTCCCTCTTCTCTCTTCTCCTTCTTTCCGAGGGTGGCACGTATCCGTCCCTGAGCATGACTTTTGTCAGCGTCGGACGATTTTCAAACGGTTGTTCCTTATCCGCCAATCGCAAGCGTTCTGTTTCTTCTCTTTGCATTCGGATTCTTTTCGGCAACGAGCGGTGCTTTTTGCCACCATCGTCATCGTCATCGTCATCGTCATCTTCGTCGTCGTAAAACGAAGCATCCGATTTCGCGTACCACGGTTGCCTCAAGTGCGTCCCGCTCCCGCCTAATCGATTCCCCTCGTCCTCCTCGCTCTTCTTCGCTTTCTGTTTCCTCTCCAATGAGGCCAGCGCTTTTTCGTGCTCCTCGAAAAAGTTCACGTGTTTATTCTCGTGCACACTCTCTACGCGTCCTTCTCGCCCACTCTCCTTCTCTTCTTCTTCTTCTTCTTCTTCCTTCTCTCCTCGCAACGCTCGCAACCGCTTCTCTTTCTCCTCCTCCTCTTTTCGCGCCGCTTCTTCTCTTTGCTCTCGTTCAAGTTGCTCTTCGTCTCTTCGAACGCGTTCGCGTTGTTTCCGACCGTACACGTTCCAGGACTTTTGCGGGAGAATGTTCAACCCTCCGTGTCCGCCCATTAGTATTCTTACTCTTTCGAGTCGTCGTTCGACTCCGTCGACCTCCTGTACTCACAGAAGAAACGTATCTCAACACGACAGGCAAAATCTCGTGTTGCTTTGAATCACAACGCTTTCCTCTTCGTCAAATACGTCGAATGAGAAGAAAAAGCTCAGCAACAACAAGAACAAAATTAACTCAACCAATCCTTCGCGTTTTGTTCCGCGCGTCGTTTCTCTCCTTCTCCCAGTGTCGTTTCTCTTTTCGCTTTCAGTTCCGATTTCTTAATCGCTTTCCCGAAGCTCGAGTTCGAAAATTTCTTCTCTCTGGCCTCCGCCGCGTGCGCGGCGTTGTCGCGCGCTTGTTGCAACTCTCTCCTCTCGTTCTCCTCTCGGAGCGCGATCGTTTCGGGATCTTCTTTTGGGAAACAGGAGGAGAAGCAGTTGCCCATTTATTTGTCTTCTTCTCAAGTAGTAATATTCGTGGGGGTAATATTCGTGCTTTTTTGTGTCGTTCTGTGTGTTTGTGTTCAACTCTAATGCTAAAACTCTCTTTTCTTCTTCATCCGAGGAGACCAGAGATGCTGATTTTACCCCCACTCTTTTCTACCGAATCATCGGAAACCGTTTCCGTCGTTTTTGTCGTTTTTAACGACGCCGGTCTCGCGTGCGTAGTACTCGTCCGATGGAGAGCTTCCGGTCTCGAAGAAGAAGGCTTATGGTAGTGCGTTCTCGCTTCCGCGCACGTCGGCAACGTTTTTAGGCGTCTCTTGTTTTCGTACGGGTGTTGCTCGTAAAACATCTCCATTTGCTTCTCGTACTTCGCGGTGATTTCCGAGTGCAGTTTTGTGTCGATGGTGTTCATTTCTTCGATCATTTTGTGCAATTTCTCGTCGCCTGCGATGTTATCTTTGTGCTTGACATTTTTCACGTTGGCGTGTTTGCACCAAAGCTGCGCTTTGGTTTTATAAAAAAGCCGTTCGCCGACTTCCGGGAAGAGCGAAGCGAAGATGCGCCAGGTGTACGACTCAAACGCCTTTTCCAAAGGTATCACCGCTTCGAACTTCGAGAGGATTGCTCGCGCGCGATTGAGATGTTCTTCGGTGATTTTCTTCGGCGGCAGCGTGTAAACATCCGGACCTAACAACGATCGCGTGACAAAATTGTTGATACCGGGAGTACCTGGCATGATGTGACCGAGATTTTCTCGAAAATTCAATAAGCTCGGTCCGAACCACGCGCGTTCACCTTTATTCACACCGGCGTAGGATTTTTCGACAAATCTTTTCGTCGCGTTCACGCCGTCGAATCCGTGTCGAATGCTCAATTCGGATTTATATCTTTTCAACGGATCTTTGAAAAACATCACGTATCGAAATTGCGGACAAATGGTAAAATCATTCGCCTTCTGGCCCGTTTCCGCTAAAAGCATCTCGCGGAATAGAACGCGAAATTTCCACTTTTTCGCGTATTCCGCCATCGCTTCGCAATCGCGTTCGTCCACCATCATGTTTTGCACGTGTTCATCCTTCTGGTCGCACGAATCTAACGTCTTCATTTCTTCTTCGGTCCACTCGCCGGGTCCTTTATAGTATCTCGACCAATGCCACGGCATGTTACACATCAAGTTACAATTCCCTTCGAATGTTGTTCGCACTCCGCCGCCAGAGACCGAGTTACACGCCGCCGTACCCCCTGAATTCGATATGTGAACGAACATCACCGGTTTCTCGCTATCTGTGTTACTATTCACTCCTAAATTGTCTCGATACATATCCCCGTATTTCGTGTGCAACATTCTACTCTCTCTCGCCCATCCTCTCTCTGCCATCGAATATCTTCGTTCCCACTCAGCCACGAGTTCTTTCGTCGTCTTTTTTCGCGTCGTTTTTCTCTTTCTCATCTCTTCCCTTCTTCTTCTCGCTTGCATGTTTTCGTGTTCTACCGCGTAATTTCTGCTTTCCCGCAAGTCTTGCCATCTTTTGATATGTTCGAGTCTCGTCTGCGACCGCGCTTGGCGTTGCAACTCGAGTTTCTCAAAACCCGGGTTCCTCTGCCGTTCTCGTCGTAACATCATTTGTCGAGATCTCGATTCATCCTCTCGCATCCTCCGTTTGTCCTCGTGGCCGTCGCCCTCGGCTTCCTTCTTCTTCTTTTCATTTTGCCTGTTTTTTCTATTCATCATCCATCTCTCGTATCGGTCTTGTCTTTCTCTGGAACTTGCATCCATATACCGAATTTTATTTTCGTTATTGTCGCGGAGTAATAAACGCCTGCTTCCTCCCGCAGCGGCGACGAGAGTGGGGTTGAAAACCTCAAAAGCCGCCGCCGACGACAAGCGCAGCAGCAAGAGCAGCGAAAACACAATCAAAATCATCGTAAAAAAAACGCTTCGTCGTGGTCGTTTTTTGTGCGCTTCTCGTCGTCGCGTTCGACCCAGACGCGTCTCATCTCCTCCTCCTCCTCGGACATAAAAACGCCTCCCGTTTGTCGTCGTCTCTCAAAAGATCTCTCGGTCTCTTTCACGCGCTCACCATCATCGCAAGGAGTTTAAAAGTTTGAGTTGTGAAGAAAAAAAGAGCCCATTCGTGGTCTCTTCACCTGCCTATTTCGTCGTCCACATCTCCTCTCAAAAGCCTCTTTTCTCGCATCAAACAACAAAGGTGTTTTTTTCGCTTTTTTTTTCGCTTTCTCTTTCTTTCCGTTCCGTCTATCTGTCTATAAGTAGCTTTTATTCAAGGAGAGGCGAGCGAGACGTCCGAGAGAGAGACCAAAACGAGAGACCAAAACACCAACAACAGCTTTTTCTTTCTTTCTTTCCCCATTCTAACGAGAAAAAGAGAGCAGAGTGATACTACTCTACTAATGCTGCGTTCGAGGATCGTCGCGTCTTCCTCGACGAAGAAGCGATACGCCGTGCTCGAGATCTGTTCTTCCTCGTTCGCTTCTTCCTCGTCGTCGTCTTCTTCTCCGGTGTTGTTGAAACATTCTCATCAAAATTCCCCGGGGACGAGAGCGAACGACGGGGGAGAACAACACCAACGAGGGAACGACGACGATGCGAACCCTTCTCCTCCCGAACAGAAGAAGAAGAACAACACCAACACCAACAGCGAAAGGAGGAGGAAAAAAGCGATAACCATTCGACGCGCGATTGAAATCAAAAGCGAGGACGATGCCGTCGGGGGGATCGAGAATACGACGCGTTTTGCCGCGCTCGAGAGGGTGCAAAACGTCCTCCTCGATGCGCGAGCGACGACGGCGATCGGAGACGTGCTCTTTGGAATCATCACCGCGGAGCAAAAAAGGAGCTCTTCCTTCGAGGATGCAAAGGAAGAGGAGGAAAAGACGAAGACGTTTACGACGAGGAGGAGTCTGTTTCTGAACGCCTGCCGAGAGGAGAGAGAAGAAGACGTTAAAGACGAAGACGAAGAAGACGACGGCCGAGGGTTGGCGTTCTTGTTGAGGAGGAAAAACTTTGCCACCGGGAACGAGTACTGGACGATAGTGGCCAAAGCAAGGAGAGACCTGTCGACGACTGTTAAGAAGGAAGAGGAAGAGGCGTTCACGACGAAGACGAAGAAGAAGAACGGGAGCAGCAACGGAGGCAACACGAAGAAGAAGACTTTGAAAGAAGAGAACAAGAAGGACGACGATAGCAACAACGCGAATTTTGCGAATAAACCGAGCACATCTAGCAGCGACTTTAACAACGGCGATAGCACGACGACGACGACGACGACTCCGATCAAAACTCGATCGTTTCGAATAGACGACCCTTCGCAAGACGCGTCTGTTCTCGAGGCGAAGGAAAGGGCGATGAAATTTTCGTTCTCGAGAGCGTTCAACGAGTGGTTGCACGATCAACCCATCGCGAAGAACCCGAGACGAGCCGGTCTTGGAGGGTCTAGGAAGAGAGCTATGAAACATCCGTGCGCGTATACCGGGGAAATGGGAGAGGATTTTATCGATTGTGCGTGCGGGGATAACGAAGAGTACGGGTTTATGTTGGCGTGCGAGACGTGCGGCGCGTGGGAACACGGCGAGTGTTGCGGGGTGAAATCGGAAGAGGCGATTCCAGAAGGGTACGCGTGTTCGACGTGCGTGAAAGAGAAAACGGTGAAGAGCTTCCCCAAACACTTAGTGATGGTTTTAGATTACGAAGAGGAAGCGGATGTGAAAAAGAACAAGAACAAGAAGGACGCGTTCAACGACAACTCGGCGGAGAAAGTGGAAGAAAACGAAGCGCTCGTGCAGGAGATGATTAAAAACGGTGAAATCATCGAGGACGACGATTGGGGATTGCAATCGTTCGTCGCAAAGTCGCTCGGTATTGACTCTAAGAGAGAGTTCGTGCTCCCTCCAAACTCACAGAGTAGTAACTTGGTCAACGCTAAGAGACGGTGCGTGTGCTGCGTGTGCGGATGCGAACACACGGACGAAATCGAGTCGATGGTGAAAGCGTGTAATTGCGTCGGTGGAGGCGCGATTGCACACAGAGACTGCTTGGAAGAGTGGGAAGACGAAGATAAAGGTAATTTGAAATTGAAAAATGGCGATAAGAACAAGAAAGAAAGCACTACCGAGAGCAAAGGCGGCGAGAATAAAAAGAAGAAAATGGTTGACGGAATAATTGTGGACGTGATTGAGGACACTTCGCTTCCAGTCACTCCTTCTGGCACGCGATCGTGGAAAATATTGGACGATTTCCCAGTCAAGAAATGCAGAGCGTGTTGCGGTTTTGGCGGTCTCGCCTGCGGCGGCATCAAAGACGCGAAAGAAGGCGAAGCGATAATCCAAAACCAGAAGAGAATACTCGCCGAAGCGGCGGCAATGTACGAGGCGAACGCGAAAACCACGCGAGGAAATCGCCCAGGCGCAACGAAACCGTTGCTTGACGTTAAGGAAGAAGACGCATCTGGTGGAGACGCAGAGAACGAGCCTGTGAAAGAGAAGAAAAAATCCGGGGGACGAGGAAAGGGAAGCCCGAACAAGAAGGAAAAGAAAACGTCCGACCGACCGCCGAAATTGATGACGAACAAGCAAGACAAGAAGCCGCCCGCCGCGAAGGGTACCACTTTAATCAAGCCCTCTACTGTAAACGGCGTCAGCGTGAAGAAAGAGGAGAAGAAAGTCTTACATCACAATTCCTCGGGCACGAATAACACCACTTCGTCGGTATTGACTCACTCACACATTCCGTTGAAGAAACGGAGATTGATGATGTTCGAAGAAGATTCGCGCAACGGCATGTACAAACAACATTGAAAAACATATTGACTAAAAATAATCGACGACGACAAAAGACGACGACGAGGAGATATATAACATATTTTTACACGTTTAGATCACATTGCTTCTACACTATACGAATATAACTATACAACAACTCTATACCTCCGCTTTCTACCTATCTACTTCATCAAAATAGAGTCAAAACCTGCTCACGTTGGACACCAACCGATGCTAGTTTGTCTTCTAAATACTTCCTGTGCGTTTCGTTGGCGTTCGCCTCTTGCCATTCGAAATAAGGAATCGATACTACTCGCCACCCGCGTCGCTCTAATCCTCTGTTTCGAATAATTGTTTTGTGCGTCATCGACTTTTCCATATTCTTTTCAAAATGCGACGGGCCGTCGCACTCGATGGCGATTTTATGGTCGAGCAAAGCAATGTCGATGGACATTACGCCGTCTTCGGTGAGGTATTCGTCGGCAACGTTTTTTATAAACCCGGCTCGAATTCGAGTCGAAACGTGTTTATGAAAGGCTGATAAAGTAACGCTGTGTATCGTTTGATCATCGTAACTCTTTTTCGCGATCGTGTCTAACCATATCGGCGTATCGTGTCGTTGCAGAGCAACTTCTCTTACACCCATGCCGTGCAAAGAAGAAGAAAAGCCTTTCGCTTTCGTACTTTTTGTCGTTGTCGTCGATTGATTCGTGGACTTCCTCTTTTTACTCGTATTGGTCACGTCATCCAATACCTCTTCGTCGACGACATCATCATTTCCCACAGCGTGCTGATCCATCCAATGATCCTGATGCATCACGCACGCGTGGTAGAGCATGTTCAACCCTTCCGGCGCAAACTCGTCGTGGTGCATCGAACTCACTCTCGCCCACAAGTCCCCGTATACCTCCGCCTCGAATGCGTCTACCGCAGCTAACGCCCATATCGAATTGCACAAATCCTGCGAATTACATCGTCTCGCGTGCCTCTTCCCACCTAACGCTTTCAACATCTCTTCGTCCATTTTATACCCAAACGTCGCCAATCCTAACAACGAGTTCGATACTGCCTGACTGGCGCACTCCTCCAGCCTCTTCGCCAACGTCTCGCTCACGACGCTCAGAAATGCATCTCCCGGGTGATGCTGCAACATCGCCGACGCCCACGCGATGTTTGAAATCTCTTGCGTTTTAAATTTTTCGTGGTACTCCGTCGTCAACTTCAAATACGCATCCATGATCTTCTCGCCCGGATGACATCTGAGAGTGCCGCACGACCACATGGCATTCCCAATTGCTTGCGTGCTAAACCCACCAAAAGGCACGTCTTTGGCTTCAAACATCCCCCCGGCTTTTTTCACGTCTTCCAGCACTTCCGGCAACATCCTCAGAGCTTGTTGCATCAACAATTCCGCGACTGTTTTGCATCTCAAAAGATTCCACTCTTTCAACCGAGCGAAAGACCACAACGAATTCGACAACGCCTGAGGGTACAACTTATCCACGTTTCCCTCGATAATATCCGCAAACTTATCCAATATCCCTAATCTCGGGGTATACAATATCGTCGCGCACGCCCATAAAATATTCCCAACGTTTTGCGCGTCGAACGCGTCTTCCGCTTTCATTCGACTACTATATTGCCGCCGCTCGTGCCGCCGCTCGGCGGTTTCGCGACTCGTGACGTCGCCATCCTCGTTCCCACGAAACAAACCTTGCATGCACCTCACCGTCGCCTCTTCCAGTAACAACACTCGCGCGTCTCTCTTAAACTCTCTCACCGATGACCGTTCCTCTCTCCCGAGCTTTTTCGCCAGCCTGTGCCAGGCGGTGGAAACGTTCACTCCGTTGTATTTCTCCGAGTTCGTTTCCACGTGCTTTAAAATCTCCGAGCAGGTCACGCACGCCACGATTTCTCGGTTGAGTTGCACGTGCTGGAAAAACGACGAACTCGCCGGGCTGTTGTTGTTGTTCTTGTTCTTTGGATCCCTTCTTCGACTTAAAGTCGTCGTTACGTTCGTCGTCGTCGTCGTCCTCCTCCGACGGTCATCCGTGGAAAAGCGCTTCCTCCAAAGGAAAGAAGAAGAAACGGCGGCGCAGGCGGTGGTAAAAACGCTTTGCTCCGACGAGAGTAAAAAACGACCACCACTAGCGATACTGAAATCGTTGTTGTTCGTACGAGCAACGGCGAAACTCAGACGACGAGAGAGAAGACGGAACATATCTCTCACTTAGGGAAAAATTCAGTCATTTTTTTCTTTTCAAGTGGAGAAAATTCCTCAAATCAGAAGAAAGAAGAAGACAAAGAGGAAGCTCTAAAATGCCTCGAACGAAAGCGTCGGCGAAGCGAGAGGTTGAAGCGGTCGTCGATGAAGGCGAGGGAAAACAACAGGAGGAAGACACGGAAAAATCATCGCCGCTGTCGCCAACAACAAAGAAGAAGAAATTGGTGAAGAAATCATCGAACGAGAAGAAGAGAAAGATCGAAGAGGAAAAGGAGGAGGAGGAGGACGCCGCGAAAGTCGCTTTGAAAGAAGACGACGGAAAGGGGGATGATGATGATGTTGCCGCCGCTGAAAAGTCGACGAAACATTCGACGAAACGCGCGAGAGCGAATAAGGAGAAGGCGGGGAAAAACGCGATGGAGATGACGAAGAAAATTAAGGAAAAACAGGAGAAGGAGAGAAAGATAAAGACGAAAGAGGAGGAGGAGGAAAAGGAGGAGGACGGAAAGGCCGACGCAGACGCAGGCGAGGAGGAGAAGGGAGAACGAGGAACACCACCGGCGAAGAAAAAGTCGAGCAATAAAGTCACGGTGGGTAAGAAGCAACCAGCCGCCGCCGCGAAGGGCGGCGGCCGAGCGAAGCGAGGAAGCGCAAAGTTAGAACCGGCTGTCGTCGAGGAAGCTCCGGTGGTAAAAGTGCCGTCCTCGGTGCCACAGCTGATGGAGTTGAAACAAATCATGGAACGGGAAATGATCGAACACGAAGAGGCGAGCGCGTCGATGCGAGCGGCGGAGATGGAAAGGATCGCGGCGTTGAAAGCGTTGGACGAGGCCAATAAGAAGGCGGAGTTTTCTGGGTCGCATTTGAATCGCGTGGCGAGGAGGATGAAGCAGACGGCGAGGAAGGTGGCTGCGCAAACCGTGAACGCACAGATGTTGGAGCAGACGATGATTACGAAAACCGTGAAGAATTGGGCCAAGAGTAAAGACGAAGGGATGAAAGAGGCGAGCGATATATGCATGTCGATTATGAACGAGTGGATTGATTTGGTGAGAAATACGGCGCATTTGATGCAACAACAACATAAACACGAAGGCCCGGCGACGGAATCGCCGATGGATGTGGACACGGAAAAGAAAGGCGAGGAAACAAAAGCTGGAGAAGAGGAAGAAAATCCCCTCGATGTCAAGAAAGAATCCAAAGCCAGTGAGGAGAACGAGAAGAACGCAGCTAAGAGAGAAGACGAAGAGAAGAAAAAAGTAGAAAAAGAGGAGCAAAAACCACGAGGAGGAATGCCGCCACCAAAGAGTTTACCCGGAGGTATTAAAGTCGAGCCTAACCTCCCGGGACCACTCGCGGATATTTACAAAAAAGCCGCCCCCGGCGCGTCGAAAATTCTCGAGGAAGCGAAGAGAAAAACCGCCGCGATGCATTCCATCGTTCCGAAAGAACCCGACCACTCCTCCGTCCGCTTGAAAGTCCTCTCCTACCTCCAAAGTACATTCAAACTTTCCAAGGACGCCGCTTTGACTTGCGAAGCAGCTTTATTCAACGCCAAAGCAGTCGTCGGCCTCGATTACAAAGCGACTTTGAAAAAGCTCAGTGAAGACGGAATGTCAGTTTTAAAATCGGGATCGGCGAACTTAGACGTCGGTCGAGTCCCTCCGGGTTTGACCTTGTTCATGCAACAAACGAAGTCGTTGCAGGCAAAGAAGAAGAGAAAGAGAAAGAGCCTCAAGTAAGTACAGTAGTTGTAAAAGAGTAAATTCTAAAAATCTAACAACATGAAATACTATATACGCGCGACGACGACGACGACGACGATCGTCATCAAACTAAACCATACTAAATCCAAGTTTCCTCATCGGTCGTTCCAACGTCTTATCTACTAACTTTGTCCCTCTCAGTTGTCGCCGCTGCTTTGGCGTCTTGCTAAAACCCATGTGTCTTTTCCCTTTTTGTTTCCTTCGGAACAAACCCGACGCGGTGACGGAAAACCGGCCTTTCCACGAGCTGTAGCCTTTTATTTTCGTGTGCGTTTTGGACATTTTGACTTTCTGGGAGGTGGCGTACCCGCGGTTTGCTGTTGCTTCTGCTGTTAATGGTGGTGGTGAGAGTGCTTTCATCATCGTCGGCGGTCGGGGAGCGCGCACGATCGACGACGATGATGCAAAACGCCGCTCGAATCTTCCCCTAAAACCGCCGAGTGGTGTCGATACCATCGGCGACGTAAACGACGACAAAGCGCACGACGGGCTCGCAGACATCGTCGCGCTGAACGAGGAGGCGCGCCGCAAAACGTTATCGAGCGTTCTTCTCAACATGGTGTGTATTTCTTTTCTCCGGGGTGCGAGAATGCGTGTTCTTTTTATGATGCTCTTCTGTCGGCATCGAGAGGCTTTGAGACGATAAACATATACCGCACGAGAATCATATTAATACGCGACTACATACACTAAAAATTCTTTTCGAACAACGCGTCTCCTTCATTGCTACTGCTACTCCTGACGCGTTTGGAAAACGAGCTGTCCCAGTTCAAATCGCCGTCGTCGTCTGAATCGTCTTTCGCTTCCTCGCTCGCTTCGACCGCGGCAGCTAACTCTTCGGCTTCTTCTTTGTTATTGTTGTTGTTTGCTTTAGATTTCCCGGCGCGTTCGAAGAATTCACTGTCGAGCAGAGGTTTAATTTTCCACTCTTTCTTGCGCTCTTCGTAGGTGAGGTCGGGTAATGCTCTCGCGTTTGCGGCGGTGGTGGCGTTTCCCGCGTCCAAACTCGCGCCTTCGTTACCGGCTTCTCCTCCACCGCCGCCTTGACTGGCGTCGCCACCCGAAGTAGTTTTGTCCTTCTGGTTTGAAATATCAAATAAAGAGTTGATGGACGGTTTTTCTGAAGATTCTTCGACTGCTTTTGGACGAAGTTGTCTCGCGATTTCCGCCGCTCGATCGACGACTTCTGGTTTCACTTTACTCGTTTTCTTCATGATGTCTTCGACTTCCGTGACGACCATTTTCTCGGCGGCGGTTTTCGTCGCATCTAAGAGCTTCGCGACGGTTTCGTCGCTGATTCCATCTCCAGCCGAATCAGAACTATCTGTGTCCTTCTTTTGTTTCGTCTCCTCTCTCGGAACCGATCCTTTGTCTTCGTCCTCTTCCTCTTTCCTTCTCTCGGCCAACTCGCGCGCTTCGTTTTCAACTTGCGCCAACGCTTCCATCAAATCTTTACCTTCCTCGTCGTTACGTCCAGAGTTTTCAATCGCTTTCATAACTGCTTTCAAAACGTTCTCCGACTGCGTCTCCTTCGCTTCTTTCAAATCTGCTAACGTTTTGCTGATAACTTCCGCGGTCATCTGCGTAGTGTTTAAAACGTTTTGAACCTCGTGAAGTCGACTCTGCGCTCGCGCGGATGCCGAGGAAACCCCGGCGTGCGAGACGTCCATGGCGCCGATAACTTCCGTGGCGACATCGTGTAATACCGACAACGCAGATTGCGTTTCAAACACGCGTTTGACGGTTTCAGATTCGTCGGCGACGAGTTTTTCAACCTCCTTCTCTTCTTTTTCTACCTGTTTCGTTTCGTTTTCACCGTCTTTGCCGCTCTCGCTATTTTTCGAAGACGACTCCTTAATTGAATCGAAATCAACCACTGTTCCAGTCGCTTCTGCAATCAACGCCGCGTCTTTGTCGCGTCGTTCTTGTTCATTGTTCTTTTCTTTTTCTATTTCGTTCTTCTCGTCGCTGATTTCATCGGAAAGTTCCTCCAACGTCGCCTCGGCTTCAATCAACGAACCGATGGTAACGTTTCCAAATGATTTCGACATTTCCGAAACTTCTTCGATGGATTTCTTCAAGACTTCCCCGTGCGCGTCGTCGTCTGAATCTCCAAAAAACATGTTCTTAAAATCCGAACTGCTACTACCTCCGTCACTTTTTGAGCTCAGCTTTTCCAACGACGCGACGGCGTCTTTCACTATTTGCATCGTTTTTTCCGATTCTGTCTGCGCAATCGACAACTCACTCTCGGCTTTTTCAACTCGTTGAAACTTATCTGCCGCTTCGTATACTTTCTCGTACATCACCGCGGCTTCGGAAGCCTTCGCTTCCGCCGCGTGCAACGAGGACACTAAATCAACCAACGTTTGCTCTTCGTGGACGGCGCGAATGGTGTGTTCGGTCGATTTCACCAACAAATACACGCCAAACGCGCAAAAGAGTCTCGCTATTTGTCTAGATGTTGTCAACCCGAGCGTAGTGATCCAACCGAACGAGCTGACTTTGCTTGAGGCTTTGGCGTAACTTCCTGAACTATCGCTCGTGGCGGATAAGAAAATCAAACTCGGCGCGGTGAAAATCAGCGTCGAACATGACGTCGCACCGACTAAACCAAACACAAACTCCACGTTGGGAATATAAAACGCCATCGCCAACGAGGAACCAAACAAAACGGCATTTAAACCTATATCTTGCCCTCTGGACATTTCTTTCTGAGAATCCGGCGACTGGCACACTCGCAGCACGACCGGCGTTAACGTCTCTCTCAACGTGATAAATACAACCGGAACGCACGTCGCCATCGACACGCAATACAACAACTTCATCGTTCGCATCAACACCCCCCACGAACCTTTCTCCGCTCCAAAGTTTCGCAACACGTCCCCGCTCGCGCTATCTTGAAACGTCAAGTACCCCATCAAACCGATGATAAAATACGCGATCCCGGAAATCCATATGCTCTTATTCGCCACCGATAACACTCTGTTATTCGTCGGATCTTTCAACGTTTGAACCACTGGATACATAATCGGCGACGCCGCGAAACCAAACGACAACACCGGTAACACAATCATAATCTTCTCACTATTCCACGTCTGCACCGCGTTATTCCCAGCCAACTCGTGTTCGGCGTACAAATCCGGATACACTGAACTCTTAAAAAAATACACCACCGCGACGGACAAAGTAAACATCCACGCGATAAAAATCCCAAACGCAGACGTGCTGCTCAACGCTTTCGCCGATCTAATCATCGTCCCTATCGGCACAAACCCAAAACATACCACCGCAACCATGGTCTCCCCCCGACTCGGCTCGGCGCCCGCTGGCACAATCGTCCCAGCCACGCCGGAAAAGATATCCGAAACTATATTCACGTACGCCACCGAACACCCCATCAACAACGCCACCACGCAAATTCTCACTAATATTTTCCCTCTATCCCCTAACGTTCTAAACGCAACTTCTTCGTAACTCCACGCGTCCGTCACCGCGCTCGAAAACAACAAACACTGCGTGGTAAACATCGTCGAGCACGCCGAGACGACAATCAACATCGTCGTCAAAAACACCCCGGTCAATTTGAAACAGTACGGTAAACCCAACGCTCCGGTGCCTAATATGCCGTTGATTAAGTTCACCGTCGCTTGGTTCACAGAATTCGTTCTGTTGTTGTTGTTGTTCGCAAAACCCCCACCATTCGGCGTGGACGGCATCGAATTAGAACCAGGCACGTAATGGTTGTCATTCGTATTCGTATTCCCGTCAGGATGTCCAAAATGTTTCGTCGGCGAACCCGCGCTGCTCGCGGTCCCGAACAACTCTTCCTCGTACCCAAACTTGGACGAATTCGATCCTTCTCCTCCAAACGTCGTCATCATCGTCGCGGCGTTCCCGCGTCTCCGAAACGCTTTTTCCGCGTTACTGTTGTTCGTATTATTATTACTGCTGCTGTTGTTGTTCGAAGCATCATCAGAAGATCCTCGAGGAAGAGAACTCCCGTCGTTGTTATTCTCGTTCGTCCCCTTTGCGCTCGACATCATCTTCGCGTTGTTGTTTTGCCCTCCTCCTATCGTCGTTAAACTCTCCCGGATATTTCCGAAGAAAAAATCAAACGCGCCACCTTTCCCTTCTTCGAACGCGCCTTTCGCTCCTTCCTCCTCCTCGTCCGCGCTCTCGGACATGTGCTCGAGGAGAGAGATGAAAGAGATTCAAATGTGCAGCATTTCGAGTAAAAAGTTGCCTTTGAACACACAGACTTCGTTACAATACTACACGCGCGCTTTGTTCTTTCTTTCTTCTTTAAGAAGAGGAAAAAGAAGCTTTGAAGTGTTGTTTGTTTTATACACACACACAACGCGTGCGCGAGTACGCGCGAGTGGAAAGAGAGAGAGATGAAGAGGGCAGCGCGTGTTATTCATCAGCGCTGAATTTGATTGATTGGAAAACACGCGTAACGGAGATTTCCGAGCGCGATGAGAGAAGACCAAGACGCGATGGAGATTGCTTTGAGAGAGGAGAAGGAGAGACAGGAGAGTTCTTTTACCAACGCATTCTGGAAGCGAAGCAGCAAAGACAAAGAAGAAGACGAGGGAGAAGATGAACTCGCGACTGCGTTGCGACCGTTTCAAAACCACTTCGCTTCGACTGCCTCTTCTCTGCCTAAAGTCTCCTCCTCGAACGTCGAACAAACGCAACGACGAGATGATACATTTGAAGCGGTGGAAATCGTCAGCTCGAAGAGACACGCTCAGATGCAAGAAATCATCGCGAACGATGGGTCGGAGAGAGGGACGTGCGTGGCGATGGGGCCGTTAGGGGTGATTGCGGTTGGATTCGCGGACGGTACGATACGGTTGACGAGAGCGCAACACGCGGAAGGGAAGGAGGAGAAGAAGGAGTATAACACGACGACGATGCGAACGATACCGGCGATTCAGAGAGAAGAAGGGGAGGGAAAAGTGCTAGCATCGAACGGTAGTGATAATGGTTCTTTTTTGAGAGTGACCGCTTTGAGTTTTGCAAACGGCGGCGAGTGGTTGGTTTCCGGGCACGACGACGCGTCCATAGCGTTGTGGGACGTGAAGAGGTGTTCGCAGTTGAAACGAGTGAAGGCGCCGCCGCCGACGACGCAAAATATGGCATCATCAGATGTGTCCATGGTCGTTGCAATCGTAGCGATGAGTCAAATTCCGAATGCAAGTTCACAGTGCGAAGTCATCGCTGCGTTAAAGTCTGGGCAGGTTTTGCGACACGAGTTTTCTTGGTTCGGTCCGCTCTTACGGAACAAAACGACTTCATTAGGGGAAAAGACGTTTGTCATTGGAGGCGACGCGCTTCCGGCGAAAAGCTACGCGGTAAAACCTCCCGTTCCCGGGACCGTGCCATGGTTTTGGGGCGACGAAAAATTAAAGGAGCAATTGGATAAAGAAGCGGATATGAACAACTCGGCGCTTTTAGATTCTACGATCGCGATGGATTCGGCTGGTGGCGCCAACGCGACTGAAAGCATTTCCGGCGTTTCGAATTTACTTTCCGAGTTCAACGGTAAAACCAGCACGAGCGCGGCAAACGCATCCGGTTTAGTTTGTTTAACCACTGCGAGTGCGTGTTTAGTAATGCGCTTATATCCGGACGCCGAGGTTGTTGCGAAGATTCCAAGACCGAAAGATGTGGACGCGTCCAAAGTCCCCTACGCGAGGTTTCGACCAAAAGTCGTCTCGTACAAAAATGTAAAGAGTAGCGTTAGCGCAAACAATAGCAACAGTAGTAGAAGCAGTAGCAACGAGGGCGACATGGAAACGAGAGAACTTGCGGTCGTTTGGGGCAATCGGGTCACGATTTGGGAGTTAGGTATTTTATCTCCGGAAAACGTGCTCAAAGTCAATCGCGAGATTCAAAAACAGAAAATGGAAAAGAAAGAAAGTTCGGCAGCGGCGAGTTCAAAATCACCCAAAGGGCAATCGGGTGGAAGATGCGTACCTAAACTCCGGCGAGAGTGGCAGCTACCGGAAAATGTTGTGAAAGACTCAGACGGATGTGGGTTGATGTGGTTCGGCGACGAAGTGTTAGGTGTCATTTGCGGACAACGGGTCGCTACGTTGCTCGCGTTTGATGCGAAAAGCAGCTACGGCAAACTTTTAGAGCGCGTCGCGTTGGATGCGCATCCGACCGCAACTTCATTACCGGTACCGTCTCGGGACGCTCCGAAACAACCTCCCTCTTCCGAGCACGTCGTTTGGAGCAGTCACGGGTCGTGCGCGAATCGGGGAGCGGGTGCGGTTATTTTATCCGCCGCGTCTATTCGAGTGTGTAAAATTCTCGGGTGGCGAGAGCGCGCGAATGCGCATCGTAAACTTAGCGACTGGGGTGGTGCTTTTGCAGTGGCGGTGGCGGCGTACAAACAAAGCTTTCGTCGAGACGAAGATGTCGACGATGTTTTCGTCGTCAACGACACTAATAAAGCCGTGAAGAAATCGACGACATCTTTTGCGCCTTATTTGGCCGGAATACCGTCGGATGCGCGAGCTCGCATCATAAATGAATCTCACCTGCCTCAGACGGCCGTGAAATCCGAAAGGGAAGCGGCACGGGAGGTGTGTCTGAAACTCTTGCCACAGTTTCTTCAAGACGCCATGATGGTTGTGCAGGCAACCTCAGGCGAAGACGACCAGGCGCACGTGCACGCTGAATCCGTCGCGCGCGCAACGTTAGCGGTTTGCCTAGCCGTCGATTCGCTCGACAAAATGTACGACCAGTCTATTTACGATCCTTTGATGGAAGCAACGCACGGGAAGGAGGCTTTCATAGAGCGTATCGTTCCGCATATCATCAGCGACGAGTTACAAAGCTTACCACCAGAAGTTATGCAGTCTTTAGTCACTCATTTCGCGTCCAAAGGTGAACATAGTATCATCGAAAAGTGCGTTTTACGCATGGATGTGACGAGTTTGGACGTAAATCAAGTGGCGAGATTGTGCGAGACGCACGGAATGTTTGCCGCGCACGCGAGCGTTTTCGTGAGAGCGTTTGAAGATTTTTCGAGTCCAGCCTTTGCGATGTTCGAAGACGCGGTGAAAAGGGTGAAAGACGTCGTGGTGAAATGTAACGACGACGTCTCGACGATGCGTGATAGTTCTCAGGATAAAAAAGACGATGTATACTTTGAAGTTTCGAGAAAGTCTGCCCGAAGACTTTTGCTCTTTGCCAGCGAGAGCATCGCCGGACGATTGTTTCCGCCGAGATTTTCCGAAGATATGAAAGTTCGCAAGCAAAATGAGCTGGATGATCCAGTCCACGTAGCCAGACGCGCCGAAAAGGCGCGATTCGATTTGATGCGGTTTTTTCTTTCTCAGGACGCGGATAAAAGCGTTCGCGAAACGGCGGCCGAAGTCGCGAAAGGAAAAGACAACGCCGAGCAAACATCAAATGCAAACGCGTTCCGACAGTTTTGGCGCGGCGTTGATTCGTTGCGAAAGAAGCGCTTTAAGAACAGTGATGCACAAAACGTTTCTCCAATGGATGCACTACTAACGTCGTCGCAAATTAGAGAAGTATTCGATACCCCAGACGCGCCGGACCGATTGCTGTTTTTGTTCTCGGTCGAACCGGCGGCGACGACGGCGTTTCTCAAAGATGCGCTTGATTCGTGGGACGCATCCGAGCGCGAGCTTTTTGAAGAAAACGCGAATGACCTCAACAGAACGACAGATCGAATGGCAGCACAGGTGGTATGCGACGCGGCATTGTTTGCGGCGGAATCTATCGAGGAAGAAACAACGTTTACGGCGGAGGAAATACTCAACGTAAGGCTTTTAGAAATTAAAAACAGTCTGCTGACGTTTGCGGCTGCGTTGGTTGGCACCGGACGCGTCTCGGTCGATCGCGATCGGGAATTCGCGCTACTCGAAGCGCTCACGGCTGGACCCGTAAAATCGTTACGCGAGCGGTCAGACGCCGCGTGTCTCATCGTCGCACAAACCGTCGACGATTTGACGCGGCGACATGGCGGCGCGAACGATACGAGCGCTGCCGTCGCGAAATACGCGCAGTCAAAAGTGTTCACATTGCTCTCTGATGCAAATTTTGCGCAAGCTATGACCGTATTACATCTCGCCGAGGGCGACTACGGCGCCGCATTGGAAACTTTAGCCGCGAAAGACGTTTTGATCCGTCCAAATTCAGCCGGATACTTTGCGGACGTTTTACTGGGTTGTGCGCCGGCGGGTGTTGAGGCAGCGAACGAAAACGACGCTGGTCCAGCAGTCGGTCGCGCTCGAGCGCTCCCGGCAGGCGAAGCAAGAGAAGCCTTTAAGAGATCGCTCTTGCACTCGGCGCCGAAAATTGCGGAAGTTAACGCCGCTATCGTCGCTCGATTAGGCGTCGCGCATTTCCCGGATCAGCAAGAAGCTGTTTTGAACGCGCTTTCTTCAAATCCTTTGTTTCAGTTTTGGTACCTGCGCGAAGTTTTAGCCGGCAAAAGCGCCACGGGAGGAGAAGGTCTCTTAGAAGCTACCACGCGCGGTGAGAACGACGACCACCAAACGCTCGCGCGTTTGATTGAAAGATCTGGCGTCAAGGTGACGGAAGAGATGAGCGAGCTGTACGTCAAGTTGATGTGTCAATTCGAGCCGTCGAACGTTTTACCGTTTTTAAAATCGCGCTCGGGTGGGTATCGGTTAGACGCGTGTTTGGAGCAGTGTCAAAGTTACGGCGTGGTGGATGCGTCGGCGCACATTTTGGAAAAAATGGGACGCGTTGGCGACGCGTTGGATTTACACGTTCAAAAATACGAGCAAAACGTGGAAGCGTTGTCGAATTTACGCAATAATCCAACGTCCACGACGGTTAATAAAATGTCAAAAGACGTCTCGCGCGGTTTCGCGATGGAAAGTTCAGAATCTCTCGATGCGGCTACCCGGTTATGTCTCCGTTGCGACACGTACAAGTTCATCGAGAGTGAAGCGATGTGGCATCGCTTATTGGATTGCGTCATTTCTGCTCGAATAACGTACGGTTCCTCAGGTCAATTCGTCGACCAGACGCTCCGCGAACACGTCGAACGCATCCTCCACGATACACTCGAGCGCGTCGCGCCAGAAAAAGTTCTCGGTGACGTCTTAAGAACGCGCGGGAACGAAAGTTTGCGCGAATTGCGTCGCGTTTTGACCGGTATTCTCGAAACCGTCGAAAGCGAGAAAGACGGCGTTCGAAAAGAAGAAAAAGTTTCAGAACGCAAAGTCCTCAAAGCTGCGGCTGAGAAATTGTGCGCTTTAAAAAGAGGTCGCAGAGCGAACGACGTGAAGTTAGTCGTCACGCAACAAATGAAGCAATCATCCTCGTCGCCTCTATCTTCATCGTCGTCGCGGCAAAAACGACCGAGGAGAAAATCGTTCACAAAAACGGCGACGACGACTCCAACGAGAACGCAACTCGCTCCAAAAACGCCGAGCAGCCTCAACCTTGCTTCGAGAAGAAAAAATCGATTGTTATAATCAAAAATGTATTGATAGTAATATTTGTACAAAAAACTACGCCTCGTTGTTGTCTTCTTCTTCTTCTTCTTCTTTGTGCGCGACGCGTCTTAATTCGCCTTGTGGGTTTTCGCTATATACAACCTCCACTTCTCCTTCAGCCACGTCTATTTTGCTTTCCGATCGAGCCATCCCATCAAACTTTGGCACAATCCACCCGCCTTTCACTGCTTTCGTTAAAGGCGGAATAAAATCTTGCTTTCTACTGACTAAGCCTTTCAACTCCATCAAATGCGTATTCCCGTCCACGAGCGCTCCGTCGTACGCGGCTTTCGCCAACGACTGTTCCGTTCTTCCGCACAAAACTAACGCGGACGTTAAATTTACGATATCTACAATAGCTAACAACATCGCGTGCACCTTCAACTCCTCTTTCACTTTACGCATTTCCGGTAACAATTCAATCAACCTGCTCGTCGCCGCTTCCGCGTCGGTCGTTTCGATGACGGAATACGCGATTTTAATCTCCTCGTCTCCGGCTTCTCCGGAATGAAACTTGAACTGTTTCATATCCCCGGAAACTAATTGATACGCGCTCATTACGCTCAAACTGTGCGATTTCGCTCGGAATTGTTTTGCGGCTAACTCGTTGATATCTTTCACCCCTATGTATTGCACTAACATGGCAACGATTCTTCGATCCCACTCCGTGGTCGTCGGCGACTTCAAGTTCAAAGTGTCCGATAAAATCGCCGACAGCAACATCCCGCCTATTTTTCTCGGTAAATATCTCTTGTACATTAAAAACGAGTGCGCGATAATCGCAGACATGCACCCCCACGGGCGAATGTCCACGAATATCGGCTTCTCCGTCACAATCGTGTTCGATTGCAACGCGTGATGGTCGATGATACCCACGATATTCTTCATCGGAATCGCCGGGTTGAGCTGACTTTGTTGTTGAAAATCCACCAAGCACACTTTAGACTCTTCCTCGATTAAATCCTCAATCTTCTCCGGCAACGAACAGTTCCAATATTCCAACGCAAACTCCGTCTCGCTGTTAATCTCCGACGCTCTCGCCGCCACTCCTCCGTGCAAAACCGCCGCCCCGATCGCCCCGGCTATGGAATCCAAATCCGTCACCACGTGTCCGCAAAACAACGCGCCTTTCAACTCCTCCGGTATGAACGAATCCGAACTCGCGTCGCCTTTCTTCGGTAATCGAAACAGTAACTCGTGCGCCGCCGACCATTCCGTCTCCACCGCTTCTTCCAGAGGCGTCTCGTCTCGTTCCGAGTACGCGTGGAAAGAGCGCTTTTTTAAACCTTCTTCACTCAGAAGCTTTTCCGCGCCCACGCCCATCTTTTTCTCTCTGACTTTATCCTCCTTTTCTTTCGCAACCGGGACTAACGGGACGGTTTCGACCAAAAAAAACGAAACCGCGATTGCAAAAACGAGAACGAACAAGGAGAGCGCGACTGAGAAGCGCTTTTGTTGTCGTTTTCTTCCTCCTCCTCCTCCTCGCGATGGTGATGATGTCTCCGTCTTCGCAATGGTGAAAGTGGATATAAAATTATATTCCAATCTTGTGCGAAAGAAACTTTGCCTCCCTCTTTGCGCCTCAAACTCCAGAAGAGCTCTTCGGCGATCGCAGAGAACAACAGTTACAGAAACGTCTCTCGTCCGCGTCTTTCGTTCCCTCCTCCTCCTCGCGTTTTGAGAGCAGTGCTTACTCGTCAGAGAGTGATGAGAGATTAAAAACGTGCAGAAGTTGGGGAAAAAAGTGGCAGCCGAATCGCTCAAAAGACTGCACTTGTATCATGTTTGAACCGTGCCTGACGGACATCGAAATAATCCTCGCGTCCACGGACTGCGTGTTCAAAATCAACGACACCGTCCGCGGGGAAATTTTAATCAAAGTTCACCGCGAGGACGCGCCGTTGCATCACAACGGGATCGCGTTATCCGCAGTCGGGTCGGTTCGTTTGCAACTCAGCGAGAAAGACTCGTCGTTGTTAGACCAACTGTTCGCGACCGTGGACCCGATTGAAATGATGGACGCGTGCTTGGAACTGAAACCACCGGGGAAGTTACCGATTGGAACGCACGCGATACCGTTCGCGTTCGCGCTGAGCCCGACTGTGTTTCATCGGTCCACGTATTACGACGGGTATCGAGCGGTTTCAGGTGGGAGCGGGTCGCACAAGCTCTGCGAGACGTTTCACGGGCAAAACGTGCAGGTGGTGTACGGCGTGGAGGTGGAAATTATGCGGCCGTTACTCAGCGGAGGGTCGATTTCGACCGGAATGTGCGAGTTTCTGGTCGAATCCAGAGCGGAGGAGGAAGGGGTGAAGCGAGTGGAGCAGTCGATGCCGAGGAAATTCGCGTTGGAGAGGTTCGACGAGACGGAGGAGGATTTGAAAACGAAGAAGAAAAAGAGCACGTCAAAGGAGGAGGAGAATAGCAGCGATGGTGGAAATGCAAACTTAAAAGAGTTTGAAATACGCGGCGAGCTTTCCAAGACGTCTTATTTTATCGAAGAACCGATCGAAGGATTCGTGGAAATCGTCTCGCACCCGCGAAATCGGAAAAACCAACTGAAGAAAATCGAAGTTGAACTCGAACGCGTGGAAACTGTTATTTCCGCCGAAGGAACGAGGTCGACGGAATCTTCTGCGGTCCAGTTTACGCAAATCGTCGACGACGGCGCCGATGTCAGCGAGAACGTTCGCGTGCCTATTCACGTGACGTTTCCGAGACTGTACGCGTGTCCGTCGGTGGCGCACGCGACGTTTAGCGTCGGATTCGCGGCGAAAATCATAGCCACGTTCGATGACGGCGTCGACGACGAAGAGGACGGCAGCAGCAATGCGTATAATAACAGCAAAACAACGTTCAAGAAAAAAAGTAAGAAGAAAAAAGAGCGAACGAGCTCGATATCGATTCCTATCAGCGTCCATCGAGCGCCAGAAAATCTTGGTTCCGGAGAGAAGACCATACTCTGAGAGTTCCATCTTTGCAAAAATACGCGACAAAAATGGTGGTTCTAGTAGTAGCAGTAATAACAGTAGGAGTAGCAGAGATAGTTTAGAGCAGAGCAGTAGACAAACGACCAAAGCGTGTAGTAACTGAATATGATGACTAACACGAAAAGTAGATAGAGTATTTAAATAAAAACAACACACAACGCGCCGATACCAACGCGATACGCTATTATTAACCGCTCTCGCTGGTATCGTCGCCCACATCTTCCTCCTCGTCCTCCTCGGAATCGATAAAATCCTTCTCGTACTCGTCGTCCTTCCTCTTCCCACCACCCTCCGTCGTCTTTTGCTTCTTCTTTCTCGACTCCTCCTCCGCGTCCTTCGCTCGCCTTAACGCTTTCTCCTCTTCCTCTTCCTCCTCCTCCTCCTCGTCTCCTCCCCCACCCCCACCGGGTGCGTTCAACCGTTCGCACGCGTCGATCCAATCTGAATACACGTCGATCGCGGCGGATAAATCGTCGATCGTGCACGCGTATTTTTGTCCGCACACCGAGCATTCCACTAACCCTTTGTATTGTTGAAAGTCCAATTTCGCGGTGACCGATTTGTCGTGATTGCAAAACGGACACGTGAATTGCGTGTCCAATTTCGGTTGGACCTTTTTCGGCGGTGGGGCTTTCGATTTGCGTTTGCCCATCTTATTTCAAAACGTACGCACCACCACGCAAGAGTCTTCGTTCGGTAAAAGTGCTCTCGTTGTTCTTCGTTTCGTAGCGCTTAAAAGTCGTCGTCTTCGAAGAGTAGTAGGAAGAGTGAGCACAAAGCGTGCAAGTAGTAGTTCTCTGACGTCCAAATTTGCTCTTTTTTTGGGCTGTCCTTCACATCAGAATTTTTCAGAATTTTTCATTTTTTGGTCCATCGTCCATCTTTTTTCCATCTCGTCTTCTTTTGGATATTCTTCAGATATTGTTACATAAACGTGTCGTTTGTGTGAAAAACTCACTCTCTCTCTCACTCTCTGCTTTGAACACTCACATCACACACGCACACTCTTATTCGGATCGTACGATGATGAGTTTTTCTTCCGTATCTTCCGCGACGACGACTGCGACGACGACTTCTTCTTCTTCCCTGTCGTCAAAAAGATCAGCGAAGATGATGATGATGATGAAAAAAAAACAATCGTCATCAAAGACGATGATTACCACCATAACGCGAGCGGCGGCGGACCGACCGGAGACGACCAGGGTCCCACCGACGAACCCGGAAGGGATGCCAGTCGTTCCTCCGCAAGACTTAGCCTCTCGACCGAGAAGAAACAGACGATCGCAAACGGTTCGCAAAGCGTTCCAAGAGACCATTTTAACGCCGGATAACTTCATTTATCCGATTTTCGTCCACGACGAAGGCGACGAGAACATTCCGATTGGCTCTATGCCAGGTCAGGATCGATTATCGTTTAAAACTGGGATGATTAAGAAAGTCGCGGAAGCGAGAGCGGCTGGGGTGAACCAGGTCGTCGTTTTCCCGAAAACGCCGGATCGTTTGAAGACGCCGTGCGGGAAGGAAGCGTTTAATCCGCAAGGTTTGGCGCAACGATCGATTTCGTTGTTGAAGGATACGTTTCCGGATTTGGAGGTGTACACGGACGTGGCGTTGGATCCGTACAACACGTTGGGGCACGATGGTATGGTTCGATCGGATGGGGTGATTTTGAACGACGAGACGGTGTATTATTTGTGCCAACAAGCCGTGTCGCAAGCGAGAGCCGGCGCGGATGTCATCTCGCCGTCTGATATGATGGACGGAAGAGTTGGAGCCATCAGACAAGCGTTGGACGACGAAGGCTTTACGCATGTGAGCATCATGTCGTACACGGCGAAGTATAACTCGGCGTATTACGGACCGTTTAGAGAGGCTTTGGATTCGGCGCCGCCGCCCGGCAGCGAGGGGTGGAAGATCCCGAAAGATAAAGCAGAATACCAAATGGACCCAGCGAACGTTCGCGAGTGCTTGAGAGAATCCGCATTAGACGAAGCGGAGGGGGCGGACATTATGATGGTGAAGCCAGCTGGTGCGTATTTGGACATCATCAAGATGTTGAAGGACAACACGACGTTGCCGATTTCGGCGTACCAAGTTTCCGGCGAGTACTCCATGTTGAAAGCGGCCGCGGCTGCCGGGTACTTGAACGAAAGAGCGGCGGTTTTGGAATCGTTGATGGCGATCAAGCGCGCCGGTGCGGACTTGACGTTGACCTATTACGCCATCGATGCCGCGAGATGGTTGCAAGACTCTTAAATTTTTTAAATTATAATAAAAACTAATACTGTTTGGTAAAACAACAAAGGAAGCTAATTTTTCTCTCTTCTATTATTATGCTGCGGTGGTGCACCATTCACTCTCTCTTTTCTCTCTCTTAAAATCTTCGACCGAAATTAATAGAAAAACCCGAGCACCTTGCCCCCAACCTTGCGGCGTCTCGCTTCCTCGTGGTCCATGATCCCCGACGAAGTCGTCATGACGATGGTACCGAACAAACGAGACGGCAACAAGCGCCCGACCCACTCCTCGATGTCGTGGTGCGACAAATCATATCTCGGCGAGATGACGCCGCACTTGTTGATTCTCCCGTTCAGCTCGACGACAATCTTACCCGCTCTGTGATCGTCGATGTATTCGAACTCGTTGATGTAGCCTGTTTATTTCGTAAAGACAGAATAAGAGAGGGGAAATAATGTCAATATTCATACAACGACGAACGACGCGGTAAAAATAGAGACTCGAGCGAAAAGCGCGTGGTGTCCTCTCTCTCACTAGGGCCCAGGGGGAGAGAGATCCGTCCATTTCACCCTCTTTTTCTCTCTCTTTCTCTTTTCTTCCCGCGGCAAAGCGCGCGTGAACGCCGTCGACGCACACCATCTCTTCCTTCGTTCCTCTTCTCGCCGTCGGCGATAAGAAAGAGAGAGCGTTGAAAAGAACACCAACGAAAAGCTCGGGCGAGAGATCCGGGAAAAATTCCATTAGGGTCCGACGTCCTCCCCGAAAACAAAAAGAACATGACTAAAAGTAAGTACGTACCGTGCTTTTGCATGACTTGTAAGAATTTAATGACCACCTTGGACACCGGGCGGACTAATACCTGACGCTTTCCACGCTTTTCGGCGTTGTACATCGCCTGCGTAGTGATGATGATAAAGAAAAAGAGAGCGGTTGTGTGAGTACAAAATTTACTCGCGAGAGAGACGACACATCGACACTTTGATGCGCGTTCAAAAGGACTTCTCTCGAGGAAGGCGACGAGTGGACTTTGAGAGCCAACCTTTGACGCCGACGTCTTCTCTGAAGTCAGTCGTCGCGTCGCAGTCGTCGTTCGTCGAAGGCGTTGAAAACGTCTCGAGAAAGCCCCCTCCGCCCCCCTCTCTCGGTTCCGCAGAGAGCGCGAAAGAGCGCAAAAGGAGGAGAGAAAACAAAAAAAAAATCAACGTTCGCCGAAACGACGAACGCGCGAGGCACCGCGACGACGACGCGACCATTTCCTTCGCCTCGTCGCGTGTAATTCGCACGAAGTGCATTCGTAATCGCCTACCTTTAACGTGTCGTTGAGCACAGAAATTCGGACCATGGTTTAATAAGTATCTACTCGCGTAAACTTAATGACGCGTAACGTGGGATTTTGGTCCCAGTTTTTGGGTCTTGCGTTTTTTTGTCTCTCGAGAGAAAAACTGATGATGTTTTTGGGAAAAAAGAAGAGAGAAAAGAGAGCGGAGTGACAACACAAACGAGAGGGACAGACACACACACAAAAGAGCACGTAATATGTCTTCATCCAAAGCGACAAAGCTGGCGTCGGATCGCCGCAGATGGTGGGCTTTGGCGAAACGCGCGCAGATGATGAATCTTTTGGGGAAGAAAGGAGGAGGGAAAGGCATGCCGACGTTACCGAATCCCGACCCGAAGAAACGAGAGATTCATTTCCCGAATCTCCATTTGCGCTTGGTCGCCCCGACCGAGGAAGCGAGGATGCGAGGCATCGAAGTCGCGACGTTTATAACCACACCGAACGTGACAAAGACAGAGATTAAGACGTTTTTGACGGACGTGCACGGGATTGAGGTGTTGAAAGTGGACACCGCGAATTACGAAGGGAAGAAGAAGAGAAATTTAGAGCGGGGGAATTTGTTCCGGAAACCGGATTATAAGAAGGTGTACGTGACGCTGGGGCAGCGATGGTTTCCTCCGGAAAGGTTTTGCGTTCCGAGTAAATGAAAGTGATATTTTAGATACAACAAGTTAGGTAGTAGCTCATACAACAACACACATAGTTTGATTCGTTATCTCCGTAGCAGAGACGTTTGTATATTACATAGCGGTACAACAGCGTATATTTTACAACTCGCCGCAGTTCTCAATCATAGCTTTCACGCCCGGTTGCGGTTTCGTTTTGTCCAAGGCGTTGATGGCCCAAACGATGTCTTCACCAGATACGACTTCCCCAAAAATCGTGTAGTGCGTATCCAAATGTGGCGCCGGCGCGACGACTATTGAAAAGTGGCCCGTGTTGGTATTTGGACCTGAGTTGGCACTCGAGAGGAGTCCGAATCGATCGTGTTTTAAGCTATGTAACCCGTAGTCGTCGTCGTCGAACCTTTCCACGCCTTTTGATTTTACAGGGCCAGTTTGATCTATAAATTTATCGAGAATCCTATAGAAATGGGATCCTTTATAGCCGTCGTCATTTAGGCCTTGATTTTTGAGAAGCGCTCGAAACGCGTCGACGTGATTTGGACAGTCTTCGGCGTACAATATAAATTCTATGCGACCGCGAACGGTACTACCAATAGAAACATCAAAGAACGCCTTCACGTTCCCTGCTTTCATCCTTTGTTTCCTCCTCACCTCCTCTTCTTTCCTCTTCTCGCCTTGCGCGGAGAAGAACTCTTCGTTGGTATACAACGCTCCAGACGTCCATCGCACGTCCATTCCTTCCGACATCTTCACGCGCATAGCGCCGTTTGGCTCTTGTTTTTTCAACCAACACTCGCCAAACTTCCGTCCAGAACATCCGTTCGACCTATCGCCGCAAAACACGAACGCGTTGCACCCCTCGGTCGCCTCGCACGCTCGACAACATTCATCCGCGGAATTCAAGATATTATTCTCCCCCCATTTTCCAACCACTGCACCGGCGTATTCGGAGTGCAAATCGTACGGCAGACCGCATTTACCACCGATTTTATCTCCGTCCTCTATCCGTGGTCTCTTTCCTTGTTCTTCTTTACCTTCTTCTACTGCTACTCCCTCGTCGTTATTAAAAGTTTTCTTCAATTCCTTCGTATCTTTACCACCCGTAATCCTTTCTTGCACTTCTTCCTCGGCTGCTCGAAATTGCGCCGCCGCCAACCCGCGATGGTCGTGCGATCGGGACAGTTTCGCTAAAAACGTGAAAAACACCACGAGGAATGCGAAGCAGAGCAGCTTTTTTTTGATGTTGTTCGTCGATCGCCTCCTCGTCGTCGCGCTCATCATGATGGCGTGCGTTTTTGTCACGATAACCACCAAGTTTGAAAAATTTCCCGACACTCTTTCTTTTATTAATCGACGAAACGCTTATTTTAACACACACACACACAACAAAAATAACTAACAACAGAATAATAATGTGCGTGCTGTGCGCGATCGTGAACGCCCTGGAGAAGGCGAAGAAGAAAATTCCACTCTCCTTTTCGAATGCAAAGGAAGAGGAGAAGAAGAACGTCGAAGAACGTTTGAACGGGAACACTTCTTCGTCTCTTTCGTTCGTGGATGAGATCATAAATGAGAAGAAAAAAAAGCGCGTTGACACAAACAAAAATGTTTCAAAAGAATCGCTCGAGGAGGAGTTGAAAGAGCTCAGGAATTGGTCTTTCGATGCTTTTACGTACGCGTCTTCGAAAGATAAAGAGTTCCCTTTGGCTCGATTGTTTATGGCCGCGTTCGATGTCTTCGCGAACGGAGGCGTTGGCGAGAGGAAACGAGAGGACGTGAAGGAAATATTCGCTTTAATCAATCGCGAGAAGTTGTTCGAATTCGCGCAAAGCATCGAGCATGGGTACGTGGGTGTCGATGCGTTGCCGTATCACAACGTCGCGCACGGTTGTGAAGTCGTGCACGCGACATTTGCGATCTTGACGGACGTGATTACCGAGGAGACGGTCATGGATCCGCTCTCGGTGTTTTCGTTGCTCGTCGCAGCAATCGGGCACGATTGTTATCACCCGGGGTGCGATAACGCAACGTTGGCGAAAGATCGCGTAGATATTAAGCGACGGTATAACGGCCAATCGCTCTCGGAAATGGTTTCGTGCGAAGTCACTTTGGAGTTGTTGCGAAGGTCAGGCGCGTTGCAGAGCGACGATGGTTTAACGACTTCTCAAATCGCATTCGTCGAAGATGTCGTGGCGACGAGTATTCTGAGCACGGATTTATCGAAACACGAGGAAAATTTGAAGAAGAATACGGCTGAAAACGCTGCTCAGATCGTGCTCAAATCGGCAGATTTGGCGCACTTTGCTCGTCCGCGAGAAGTACATTTGAAGTGGGTTCACGCGGCTATGGATGAGCAAAGGAGAAATACGAAACGGCAGGTTGGTGTGAAGGACGGTCACGTTGATTGGAAAAATCAAGTTTTTTTCGCGGAAACGTTCGTACTTCCAACGTTCGCGACGCTTTCCGGAAACGTCTCGGTAGGCTCCACACCGATGTACGAGTATGCAAAAACGAACGTCGAGAAATCGAGAGAACTTATCGTTTGAGGAACTGTTTCATCAACGGGTACCAATGATACCAACGAGCTATTAGTAGACTACAACTAATATAATACACAGTATTCTACAAACCACGACCGTGGTTTCTTTCTCTTTCACTTCGCGCATCTGACCCGTCGCTTTCAATCGCGTGGTACAATCCATTACTCGAACTCGATTTCATGGCACTTCCGCCTCCGTTCGTATTGATATTCGCGTTGTTCAAAAACGGCTCATTTCGCCACGTTCCATTCGGCATGATGTGTCTCTGTGCGATTTTATACTCCAAGTTACTTCTATCGACGGTTTTCGAGACGCGGTATCCGCTCATTTTTGGCCACAACGCCATGTGCAACTGCGCGTCCAACGCCGCCACCGCGGCAAAGATAAAATCGGCCAAAGGCATGAGCAACCATTGGACTTGACTGGTAATTTGCCACCACAATGGCGCCGAGTTCGCCTCAAAATACTTTCGATCTTGCACGAGAAACATTCGGACGTAAAAGTCGCAGACTATATAGGCCCACGTGGCAAACAAAATCGGACCAAACGCAATTAACGCCATCGCGCGAATACCGATCCCAAACGGATATGTCTCCAGCTCTGGATTTAACCAAGCCGACATCATCCCCCCGAGCATAACGGTTAAAAAATACGACGACCAAGAAACGTGGTGTTCAATGACGTCGACGAAGAGCATGAATGCGCCGTGTTTGTCCAACACGTTTCTTTTTTGGTACCATTGCGATAAGATGTACGATAAATCAATCGCGCCCCAGGCGTCGCGTTTGGCGCGACGATATCGAGATCGCATGGCGCTAAACCAATTCGTATGTTCTTGCGCGTTATTTCCGGTGAGCATGAATATAGGCACCAGTCGGAAATGACCGTCCTTCTTGAAGAAACATTTCATAAAGTGATGGAAATCATCCGGAACAACGTCTACGTCCCACCCGTTGACGTCCATAATCGTCCTCAACGATTGCGAGTAACACACGTACGGGTAAGGCACCGCGTATTTAGAGGACAGCATCCCTAACATGTTGATTGAATCCACCACCGCCTTCACTCTTACTAAAGTCGGAACCATCCATATATTCGGAAACTCATTCTCGGCGGATTGATACGTGCAATTATACGGCTCCATGTTCTGCGCGTGCGTGTAACTCAAACACTCGCAAAACTGTTCGTCAAAGTACGTATCCGCATCACAAACAGTCACGAGAATCTGTTCTGGAACGTAGTTCCATTTTTCCAAGATCGTGTGTTGCACGCATCTCGCGCACCAGGCCACGTTACTGGACTTTCCATCCGTCTCCGCCGGGGATATTTTTTCGTGCACGGTGTAAAATAAGCCCAACAAATTCTTACTGTACTCCTCAATTAACGCCTCTACTTTCTCTATGGCTTCTTTATCGTTCTTTTCCGTGGCTATAACAACGATAACTTTATCCTTTGCGCACGTTTGCGCAACTAGCGTGTTCAACGTCTTTCTCAACACATTCAACGGTTCCCTGTACGTCGGGACGAGGACGACGTGCCTCAAATCGTTGAACTTCTCTGCCAAAGTCCTCTTCTCCTTGTTATCTAGCTTCGACGTCCACGTCGGAATATCCATATTCCGTCTCTGTTTGCTAATCGTCGCGCTCGTGTCGTAATCTTCCTTCACGCTCCCGAGGGAACTCGGATGCGCCATCCCCAACGGCTTCCCGTCCTCCTCGGAAACGCCCAACGTTCGTTCCAACAACGGACTCTTCTTCCGACTATCGTTCCCTAATTGCTTCCAATCCGCGGTTTTATACAAGTGTGCCCGCGGTACTCCAATAAACAGCGCCGAAAACGAATACAAAATCCCTTTAAACCACCCGTAGGAGATGAACGCGCATATAAAAAACACCGCGAACGGTGGGAACAACAACGCTCCCCAATACAAAACGAACGAAAGTAACGTCGCGGTAAAGAACAGAGGCATGGCAAAACCAAGTCTGGCGAGAAGAACGTCTCGTCCTCGCTGTTGCTCGCCACGCGCGAATTCCAGTTTCGTTCCTTCGTGCGGCGTGTTTAAAAACCCAGTCGTTCTGATCGCGTTGTTGTTGTTGTTGTTGTTGTTGTTGTTGTTCCTGTTCACCCCGTGCTTGTTGTTTTGTGCGTTGGATTCTTCCGCTTCAGAGCGCGGCATCATTTTTCCAATTCGTCGCGTTTGTATCTTCTTATGGGGACAAACAGAGGGTTTGGGGGCACACGTTTTACCACCACCACTTTCACCACCACCACTTCTTCTTCGTCTTCTTCGGTATTTCAAACGCTCTCTGCCTCTCCGACGCTTTGACGCTCTCTCTCTCGTGATGCTTTCCTCCTCCTTTTTCTTCTCCCTCCTTTCCTTGCAAGGAGTCGCTAGGGTTGTAAACCCTAAACAATTCCAAAAGGAAAAGAAAAATTCAAAAAAAAAAGCTCCAGAAGAGCAGAGACGCGAGCACCCGAACGCAACAAAAGAGAGAGAGAGAGAGAGAGAGAGATCAGAGTTTTGCGGTCTTTTATTACTGAAGTAACGGTTTTTGCCTTCTCTTTTCTTCCTCTTATTTATATATAAATAAAGAGAGATTCGCCGTTGTGTGCATGCTTCTTCTTCGAAAAAAAGGAGGAGCGAATTTAAAAATGATGCAGATGCGATATCCGGTTAATGGCTTCTTTAACGGCCGAAAGACAACCTCCCCTTCCTCCTCTGCCCTTTTCTCGTCGTCTTCGTCTTCGTCTTCTCCTTCTGCTCTGCGGAGAGGAAGAAGAACGTATGCGAGCAAAGCAAATAAGACGACTAATCCGAAGAAAATTATTCTTTCCCAAGAAGCTCGAGAACAAACGCACTTGCAAAGACTGCATTTGAAAGACTTCGCGTTGGTCTCGCAACAGACCATCCATTTTTCGCCGGGATTGAACGTCATTACCGGTAAGTCAGGGTCTGGGAAATCGGTTTTGTTATCCGCGATCGATCAAATTACCGGCGCGGCTGGCCGAGAAGATTCGATTCGAGTCCCGGCGAAGACGGCGAAAATAGCCGCGACGTTTTACTGCGCGGAAGATACGGTGCGGAAACTTCGTCGGTGTTTGTTAGAGAACGGGATGGATGTCGAATCTTTGTTGAACCGAGAAGGCGCGCAAACGGTGGACTTGTATCGCGAGTTACAAAGCACCGCGAATAACAGGTTGCGATCGTTGTGCAAGATTCAAAACAAGGCGATTCCGGTGAAAGTGTTGCGTCAAATCGGAAACATTTTGATTGATTTCAACGGCCAAAACGCGAGTTTAGCGTTAGCAAATGAAAGAGCGCAGTTGGATGAACTCGATAGTTGGGCGAACGTGAAGCAATACGGAGATGCGTTTGAAATTGCCATGCAAAATGTTCGAATAGCTACCAAATTAGTCGAGGCGAACGTCGAGTTAACCGAGGAGGAGAAGGAGGAAATCGAGGCGATTTTGGACGCGTTTTACAAAGTCGATCCGGTTCCGGGCGAAGATGCAAAGTTAAAGCTCGAATTGAGACAGATGGAAAGTCAGAGATCGAACTGGGAGACGTGCGCGTCGGCGTTGAATTCGTTATCGAACCACGAGTCTGGATCCAAAGCGTCCTTGAAGGAAGCGCTGTACGAATCGAGAAGCGTGCTCTCTCAGGCGGAAAGGAGAGCCGACCAAAAAAAGCCCGTTGGCGAGAACGACGACAACGGCGAAGAAGCCGGTGGGGAGGAGGAGGAGGGCAAGGATGAAAATAGTGAGGATATTGAGGCGTTGTCCGAGGCGATTGAGTTACTCCACGAGGCGGAAAACGCCACGGACAGAGCCGAAGACATGTTACAAAGATACATGGAATCCTTAAATTCGCGACCGGAGCGAAGAGAAGAAATTCAAGAACGACTGCGCGATCTCGACAAGCTCGGCAAAATGATGGGTAAAGGCATTCGCACGGCCACCTCAATGTGTGAGATTGCGGATGAATTGCGAGACAAGTTGGACGCCGCGGCCACTTCCGAGGACGAAAAAGAAGAAAACGAAGAAAAATTACGTTCGGCGAGAGCGAAAGCGGCTAGCTTAGCTTTAGATTTAGCCGTTGCGAGACGCGACGCCGGTTCGAGTTTACGCACAAACGTTACGGCTGCGATGGAATCTTTGGAAATGCAAGGCAGTAGATTCGACGTCACGTTGTCTTGGACGCCTTCTTCGTCCTCCTGGCGAGGAGAACGCGGCGATGATGAGGACGATGAAGAATCCGAGGATAACGTTAGCCACATAGAATCGACGGATTCCGGAGACGAAATAATTGATTTGGAAAAAACGTCGATTTTAAAAGCGAACGAGTTACAAGTCCCGGGATGTGGGGAAATCGGCGAAGACGAAACCGCGGCTTACGTGGTCCGTCCCCGCGGTCTCGATCGCGCGACGTTCCTCTTAGCCCCAGGTGCCTCGGAACCGTTACGTCCGATGAGTTCCATAGCCAGCGGCGGCGAAAAAGCGAGATTGATGCTCGCCATGAAAATGGCTCCCGCCATGGGCGAACGAAACGTCCGCAAGAACGAAACATCCGAATCTCCAACCATCTCCGTCTTTGACGAAGTCGACACCGGCGTCGGCGGGCGCGTCGGCACCAAAATTGGCGCCGCGCTCAAAAAACTCGCCCTCGACGGTTCCCAACAAGTCTTATGCGTCACCCATCTCCCTCAAGTCGCCGCGTTTGGCGAAACTCACGTCCGCGTCCGCAAGGAAGAAGACGATAAAGACGGTCGCCAAACCATCGCGTTCGACGCCATCGAAACCGAAATCCGCTTGGAAGAAATCGCGGACATGTTAGGCATCGGCAACGAACAAGGCTTGGAGAACGCCAAGAGGTTGTTGCAAGATGCCACGCATTAAATATTTATTATGTTGTACTCTTACGCCGTCTGTTTTAATAGTATTAAGATACTGATCCTTTCTACTGGTATACTAATTTCTCCTCGCGTATTTTTTTTTTGAAGCGCCGGTGGGAGGAGTGAGATGCCGACTACAGAGTCGTAAGAAATACACTTGTTTGTCATGCTCGTTGAAAAAGCGTCTTTTGGGAGTCTAATAAATTTAAAAGAGTCAGAAATTAATTTAAAAGGCGGAGTCAGAATTAATTTAAAAGGCTATCCTTCTCTCGTTTTCGTCACTTTAAATCACCACGCTTTTGCCACACACGCTCTCGAGAGAAGTCGTCGTGTATTACCACTCAAAATGGAGTCGGCGATGATCATCGAGGACGAGGAGGTGTTGAAAGAAAAACGGCGCTCGTCGGACGCCGAGCGCGAAAAGACGACGGGCGGCTCGACGTCGTTGTCGCCGAGACGACGGGAGCATCAACCTCATCATCATCATCATCATCAAGGTTTGTCGTCGTCGTTCGAGGACGAGATAATGAAGAAAGCAGGGGGTGGTGGTGGTTTGTCGTCGTCGTCTCAGGTGCAACAACCGCAGCGGCCGAAATCGCGAGGACCTCCCCCTGGTGGGAAAACGAAGGAGGCGCGCGAGTCGTCGTCGGCGACGGATTTAGCGCGATTGGAAGACACGACCCGGGTGGATCGATTAATTCGCGAACGAGAACAAATGCGAAGGAATCGGTCGTTTTCGATTTTGGACGACGATATGAAATCGGAAGTCTCCGGGGCGCGCGAGGATTTGGATCAGAAGAGCACGTCCGAGGGGGAGAATCAACCGTCGGTAGTTGGTGTGGATGTGCAGGATAAGATTGCACAGGCGGCGCAAGCGTCTACTGGACGATTGATTATCGCGGCGAATCGACTTCCCGTGAGCGTGAAGAAAGGCGAAGACGGGAAGTGGGGGTTGACGATTTCTAGTGGAGGGTTAGTGAGCGCTTTGTTAGGGGTGGGGAAGAGTTACGGTATGTTGTGGGTCGGGTGGCCCGGGGTGTTCATCGACGAAGGGCCGGATAGAGACGCGTTGACGGAGACGTTGTTGGAGAAGAGATGTCTGCCAATTTGGTTGACCCGGAACCAAGTCGAGTTGTATTACAACGGGTATTGCAATAACATTTTGTGGCCGCTGTTTAATTACGTTCCGTTGACGTTTGAACCGAAACTGAGTTCGACGAAAGATATGGCCAGTCAATGGTTGGCGTATATTTCCGCGAATCAGTTGTTCGAGGAGGCGATTATGAGCGTGTTCGTACCCGGGGATATCGTTTGGTGCCACGATTATCACTTGATGTTGTTACCGCAGATGTTGAGGAAAAACGACGATAAGATGAAGATTGGATGGTTTTTACACACACCGTTTCCGAGTTCGGAGATATATAGGACGTTACCGATGAGAGAAGAGTTGCTCATTTCGGTTCTGAAGGCAGATTTGGTCGGGTTTCACACGTACGATTACGCCAGGCATTTCGTGTCCTCGTGTTCGAGAATTCTAGCATTTGAAGGGAGACCGGATGGCGTGGAAGACGGAGGAAATTTCACGAGAGTGGCGGCGTTCCCGATTGGGATCGACCCGACGCGTTTCCACGACGCGTTGGCGACGAAAGTGGTGCAAGATCACATCTTGGAGTTGAAGGCGAGGTTTAAAGGACGGAAGGTTATGTTGGGCGTCGATCGTTTGGATATGATCAAAGGGATTCCGCAGAAACTGTTGGGATACGAAAAATTTCTAAACGAACACCCGGAGTGGCGAGACCAAGTTGTTTTGGTACAAATTGCCGTCCCGACGCGATCGGACGTTCCAGAGTACCAAAAGTTGACGTCGCAAGTGCACGAAATCGTCGGTAGAATTAACGGGAGGTTTGGGACGTTAGGGTCGGTTCCAATTCAACACTTGGACTGCTCTTTATCTTTTGCAGAATTGACCGCGTTGTATGCGGTGACTGATTGTTGTTTAGTGACGTCGTTGCGTGACGGGATGAATTTAGTCTCGTACGAGTACGTCTCGTGCCAAAGTCAAAACGCGGGCGTTTTGATATTGTCAGAATTTGCCGGCGCGGCGCAATCTTTGGGCGCTGGATCGATTTTAGTGAACCCGTGGAACGTGACAGAAGTCGCGCAAGCCATCGACGACGCCTTGACGATGCCGGAAACAGAACGAAGGGAGCGACACAAGTTTAACTTTTCGCATGTTGAGGTGCACACGTCGCAAGCGTGGGCGGATACGTTCATCGCCGAATTGAATGATACGCACGTAGAAGCTGAGTTGAGAAGATTACGAATTCCGCCGCGGTTACGCGCGAGTGATTTGATTGGTCCATTCACTGAATCGAGACAACGATTGGTTATTTTGGGATTTAACGCGACGCTGACAAAGAAAGATTCGCGTTCTCAAGCCGATCGTATAAAAAGCCGAAACGTAAACAAAATCATCAAACCGAAAACTGGCGATGTATCGCCGTTACACAGCGTTTCGCAAGAGTGCATCGCGAGATTGTGCGACGACCCAAATACGACCGTGTGCATCTTTTCTGGTTCAGAAAGACACAAGTTGGCGAAGAAGTTTGCCGTTTTACCGAAAGTTTGGATCGTCGCCGAAAACGGGTGCTTCATTCGCCCGCCGTTAATCACGAACGACGACGAGAACGAGGACAATAACGGCGACGACGACGATCAGGACGACGAAGACCACAGAGAAGAAAAGAAAGACGTCTTTAAAGTCCCGAAATTACCTCCGAAATGGCATACGCTCGTCGAAATGTCGCAACTTGATTGGCTCGAATCTGTTCAAGTCGTTTTCGAATACTTTTGCGAACGCACGCCGAGGAGTTACGTGGAAATTCGCGAAACTTCTTTGGTGTGGTCGTATAAGTATTCCGATCCCGATTTCGGGCGACAACAAGCGCGTGATTTGCTCCAGCATTTATGGACTGGGCCGATATCAAACGCGAACGTTGATATTATTCAAGGCATGAAATCGGTGGAAGCGAGACCGGTTGGACTTTCCAAAGGCGTCGCTGTCGATAAGATTGTACAGATGATTGCTAGAGACGGTAAAGGCGGTCAGAAAGAAATCGACTTTGCCTTTTGCGCTGGCCATTTTCTCGGCCGCGATGAAGATATTTTCACGTATTTGGATTCGCACACGGGTGATCACGACGTATCCGCGGAATCCTCGCGAGGCGGCTCTCCCGTGGATAAACAAGGGAACACCAAGAACGGCTACTCGCCGACGGAATTATCGTCGGGACTTGCGGATTCGTTCAAACAAGTCAACATCAACGGCAACGGTGATTTCAGAGACGATGCGTCTGGGCGCGAAACGCCACCAACCTACGAAACCGTAGATAGCGAGAACAATCCGCTTGTCGTGACGCCGATGAAACTCCCCGAGCGCTCGGCGCCGAGACGCCAATCCTCATTCCGAGGTGTCTCGGGAGTGCAAGGCTCATCGGCGGAGAAAACCGGCGAATTAGGAGGTCAAGGTCCTTCGTATTTGCACCCGAACGAATCGTTCGCGGAATCTCTCGGTTCTGTCGTCGAGACAAAAAAGAAAAAAGCGGACGTTCATTTCGGCTCGGTATTCACGTGTACGGTTGGACGCAAGCGTTCACCGGCGCATTACTTTGTGGACGACTCGGACCAAATCGCGGAATTGCTCATCGGTTTAGTCAACAACATGCACGATGGTAAGGGTTTAATCGAGCTTTTGCAATTTAACGACGTCGGCGACGAGGTCTCGCAAGAACCTCCGGAAAGAAGTCTTTCGCGAGCGCGTTCGGTGGACGAGTTCCATCAGTTTGCGTCGCAGAAACAACAAGAATCGAAACCAAGAACGCGAAGAAGCTCGATCGATTTCGAACGATTCGCGAATAGCCCAAACAAAGCTGGTTCGATGGTGAATCTCCCATTAGGTCGCGAAGGAAGTACGTCTCTATCGTCTTTACAAGAAGCGGAATATCAACCGAGAAACGGATTGGAAGGAGGCTTTACCAAAAGTTAACGAGAAGAAGAAGAAGAAGAAGAAGAAGAAGAGAGAGGGAGAGAGAAAGTAAAATCAAACTCACACTGTACAAACAAACATAAAGAGTCAAAAATATTGTCCATATAGCTACAGTACAACACATATCAGATACTATACATTACAACACGCAATCTATTACAATTCATCTCGTTTTGGTACATTTTATTTTCTATGCGCGCGTGGTGTTATTTATCGTTGCTCCTCGTCGTCGTCCTCGTTATCGCTACGAAATCTACTCCTCTTCAACTCCAAAATCGAATCGTATAACTGCTCGTCCTCTAAAACTGCTTTCAACTCGGAGATACCAACCCCATCGACTACGGACGTCACCATCGCCCCGCTTTCTTTCAACATCTTTGCCGCTGCCTCGGTACTTTTCGCATCCTTCTCCGTCCACGTGCTCTCTAAACTCTCGTCCAATTTCCCGCCTAAAGCGGGGACTAACTCACACTTGCTCAAAACGTCCAACCACGGTCGTCGGCTCGCAAACCTTTCGCGTAATTCCTCTCGCAACGCCAATTGGTCTTCCACGCTCGTTCCGCTCAACCCACTCAAATCGGTCACGAACACCGCGCACACCGGTAAATGTTCTAAAGTCGCGATGGCTAATCGTTCAATCTTGTTTCGCTCTTCGTCCACTCGAAAAATCAACCCGGGAGTATCCGTCACCACGTGCCGTCTGTCTTCGATGAAAAAATGTCCCATGATTACCCCTCTCGTCGTGAACGGATAATTGTTCACCTCGGGCACTCCGCTCGAGACACTCCTCACGAGACTCGATTTCCCTACGTTTGGAGCCCCGACCATAGCCACCGTCGGCGTCTCCAACTCCGCCACCGGCAATCGTCTCAACTTTTTCGCCATCTCCTTCAACTTTTCAAACTTTGCTTGCGACTTTACGAACCTTGCCTCCATATTTTTAAAGCCTTCTTCCCTGACCGCTTTCGTCTCTTTTTCCGTCTTGCCGTTCTTCGCCCTCGACGAGTACTCTTTCCCCATCGTCAACATCGATTTCCTCGCCTGGTCCACCTCGCTGATCGTCTTCGCGTACGTCTCCGGATCCACCGTTAACTCTAACAACGCTTTCTCAAACGGATGCAACCGATCAATTTTCGGAAATCCTTTCACGTACTCCCCTAAAGGTTTACACAGCGCGGTCGTTAACCCGTCCAGTTGTTTCGCCGACTTGTTTCTCTCCTTTAACAAAGGCACGCGTAACCCAGACGTGTGCGTAATTCTCGACGAGCGTTTCAAACCGCTCAAGAGAATATCCTTCGATTGCGCCACGTTCGGGACTCGGTTTAACACCCCGGTTTTCATATTTTTCGTCGTCGTCGCCGAAATCGTCCTCTCCTTCGTCTCTTTCTCGTCGCGGAGAGAATACTTCGTCTCTTCTCCTCCCGAAGAAGAAGAAGAAGACGAAGAAGATGAATCAGAAGCGACGCTGAATGGTGTCGTTGTTTTTCGTCGATTTTTACAAAAAGTGCCTAAACTCCTGTGCCTTCTCCTCGTCGTCATTTTCCCTCCTCCTCGTGTGCTCGAACGACACAAACAACAACTAACGCTCGTCGTTGTTTTCGTCAACGTCGCTCTCGAAAACAACGACGCTCTCATCGAAGAAAACATGTGTGTTTTTGTGTGTTGTTTTGATGAATGATGATGCGTGTGTGTTAAAGATGTCGCACGCCGCCGGAAAACAAACCAAAAATGCTTCTGAATTTTGAACCAAAAAATGTGCAATTTTTGGCCAATTAAATTCAGCCAAAATTCGCTTATACACAAATTCTCCTAAAAGTCGGACGCACTGCACACACATCTCTCTCTCTCTCTCTCTCTCTTTTCTTTTCTTTTCTGTGCTCAAAATCTTTTCCGAAGTATTTAGGCGAGGAAACGACGATGAGTGCGACCTTTACGTGCTCGCGTCGCGCTACTTTTGCGGCGGCGTCTTTGCGCGGAAACGACGAGAGCATTAGGAAGGGACGAAAGATGATGCGCGAAAATCATCATCATCATCATCATCGTCGCTCTTGTATTGGAAACGAGAATTTCACCGATCGAGATTTTCGACGTCTTTGTTCTTCTTCTTCTTCTTCTTCTTCGAGAAGAGGAGGAAAAGGAAAAGGAGCAGAAGAACGACGACGACGATTTTCGTCGCTGACGGCGTCTTCTTCGTCCCCGTCGTCTTCTTCTTCGCAGCAAAAAAAGTATTGCGTTTCAACCGTGGACGCGTCGGCGATTTTAGTCCCTCATCCGGACAAATCTGCCACGGGAGGTGAAGATTCGTGTTTCGTGTTGAAACGGTCGAACGCGTTCGGGGTATTCGACGGCGTCGGCGGGTGGTCAGACGAAGGGGTAAACCCAGCGGAGTATTCAGAAACGTTCGCGTCTGAAGCCGCGAAAGCAGTGACAAAAGAGAAGATGAGGAATCCGGTGGATATAATGGTGCGAGCGCACAAGATGACGCGAGTGGTCGGGTCGAGCACGGCGTGCGTGTGCGTGGTGGAGGAAGGCGAGGCGACGTTTGCAAACGTAGGAGACGCGGGGGGGATTGTCGCCAGGAATGGCGCGTGCGTGTTTAAGACGGAACCGATGCAACACGAGTTTAACATGCCGTTTCAGTTGGGGTGGAAAGAGGCGTACCCGGAAACGGACGATCCAAGGAGAGCGGACGTGAAAAAAGTTCGATTAAAACGAGGGGATTGCGTCGTGTTGGGATCGGACGGGTTGTGGGATAACGTGCCGCACGAAGACGTTGCGATTTTGTGCGACGAGAACGAAGGAGACGCGGTGAAATGCGCGGAGCAGATTGCGAGGTTAGCGTTTTCGAGGAGCACGGACGAGGAGTACGATTCGCCGTTCATGATTGCCGCGAGGAGAGAAGGTATGGAGTTGACGTGGGCGGAGAAGTTACAAGGCGTTAAATTAACTGGAGGGAAGATGGATGATATCGCAGTCGTGGTGGCGTTCGTCGGTTAGATTAATAGTATTATTCTTGTTATTAGAATACAATGACTATAGTACTTAGTATTTGGTAGTACAAGGCAAAACATGTATATATATATCTGTCCTAATCGTGCTTGGAAAACGCGGCGACTAACAGTTGACTCGCTCGAAACGATTTTTCTTTGATGCTCAACCCGATGGCCGAGGCGACGACGGTTTTCGTCAGCTGCGCGTTTAAGCCCTGATACCAACCCGCGTAGCCTTCTCGCTTCTTCAAGTCGGCCATAATTTGTAACAACGATAGCGTCGCAAAATCGGTTGGTTTACTACTAGCGTTTCTTCTATTCTTTTGTTGCGAGTGTTGCTCGTTCGGATTCGTCGCCGCTTTCTGTAATACTTTCGCGCGAATCAAAGGATACGTGGCCACCGTCGCCGCCGCTTTCGATAACGCCGCGATAACAATCGCCTCAAACACCGGTAATTCTCTCACCGGTTTCCTTCTCCCAACGCTCAATCCTTTCAACGCTCTCTGTCTTAATTGCTCGTACATGGTATATTGAATGGTTGGATTCACCGTGAGCAACAACGACGCTCCTACGCCGGCGTATAAATTTGGCACAGTCGTGGTCAAAATCTCCACCGATCTCCGATACTCTCTTCGCACGCGTCGTTTATACATTCTCGCTTTCTTTTCCAGCATTTTCTTGGACGGCAACTTCATGCGCAACTTTCGAATGGTTTTCGAGGAGATGCGCTGCGCTCGCTCGAGTTTTCTATTCACGACGTCTCGAAACGAGCTCGAAGAAGTCACAAAACTCGCATTCCCTCTCTTCCCTCCTTTCGTCGCCGAGCTCTGTCCCGGAGTACTCGCGATGCTCTCGTCGTCGTCGTCGTCCGATTCTGATTCGGAATCACTTTCGTTCTCGGAATCTGAAACCTCCGAATCGCTCGCGTGAAACTTCTTCTTTCTTTCCTCTTCTTTCGAATCTCTCTGATTGAAACTCTGGCCCACGTTGCTAAAATCTCCCGATTCGTGCACAGACATCCCATCCCTCTCTCCTCCTCGCTCGCCTCTTTTCGTCGGACAACTCCCAACCTGCGCTCGCGTGCTCAACGTATCCAACGGTTCAGTCAACAAAACGTTCATCGCCGCCGCCGTCGTCGCGACTATTAAACTCATCCCAATCGATATCTTTTGGTTTGGATTTCTCTCCTCGACTTTCCGTTTCAACCCGCTAAAGGCGAAGAAATACACGAACGAAGAGGTCAACGCGTGGTAAAACTTTGGTTTCACGCCGTTGAACAGTTGCAAGACGCCGTCTCGATGGATGGACTCGTAAAACTGGAACAAGAATGGTTTCTTTTTCTTAGACAGGAGTAAAGGCTCCCGGGAGGAAATCGAGCGTCGGAAAAGACCGCCTCGTACGACTTCCTCTTTTCTCTCTGTCTGTTCGGCTTGGATTCTTGTTTTCACCGTATCGAGCGGGTATAAGAGCATGGCAGAGACGACGCCGCCGATGGCACCTGATTGATCGTCATCATTAATCGTCGGAGGAGGAGGAGAGAAGTGTCGTTGTTAGCGAATTACACGAACGAATCCAAATTCAAAACGGGTCGTCGTCTATTAATCTTCGCGCGCACGAAGTGAACAACAAACCGCGCTTTAAGAGTAAGAGAGACAGAAAGAAAGAGAAAAAAAAGCACAAAACGTACCGGCTAAAGCCTCCGTGGTCATCTTTTCCGTCGTCGTCAGCATAATAATAAACGTTGCGTGTGTGTTATAAGTGATGAAGTAAAGAGCGAATTTTATATGAATTGTAAGATCTCTGATTTTTTGTCTCTTTAAAAACACACACGTCTGTCTCTCTCTCTCTCTCTCTCTCTCTATGATGATAAAATAAAATAGAAGTCGATTAAAGCAACAACTCGGCGACTTGCACGGCATTTTGCGCGGCACCTTTTCTTATTTGATCCCCGCACACGAACAACTCCAAACCTTTGTTTCCTTTTTGCGAGATATCTCTTCGGATGCGACCGACGAAGCAATCGTCTTGGTCGCTCGCGTCCGAGGGCATCGGGAATCGGTTATTCGCGCGATCGTCGATTAAGGAAACGCCCGGGAATTCAGAGATGATTTTTCTCGCCTCTTCTTCGCTTAAGTCATTTTTTAAGGTCAAGTTGATGCTCTCCGCGTGCGCGCGCATGACCGGGACGCGGATGCACGTCGCGCAGATGCTGATGTCGTCGGTGTTCCAAATTTTCTTGGTTTCTTTCACCATTTTCATTTCTTCTTCGTTGTAGCCGTTGTCCATCATCGGCGCGTTGTGGGAAAACAAGTTGAACGCGTATCCCCACGGGAAGATTTCTTTCGTTTTTACTTCCCCGTCGTTGACGAGTTCCCTCGTTTGTTGTTCCAACTCGGCCATGGCTTGCGCGCCGGCGCCGGACGCCGCTTGGTACGTAGACACGACCATTCTCTCGATGCCAACTTTTCTTTGAATCGCAGTCGTCGCCATCAACGCGATAATCGTCGAGCAGTTCGGGTTGGCAATGATCCCGCCTTTACCGGAACCGATTTTCATATCGGCCATAGCTTCTGGGTTCACCTCCGGAATGACCAACGGCACGCCTTCCGTCATGCGAAACGCGCTCGAGTTATCGACGACGTAGCACCCTTTCTCCACCGCGATCGGGCCAAACTTTTTCGAAATGGACCCTCCGGCAGAAAACAACGCGATATCCATGTTATCGAAAGACGTTTCCGTCAACTCTTCCGTCGTGTACGTCTCCCCGTCGAATTCAACTTCCTTCCCCGCGCTTCTCGAGGACGCCAGCATCTTCATCTCGCTGTACGGGAAGTCTCTTTGTTTCAAAACTCTCAAAAACTCTTGCCCGACCGCTCCAGTCACGCCGGCGATGCACACTCTCGGCCCGTCCGGGGTTTTCTTCGCGAACGTTTGCACGACATTTCTTCTCGATCCACTTTTAACGCGGCTGTTCTGTTTCGTCTTCTTCAAAGATGAAACCGACGTCCTCGCCGCCGTGTTCGGGGAGGCTCCTACGCTAAACATTTTCTTTTACCTCGTTTATACTAAACTCTCGTTCTCTCTCTCTTTCTCTCTCTCTGTGCGCTATTATAGAATACTAAATAACCGACACAAAAAAGTAGGCTTCTGCTGCTGATGTGCGCGCGTGCGTGTGTGTGTGTGTCCCGTACCGCGAGCTCTCGCTGTCTGTCTGTCTCTCTCTCTCTCTGCGTGGAGATGATGAGGAAACAAAAACACGTGTGCTTTATCTGATTGAAAAAGTGTTCATCCAGATAAGCAAAAATCTGCTTGAAAAAATAAGCAAAAAAACACGGGGCAAAAAGTTTAGGGTTTTGATAGAGTTAGGGTTTACATAGAGCGAGGAAAGAAAGGAAAAAAGGTCCCTCACAAAACGCCACACGTTTCAATCGATTGGGGGGTTTTGAATCGGATCTCTTCCTCTCATTGAGTATCGCAAAACCGCGAAGAAAACGCGAGAAAAGCAGCGAAGAAACAAAAGAGCACTGGTCTC
>Ga0255783_10000140_pt1 | contig 82458 bp, 78 predicted proteins | sample 011ome_22_FD_179981 | JGI IMG/M metagenome (GOLD analysis project Ga0255783, IMG submission 179981) | Coastal salt marsh microbial communities from the Groves Creek Marsh, Skidaway Island, Georgia - 011507BT metaG (version 2) | ecosystem: Environmental > Aquatic > Marine > Intertidal zone >... | reverse complement strand
TACTGCCTCTCATTGTTCGCTTATTGGGGGGCTTACTAAGACGGGGGCTGAACATCTCAGGCGTCCTCGGTACTGCAGCCGCCTCGAGCTTGTTCTTAGGCATGGTCGAGGCCCCACTCGTGATACGAGGTTATCTAAAAACAATGACGCCAAGCGAATTTTTTACGGTTATGACCTGTGGAATGTCAACCATTGCGGGGGTTGTAATGGTGCTTTACGCTGCCATTTTAAAAGACATCCTTGTAAACCCAGTCGGTCAGCTTCTAGCAGCTTCTTTAATCAACGTAATTGGGGCTATTTATTTGTCGAGGCTTCTGATGCCAGCGGCAGTTACGGATAATGCTAATGACACCCCAAAATTGTCTTTGCAATACGCATCATTTATGGATGCAATTACTCGAGGTACATCAGACGGCTTAACGCTGGCTATGCATATTGGCGCTATGTTGCTGGTCCTCAGCAGCTTGGTGGCGTTAGCCAACGGCATTTTGGGACAGGTAACGCTATTCGATGTGCCGCTATCGCTCGAGTATTTAACTGGACTCGTCTTTGCTCCAATCGCCTGGTTAATTGGGATTCCCTGGCAGGAGGCTCAAGCGGCCGGCAGTATCATGGGTACTAAGATCATTCTAAATGAGATGATTGCCTTTATCCAAATGGCTAATGAGCCTGATCTAACTGCAAACAGTCAAATCATAATGACTTACGTTCTCTGTGGGTTTGCGAACATTGGCAGTCTCGGCATTTTGATTGGCGGACTGTCCGTGCTTGTACCAGAGCGTCGAGACGAGCTACTCCAAGTTGCGCCACTATCTATTGTAAGCGGCACATTAGTGACGCTTATGAGCGGCGCCATTGTCTCGATAGTGATCCAAATTTAGCAACTCAGTAACTCGGGTTTTGACCCGCGATCAGAAAACCCGTAGGCTGATCCCAAAAGCTGGATGTTGCCCAATAAGTGGGACATTCCTGACGTTAAGCAGTTTTTTATATCTTACGTTGCGCAACCCTGAATTGCGCAGCTCTGAATTGCGAAGCACCGAGAGGAGGCGCGTTATGCTACTACTGACACATTCGAAGGCCTTCTTTCGCCGCGCCATTATAGGGATGGCGCTACTCGCAATGATCGTCCTCTTAACCCATCCCGTTGTCGCTGCTACTGACAGTTCGGCCGCTGCCAGCAGCATTGACCCTGAACAGTTACCGCCTTTCATGAAGCCTGAGCTGCTGGCGCATATTGTCGCCATGGACATGACCGATACGCAAAAGGCAACCTTCCGATCCGCACTAGGCACTTGCGTATCTAGTCTCCCGGGCATCATTCAAAAGGAGATCCGGCGAGGCGGCACAGATATCCCAAAACGTGTCCAGCGAGCGGTCAACCGTAAGTTTAACGCCTTCGACAAATCGGTACGAAAGACATTAAACGAGGATCAGATGGCTCACTGGTCGAACTATTTCGAAGGCTTTAAAACCGCCATGTCGGAAGCCTATCTATCACGCTAAGCAATCAGACCGCGGGGGTTTACGGCTCGAATAGGGCCGGCCTTGCAAGCCCTTCTTGTATTCAAGGGCAAAGCCCTTACAATAAGCTTTAGGTCAGCGCTCACGCGCGACCATATGCATTATAGAGTCGATCAAGGAGATAACTTATGGCTGATGCAAACTTTATCACGCAAACCCGCACGCAAACGGGTACCCACTCCGACGCTGGTTATAAGGTGCTACGGCAAACCTATATGCTGCTCGCCATGACCGTGGTTTTCAGTGCAGCGACTGCAGGCATTTCGATGGCTGTGTCAGCGCCGCCGTTTACCGGAATTATTTGTTTACTTGCGGGCTTCTTCTGCTTGTGGCGCCTTCATAAAGTCGCTAATCAAGGCTCTGCACTAGCATGGGTCTTTGCCTTCACCGGCCTTCTCGGCTTCTCCCTAGGGCCAACATTGAATATGTACCTGCAGTTGTCAACCTCAGGCGGACTGGTCATCGTCCACGCTTTAGCAACAACCGGCGCAATATTCTTAACGCTGTCCGGCTACACGCTTATTAGCAAAAAGGACTTTTCTTTCCTCGGCGGTTTTCTTTCTGTTGGTCTCTGGGTATTAATCGGTGCAATGCTACTGAGTTTGGTTGGCAGCCTGTTTGGTGTAAATATCTCCGGGCTACACCTCGCGCTATCCAGCATGGCGATTTTACTGTTTTCAGGCTTTATTCTGTTTGACACCCACAGAATTCTGTCTGGCGGTGAGACCAATTATGTGTTGGCTACCGTGAGCCTCTACCTCAGCATTTACAATCTCTTTGTTCACTTGTTAGCACTGTTTGGCTTTGCCGACGATTAAGTACAATTAGAGCGCAGATGTCCTAACTCCAAGCCCCGAGGGACCCTCGGGGCTTGTTCTTTTAACCTCGAGTATTTTGTCTGCTATGAACTTCGCACTTAGCGTCCAAGGCTCGCCCTACGCCAGTGCCAGTCACTGGAGTGCCCTGCGTTTTGCTGAGGCGGCACTTACCAACAACCACAAAATACATCGGGTGTTTTTTTATCATGACGCCGTTCTCATTGGATCGCGGCTACAAGCGCCCCCTCAAGATGAGACTAACCTTACAACGGCCTGGCAACACCTTGGCTCGGTCCACGAGCTCGACTTATGCCTGTGTGTAGCTTCTTGTCTGCGACGTGGCATATTGGATGCAGCAGAGGCTAAGCGATTTGAGAAATCAGCAGATAATCTCGCATCTGGATTTCAGATTACAGGGCTGGGGCAGCTCATAGAAGCTGCTCTAGTATCTGATCGGTTAGTGACGTTTCGTGGTTAACATGGCGGATCTGTTATTCCTTTTTAGTCAGCGGCCTCATAGTAGCATCTACCCCCAAGAGGCACTGGATGCTGCGCTGGCTGGTTCCGCCTTTGCAGACATTGCAATCCTGTTTCTTGATGCTGGGGTCTTGCAGCTTTTGGACACGAAACCTCCCTATCCCCTTTCGCCTAGAAAAGCTTTTCAGCGCGGCTTCGCTGCATTTTCTGATTATGATATTCACGGGGTCTACTGCTGTGAGACCGCCTTCAGGCAGTTCCAACTCGAAGACAAATCTCTCATCATTCAGCCCACGCTTGTGACACGATCTGAGATCAAGACACATCTTGCGAGCGCTAAACAGGTGCTCAGTTTCTAATGAACCTGCATATTTTCAATAACCCTGAGGCTTATGATCTCTACCATGGTTTCGCTGAACCCGATGACGTAGTCTTACTGATCGAAGACGCAGTGTATTTAGTACTCAATCGAGATCTCAGCCAAGACCGGCGAATCAGGATTTTAATCGATGACGCCTTCCAACGCGGTGTTGAGGATACGTCTTCTTATTCTGCTATTTCCTACCCCGAATGGGTGGCTCTGACCGCCGCTTGCGAACGGTCTATCAGTTGGGCTAAGCCGTGATCGATCGGGATCATGAGGGTTTTTTAAGGAATCCCAAAGACTGGGATCCTAAAGTCGCAATTGCAATCGCGGCTGATCTTGGGGTCGAGTTGGGCCCCGATCACCAAGAAATCATTCAATTATTGCGGCAATACTACAGCACCTTCGGTCTATCGCCGCCGAGCCGCGTCCTCCTAAAATTGGTGCAACGCGACATTGATCCAACGTTTTCGAGCATCCAGTTGATGAAACTTTTTGGCGGTCGAGCTCGGCGCAACCTTGCGCAAATCGCTGGCCTACCCAAACCTAGTGATTGCGACTAATCGTGGATCTGCTGCAGCGCGACCTGGGCAGACGGTGCATTGATGACCTCGCCGACAATTGTCAGAGTTGGTGAAGAAAGCTGTGCTCTTGCGACCAATCCAGGCGTTGTCTCTAAATTACCCTTAACGAGCACGGATTCAGGGGTCGTGCCCTTGGAGATTACCGCAACCGGTGTGTCTACCGCTTTTCCGTGACGAATTAATTGCGCGCAAATCTCCGCTAACCCACCCAACCCCATGTAGAACACTAAAGTCTGGCCTTCAGAGATAAACTCCCGCCAAGGTAAATCAACCTGCTGATTTTTAGGATGACCCGTGACAAATCGCACTGACTGAGCGTAATCACGATGGGTCAGAGGGATGCCTGCATAGGCGGCGCATCCAGAAGCCGCGGTAATGCCAGGGACAACTTGAAAAGGAATTTGAGCTTTAACCAGCGCTTCTAATTCCTCGCCGCCTCTTCCAAAAACAAATGGGTCACCGCCTTTAAGTCTAACAACCCGCCGCCCCTGCCGAGCCAGCAAGACCAACTGCTCGTTGATCGATAATTGACTGGTTGAAGCCAGGCCACCACGTTTGCCAACATAAACTCGATCGGCATCACGACGCGCTCGATCAAGAATTTTAGGTGACACTAAATTATCGTACAAAATCACATCCGCTTTTTGCATTAGCTGCAAAGCTCTTAAGGTCAATAGATCAGGGTCTCCGGGGCCTGCCCCAACCAAATAGACCTCACCACGGCTTGCCCCTAAATCAGAAAACAAGTAATCATCCGCGACCGACCACGCATCCCGCTCGGCATAGCCTATGCCTGGCCCAGCCATGAATGTCTCAGCTGCTTTGCGACGAACATCAATGTCTGGATAAAACGATTTCAACCTAGGACGTCTGGATGTCAGATATTTAGCAACGCGGGCCATGGCATCAGGCACCAAGGCTTCAAGCTGCTGCCTTAGCAATCGCGTCAGAACAGGAGATCCACCACCGGTCCCCACACTCATCAGCACTGGAGAGCGGTTGACAATGGCAGGAAAGATCACCGTGCTAAGATCTGGCTGGTCAACCACATTGACCGGAATAGCTTGAGCTTGGGCCGCAATAGACACCTTTTGATTGACTGCCAAATCGTTAGTCGCAGCAACAACCAAATGCATGCCCGACACGTCGGAAGTTTCGAAACCCCGAGCGATCCAATGGTGCGGACCTGATGCCTCGGGTAACTCAAATTGACATTCCGGCGCGACGACAGTCAGCCGTGCGCCTGCCTCCATGAGCAAATTTGCTTTACGTTCAGCGATGACGCCACCGCCCACCAGCAGCACTGGCGCCGCACGCAAATTAAAGTGAAGCGGCAAGTAGTCCACTTAATCGTTCAATAGCGCTGATTTGCCCATGAGATAAGGCCGTAAGACATCTGGCACCGATACCGATCCGTCAGGCCTTTGAAAGTTTTCTAATACCGCTACCAGCGTGCGCCCCACCGCCAGACCTGAGCCGTTCAAGGTATGCAATAACTCAGGCTTTGCCCCAGATTCTAGTCGCCACCTGGCTTGTAACCGCCTAGCCTGATAATCCTTAAAATTACTGCATGAGGAAATCTCACGATATTGCTGCTGACCGGGCAGCCAGACTTCAAGATCAAAGGTTTTCGACGAACTCGCACCAAGATCACCGCCACACAAAGATACGACCCGATAAGGCAGCTCCAGCTTCTGTAAGATGGCCTCCGCGTGAGACGTAAGTTCCTCATGCGCATCTGCACTATCCGCGGCTGGGACCAGCTGCACCAATTCAACTTTTTCGAACTGATGTTGGCGAATCATGCCTCTGGTATCTCGGCCATAACTACCGGCCTCGCTGCGAAAACATGGCGTGTGACAGACCATTTTGATAGGCAGTTCTGCCGGCGACAAAATACGATCTCGGAACAGATTGGTGACAGGGACCTCCGCCGTAGGAATGAGATAAAGCGCTCGTTCGAGCGTCAATTTAAAGAGATCTTCACCGAATTTCGGCAGCTGACCGGTACCGTAAAGCGCGTCCTCATTTACCAAGAAAGGGACGTAGACTTCCTGATACCCATGATCATTGACGTGAGTATCGAGCATGAACTGGGTCAACGCGCGCTGCAATTGCGCGAGCTCGCCTCTTAGCGTCACAAAGCGAGATTGGGACATCGTCGCTGCTACCTCGAAATCCATGAGGCCCGATGCCTCTCCGAGACTTACGTGATCTTGGATTTCGGAATCTTGGATTCTAGGTTGTCCCCATCGTCGGACCTCAACATTGCTGGCTTCGTCTTTACCCTCTGGCACCGAACTATCAGGAACATTCGGCAACCCGAGTAAAAAAGACTGCAATGCTTTCGACGCTTCCTCAAATCGCAATTTTTCCGCATCTAATTGCATCCCTAAGTCTGCAACTGTTGCCATGATTTCTGACGTATCATCGCCTTTGGCTTTCGCAGCGCCGATGGCTTTAGACACCCGGTTTCGCTCTGCCTGAAGCGATTCCATCGCTGTCTGAGATGATTTTCGGGTAGCCTCCAAACTTGAGAGTTGATCAATGTCTAGCGTGAACTGTCGTCTTGCAAGTTGCGCGGCTAAATCATTGAGATCGCCTCGTATAAGTTTAGGATCCAACATGCTGACATCTCCTGATTGCTATCGACAAACCCACTTTTGTCACTGCGCTCAAAAAGCCGGGCAGCTTACAAAAACCCCTAGAATTATTCAATGGCTGAGGGACCATTGGGTTAGGAAAATGCCCGCCAACAACGCAATAAAACTACCCAACAAGCTCAATATCACGTAGATCGCAGCGACTGCGAGCCGACCATCGATCACAAGTTGATAAGCCTCAAGCGCAAAGGTAGAAAAAGTGGTGAAGGCTCCCAGCAATCCCACGGTTAACCCCTGACGTAGGTAGGTGGCCAACTCAAAGCGCTCAAGTAAGACGAATAGCGCTCCCATAAGACCACAGCCAACAATATTCACCAGTAAAATACCCATTGGCATTTCTGCACCACCGGCCACGCGCCCTATAACTTGCGCCGTCGCCATTCTTAGAAGCGCGCCTAACGCGCCCCCTGCTGCCACCCAGATCCAGATCATCTCACCCACCTATTGACAAAGCCCTCGGTGCCCGAAGCCCTACTTGGCAGTGTCACTTCGATATCGCTGGAATTCACTATTAGCATTGAGTTCTCGTAGATAAATCATTTTCTCTTTAATTTTTGCCTCGAGCCCTCGGTCTGTTGGCTCATAAAAGCTCGGGTCCCCTAAGGCTGCTGGCAGATATCTTTCACCTGGCACAAAAGCTTGATCAAAATCATGTGCATACCGGTAGTCCTCACCATGACCGAGCGACGCCATCAAGGCCGTGGGTGCATTTTTTAAATGCGGCGGCACATCCAAGGAGCCGTGCTCCACAACCCGTTGTTGGGCTTGCTTCCATGCGGAATAAACCGCATTACTTTTGGCAGCAACTGATAAATAGACCACCGCTTGTGCTAACGCTAATTCGCCCTCGGGCATTCCCAGTCTGCGCTGAACATCCCAAGCATTTAATGCGAGCTGCAGCGCTCGGGGATCAGCATTACCAATGTCTTCAGTGGCCATGCGGACCAATCGACGTGCAACATAAAGTGGGTCGCAGCCCCCATCGAGCATGCGAGCAAGCCAGTAAAGGGCGGCATCTGGCGCGGAGCCTCGAACGGATTTGTGCAGGGCCGAGATTTGGTCGTAGAAGATGTCGCCTTGCTTATCAAATCGTCGCGAGCCGTCCCCTAGGACCAGCGTTATGTCTGCCTCTGTAAGCCTCTCTTGGGCTCGATTAGTCCAACTGATTTCGAGCAAGTTCAGCGCAAGCCTAGCATCACCATCACTCACCTTTGCGATTAGCGATAGCTGGCTTATTTCTTCGGCGAATGGCGCCCTTGCCGCAAGCATGTTTAATCCACGCGCCAAAACCCCTACCAAGTCTTCACTGGACAGAGGCTTCAACACATACACACGGGCCCTGCTCAGAAGCGCTGCATTGAGCTCAAAGGATGGGTTTTCTGTCGTCGCACCTATGAATACGATGGTGCCATCCTCAACGTGAGGTAAAAACGCGTCCTGTTGAGATTTATTAAAACGGTGCACCTCGTCAACAAAGAGTAAGGTTTGAAGCTGCCGTTCGGCATTAGAGCGCGCCACATCGATCGCTGCGCGAATGTCCTTCACGCCGCTTAACACCGCAGAAATGGCGACAAATTCCGCCTGGCAGTGATTAGCAATTAATCTTGCTAAGGTGGTCTTGCCAGTGCCCGGGGGACCCCAGAGAATCAGCGAATGAAGCTGACCCTGCTCGATCATTTGTCTGAGCGGTTTTGATTCACCTAAGAGGTGAGACTGCCCAGCCATCTCACTCAGGGTCCTAGGCCTGATCAAATCGGCCAGCGGACGCCCGCTACTTGTCGTCATATCCGCTACCTGTTGTCATAAAAGCGGCCTTGCGCTATCTACCAGCAAGCCCTGGCAGCCGCCGCCGCGGTACTCAGTTTCGATAATCGATAACATCGACATTCACCGGCGGCACAAATCGAAAGAGCTCTGGGTTCAACACCTCATTGACGGCATCCACTGTTAGCTCGATCGTGACCTCACGGCCAGATTTGGGGGTCATTGCAAGGCGGTAAGGCAAGGAGCCAGCAAAAGATAGACTGATATCCTTTACCAGCGCAGCTGGATCAATCGGTTTGAGCAGAAAGTGGGTTTGGTCTTCCCCAGCGAAGACGGAGACTTCAAACGCGCTATCCAGGTCGTTATCCTTCATTAGCAACACACTCGCCGGTGACCATTGGCTCAAGCCGTCAAAAGCCTTCACCTTGACTTGATCCAAAAGTGCATCATATTCCCAGATCGCATCACCATCTGATACCACAAGGGGCTGATCATCCGATACCAACCGGAACTGCGCCGGTCGCTGAAGATAAAAGGTCCCAGTCTCGCGCTTCTGACTGGTCGCACCTAATCTTTGATGGTAAGTCACCGCTAACGTTTTGAGCGAAGCCAACTTTGACTTTAGCAGCCCGCTTGCTGAGATTTCCTCTCCTGCAACAACGGGCGCAAATAGCAAGCTCGCTGTCATCAAGGCGCCCATCAACCCCTTGCCAGCGAACCAATAGGGTCTTGGCAAACCAGCGCTAGTCTGGCGGTGCATGTGCTAACACTTCTCTTGCACCGTTACTGTTCATGCCGCTGACGACGCCTGCCGCCTCCATTTCCTCGACCATACGCGCTGCTCGGTTGTAGCCGATTCGCAATTTTCGTTGCACTGCAGATATCGATGCGCGTCCACTTTCAGTGACAAAAGCGACCGCCTCATCGTACAACGGATCCGACTCTGGACCCGCGCCTTCATCAATACTTGCGTTACCAGGTAGTAATTCTGTGTCCGTCCGGGTGTCTAAGATTTCTTCTAAGTAATTGGGTTCCCCCAAAGATTTCCAACTTTCTACCACTCGATGGACCTCTTCATCATCGACAAACGCGCCATGCACTCGTACGGGTATCGGCGTACCACCTGGCATATAGAGCATATCCCCATGACCTAACAGCTGTTCCGCACCGCCCTGATCCAAAATTGTCCGCGAATCAACCTTACTGGAGACCTGAAAGGCAATGCGAGTGGGAACGTTAGCTTTAATTAAGCCCGTGATGACATCCACCGATGGTCTTTGGGTAGCCAAAACCAGATGAATGCCTGCCGCTCGGGCCTTTTGCGCGATCCTTGCGATCAGCTCTTCAACCTTTTTACCAACAATCATCATCATGTCAGCAAATTCATCGATAACCACAACGATAAACGGCAGCGTCTCCAGAGTAGGCGCCTGTTGATCTTGTTCATCAAGCAGGGGATCTGGTCGCCAAAGCGGGTCGGGAATCCGCGTGCCCAGCTTTTCAGCATCCTTCACTTTACGATTGAAGCCTCCCACATTACGGACCCCCATCGCTGCCATCAATCGATACCGCCGTTCCATCTCAGCGACGCACCATCGCAGCGCATTTGCGGCATCCTTCATGTCTGTAACAACCGGTGTCAGCAGATGCGGTATGCCCTCATAAACCGCAAGTTCCAGCATCTTTGGATCCACCATGATTAATCGCACCTCCTCTGGAGAGGCTTTAAAGAGCAGCGATAAAATCATGGCATTAATACCGACCGATTTTCCGGAGCCAGTGGTGCCCGCCACGAGTAAGTGTGGCATTTTGGCTAGGTCAACCACCACCGGCTCCCCTGCGATGTCGTGACCCAAAGCCAGCGACAGCGGTGACAGTGATTCATCGTAACTTTTTGATGACAACACTTGACTCAAACGTACGATCTCTCGGTCTTCATTGGGGATCTCGATTCCAACCACAGGCTTGCCAGGAATAACTTCGACCACGCGAACGCTAATCACAGCGAGTGAGCGCGCTAGGTCTTTGGCCAAGCCCGAGATTCTGCTGACCTTCACGCCCGCAGCAGGCAATATTTCAAAGCGCGTTATCACAGGCCCTGGGAATACGGCGACGACTTCAGCGTCAACGCCATAATCTTTGAGTTTTAGCTCCAACAATCGAGAAAGTGCTTCTAGATCGTGCTCGGAATACCCCTTTTGACTGTTAATTTCTCTAGCATCAAGCAAACTCAACGCAGGCAAACCCTCAATCACCTCTGTCTTAAACAAGTTTCCTTGCTTCTCCCTCGCAGCCCGTTCGCTGATCTCTGGAGGCCTCTCAACGCGTTTCTCAATTTTTAGGGGCGCTCGCTTCTGGTGTGCCTCAACGTGCTTCTGCCGCTTAATCTCTCGAGCCTTGGTATTCCCCTCAACGGCACCAGCATTGGCCCGCTGCAGCTTAAAGTTTCGAAATCGTTGGTGAGCACCAACCCAAAATGCCACCGCCCAACCGCCCGTTCTATCAATCACATTGAGCCAAGAAATCTCGATCATCAAGGTCAATCCGAGCAGTAATAGCGCAAGCATCAACACGGTAGTGCCAACATAACTGACCATTGGCAACAACGCCTGACTCAATAATTGCCCTAAGACCCCGCCGCTACCCTCGCGCAACACTGTACCCAGCGCATAAAAGTGCAAATCCGCCAATACCGCACAGGCGGCAACCGTCAAGAGCAGCCCGACAGCCTGAACCAGAATCAACGCTGGTACAAAGCCATTGGCATCCCGATTAGCAAGCCTTCTCACAACTGGAATCAGTAAGATAACCGGGAACACAAACGCTGAGATTCCGAACAGGACCAACAACACATCTGCAACCCAAGCGCCGGTCGCCCCCACTAGGTTCGATATCTCTGAATCTTGGCCGGTGTAAGTCCAACCTGGATCGGTCGGATCAAAACTATACAAAGAGGCGGCAAATAGCACTGCGAGTAACACCTGCCCGATAATAAGAGACTCTCTCAATCGAGGTGTTAAAACTTCCAAAAACCCGAGACCTGAATCGCCTTCTTGATCTTTCACTTTTGCTTGTGCCAATGCTTCACCTTTTTGAATAAAGATATTGGTTTAATGCCCCAATGTAACGCACCACAACCTGCGCTTATCCGCCTCCTGAACAACCCTCTTTATCCGACTGCCTTCGTGCGACTCCCTTCGTGCAACTCCCTTGGTGCAACTCAGATTAGATCGCAGCAACGCTTTTAAACTGTAAAAGCCTGCGCAACTATTCTTTTGCCAGGCCGCAGGCATTATCGATAAAAGGTTTGCTACTGATCAGGTTTTACGACCTTGGTACCCCCTTAAAAAACTGCTTGACGGACTTTTTGCCAAATCTGGCGCCCTTTTTGCCCAAAAAACCTGCCCTTTTGCCCAAAAAACCTGCCCTGTCCCACCCAAGGGCCAACGCGCACCAGAGGTAAAGGCAAAGAACCGCGAGCATCCTTTGCTAGCGTTACGCATTTTATATTGGCCAAACCACTCTGCCATGCTCAAACCTAGTTTAGCCGAGGAATACGCGGAAAGACACACACGCAACCGTCCAAACGACGTGATTAAGACTGAGTTCACTATCGTCTAAAAGCACTTTGGTTTACCATGCGCTTGTAACCACGAATTCAAACATTCGGGACCTTATCGATCACCCTTAGTTACCTTGCGGGTATGTTTGGTTCGTCACAAGTTCACCCTACGGTCAGCGCATTTAAACAATGCCTTTCAAACCGTTGAGGGCAGTGCATCACTTAGAGGGCATTTTTTATGGCGGGACCTTCACAACCCCAAGTTTTTGAAGGCTTGTGGCAGGACGATAGAATCGATTTGTTTGTTGAAGAGCAATTGGCGCGCTATGCTGACCAACCTTTCAAACTATTGCTTGCTGGATATCGCGGCCTTAGGGCTGAGGATTTTTCGCGCTACCTCGTGAAGCTCGCTGGCCTAGGCGTTGACCTCGCAACAACAGACCCTAACGGTCACACCCTTTGGCAAATCATCGACCAGCATGCTAACGGCGCCCCTTACTTGGCAGCATTCGAGCGCATTGCGAACCAGAGCGATGTTGTAGCCAGCAGCAACATTCAGCAACCCCCTGCTCAGGAGGCATAGCACCTTATGCAAACTCGTCATCAGAAACTCCTTATTCTTGGTTCAGGTCCTGCAGGCTTTACAGCTGCCGTCTACGCAGCTCGTGCCAACCTTGATCCTGTTGTGATCACCGGAATAGAGACCGGAGGTCAGCTAACCACTACCACCGATGTTGACAATTGGCCCGGAGATGTCGAGGGCCTACAAGGACCGGACCTTATGCAGCGCATGCAGCAACATGCAGAGCGTTTCGAAGCAGAGGTCATTTACGACCATATCAGCAGTTGTGATCTCAGTAAGCGACCTTTTGAATTAACAGGTGACCAGGCCAACTATACCTGTGATGCCGTAATCATAGCGACTGGTGCCTCTGCCCAATATCTTGGGCTCGAGTCTGAAGAGGCCTTTAAAGGTAAAGGGGTGTCCGCGTGTGCGACCTGCGATGGCTTTTTCTATCGCGGCCAACGGGTCGCAGTTATTGGTGGTGGCAATACGGCGCTGGAAGAGGCTCTCTATCTGTCAAACATCGCAGAAACCGTTTTTTTGATCCATCGGCGGGACAAATTTCGAGGTGAAAAAATATTACAAGGCAGGGTACTGGAAAAAGCCAACATCGAAGTACTTTGGGACACCACTCTTGAAGAGGTCCTCGGTGAGGATCTTGGGGTCACTGGAATCAAAGTTAAACAAGTCAAAACGCAGGCCGTGAAAGAGATCGATCTTCAAGGTGTTTTCATCGCGATCGGACACTCGCCAAATACGGATATTTTCCATGGTCAGCTAGAAATGGAGAATGGCTATATCACCATCTCAAGCGGGCTTGCTGGTGGCGCGACAGCAACCAGTGTTCCCGGCGTTTTCGCTGCTGGCGATGTCGCAGATCAAGTGTATCGTCAAGCGGTGACCTCTGCGGGATTCGGCTGCATGGCAGCTTTGGATGCAGAAAAATATCTCGATGAGCTTGTCTAGAGCTTCAGGGCATTATGCAGCAAGGACCAACCTTACTCGATAGAGAACTCTGGTTTCCTGCACATGATTCGGCACTGACAGTACCGGAGGGCCTGTTGGCCATCGGCGGCGACCTCTCCCCGGCTAGATTACTTTTAGCCTACGAAAATGGCATCTTCCCTTGGTTCGAAGATGGTCAGCCAATTTTATGGTGGTCACCGCCGATTCGTGCAATCGTTTTGCCGGAGAACTTTGTTCCGAGTAGAAGCCTAAAAAAATTGCTGTGCAACGCGCGCTACCAGGCCACCCTCGATCTTGATTTTGAGCGAGTCATTAGAAGCTGCCGCAACCACCGTTTGGACAATGGCCAAGAAACATGGATTACCGATACCATGATCGAGGCTTACCTTCGGTTACATGACTTGGGTCACGCCCACGCAATCTCGTGCTATTTAGATGATGAACTCATCGGTGGTCTTTATGGTCTCTCCATAGGCAACATATTCTGTGGCGAGTCTATGTTCTCGAGCGCAAGTAATGGTTCAAAAATTGCTTTCAGCTATCTTATTCAATTGTGTCAGAGACTCGGCATCGAACTCGTTGATTGCCAGATGCCTAATCCCCATTTAATGTCACTCGGCGCTCAAGACATCCCCAGGGCAGACTTTTTGAGCCTAATCCAAACCGCCCCAGACTCGCCGCCGGATTTTCAATCCCATCGAGGCTTGCTACCGACTTGGCAAGCTTCTTTTAAAGAGATGCCTCATGGCTGACCTAAAATCGATGCGCTTTTTTCAGTCGCCTGATCATGGCTGCAGCTATCTTGAAGGTGTCGATGCGACCACGATCTTTGCCGACCCTGAACAACCCATTACCACCACTGACTACACCGCCCTCTCTCAATTGGGCTTTCGGCGCAGTGGACCCTATCTTTATAAACCCAACTGCAAATCTTGCGACGCCTGTGTGCCTGTTCGCATACCTGTTAATGCGTTCACCGAAACTCGCAGGTACTTACGTATTCGAAAAAAAAATAAAGACCTTACGACAAGGATTAGCGAGCCTCACGACAGCGATCAAGTGTGGCGACTTTATGAAGATTACATCAACAACCGCCACGCCGACGGCGACATGTTTCCACCTTCGAGGACTCAACTATTAGACTTTCTCGTTAAAGGTCGGCCAGAGGCCCGTTTTGTGGAGTATCACCTAGAGGATGTTCTGATTGCTGTTTCTGTCATGGATCAGCTCGACGACAGTCTATCGGCCATCTACACGTTCTTCGATCCTGATCACGATCATCGCTCCTTGGGGAGCTTGGCGATTTTAGACCTTATCCAACGCACTAGAGCCTTAGGATTTCGCTATCTCTATCTCGGCTACTGGATAGCCGAGAGCAGAAAAATGGCCTACAAGGCGACATTTTTGCCCCAAGAGCGCCTCACTACAGCCGGCTGGGAACTAATCACTAGACACAATTAACCCTCATGCGTCGAAGCTTTCTGAGCGTTTTGCCTTGCCTGAACAATTAGTGCAAAATGCGCTCACGTTCGCGTAGGTCACTCTAAGAGGCACAATGGCAAAAGAAGAACAATTACAACTTTCAGGCACCGTTATCGACACCCTTCCGAACACGATGTTCCGCGTCGAATTGGAAAATGGTCACGTGGTGATGGCCCACATCTCTGGCAAGATGCGCAAGAACTACATCCGAATTCTTACCGGAGACAAAGTCAAGGTTGAAGTCAGTCCTTATGATCTATCCAAGGGTCGTATCACTTTCAGGGAATGACCCTTTCTTAGGGAGCGCACTTTAGGCGAGCACTTCCTCTTCAATAATCAATTGTAATTCATCACCTTCGACGTCGACCCGCACTAAACCACCCTGCTTAGCCAGTCGTCCAAATAGTATGTCCTCGGCTAAGGGCTTTTTAATCTTGTTCTGAATGAGTCGCTGCATAGGTCTTGCCCCCAGTGCTTCATCATATCCATGCTCACCAAGCCAACTTCGAGCGGCGTCAGTAACCTCGAGCAAGACTTTCTTCTCATCTAGCTGAACTTGTATTTCAACCAGAAACTTATCGACGACTGTTTTAATGACTTCTTTGACCAACGGACCAAACGGAATAATCCCGTCCAGCCGATTTCTAAACTCTGGTGTAAACAGTTTCTTCAACACTTCCATGCCGTCAGTGGAATGGTCTTGGTTCTGGAACCCAATCGAGCTTCTGGACATTTCTTGCGCGCCAGCATTGGTGGTCATCACTAAAACAACATTTTTAAAATCCGCCTTGCGGCCATTGTTGTCGGTCAGCGAGCCATGATCCATCACCTGAAGCAGTAGATTAAACACGTCAGGATGGGCTTTTTCGATTTCATCGAGGAGCAGTACGCAATGTGGCTGCTTGGTAATTGCCTCGGTTAACAGTCCTCCCTGGTCGAAACCAACATAACCAGGCGGCGCACCAATAAGTCGGGAAACGGTGTGTCGTTCCATGTATTCCGACATATCAAAGCGCACGAGCTCAACCCCCATAATCCGCGCCAGCTGTCGACAAACTTCGGTCTTACCAACCCCGGTAGGCCCGGAGAACAGAAACGAGCCGATTGGCTTTTCGCCTTCACGCAGACCAGCCCGCGCCAATTTTATTGCGCTGGACAGTGAATCGATCGCATCATCTTGACCGAAAATCACCATCTTTAAGTTCGCGTCTAGATCTTTTAGCGATTCTTTCTCATCTGATGAAACGCTCGCAGAAGGTATCCGCGCTATTTTGGCCACCATACGCTCTACATCGCCGACCCCAATCTGCTTCTTACGCCGACTGGCGGGCTGCAACTGCTGATAGGCGCCGACTTCATCGATGACATCGATCGCCTTGTCCGGCAGAAAACGGTCATTGATGAACTTTTGTGCAAGCTCTGCAGCGACCCGTAAACTACGGTCGGTGTATTTAAGCTGATGGTGCTCTTCGTACTTAGCTTTCAGACCTTTGAGAATTAGATATGTGTCATCAACACTGGGTTCTGTTACATCAATCTTCTGAAAACGGCGTGACAAGGCACGGTCCTTGTCAAAAATACCCCGGTACTCTTGATAGGTTGTACTACCGAGGCAACGAATTTCGCCCGAAGCTAACAAAGGCTTTAACAAATTAGACGCGTCCATGACACCGCCGGAGGCAGCACCTGCGCCAATAATCGTATGGATCTCATCAATAAACAGAATCTGACTTTTCGATTTCTTGAGCTCGTTCAAAAGGCCTTTGAGCCGCTTTTCAAAATCCCCTCGGTACTTTGTACCTGCTAACAAGGCACCGAGGTCCAAACTGTAAACGGTGCTTTCAGCAATGATGTCCGGCACCTTGCCATCAACGATTAGCTTGGCCAAGCCTTCGGCAATGGCGGTTTTTCCGACACCTGACTCTCCCACCAGCAGTGGGTTATTTTTGCGGCGACGAGACAATGTTTGCACCACCCGCTCAACTTCTTCTGCTCGGCCGATGAGCGGGTCGATTTGCCCGGTCTTTGCCAATTCATTGAGATTGGTCGCGTAAGCTTCTAAAGGACTGGCCTTGCCACCCTCCTCTTCGCCAGGTTCCTGCTCGGCGGTGGTCTCATCGGCCTCTTCAGCACCATCCTTTCGCGTACCATGGGATATATAGTTAACCACGTCAATGCGATTGACTTCCTGATCCTTCAATAAATAGACCGCGTGGCTTTCCGCCTCGGCAAAAAGCGCAACCAAAACATGGGCCCCTGTGACCTCTTTTTTACCCGAGCTTTGCACATGAAACACGGCGCGCTGAAGCACCCGCTGAAACCCTAACGTTGGTTGAGTCTCGCGCCCTTCTTGGTCCTCGGGAATAATAGGTGTGGTTTCGGATACAAACTTAGACAATTCTGTCCTCAGTTTATCGATATCGGCGCTACAAGCATTCAACACATTGACAGCTGCGGTGTTATCCAGCAAGGCGAGCAGCAGGTGTTCTACGCTCATCAATTCGTGGCGTTGGGCTCTCGCATCTTTAAAGGCGAGGTTAAGCGAAACTTCTAGTTCACGACTGAGCATGGGTACGCCTCTTAGTTACAACTCATTAATCTGCGGGTTCTATTTCCGACACCAAAGGGTGTTCGTTCTCTTGAGCGTATTGATTGACCTGGGCAGACTTGGTCTCGGCAATATCCCGAGCGTAAATCCCACAGGTACCCTTACCGGTGCGATGCACGGCGAGCATGATCTGCGTTGCCTTATCACCCGTCATCCCAAAGAAAATTTGAAGCACCTCAACGACGAATTCCATAGGAGTGTAATCGTCATTGATCAAAACCACTTTCCATAACGGCGGTTTCGCCAGTTTTGGTTTCTCAGGCGCAGTAATTACCCCTAAGTTTTGATCGTCTTCAGGTTCTTGGGTGGCCTTTATAACGTCTTTAAATTCCAACACGCTTATGTCTACCATCTATCTACTAACTATGGGTCTAATTCAATTTTTTTAAAGGCTATCAGTCTTACGCAACACCACACGCTATAGCTCTGTTTAAAGGCCCTTCCCTTGGGTCGTTCACTCAAGCGCTCGCGCTTTTTCCAAGACACCTCGACCTTGTCAGGATCCAGTATGCGCTAAGCCCATAACTTTCTCCATGCCTCGACCATGCTACCCCATGCCAATCAAGGTTAATCCACGCTGACGAGGGTCAATCTTTCTCAGCTCGAGCCCTGGGGTTCCTAACCACCCTTGGGGTACGACAATTTTTACCGGTTGTGTCATGCTCGACTCCATGGGTCATGAACTGCTGCTATTTAACAAACCGTATGATGTGCTTTGCCAATTCACGGGTAAGGGGCCAACACTTGCTGACTTTATTGATCTACCGGGGTTTTATCCAGCCGGTCGATTAGATAAAGATTCCGAGGGCCTATTGATCCTAACAAATTCAGGTCGCTTACAAGCTCGCATCAGCGAACCTAAGGAAAAAATGCCAAAACGCTATTGGGTCCAGACTGAGGGCATCTGTTCAGATTCCGCCATAAAAGCCCTTGCAAACGGCGTCACGCTCAGAGATGGCCTTACTCGACCTGCGAAAGTACGCAGAATCGACCAGCCACTGCCAAAACGCAATCCCGACATCCGGTCTCGCCCAGGGCAGCCAACTGGTTGGCTCGAGGTAACCCTATTTGAGGGCAAAAACCGACAAGTCAGAAGGATGACGGCAGCCGTGGGCTTCCCAACCCTTCGACTTTTCCGCGCAGAGATTGGCCCATTCTCAGCGAATGGTATCGAGCCTGGCACCTTCGAGAGGCGTCAAATCAATCTGCCAAAGGCTGATCATCGCCGCCAACACCGGTCCAGTCTTGAAGTTTTTCGCCATCGCTAGCCCTTGCCTCCAGCCATCGCTCGCCAGAAGCAACTTGCTCTTTCTTCCAAAAAGTCGCTTGGGTCTTAAGATAATCCATGATCATCTCACAGGCTGCAAAGGATTCGCCTCGATGCATCGCAGCGACCGCGACCAAAACAATATTGTCCCCGGTTTCCAGCGCCCCTATACGATGAATCACTTCCACACCTGCCAACGGCCAGCGGCTTTGAGCATCGTCTAAAATCCGATTGAGTTGCGCTTCGGTCATACCGGGATAATGTTCCAGAAACAGTCCTCCTACCGATTCTGCAAGATTGGTGTCTCTAACTGCGCCAATAAAAAAGCAAAGACCCCCAGAGGACGGGCATTGATGCTTTAAGCGCGTCAGCACTGCATCTAGACTAAAATCCTCCTGTTGGATGGAAATATGCCGGTACACTTTACCCTCCTGTCACTGGCGGAAAAAATGCCACCTCTGACGCTTCTTCAACCAAGGTGTCATCTGCGGCCATTTCCTTGTCCACCGCTGCTAGCAACGGCGTTTTTTCTGACAGCACGGCAAGGCTTGTGCCATCAGGCCCCTGCAGACGATGTTTAAGTGCTCCGATTGTGATCGGAGTTTCGAGCGCAATCTCAATAGCATCTGTTCCCATCGTTTCTCGAAGCCCTGCAAAGAACAATACTTTCATGAATCTGCAACCCACTCTCCGGAACGCCCGCCGCGTTTCTGCAACAAGCGGACAGCGCCTATTTCCATACTTTTATCCACGGCCTTACACATATCGTAGATAGTTAATGCTGCTACCGACACTGCCGTCAGGGCCTCCATCTCCACTCCTGTGTTGCCAGTTAACTTACACTCTGCTTCGATCAAAACCGCTGATTGATCTTCATCGAGGGTGAATCTCAGTTCTATGCCGGTTAAAGCCAGGGGATGACACAAAGGAATTAAATCAGCGGTTTTCTTGGCTGCTTGAATGCCTGCTATTTTTGCTACTGTTAAAACATCCCCCTTTTTGTGGGTAACAGCTTGAATTTTTTCCAGGGTTTCCGGTGTCATGCAGATGCGTCCAGCAGCAGTGGCAGTTCGGAAGGTCTCGGCTTTTGCGCTGACATCGACCATCGTAGCCTGGCCATCCGCATCAATGTGCGTCAGATTATTTTCAGGCATAATAGCTTTTCCTTTTTTAAGCGATTGGAGGCAGCTTGAGCTGGCCACCCCATGTTACCGTTGCTGCCATTGTACATCGGAATGATCGCTTCCTCATGGTGGAGGAACTATCCGACGGGCAGCGCGTGATCAATCAGCCCGCCGGCCATCTAGAGCCCAACGAATCGCTCACGGATGCGCTTATTCGAGAAGTGCTAGAAGAGACTGGCTATATTGTGAGGCCAACCTACTTGGTCGGACTTTATCAATTCCAATCCCCTAGCGAAGGCCCACTTTTTTTGAGGCTATGCTTTACGGCCGAGGTAGTATCGCAGAGCGACCGCGACCTCGACCCAGACATTCTGGCAGCAAACTGGTTCAGCGTCAGCGAAATCGCTGAAAGGCAACGTCGTAGTCCTTTAGTCGATCTTTGCCTACAGGACTATATTTCCGGCAAGCAATATCCCTTGGACCTCTATCAAAATGTTCAGACATGATGCCATACGAGCCTACCAACGGAGATCGGTATTATGCCGGATAAACCGCGGGTAATTGTCGGGCTATCCGGCGGTGTCGATTCATCGGTGAGCGCGCTTCGACTGCTCAGCGCAGGCTATCGAGTCGAAGGCCTGTTCATGAAAAACTGGGAAGAGGATGATGGCAGCGAGTACTGCACAGCAAAAGCAGATCTAGCCGATGCACAAGCTGTCGCTGACCATTTAGATATCCCCCTGCATCAGGCAAATTTTGCTGCCGAATATTGGGACAACGTCTTCGACCACTTTCTCGCCGAGTATCAAGCTAATCGAACGCCAAACCCAGATGTTCTTTGCAATCGAGAAATCAAGTTTAAAGTTTTTTTGGACTATGCCCTGCTACTTGGCGCCGAATTGATTGCAACTGGACATTACGCCCGCTTAGGCCGAGATAGTCTTGGACAAACCACTCTCCTTAAAGGCGTCGATCACAACAAAGATCAATCCTATTTTCTTCAGTCCGTGTCTGCAAAGCAGTTAAGCCAGTGTTTATTCCCTGTCGGAGATGCCACCAAGCAGGCTATTCGAGCCGAGGCTACCGCAGCTGGCCTAATCACCCATGATAAAAAGGATTCTACTGGCATTTGTTTCATCGGCGAGCGACGTTTTAAAGATTTCTTGTCGACGTATCTGCCTGCTCAGCCGGGTCCAATCTTGACCCTTGAGGGAAAGCCCCTCGGTACTCATCAGGGTCTCATGTTTCACACGCTCGGGCAGCGACAAGGCCTCGGTATTGGCGGCGTCAAAGGCGGAGACGATGCACCTTGGTACGTGGCACAAAAAGATATCGCCAACAACGCACTGATCGTCTGTCAAGGACACGACCATCCCGCTTTGCTGTGTCGTTCTGTAGTTGTCTCGCAACTGCACTGGGTTAACCGCGCGCCCGTCAAAGCTCGCCTTGCCGTCAAATTACGTTATCGGCAGGCTGATCAGACCTGCAGATTTACCTTAGCCGATGACGGCCTTAGGGCTACTGCCACCTTTGACGAACCACAGCGTGCAGCCACACCTGGCCAATGGGCATGTTTTTATGACGGCGACATTTGTCTTGGCGGCGGGGTGATCGAATCTAGTGAAGGGTGGTCAGCATGACATTAATTCAGGGGAGAACCCTTGCCTTAGCAGGACTCGTTCAATCTTCTGGTCTTGCACTGCAAATTGCGCAAAAAGGCTTGTCGAGCCAAGACGCTTTAGTCGCGGTTCGAGAATCGCTCTTTCAGTTTGATGCCAATAGTCCATTTGATATCTATCAGCAGGGTGATGGCCTACGACTTGGTAAGCAAACGCTAGCACGGTTGCTGGGTGAACCCGGGAGAGAGGATCAAGCAATCATCGCCCTAGCCTATCAGGTATTATCACTGGCAAAACGATTCAATCGATCGGCATCAACTCAAAGACAGGTGGGCGCGGATCTGCACAGCGGTCTTGAGGCCGTCCAGTTGTTGGATGATCCTGCGGCAAGAGCGGCAACCCTAGATCAGCGCTGCGCGCTCATCTATCAATCCCAAATTCGGCCTCTAGGCCGTCAGATTATTATTCGCGGCGACCCGGGACATCTAAATCGTACGGAGAACGCCGATCGTATCCGTATGCTTCTCCTCGCTGGCGTTAGAGCAGGTGTATTGTTTTATCAGATGAAGGGAGCACGTTGGCAATTGATCTTCCACAAGCAAAAATATAAACATCAGCTCAATTTTATCTAATTGGCCCAGCGACTAGTATCCGTTCACCGAGGGAGTTACCCATGGAATTAAGCCAACTTACCGCGATCTCACCCTTGGACGGTCGTTATGGTGGAAAAACCCAAGCACTTCGCTCATCGGTCAGCGAATATGGTCTCATCCATGCCAGAGTCCGGGTCGAAATCGAATGGTTCATATTTCTGGCCACCACAGCCAGATTGCCTGAACTTTCGAAGGTCAAAGCCCCTCAAATCTCCTTATTACAAAACTGGCTAACCAATTTTGATACAAGCTATGCCGCGTCAGTCAAGACGCTGGAGGCAACCACAAATCACGATGTTAAGGCTGTGGAATACCTCATCAAAAACTTTATCGAGAGTACGCAAGACGAGGTGCTGCTCGCCAGCATTGAGTATGTACATTTTGGTTGCACATCGGAGGACATCAACAATCTTGCTCATGGCCTAATGCTGAAGACTGCAATGAAAGACGTTCTGCTGCCTGCTATGGATGAATTACGCCGTGCTATCGCAGGTCTGGCTGCGAATACCAAGAGTCAAGCCATGCTCGCTAGAACGCATGGCCAAACCGCGTCGCCTACAACCCTCGGTAAAGAACTTGCCAATGTGGTTGCCCGTCTCGACCGCCAATTGGCGCAACTACAAACGCAGCCTTTACTCGGCAAGTTAAATGGCGCGGTTGGCAACTTTAATGCCCATGCCGCTGCCTACCCGAATATTGATTGGCCCGGCCTAAGCGAACAATTTGTTACCCAGATTGGACTCACTTGGAACCCCATGACAACCCAAATCGAACCTCACGACTACATGGCGGAGCTATTCCAAAACCTGGGGCGACTCAACACTATTTTGATTGATTTTAATCGGGATATTTGGAGCTATATTTCGATTGGCTATTTCAAACAGCGCGCAGTTCCTGGTGAAACGGGCTCTTCTACAATGCCCCATAAGGTCAATCCTATCGACTTTGAAAATTCCGAAGGTAACTTAGGCATTGCTAATGCTATTCTGCACCATCTGGCCGAGAAGCTGCCGATTTCTCGATGGCAGCGCGACCTCACCGACTCTACGGTCCTTAGAAACCTAGGGAGTGGTCTAGCCTATAGTTTGATCGCTTATCAATCGACGCTTAAAGGACTGGGAAAACTAGAACTCAATCGCGCCGCCCTTGCTGCCGACCTTAACGGTGCATGGGAGGTCCTGGGCGAGGCAGCCCAAACCATCATGCGGACACAGGGCACTGACAATCCCTATGAAGTGATTAAAACACTCACCCGAGGTCAAGGGATCGATGCGGCAGGCTGGCAATCACTTGTGAATTCTCTAGTGCTACCGGATGCTACCCAAAAAATGCTCTTATCTTTGACGCCAGAAGCGTACACAGGGCTCGCGCAGCAGTTGGCAGAGCAATTTCTTAATGCAAACGATGACATCCCTTAAACTCCGCGACGTTAGTATTCGTGCTATTGAATGGTCGGTCGGCAAACCCGCGCTCACCGCACTGCGGACAGAGGTTTTCATTGTTGAACAGAACGTACCGGAGGAGGAGGAATGGGACCAACTCGATGGCGTCAGCTGGCATTTCTTGGCGGATCTACCTGCAGAGCATGCTGTAGGATGCGTTCGTCTAACCCCTAAAGGGCAAATTTCTCGACTCGCGGTAAAAGCTCCATTTCGCAAGCAAGGTATTGCCGACGCGCTCATGACGACCATCATGCAATTCGGTGCGGAGCGCTTCGACACACTGTTTTTGCATGCTCAACTACCTGTCATCACCTTTTATGAGCGCTTGGGCTTTGTCGTTTCGGGAGAGGAATTTGAAGACGCTGGCATTATGCACCGTCCCATGCGTTGGCAGGCGCCCATTGCAGGCGAGTGGCAAAACCAAAGGCGCCTAGACCAGAGGGCTTTAATGAGCCCCGATCTAGGCATTGAAGAAATCAGTAGAGCGACCTTTGAACAGGTGTCAGATGACAGCTCAGACTGGTCTCAGAGGGCTACCCAGGGTTCGACAACGCCACAGGCAGAAGGCAATACAGAATATTTTAGAGCCATTCAAAATCAAACCACCATCGCGATAGCTGAGGTATGTCATGGCAGCGACATTAGACGCTTGAGGCCCGTTGACACTCACTCCAATGAAGCCCTGCTCGCTTTAATCAATGCCATCAAAAGCAAAGCCATTCGCTATGGAAGCCGTGCCCTCCGGCTCGTTGACTTTGCGTGGCACTCAGATTCTGCGGCTTGGCTGGGTTTTGAACCAGAGGGTGATGGCTTGAGCCTTAACATTGCCGTTCCCGATCAGATCCCTTTCGCCGAACCCAGTTTTGATCCAGCGCAAACACTGTCGGACAAGCTTCATGCTCGCACACATTTTAGCGGGTTCTCCCAGACTGAGCAGACCCTGGACTTGATCTGCCAAACTGCCCAGCGCAGTATCAAAATATGGTCGCCTCAGCTCGACCCGGAGCTCTATAGTCGATCAGCACTCCAGAGCATCTGCTCAGACCTTGCCAGAGCCAATCGCCATACCTTTATTCAAATTCTTATCCAAGACAACCGCCTCATCGTTGAACAAGGACACTACCTCTTAGAGCTAGCTCGCAGGCTGCCCTCGAGTCTTACCATCAAGCGCACGACCACGAACTCCCCACAAACACGCGAGGATTTTGTTCTCATAGATGACCGAGGCATCTTCCTTAGGCCGGATTACGAAATTATGCGCGGTTGGGCATCCTCGGATGATTTGATAAGTGCTCGGGCCTATCAAAGCCGATTTTCTAAAGTCTGGACTGAGGCCGAAACAGATCTGGAACTGCGCCAACTTAATCTATAAGAGCCGCAGGGTCTGTCAGGCTGGAGGCGCTTCGATACCGCAATGGGCAGATACTGGGTTTATCTAAGACCTGTTGGCAAATGGCTTTAGTCGATCGACAATTGACCCTTGCTCACCAAAATACCGTTATTATCGGCATAAACATACTCGTCAGGCACCCAATCAATGCCGGCAAAACTGGCGATTTCGTCTCGTCTACCAACATTTCGCTTCACGCTTTTCATTGGATGCGTGGCTAAAGCAGCGACACCTAGCGGCATTCTCTCAATGATATCTACATCTCGGATGCAGCCATAAATAATCAGTCCTGCCCACTCGTTATCTAGGGCTTTCTGGGCAAGATTGTCTCCCAACATACCGCACCGAAGTGAACCACCCGCATCAACGACTAAAACCCTGCCCAGGCCAGACTCAGAGACTCGATCTGCAACCAAGGAGTTATCCTCGAAACAGATGACCGTTGAAATCTGCCCCCAAAAAGCCGCGCGCCCTCCGTATTGATTAAACATGGGCTCAGCCACTCGAACTTTTTCGGGATGCGCATCACACAGATCTGGTAACGACCATTGCTGATTCATAAAACGCTCACGCTTTGTGCCTGATCCAAAACCCTTCGCGGGGTAAATCGAACCATTGCTATGATCTGTAGGGGCCGCATCAACTATAGGGGCTCGTGGGTACGCAACACCAGCACCCCTTCAAACCGCTCAAGCTAGCGTTCCGCCATCGGTACGTAAGGCCTGATATCGGGACCGATATAGTCCGCGCTCGGCCTGATCAAACGATTATTGGACCGTTGCTCCATCACATGAGCCGCCCAACCCGTAAGTCGTGACATTACAAAGATCGGTGTAAAAATCTTTGTGGGAATTCCCATGTAGTTATAAGCAGACGCGTGAAAGAAATCTGCATTTGGGAACAGCTCCTTGGTGTTCCACATGGTATCGGCGATGCGGCAGGAAATATCGTACAACGTGGTGTCGCCATTTTTTTCAGCGAGCTGCCGAGCCCAATCTTTAATTAGGGCGTTCCGAGGATCGGAAGTTCGATAGATTGCGTGACCGAAGCCCATAATTAAATCTTTACGCTCTAACATCGCGAGAATCTCTGATTCAACCTCTTCTACCCGCTCAAACTTTTCGATTAACTCCATCGCCGCTTCATTAGCGCCACCATGTAATGGGCCTCTTAAAGAACCAATGGCGCCAGTCACACAGGAATACATATCCGATAGGGTCGCAGCGCAGACCCGAGCCGTGAACGTGCTTGCGTTAAATTCATGTTCAGCATAGAGGATTAAAGAACAATTCATCACCGCTCGATGTAAATCGCTAGGCTCATCATCAAGCAACATTTTCAGAAAATGTCCACCAATGGAGTCTTCTCCGGTCTGCGTATCAATGCGCACCCCATCGTGACTAAATCGGTACCAATAACAAATGATCGCAGGTAGCGCCGCCAAGAGGCGATCCGCTGCCTCTTGCTGCTGGCTGAAATCCGTTTCTGGTTCAAGGTTACCCAACATCGAACAACCCGTCCGCATTACATCCATTGGATGAGTTTCCTTTGGAATGGACTCTAAAACAGCTTTTAAGGCATCGGGCAAATCTCGCATACCGGTTAACCTTTGTTCATAGGCGGCCAACGCATCGGCCTTCGGCAATTCGCCATAGAGCAACATATAAGCAACTTCTTCAAAACGGGCATTCGCCGCCAAATCCTCTATCGTGTAACCCCGATAGGTGAGCCCTGCGCCTTCTTTACCAACCGTGCATAATGCCGTTTCGCCTGCTGACTGCCCACGCAGACCTGCGCCGCCTATTTTCTTGTCAACCATGTGCCCACCCTCCTCGTTTTGTTCGTGCTTTGTGAATCTTTTTGTTCAATGGTTTACCTGAATCCGTCTATGCTTTTTCAACGGATGAAGATTAGATCGCTGCTAATGTAGCTGCCTCAACTTGATTCAGCATCTCGGCTGGATATTTTTAGTGACATTGCAACTTTACATTTTTGCATCTTTGAATCTTTTCATCTTGGCACCTTTGAACTAACTGCTCTTGCCCCTCTCCTCAGAAAAGAGTCGATCAAGCTTCTCTTCATACTCATGGTAACCAAGAAAATCATACAAATCTGCTCGCGTCTGCATTTGATCAACTAAATGACTCTGAGTGCCGGCATCCCGAAGACCTTGGTAGATATTTAACGCTGCAAAGTTCATTGCCCGGAAGGCTGATAACGGATACAAAGCCATGTCGATCCCCACTGATCCCAATTCATCTGTGGTAAAAAGCGGTGTCGAGCCAAATTCTGTGATATTTGCGAGCACCGGAATATCGACGGCATCCGTCACCGAACGATACATTTCCAAATCTGTCATAGCTTCAGCAAAAATGGCATCGGCGCCAGCTTCCTCACAAAGCTTTGCTCTGACGATTACTTCATCAAGGCCAACAACAGCTAGGGCATCGGTTCTTGCCATCACGATAAAATCTGTATCGGTCTTAGCATCGACAGAGGCCTTAATGCGATCAACCATTTCTTCTCTGGAAACGATTTCTTTATTGGGTCGGTGACCACAGCGCTTTTGTGCGACCTGATCCTCGATATGCATCCCCGCTGCACCCGCTTTGATCATCTCTTTCACGGTTCGCGCAATATTAAATGCGCCACCCCATCCAGTATCGACATCGACCAACAAGGGCAATTCGGACGCGTTGGTGATTCTACGAACATCTTCAAGAACATCATTCAATGAGGTCATACCCAGATCCGGCAAACCGAAGGATGCATTGGCAACGCCCGCACCCGACAGATAGATCGCGCGGTAGCCAACAGACTCCGCCATGATCGCCGTGTAGGCATTAATGGTGCCGACTACTTGAAGCGGTGATTCTGAAGCGATTGCTTGCCTTAACTTTGCCCCTGCACTACCCATATCTTGCTCCTCATCTCATTCCTGAATCTAACGTATCGCAAACCCCTTTCTTGCTCGCGAATTGTCATACCATGTTTTATACAAGCCATTTAAACAACCCAAAATTCTTCCTGAACAACCGAGTTTTCCCTACCCAGACGAGCTCCTAATCTTTATTGCATTCCCAGAGCCTATTTCAATTGTCCGGGTGCCGCGTTAGAACTCAGCCTAGCTTTCAGGCTTCTCTCTGTGCTGAGCACTAGCATTTATGGGTTCTGGGCGATGCTGATTCGTTAAGGGGAGCAGATTCTTCGCCTGCTTTTCTCTCCTGAAGCCCTTGCCATCATTAAGCTATCACCTTTATCTTTCTTGAGGCGATTGACGGGCTGCCATTTCGATCAGCACGATAGCACATTTTCTACATATCGCTACTCGGACCTAGTGTCATTTGCTGCTGCCTCATCGATCAACCGCCGAAGCACCTGGTAATCATCTGTTGCTCGAAACTCTGGAAACTCTTTAATGACATGAGCGGGTGCCTTAAATAAAAAGCCCGCGTCTGCGGCACCTAGCATTGTGGTGTCGTTGTAGGAATCTCCGGCCGCGAAAATTCGGTAGTTAAGCTCCGCAAAAGCCTTAACCGCTTGTCGTTTTGGATCCACCTGTCGCAGACGATAACCGGTGATCTGTCCGTCATCGGCAACCAGTAAACGATGACAAAGCAGCGTCGGCATCTCAAGTTGCGCCATCATGGGCATGGCAAACTCATAAAACGTATCGGATAAAATGACGACTTGGTATGCAGAGCGCAGACTTCTCAAAAACTCAACAGCGCCCGGCAACGGCTTCAAGCTTTGAATCACCCGCTGAATTTCTGGCAACTTTAGTCCATGCTCGTCAAGCAAGGCCAGTCGCTGGGTCATCAACTGATCATAATCGGGGATATCTCGAGTGGTCGCACGCAACGCTGAGATTCCTGTCTCTTCGGCAAATGCTATCCAGATCTCTGGAATAAGCACACCCTCCAAATCCAAGCAAACCAAATCCATCGATCACCCTCCTCCATGCTCCGCGGCGCATTGTTTCACGGCCGAGGGGACGCTTCAATGTCCGAGGCAACAGCTTTGATCCTGAATCTCGCTATTGCTTTATCGAGTAGGCATTTCCACATCTTGGAATAGGTTAGCGACGGCCTCGGGATCACTCGCCGACAAAGCTGCTTGCACGCGATCTTTGGTCAAGTGCGGTGCAAACAGTTCCATAAATTCGAACATATAGGTCCTAAGAAAAGTCCCACGACGACACGCAATCATGGTTATCGAGGGCGCAAACAAATGGCTTGCATCAATCGCAACCAAATCCGTATCTTGATCCGGATCGAAAGCCATCTTTGCCATAATACCGATACCCAAGCCAAGTCGGACGTATGTCTTGATGACATCTGCATCAGTGGCTGTAAAGACTACTCTTGGCTCAAGTCCTGCTGCCGCAAAGGCCTCATCTAATTTTGAGCGTCCGGTAAATCCAAAGACATAGGTTACAAGCCGATGGGCCGCTACCATCTCAAGCGTCAAGGTTTGGGTCGCTGCTAACGGATGCCCCTTGGGCACAACCACACACCGATTCCAGCTGTAACAAGGCAACATCAGCAGATCAGTAAAATGCTCTAGCGCCTCTGTTGCAATCGCGAAATCCACTTGCCCATCCGATGCTAACTCAGCGATCTGTTGAGGTGTCCCTTGGTGCATATGCAACGAAACTTCCGGGTAATCTGAAATAAATCGATCAATAACCTTTGGTAAGGCATAGCGTGCCTGGGTATGGGTTGTCGCAATGCTCAATTGCCCACGGGTTTCTTCTCGAAACTCCTGGGCTACTCGTTTGATGTTATTAACCTGGCTCAGAATTTCGCCCGCTTTTGCGATCACTTCCTCACCAGCCGGAGTAATATGTGTTAAGTGCTTACCACTTCGGGCAAATATTTCCACCCCAAGCTCATCTTCTAACAAGCGAATTTGCTTACTAATACCCGGCTGAGAGGTGAATAAACTTTGCGCGGTTGCGCTCACATTTAAACCGTGCCGTGACACTTCCCAGATATACCTCAGCTGCTGTAGTTTCATTGAAGCGCCCTCGCCTACCTCTTAACATATAACCAAATTACTTTATTATAAATTTTATTATTTCTTTTTGGAATACCTAAGCGTACACCTGACGACGGACGCTCGCGAGCTAAAGTCCAAGCGCTGACAAATTCCATCACGATCATCCAACAACAGCATTAGCGTCTAAGATTGTGAATTGCCGGCTTATGACTGAGACAGCTCATCGCTGGAAACGATGATAGACCCCGATAAAGTGCCAATCAGCTTTATCCTCGGAACGACTAAAAATACTATGGGCTTCGGCGGCGATTTTGATGGCTCACAAAATGGCTGACCGCTGGAACCAAACATAGACGGCGATAAAGGTGCCAGACAGCTTCATCCTCAGAACGACTCCAGATCGCACGAAATGTAAAGGCGATTTTGATGGCTCACAAAGATGGTCTATTGCGCCTTTGGATATCAACAGGTGCTTATGATTGTTTAGCCAGAGGGGGCTACTTGGCATTGAATATTTTTTTCACTAAAAGGTTTTGGGAACTACTTGGCGTTGGGTACTTTTTTCACCAAAAGGTTTTAACGCAGATTTTTAATACCATGAGGCACATGGCCTGACACCACGACACGGCTTGCAAGATGACAATGCTCTGCCTGATCGTCAAAAAAAATGTCCGCTCCATAAGCACCCAAGAATTCAGTTTTATCCATACCGCCTAAAAATAAAGACTCATCTAAGCGTATACCCCAGCTCCTAAGGGTCTTTACAACGCGCTCATGAGTCGGTGCTGATCTGGCAGTGACCAGCGCCGTTTGAATCGGGCAGGCCATTGCTTCTGCGTCATAATGCTGTTGAATTGCGTGTAGTCGGGTTAAAAATTCAGCGAAAGGGCCTCTTGGCAAAGGCTCATCAGCAGCGGCTTGCTCTTGCGCAGTGAATGCCGCAAGCCCTTCTCGTTGATAAATCTGCTCAGCTACATCGGAGAACAAAACTGCATCGCCATCAAACGCAAACTTGATGGTGGGAGTTTCTGTAGCTTCTAGGCAATGAGACAGAACCGATGCTGCCGCAAATCCATTATCCAATGCGTCTACGACATCTATTGGATTGGAAGATAAGAATAAATGCACGCCGAAAGGTTTCATATATCGAAAAGGCGGAGACCCGCCTGTGAAGGCCGCTCGCCGAATATCCAATTCATACGACTGAATAGCATTAAAAACCCTCAGTCCCGTGTCAGCAGAATTTCGGGATAGTAAAATCACTTCGACATCGACAACATTGCCTTGGCCCAGGGTTAATAGCTTTTTCACCAGATCAAATGCGGCGCCCGGTAACAGGGGTTCTTTCTCGTGAGCAATTTGATAATCGCGATAAGCGTCTAACCCCTGCCGGCGAAAAACGGCATCGCTTTCTGTCAAGTCAAATAAGGCACTGCTAGCAATCGCCAACACTAAACGCGTTTTGGTTTGCATAAACTCCCTTTGTCAACTCGAGACGGTTTAACTTTCAATACTTGCAGCGAAGCTCAAAGCCTATATCCTTACCCTAAGATGAGCAAGAAACCACCCGCCACTCAGACACCTTCGACCGATATCGCAGCCTTTGTTGAGAAAGCCAATGCTTTTTCACACCTTCCTGGAAAGCCTGCTTCGCACAGACTCATATTCGGGTTAGACGCGACTGCGTCGCGGGAGCCAACCTGGGATCAGGCAAGCCAAATTCAGCACGAGATGTTTCAAGCGGTCGCAACCAATCAACGTCTTGGGGTCCAGCTTTGTTTCTACCGCGGCTTCCGAGAGTTGAAGGCATCCCGTTTTTTTGACAATGCCGCTGATTTGCAAGCGTCGATGCAGAAAGTTCGGTGTCAGGGTGGACACACGCAGATTCATCGTTTTTTAAAGCATGCCCTGAGGACTCACCATCAATCGCCGATTAAAGCAGTCATTTTCGTCGGTGATGCCATCGAAGAGTCCGTGGACGACTTATGCGCAGAAGCAGGCAATTTTGGGCTGCGGGCAGTGCCATTATTCTTGTTCCATGAGGGCGGAGACCCAGGTGTTTCTCGAGCTTTCCAAACCATGGCGAGACTGTCCGGGGGCGCCTACCTCCCTTTTAATCTCGCCAGTCCCGACGAACTTAAGCAATTGCTCGCAGGCGTTGCAGCCTACGCGACTGGTGGCCATCGCGCGCTGAAAGCGTTGGGCAGCGACAAGCCACGGATCAACCTTTTGACCAAGCAGCTTGTAAACAAATGATCGCTCGGATGTTCATTTTTGTGGTTGTCGCTGCGGCACTTTACCTCGTCTTGCGGTCGGTTCTGGCTAAGAAGCAGCTCTCATTGAAACAGTTTTTTGCGATTTACGTCGGCGCGCTATTTATCATCGTGCTGGTAGGGCTTGCTGTAACCGGCCGCCTGCACCCTGTTACAGCGAGCCTTGGGGTTGCACTCACCATGCTTGCTCGAGGCCTGCCGATCATCATGCGCATGTTCCAAGCCGTTAACATTTGGCGGGCCATACGGGCAGCGCTCGGCATCGCCGCTGTGAAAAATGGGCCATCAGCGGGTAATCAAAGCCATGTTGATAGTCTTTACCTGAAAATGACTCTAGATCATGATTCAGGTGAACTCGATGGCGAGGTGATCAAAGGCTCGTTTACGGGGCATATTCTGTCTCAGATGTCCTTAGATCAATTGCAAAGCCTACGCCTCGAGCTCGAGGCAGACGAAGGGTCCTGCCAACTGCTGGATACTTTTTTGAATCGCTACTATGGTGAGGCGGCGTCAGATACACCACCGGGCTCTGAGGCCTCATCTTTGACGACTCAGGAGGCTGAAGCCATCCTTGGCTTGCGTCCGCCCTACACTAAGGCGGATGTTATCTCGTCTCACCGCAAATTAATGCAAAAGCATCACCCTGACAGGGGTGGTGATCATGAGTTCGCCGCTAAACTCAATGCGGCCAAGGATCAGGTCCTCAGTGAGTTATGATTTACCGCGTTTTGAGGCGTCAACCTGTCGTGAGTTCATCGAGCGCCATTGGACCCAGCCTGCTCGAAAGAATGACCCAAACGCAGTCTTAATTTGGTCTCGAGCGCTTTCAGATAACCGTCTTCGTGCGCCCCATTGGCCCAATAACTTTGGAGGTCGGGATTGGTCCATTGGGTCAGCCTGCCAGTGGTGGTCGCTCTGCGCACAAGCAGGATGTCCGCTACCGCTACCACTCGAGATAGAACTGGTGGGCCCAATTCTCCTGCTAACCCGACAGCCTGAAGTATTTATCGATAGCCTAATAGCAATTAGCCAAGATCAAGAGCGCTGGGCTGCTCTGCATCAGATTCAAGGGGATGCGCAGCCTATGTGTTTTGGGGACGCATCTACAGCTGAAAAACAACTAAACATTACGGACACAGATGGAACTCTGACCATCACAATCAACGGACGCGCGCATCCCAAAACTCAAATTCCGGTGATGACGACTGATCTGGAAACATTACTTGAAAGACTAGCCTGCAATTATCCACCGGTTCTATCGATTTGGCGCAATCACGGTATCATCACGCGCTTGAGCGACATGGTCGAGCACGCTCAAGACGAAGACAAGACGCTCGCTGAGGCGGTCAACAGCTTGAAAATTGAACAGGAAGCCCACGAGGCCTTATGCCTGAGGGCCACTCAATCGGGGGCATTTTCGGCTCTATTGCTTGTGACGCCAAAGGCGCGCTCGCTCACGCAAAGAGCTGGTCAAATCACCAGAACAATACAAGGCTACTACAGTCTGGCACCGCTCGATCCGCCAGGCCGCAATGAAACTTACGACCCGCCGGATTCTGTGTCGGACCCAGTATCAATACTCGACCCTTTTGATCTGTCTGACCATTTCTATAAAAGCTATCTTACAGACGTTTCAGCGTCTGACGATTCCCGATCTTTGAGTAATCATCCATGACCAACTTGAACCTATCACGCCCTCGGCAAGTGCCCTGCAAAGGTCTAATCTTTGATCTAGACGGAACCCTACTCGATACCCTTCGATGCATCGGTACAGCATTTAACACGGCGTTAAAAAGGCTAGGCTATCCCACCCACCCAATCTCAGAATTTCGCAATTTTATTGGTGATGGCGTTTTCAAATGTGCTGAGCGCGCACTGCCCGAGGATGCACGGCGAGCGCCAATTATTGAAGAACTGGTTGCCCAGGAGCGACAAATCTATGACGAAACCTGGGCAGACGAAATCGCGGTCTACCCCGGCATTGCCTCTGTGCTTGCCGAACTGACGCATCGAGATATCCCGACCGCTGTATTGACTAACAAAGACCAGGAGGCTGCCGAAAGCTGTCTGCAACATTGTTTTCCAGAGCATGCGTTTCAGGGCATCATCGGGTTTAATGGACGCTTCCCCCACAAGCCGGATCCCTCTGGGGGTCAACTCCTCATTGAGAGCCTCGGCCTGCCGCCTCACCAATTGGCCATGATCGGCGACACCCCAGTTGATATTGAAACGGCCCGAGCTTGCAGTCTTATAGCGGTTGGTGTGTCATGGGGATTTAGGGATCGCGACGTGCTCTTAGCGGCTGAGTGTGACCATCTAATCGACGATCCTAAAGCACTTTTACAACTGATTGACTGAGCAACCTCCTTATGAATCCAGACCCTAACCATAATTTAGCACCGGATAACCTGGACGCTTTTTGGATGCCGTTTTCCGGACAGCGCCAATTTAAACAAGACCCACGTTTTATTGTTTCAGCCAAAGGCATGTATTATACCGATAGCAATGGCCACAAAACCCTAGATGGCAGCGCAGGATTATGGTGCGTGAATGCCGGACATCATCGGCCCCACATCAATGAGGCCATTGCCCAGCAACTCGAGCAGCTTGATTTTGCCCACAGTTTTAATTCTGGGCACCCTCTCGCATTCCAATACGCTAATCGTCTGGTTCAGCATGTACCCGATCCACTTAACCATGTATTTTTTACCAACTCGGGTTCAGAGTCAGTCGACACCGCGCTTAAAATCGCCCTCGCCTACCATCGCCGCAACGGTGAAGCCGGCAGACAAAGGTTGATTGGCAGAGAAAAGGGCTATCACGGCATGGGCTTTGGCGGCTTGTCCGTTGGCGGCTTGGTAAAGAATCGAAATCCCTTTGGACTTTTACTCCCAGGCACTGACCATATTCGACAAACCCATGGCCTAGCGGAAAATCGATTTGCCCGAGGCCTCCCCCCGGAGGGCAAGGATCTCGCACTTGATCTAGAGCGGCTGGTCGAACTGCATGGCGCTGATGCCATCGCAGCAGTCATTGTTGAGCCTGTAGGTGGCGCCGGCGGCGTGCATTTGCCGCCAGTTGGCTACCTTCAATTACTCAGAGAAATCTGCGATCAGCACGGTATTCTGCTGATTTTTGATGAGGTTATTACCGGTTTTGGTCGCACTGGAGCCTGCACCGCAGCCGAACGTTTTGGGGTCACGCCGGACATCATGACCACAGCCAAGGGCATTACCAATGCAACCATTCCAATGGGTGGCGTTTTTGTTTCTGACGAGATTTTTGAACGATTTATGAGCTCCGACGTCCCTGGCGTGGAATTAAATCATGGGTATACCTACTCGGGTCACCCAGTTGCTTGCGCCGCTGGCATGGCGACCCTTGATATCTACGAAAATGAAGCGCTGTTTCAACGCCCCGCAAGCCTGCAAACGGTTTGGCAAGACACAGCTATGTCACTTCAGGATGTACCTGAGGTGATCGATATCAGATGTTTTGCGCTGCTAGGCGCAATTGAACTGGCGCCTAGACCAGAGGCGCCTCTGCAGCGAGGGGCTGAGGTTGCCAAGCGCTGTTACGAAAAAGGCGCTTGGGTACGCCCTATTGGCGACTCTCTTGTACTGTCACCCCCGCTCATCATCTCTGAAGCAGAAATCAAAACGCTCTTCGGCACGATTGCGGAGGCCATCATTGAAACGCAATAACAGAACGTCAATTCAGTCCAGCAGAAACCATTTATAAGAGATTACCTATGGATATTTCCGGAAAAAATATTGTTGTAACTGGAGCCGCCAGCGGCATTGGTCGGGCCTTGAGTCGCCGGTTTCGAGCCGAAGGCGCAGCGAAACTTGTGATTACTGATGTCAACGCTGAGGGACTTGAGCTGGTTGCCAAGGAGATTGGCGCCGACGCCATTGCAGCAGACATGGGCAGTGAGGCTGACGTCACCAATTTTATAGCGCAAGCGGAACAAAGCCTCGGGCAGATCGATCTGCTCTGCAACAACGCTGGAATCTCAATCCCGGGAGGCCCAGAGGTTAGCACGGAAGATTGGCAAACAATTTGGCAGATCAATGTCATGGCCCACATTTGGGCTACCCGAGCGGCGCTACCGAACATGCTCAAAAGAGGTGATGGCTATCTTTTACATACAGCATCAGCCGCAGGACTTTTAACCCAGATCGGATCTGCACCTTATGCGGTCACTAAACATGCCGCCGTTGCCTACGCCGAATGGCTTGCCATTACCTATGGCGATCAAGGGCTGAAGGTTTCTGCGCTTTGCCCTCAAGCGGTTAGAACGGCCATGACTGCGGGTCATGAGGATGGTGTCGCATCTATTGATGGCATGATGGAGCCCGAGGTGCTGTGTGACGCCGTGATCGCAACCCTTGCTAGGGAGGCTTTTTTAGTCTTGCCACATCCTGAAGTTGAAACCTATATTCAACGTAAAGCAGGTGACTATGACCGCTGGTTGTCAGGTATGCGCCGGCTACAAACCCAGTATGGCGCGCCGGAATGGCCTTAACCCCTAGGCCTGCCATTTCTGTACATACCTTGATCTGATTGGCTATACTCTGCCCGCGCCGATTTGATATCAGCTTGCGGGCGCATTAAAAATTCCGCTAAAGCGCCTGCAGGCTTTAGCGGTTATCTTCATCGCCAATTAAGAGTCTGACATGCCGATTAAAATTCCTGATGCACTGCCCGCCGCCGAGGTTTTACAGCGCGAAAACATCTTTACGATCGAGTCTAGTCAGGCTGAGATTCAAGACATCCGAGCCCTTCGAATCTTAATTTTAAATTTGATGCCAAAAAAAATAGAGACGGAAATTCATCTCTTAAGGATGCTATCCAACACGCCTTTACAAGTACAAATTGAACTGCTGCGAATCGATGACCGCCCAAGTAAAAATACTCCAGAAGACCATATGCTGTCGTTTTATAAAACCTTTGAAGCGATAGAGGCCAACAAATATGATGGCATGATCATAACCGGTGCACCCCTCGGACAAATTCCCTTCGAAGAGGTCAATTTTTGGCCGAGGCTCACCCAAATCCTTGATTGGACAGAAACCCACGTAACTTCAACCCTATTTCTCTGTTGGGCCGTGCAGGCGGCAATGTTTCATCTTTATGGCATTGATAAGCTATTGCTACCGAGCAAGCTATCGGGCGTTTACCCCCATCAGGTAGTACGCCCCCAATCGCCCATTGCGAGAGGGTTTGATGAATATTTTGAAGCACCGCATTCGCGGTTTGCGGAGGTTCCCGCTGAGGCCATTGAGGCACACCCTGATCTTGCTGTCATCGCCCAATCCAGTGCGGCAGGTGCATATCTCATTGCAGAACGCACCGGAAAACATTTGTTTGTAACCGGCCACTCCGAGTACGAACCGGATTCATTGAAAAATGAATATTTAAGGGATCTCGCCGCAGGGCTTGAACCTTCTCTTCCAGAAAACTACTTCGAAGATAATGATGCAACGAAGCCGGTCAAAGTGACTTGGAAAAGTCATGGCGCCCTATTATTTGCGAACTGGCTGAATTATTACGTCTATCAAATCAGTCCTTTTGACGTTGACGCCATCGGCCGAGACAGGCAATCAACACCGATCGAGCTGGTATAACGCTTTGACCGAACCCACGGCTAAAGCCCGTCTAACTCAAGGCCCCATTGGTGCTGGACTTTTGCGCCTAACCCTTCCGATGATCTTGGGGATCTCATCAAGCTTGCTTGCTGGCCTTGCGGAAACCTATTACTTAGGATTATTGGGATCTAATGAGTTAGCGGCGCTGGGCTTTACCTTTCCTGTGACAGCAGCGCTTATGTCGGTAACGCTTGGGATCTCAATTGGTCTCTCTTCCGTCCTCGCACGAGAGGTCGGTGGCGGAGATCAAACTCAAATGCAGCGGACAACCACTGGCGGGCTTCTACTCGCCAGTTGCATCATGGTTTTGGTTACCGGACTTGGGCTTGTCACCTTACGTCCTTTATTTTCCTATCTTGGGGCTAACGCGAGCACCTTGCCCCTGGTAACCGACTACATGGCGCTTTGGTACGCCAGTCTGGTTTTTATGGCGATCCCATCAGTGGGCGCAAATGCTTTAAGAGCAACCGGCGACGCCCGAGTCTCTGGGTCGCTCATGGTTGCCGGCAGTGCCCTGCAAGTTGTGCTCGCGCCTATGTTCATTTTTGGCTGGTTGGGACTCCCTGCACTGGGTATGACCGGTGCTGCACTCGGCAATCTCGTAGCTAGGATCATCATTGCGGGCATCACCCTTTATGTATTGTCAGCAAGCTATCAACTGATCAGCTTTAAAGGTCTAACGCCCAACTTTTTATTCTCTGCCTGGCGACGTATTTTAGTCGTTGGTATTCCCGCTACCATTACGAATTTGATCGGGCCGATCTCTAGCGGCATCATCATCGCGTTACTCGCCGGTTATGGCCAGGAGGCCGTTGCCGGCTTTGCGATTGCCAGCAGGATAGAGGCGCTCTTTGTGATTCCCTTATTTGCACTCTCGGCAAGTATCGGACCCTTTGTCGGCCAAAATTGGGGTGCCAATGCTAGGCAGCGTGCTGACCAAGCTATGCGCCTGTCTTTCCATTGGTCGCTCGCCTGGGGGATCTTCGTTGCAGTTCTTCTGGGACTGATCGCTCCGCTTTTGGTTGAGGCATTCGATAGCAACCCACTGGTCATACACGCTGCTAAAGCCTACTTGCTTATCTTGCCAATAAGCTATGGCGCTTGGGGTGTAATCATGATGACATCAGCGATTTTCAACGCCTTGGGATACCCGATTAGATCGACCTTTATGTCCTTCATTCGCATGCTGGTGATTTATGTACCACTGGCGATGGTTTTTAACTTTTGGTTCGGCATGTTAGGTATATTTGCTGCCGCCGCGACCGCCAACATTCTCGTTGCAATATTGGGGTACCTCTGGAACCGGAAAACGTTCAAACCCCTTGTATTGGCGGGAGGGTCACAGGAGATAGTTGAAACTCATTCATAATATCAGCAGCATACGTCACGCGGCCGGTCAAAGACCGAGCATCCCCATGCACCAACCTCAAACAGGCCTCGGCCATATGCTCAATCGGGGTCACCCGTTCGGCCGGCGTCTCATCATTGATTAAATTATGATGCAGCACACCCGGGGTCGCTACCAAGCCCGGAGAGATCACGTTAACCGCGATACCTTTTGCGTAAACCTCTGAGGCTAACCCTGTTGAGAATCGCTCGAGCGCGGCTTTGCACATCCCATAAACCGTTCCGCCTCGGCCACCGCCATCTTTAGCTGGATGAATAGCAGCGTGCGAGCTGATATTGAGTATCGCGCCTGATCGACGTTCAACCATGCCGGTTAACACGCGTTGGGCTAAATCAAAAGGCGCCTCAACCTGCACACAAAACATAAGCTTGTAGTGTTTTTCTCGAAACTGGGCAACCTGTTCAAAATAGGTCACCGCCGCATTGTTGACCAGGATATCGACCTTGCCAAAAGCTTTTTGTGTCGCTTCGATGAGATGCTGTCGGTGCTCAGGTAATGCGATATCAGCGCGGACAGCCAAGGCTTGTCCGCCCTCGGCTAATATCGTGTCAACGACATTCTCGATGCCACCGGCAAGGGCATGATCGCCATCGTGTAAGGTCCTTGCCGAAACGACAACTTTGGCACCTGCGGCTGCAAAACGGTAAGCAATCGCCTCACCAATCCCGCGGCTCGCTCCAGTAATAATGGCCACCTTACCCGCTAGACAGTCCGGTGCGCACGGTTTCTTTATTGCAGTCATTACCAATGCATCCTTAGAGCATCTCCCGGCCAGCAGGGTGAGAGCCAACACGGCCAATCTTTCCGAGACTAAAACCAAGGGAACGAACATGTGGCTGTGGCCTTGGCGCCTTTGCTCGATCATGCCTCAGCCTGAGCGTCTCATGCAAGTTCGGCAGCTTCCTACAAGAAATACATCAATGACCTACCAAAGCGAAGTTGCGCTTCGACTAAGGTGATATTTTTATTTTGACCAGTTTCATGTCCGAGCCATTTTTTGAATCCAAAGCCATTGAGGCCTATCGACGACGTGGTTGGGGAACACCCTTGGATTTGACACAGACCCTGACTACCGCCGACACGATCGTCCTTGCATTCGCCATCGTCGGCCTCTTCTTTGTGATCGGCTTACTGCCTTTTTCTGAAACGATTTTGCTGCACGGCACCCTCCAACATCCCGCGCCCTATGTTGAGACGGCGCCAAAGAGAGGTCTCTTGGAGACTTTCACCATTCGACCTGGAGACCAGCTCGAAACCGGGGATGTCATTGCTTATTTGCGACCTGCCCCTTTAAGCGAATCGCAAGAGACCGAACGAGCGGCGATTCAACGTCAGCTTCAATCCATTAAAAGAGAGAAACAGCTTCTTAACCAACAACACGCTTTTGAGCAGGCGCAGAAGGAAGCTGGGATCCAGAACAAGCTACAGAATCAGAGTGTCATCCAGGCACTCATCAAACTAGAAGAGCGCCAAATCTGGAGCCTCGAAGCGAGATTGAGCCCCCTGTCTAAGCTGCTTAAACGACAATTCATTTCTGTTAACGATTGGCACCAACAAACCCAACCGATTATCGAAGCGAAAGCCAACATTCTTCGCCTAAACCTACAACGCTCGCGCAACGACGAGGCCCTTAGCAATCTTAAAGCAGCTCTGCCACTGGCAAGGGTTATGCATCAACAGCGAAAACTTGATATCGAAGTGCGAGAGGCACCGCTCCTTGCTCGTCTTGAGACATTTGAGGTGCCTGCTCGGACCGCGATCAGTGCCAGCATCCCTGGGCGGATCCTTTCCCTTGAAGCCGAGACCGGTGACTACATTGATGCTTCGAGCCCTGTGGCCAAGATTATAAACCATGACATTTTTCAGGCGGCCCTCATTGTTCCAGCGCGGGCGCAACACATTTTGCGGCGCGGTGCTTGGGTTGAACTCAAGCTTACTTCCCATTTTCCTGCAGAATTTGGGCATATCAGGGCGCAGATAACGTCATTAAAGCCAATACTTGAGCAAAAACCACTTGCCACCGGCGGAGAAGTCGCTAGTTTCCGCGCCATCGCTCGGCTTCCCAACCCCTTGGTTACGACCACCGGTAGAATCATACCTTTTCGACCCGGCAGTCAGCTCCAGGTTCTACTCCCTTTATCGAGCGCATCTTTGTTGGATCGCTGGGTCGGCCAATTGCTCAACCTCGAGACAGATTGAACTCACAGGCATGACTATCATCTTCCAACAGCGCAACAATGATTGTGGACTCGCCGCTCTCATCATGATTGATCAGCATTTCGGCGGTACAACTTCTTTATCAGACTTCGAGCAACGCTATGGTCCTCAGCTGCGGCCATGGTCTGGTCAAGATCTAATCAAGTTTTCGAGCTATCTCGGTTTAGACTGCCAAGGAATCCGGCTTACGGTTGACGAACTCAAGCAACTGGCATGTCCCATCATTCTGCACTGGGGTTTTGATCATTTCGTTGTGCTCAGAAGACACCGTTGGCATCACTTTTTAATTGATGATCCTGCTTTGGGACGGTTAAGCCTGCCATCTCGATCGATCGAAACGCAGTTTACGGGTATAGCTTTTACCTTTAAGCCCAATCGACCAAGGAGCGCATCGCGTCGTTGTCCAACGATTCAAATGAAATATCCCAATCTGGCGAGTTTAAGTTGTATTGTTTTAAGCGGCGTATTTGCCATGATTCTGCCGATGCTCATCAAGCACATCATTGACGATATCGTCCTGAGTCGTGACCTTGCGCAGCTCCAAACGATTGGACTGATTACGTTATGCGTGCTCTTAGCCACGCCCCTGCTCAAACAGGCAGCGCAAGCCGTGCTAGCTAACGATGCGCACCGACTCGGGAATCAACTATTCGCGCAGTTACTCGGGTCAGCGCTCCCACCTAAGCAAGAGCAACTCGTTGCCCAAGCAAACCCAGAAAAAATGCTTAAACTCACCGGAAGACTGCCCGATAGCGCAAGTGCGTTGAGTCGCAGCCCAACCACGGTACCCGCTCACCTCTTGTTAATGCTGCCGCTTTTATGGGTCGTGCTGATCATCGATGGATCTAGTAGCTTGCTGCTTTTGATCAACGCAAGCACTGTCATCTTTTTAAGCCTCTTCGATCAACAGTCGTTAACAACCCAGCAACTCATGAGTCGCTCGGTTGCGTCACGCTGCCATCTCCAGCTCCAGGAGGCTTTGTCTCATCGAGCACTGCTGTATCGATTCCATTGTGAGCAAAGATTTGGCAGAGCGATCATCGAAAGCTTCAAAAAATTGATTGATCAGGCTGGAAGGTCAGCAAGTTGCCAAAGTGTTTTACTGTTCAAACAGGATCTTACGAATGCCGTCGTCCAAGCACTCTTGATCTATTGGACCGCGAAACAAACCATGATGGGCGAGATCAGTCTAGGCGGCTTATTTTTAATTCTGAACTATCGCGGACAAGTCGCTCAGTACGCCTGCGCTATCTCCTCAGAGCTGACTCAATATCGAATTGCCACAGCCGACCTTAGCCAGCATTCGGACTCGCTGCCGCATCATCACGCATTACCTCCAGACATCCAATTTCCTCACCCGTCACTCAAACATTACGGCCGTCAATCATTTGATTTCAATCTTTCATCTGCGCCTTATCGCCTCGAGCTAGCGCCAATCGACACAAGTGCATTCGAGGCTTTGCTGGTTTTCCTCACTCAATCTCCAAGACAGGAAGATAAAAACTGGCCAGTCTGGGCTCAGCAATTACGCGGGGCATTGCCACAACCTGTTTCTGGCATATCAGACTTGGACCCTTTGTTCTCTTGCAGCATTCTCGGCAACTTGACGTTACTGGACCCGCTTATAGACTCTGCAAAGGTTGAGGATGCATTACACCTTACAAATCTCAGCGACTGGGTGTCCCAGCAACCCATGGGTATCCATCAGCTTCTCAACACCTTAGACCGCAGTCTCAGCCCCCTAACTCGGTTGCAGCTTCAGCTCGCTCGTGGCCTGGTACAACAGCCTAAAAGTCTTGTTTTGCAGGTTGAAAACGTTTTACTCGAGACATCGCAAATGCTGGACATTCTCGACCGCATTGCCAGTCAGAGCATTTCTATTGTGCTGGTCGGGCGAACGGATCTGTCTTGTTGAAATCAGCGCATATCGCATTTTGATTGCATAAAAAAGCCAGGCTATCGTTCAAGATCCAGATCGTAGTCGCGTTTTTGAGGCTGTATACGCCATCTGATTGCAGATTTACAACGGTCGCGCTCTGGGCCGCATGTGCTGCTGCTTGATTAGCCACCACCTAGGCTACCCTTCTCGTTATAGAGTCGACGACTTGTCAACTGCGGCGCTGACCCGCATCCGCATTCATCCTCAGCTGAATAGTTCTGTTGGTATTTTTCTGGCAGCACAATAGCGTTACCGACCATGCCCTGCAGCGCCGCTCCCTATTCTAATGTCGTGCTCTAACTGTTTGGCCGCGCCAAATCCAGCCATGCTGGGCCAAATCTGGGATACCCGCTTTACGAGGGTTCCTTCGGCTTTTCATCGGGCGAATTGGTCTCATTGCGGGTTAACGGTATCACCATGTAGAGCCAAATTCCGGCAAAAATCAGTCCGATCCAGAGATAATACTGATGCATCGCAAGACCAATTTTTTGCAGGCTTGCGATCGCTAACGCAGTGCCGCCTTTACTGGTGCGATAGCCAAACACATCAATAAATTCTTTCGCTCGGTAGCGCGCCTGAAATCCTAGGGGCAAATACACTAGCTCTTTTGCGCCGCGGAAAAGTGAATAATCAAACACTTTAAACAAGAAAAAGGCCAACCCCACACTCCAAATCGACGGGTTTAACAACGCCCAAACAATGGCACCACATTGGACCAACGGCATAATGAGATGAACCCATCTAAGGGCTATCAAGGTCAACAGCAAGGGCGTCAAGACAAACTGGGCCGCTACGGCAGTCGCATTAAGATTGCGCCAAAACTCGCCCTGAAATGCTGTTTCCGCATCTTGTTGTCCGACGAAGGCTTCGGATAACAAAAACTGGAATTTAAAATCCAATACGGCTGCTACAACCTGTGAAGAGACGACAATGGCCAGTAATGCAATCAAACGAGGGTTTTGTTGAACAAAGTACCAACCTACTCCACGGCTAAACCCCGCGCCTTCTTGCTCTGAAGGCTCATCATGACCCTTAGGGTCTCCAAATCGCTTAAAGGCTAAATGGCAAAATAACGCGGCGGGTAACAGCACAATTGCTGAGAGTACAACAAGCTGCTCTGTGCCTAAGGGCTGAGCTAAGCGCGCTACCATCTCTGCCCCTAAGACGCTACCTAAACCAGCGATCCCGGTAATTGGTCCATTAAATTTTTTTGCTGATGCCGAATCTAGCTTAGAGTTAATGTAACTCCAGTATTGTTCGATAAGCAGAACCACATAGAATTCTTTAAGAAGGAATAACATCGGCGTTATCCAAAGCACATCTAGCCTGAGTACCCCATACCCCATAATCATCAGCAAAGATGACCCCATAATGGTCATTTGCAAGGTAATTCTTGGCCCCCAGCGAGACAGGAGCTGCCCGTAGCCCCACACCCCCGCCAACATCACAACCGGCATAGCAGCCATCACAATCGGCAGACTGTCGGCACCGTAAGCACTTTTAAACAAGACCGTGGCCGAAGAGCGCATCAGCTCATAGCCAACAAGGGTAAAAAAGGCGGCCCCTGCCATCAATCCGACTAACACTACATTTGATTTCATCTTACATAGCACCTTGTCTGTCGCCCCAGTCATCCAGGATGGGAACGCCTACAGCGACAGTCACAACATCATGCCTTATACTTGCGCTTCTGAACACTCAAAGGGCAACAGCTTCAATGGAACGACCCCTAACCAAACCTGCTAATCCCTGCTTTTCTTCTGGTCCGACAGCAAAGCGTCCTGGCTGGTCAGCAACCAATCTCTCAACTAAGAGTCTTGGCAGATCCCACAGAGCTAGTGGCCCAAAGGCCCGTTTACAAGCGGTTATAGAGCAAAGTAAAGCTTTACTCTGTCTTCCAGAAGACTACCGGTTAGGGATCGTCCCAGGATCCGACACAGGCGCTTTTGAAATGGCAATGTGGACCATGTTAGGCGCTCGGGGCGTAGACGTTTTGGCCTGGGAGAGCTTTGGCGCTGGCTGGAAAACAGACATCGAAAAGCAGCTTAAGCTACCTGATGTCAGGGTTTTCGATGCGCCCTACGGTGAACTGCCCGATTTGAGTGCTGTTGATACCGTTTCTAGAGATGTTGTATTTACTTGGAATGGTACAACCTCTGGCACTCGCGTCCCAACCGGGGATTGGATCGCATCGGACCGTGCTGGTCTTACATTTTGTGACGCAACTTCCGCCGTTTTTGCCATGGATTTACCCTGGCCTAAACTCGACGTTATTACTTGGTCCTGGCAAAAAGTGATGGGCGGCGAAGGTGCGCATGGCATGCTGGCGCTATCGCCCCGAGCTGTTGCACGATTGACTAGCTACACACCAAGCTGGCCGATTCCTAAAGTATTTCGCCTGACTAAAGCTGGCGCTTTAATCGATGATATTTTCTCTGGCGCCACCATCAACACACCCTCTTTGCTCGCCGTTGAAGACCACCTAGATGCCTTAGAATGGGCTAGGGATTTAGGCGGACTCTCTGCTTTGGTAGCAAGGAGTACAGCCAACTTAGACCTAGTTAGACAATGGACCGCTGAGAGTTCCTGGGCAAATATGTTAACAGCCAATGAAGCGCAACAATCCAGCACTTCGATTTGCTTGAAGATAGTGGACCCTGACTTCCAGTCGCTGGATGAAGCGTCACAAAGAGCCTTTATCAAACGCATGACCACGCGCCTAGAAGCTGAGACCGTCGCCTACGATATAGCTGCTTACCGTGACGCACCGCCTGGTCTAAGGCTATGGGGTGGTGCTACGGTCGAAACCAGCAATCTTGAACAGCTGCTACCTTGGCTAGACTGGGCGTTCGCTGAAACATTGGATCAAGCGCGTTGATTGGTACTTTTATTAAAACTTTGCTGCTCGGGTTATGCCTGATTGCGCTTGCTCGCGGTGAACCTCAGACAGACCTACTCAGTGAAGTGCATTTTCTCATTCCCGCGGGCCCTGGCGGCGGTTGGGACGGCACCGCCCGAGGCGTAGGGCGAGCCCTTGAACTCGAACAGTTAGCCGCTCAGGTATCGTACGAAAATGCCGCCGGCGGCGGCGGCGGCCGGGCCATAGCAAAATTGATCGAAACCGGCGCTCAGCAATCGAATACGCTGTTAATCAGCTCAACACCCATTATCGTCCGGTCTCTGCAAGGTATTTATCCTCAGAGCTTTCGAGATATGGTTCCCATCGCAGCGGTGATTGCAGACTATAGCTGCTTTGCCGTTCGTGCCGATTCACCGATCAAAACCTTTAAACAACTGGCAGAAAGCTTCAAAGCGGGACCTAAGTCGATTGTCATTGCAGGCGGGTCAGTTAGGGGTAATACCGATCACTTTGTCTTAGCCAAAGCGATACAGCTTGCTGGCGGAGATCCCAAACTGCTGAGATACCTCGCCTACGATGGCGGCGGCAAAGCTGCAGCAGGCCTTCTTTCAGGAGAGGCCGAAGTGTTATCAACTGGCCTGAGTGAGGCATTGCAACTCCATGAATCGGGTCTGGTGCGTATTATTGCTGTTACAGCGCCCGAGCAGTTAGAGGACCATCCCAGTCTCCCGATTCTAAAAGATGAGGGTTATGACCTAACCTTTGCCAATTGGCGAGGCTTTTTTGCAGCAAAAGGCTTAGATCCAGATCAGTATGTCCGTATGCAAAACTCTCTGAAAGCTGTGAGCAACAGCGACACCTTTGAAACCATTCGACGTCGCAATGGCTGGGTTCATCTTTACATTGAGGGCAGCGAATTCTTAGCTTTTTTAGAACAACAAGAAGATCAGATCAGTCGCCTAATGAAAAGCATCGGGTATTTACGCTAAAGGTACAATACATTGAATGTTGTGATTCGAACGACCCTACCTTTTATCGCTCTTAGCGTTTTCTTTGCAAGCTACCTTTGGCTTGCCAATGAAATTACACTGGATTTCTGGGCATCAGACGGTGCCTTTTCAGCGAGATCTTTTCCTTATATCTCCGGTACGATCGGACTCGTGGCGGCGCTCTTGCTCTTTGCCCGGGGCTTATTCACTAAAAAAGCACACCAAGGCAATGATCACGCTGGAGCGATGCATCAACCAATCTGGCTTATGACAGTGATCATTGCAATTTATATCGCCTGCATTGATTGGATAGGGTTTTTGCTCGCGAGCATCCTTTTTATTATCGCGGGCGCCTATGCAATAGCACCCCTTCCCATCGTTAGACTGCTGCCAGTCGCGATCCTTGTACCAACCCTGTTGGGCGGTATTCTCAGAGCTCTAAATATTTACGTACCAGAGGGCAGGCTGCTTCAGTTTGTGTTGACCGCGCTATGATTGACGGCTTGTTACTTGGCCTCAGTAGCGCACTCACCATTACCAACTTATTGTATGTCGCCGCAGGCTGTTTGATCGGCATGCTTATCGGCATGCTGCCAGGGCTAGGTCCCATATCGGCCATTGCCTTAATGATCCCGATCAGCTACAACTTACCGCCTGCTTCCGGCATGATATTGCTCGCGGGTGTGTACTACGGCGCTATCTTTGGCGGTTCTACCAGTGCCATTTTAATCAACGCACCGGGGGTTGCAGGAACGGTTGCCACGAGCTTTGACGGCTATCCTTTGGCGCGGGCCGGGCGAGCCGGCACGGCACTCGCCGTAGCTGCATACGCATCTTTTTTTGGTGGCACCATAGGCGTTGTTTTGTTGATGCTACTGGCTCCAGCGCTTGCAGGCGTCGCCCTTTCTTTTCAGTCAGCCGAATATACGCTGATGATGATTCTAGGTCTTAGCCTGATCGTGACGCTAGCCGATCATGGGCAATTGCTCAAGGCAATGGCGATGACTGGACTGGGCCTTGCACTCTCGACTGTAGGAACTGATCTTGCCTCGGGCATTCCTAGGTTTACCTTCGGACGGATGGATCTGATCGATGGGATCAGCTTTTTACTGCTCGCCATGGCCACCTTTGCCCTGGCAGAGGCACTGCTTATGCTTAATCGAGCCCCCCAAGAATCCAGTAGCCCTCCAGCCGTTACTACCGCGTCGTTGCGACTGACCAGACCCGACATCGCATCGATTATTCCTGCCATCTCTCGAAACTCGTTGATTGGATTTCTCGTTGGGGTGCTCCCGGGCGCCGGTGCAACACTTGCCTCATTCCTAGCTTATGGCAGCGAGAAATTTCTAAACAAGCAACCGAATCCCGCCTTTGGTGAAGGTAATCTTCGAGGCCTCGCGGCGCCAGAATCCGCTAACAACGCCGCTTGCACGGGTTCTTTTGTACCTTTGCTCACTCTCGGCATACCTGGGTCGGGCACAACAGCGATCTTACTTGGCGCATTGATCGCGTACGGCATTCAACCGGGCCCCCGACTGTATTTAGACGAGCCGACCGTTTTTTGGTCAGTGGTGGTCTCTATGTATATCGGCAATCTCATTTTGTTATTTCTCAATCTACCGATGATTCCGTTTTTGGCAAAATTACTTAACGTACCCAAATCAATTTTGGCTCCTCTTATCATATTTTTTTCTTTGACAGGCGTTTACCTAGTCTCTTTCAATCTCTTCGACCTATATTTGATGCTTACCATCGCCGTGGTTGCTGTCTGGCTCCGACTGAATCAATTTCCAATGGCGCCATTATTGCTCGCTTTCATTTTGGGCGGTCTCCTCGAAGATAACTTGCGACGCACCTTACTGTTAGCAGACGGTGAGCTAGCGTATTTACTTGATCGTCCTATCAGTCTTTTCTTCATTGTCTGCATCGCAGTGACACTCACGACTGCACTAATTAAACACCTCACAGTCAGGCCTGCCGAGTGACAACCAACCAAACAGCATCGATGCTCGAGACACTGGGATTTAATACCATGGGTTTTGAAACATCACTCACGAATGCAGCAGGCCTAATCGGGCGAATTACTCGCCAAGATAGGCAGCGATACACCGTGATCACTGGTCTCGGAACCCTGCGCGCAACCTTGACAACCGGCCAGCGCTTCAGTCGAGGCAAGGTGCTAACACCAATCGTAGGGGACTGGGTCACATTACTCGAACCCTCTACCAGCGATGGATTACACCCCATCAAATCGATATTACCCAGGCGCTCTCAGCTGTCTCGACGAGCGGCCGGTGACGCAAATCAAGAACAGGTGTTGGTAGCCAATCCTGATATCGTTTTTGTTGTGTCGGGTTTGGATCAAAATTTTAATGTAAATCGAATCGAACGATTCTTAGCAGTCGCCTGGAGTTGTGGACTGCCAGCGGTTTTGATACTCAGCAAAGCCGATCTATGCAATGACCTTGACGATCGTTTAATAAGGGTTCAATCAATCGTCCACGGTACGCCTATCTACCCTGTCAACATGCACGACCCCAAGACGTTAACAGGGGTTTTAAGCCACCTTAGCAGCGGCTTGTGCGCTGCTTTGATGGGATCTTCTGGTGTCGGAAAGTCGACATTGCTCAATCAGCTTTTAGGGTCGGAACACATGGCCACCCAACCGGTTAGAGCTTTTGATGACAAAGGCCGGCATACCACCACCCATCGTGAACTCTGCTTGCTTCCGAACGACCAAGGCTTAGTTATAGATACACCCGGGATGCGAGAGGCACAAATTTGGTTTCAAGAAGCGCCCTTTCAAAAACGCTATGGGGAACTATTCCTCACCAGAGACCAATGTCGGTTCAGCGACTGTAGACACCTGGATGACCCCGGCTGTGCAGTTAGAGATGACGCTATGGCAGATCCCGAGAGGAGGGATTTATGGCAACAATATCGACGACTAATGGCGCTGAAGAATACTCAATAAATCCTCGTCAAGCTGATGCACAACCACAGGCTTGCTGATGGCTCTCCAGCAGCCTTTCTGAGGGCTCGCACTAACTGAAGCTAGCTAATTAAGCGCCCTTCGCACCGAGCCAGAGCCTTTTAGCTTCCTCTTGCCGAAGACAACAGAGACATCGCCGTCATGCTTGAATGAATCTTACAAAGCGCTGCGTAGATCTAAAAAGACTCCGCCTACCCTGCCATTACTCGCAGTTCAGCTCGGTGCTAAGCCAACGCCTGCTAAGATTACTCGGGCGGGCTCTAAGCAGCATTGGCTTTTGACTATCCAACGGGAAAGTTGAGGGTCTTGATCTGTCGCTTTCAGACCAGTGGCGCTGATCTGAAAAGAGCACGCCAGGCGCAATTAAAAATCACTAAGACTCAAGCATATCCTTAAGCGCTTCTTGTCGACGTTTCTCACCAGCGATGTAGCGAATATATTGCCGCGCTTGTTTGGCTATTCGATCATCTAACCTCGACGCCTGACGAAACGCTTTGGAGGCCTGATCCCAATTCTCAAGAGACATATGAGAGATGGCTAACCAAAACTGTGCATCCGATGGTGACTTAAGGTCATCATCCTCCAATGCTTTGCTATACGCCGCTATCGCTTCCTGATGACGGTCTTGCTGCGCCAAGGCTTGGGCAAGGCGATAATATATATCGCCGTCTTCGGCGTATTTGGATGCCAACTCCCAAGAATCAATAGCCTTGTTCATCTCTTGTGCAACCGTATAACAAGTCGCTAGCAATCGATAATTTTTTTCGCTTGCCTCTACAATTTCTGCTTTTAACCCCTGTTCAAGCACGGTAGCGGCCTCAAAGGGCACGTCTGCATTCAATAGTCTCTGAGCCAACATCACCAACTCAGAATCTTTCTCAAACAACCCTTGAGCATAAATCGCATAGTAGGCTGAAAGCGCTTGATCATCCCACTCTTTCTCAGTGTACATACCGGCTAGATGCATCCAGTATTGCTTCTTGGGGAAATCGACCACCATTCGTTCAAGCACTCGTATGACATTGTCAATATCTTTTAGCTCACTATAGAGTACGACTTGGAGATAGAGCCAGTTTTCCTTCATCTCTCGGCTTTCGGCCTTGACGATATCTTCAACTTGGATCGCCCATTTGAGCGCTTCTCTGTAACGCTCAAGCTGATAATTGGCGGTTGCTTTCAGGTAGCTTACGGCTGCGTCGGGCGCGCCATTCACTGCCTCCCAACGACCGATATAATCCAGCGCAACCTCGTACTTTTCGATCGAGTAGTTCAACTGAAACAAGGCTCTTAGCGAATTTTTTTCAAGCGCTTCGGTAATGACACCGACCTGCCCTGCGGCTAGAACTTGTTCGTAGGCATATATCGTATTGGGTACATCCTCGAGGGTGTAATAGCCAAAAGCCAAAAGATTCCAAAGCTGCGATAACTCATTGGAGTTAAGGCGCTTCTTCTTCGTCATATCAAGTAACTGTTGAATACCCTCTTGAGGCGTGCCCTTAGGAACAGGAGGCGGTTCGCCCTCTTCCCTTGGCGCGGATTCGGGGTCAATCATAATCTGCGCTTCAGACATTTGCTTGTAGAGACTTTGGCTAATCGCAGGTACCCTTCGCGTCTTTTTCTTGTCTTCAGCAGCAATCGCGGACGCCACAAAGGTTGAACTCAAGATCACTGCCATCGCGGCGGTCACCACTGTGCGTATAACCACCATTAAGCCTGCTCCTTTCCTCATGGTCGCTGTCTCCACTAGCCTTCAGCTAATTCGAAGGTAATCTTATTTTGTACACCTGCCGTTTCGACCGGTTGGCCATCAATCACCTTGGGCTTATATTTAAATTTCACGGCGGCCTTCATCGCAGCCGAGTCAAACACGCTATTAGGCTTGTCAACGCATTCCTCGGGGCTTCGAGCGTTTTGAATATGCGCACAGTTTTCTACCACAAAGGGGTTAATCACCGTACCCTGCTCAGTAACCGTAAACTCCACGATCACGTATCCAGCAAGCCCCCTGGAAAGCGCTCTTCGAGGATACTGGGGCTGTACTTTCACGATCGGCAGGTACTCGCCATCACTAATACCAAAGCCCCCACCGCCTACATCCACATTCACCGCTAAATCAACGTTTGACATGCTGAATCCAGCATTATCAACAGCAACATTGAAATTTTGAGGGGGCACATCGGGGGGTGGCTCATCCGGGGGAGGTGGCTTCTTGGGCTTGCGTTGCTTGGTTTCAACCTCTTGTTCTTGTTTGACCCGAACAAAGTCGACGAGATTGCCAATTTTATCATCAGTCAGTGCACTATCGGCACCTTGGATGAGATACTGCATTAGGTAAAACAATCCTAAAGTCACCACAACACCAATAATGGTTGAGAGCCCTAGCCTTATCATCATCACCATGCGGTCTACCTCCTAATTCTCTTCGGACGCAATCGCGACTTGAGTGATCCCTATCTGCCTAGCAGAATCCATAATTGCTAGCACTTTTTCGACCTTTGAAATTGAATCGGCCTGAATCACCAATCCACCTTTGGGATTTTCAGCGTGCAGACGTTCCATCAACGGCCGAACGTTTCTGACATCAACCTTCTTTTTGTCAATCCATATGCCGCTATCTGAACCAACGCCTACCAGTAGCGACACCGTTTTCTTCATTTCAGCGGTTTTGGTGTCTGGACGATTAACTTCGACTCCGGTTTCTTTGATAAACGTTGCTGTCACAATGAAAAAGATCAGCATGATGAACACGACGTCCAACATTGGCGTCAAGTCAGCGACTTTCTCTTCTGCTTGGGGAGCTCTTCTGCTACGCATAGTAATCTCTTAATCCTACCCTTTCTCTACCTAGGGCTTAGTGGTCCATCGTTAGAGAGTCTTCTAAGAACATCGACTCAGTGTCAACTTTGCTCGTCAAAAATGAATTGGCCAACACACCGGACAAAGTAGCCACCATACCGCTCATCGTCGGGATGGTCGCTGCAGATACGCCAGCTGCCATCGAGCGGGCATTGCCACCTGAATAGGTCATCGCTTCAAACACCTGCACCATACCAGTTACCGTGCCAAGTAAGCCCAATAACGGCAAGAGCGCAATTAGAGTTTTAATTAGCCCCATATTGGTTTTGAGACGCTCGTTAACTTCTGAAATGAGACGTTCACGAATCATTCTCGCTTGCCATGATGTGCGCTCAGCCCGGCCTTCCCAAAAGGTCAGGGCCAGGCTGACATCCTTTCGATGGTCAGAGACAATGAACATATAGCGTTCGCAGACAATCGCCCACATTAAGAAGGTCGCACCGGCGATGAGGTACAAAACATCGCCGCCAGCTTCCATGAACGTTCTGATTGCTACAAAGATCGCTTCCACAATTACTTCCCTGCTTGCTCAGCGTGCTCGGCGATTAAACCACCACTCTGCTCATTCAAGACTTGCATGATGCTTTGCGCTCGGCTGTGCACGAAGTAATGCAGTAAAACTGTAGGAATTGCGACCGTCAGACCTAAGACGGTGGTAATCAACGCTTGAGAAATACCGCCAGCCATAGTTTTTGGGTCACCCGTACCAAACAGCGTTATGGCTTGGAAGGTAACGATCATTCCGATAACAGTACCTAAGAGGCCAAGCAGCGGTGCTACCATCGAAATAATTTTGATGAACCCGATGAATCGATTGATCGCCGGCTGCTCTTTCAAAATCGCCTCATCGATTTTCAGTTGAAGCGTTTCAGAATCAACATCTTTATTCTCACCATACACGCCGATGATTCGACCCAGCGGATTATCTTTGCTCGGGCTACCCGCATTTTTGGCCTGCCCTGTGACTTTGATTCCCAACATTGTGAGCGACACAAATTTCACTACGGCAATAATCAGCGCGATGATACCCAATCCAATAATGACATAGCCCGGGATCCCACCTTGATGAATGCGTTCTTCAAGTGTCGGTACCTGTATCTGTAATGCCAACAGTTGCCCACGCGTTGGATCCAACCCGAACGGGACAAATCCAGAACCTGCTGCCATAAGCGCTTCCGCAGAATCGACGAAACGCGACTCCGGCTGCTTTGGTAGCTCTTTGATCAACTGATTTTCTATATCGTAGGTTACATAACCATCAGCGCTCACCAAGTTGTATGACCCGATTCGAATCACTTCTTGTTGCACCCGCTCGCCATCGAGCTTGATCATCTCAGCTGTAAACCGGCTCACTTTTGCTGACTCTGTCATCTCACGCTGTAGTTCGAACCACAGGCGCTCGATTTCTTCAATCGTTGCAAGTTTTGAGCTCTTACCCATAGATTTCGCAAAGTTACCTAACCACTCCCCGCGGCCCGGGAACTCGGCACTTACTATTGAGCCTTCAAATACGCCTTGCGTATCACCCGCGACCTGCTGCAACACACCGAACAGCTCGCGCAATGAACCCAATCGCTTCGCCAATATTTCTTGCTTGGCGGCAATATCTTGTTCATTCTTCTCAAACTGAGCTTCTAGCCGCTCCGACCGAGCTTCTTCATTGGCTTGCTCTCGTTGGGCATTACGCACCTCGCCTTGTTGTCGGCTCTTGTCAGCGATAAATTCTTGTTCACGTCGATCATTGATTCGAGCATTTACAACCTTGCCGTCTTTGACCAACTGTAGAAGTTCTGCAAGAGACTTCGCTTCGATTTCCTGCTCAGCTGCTTGGGCTTGAAACCCCATTGTCACCATCAAAAGGGCGACGCTCATCCATACTGTTTTCATGGTTACTCTCCCGCCGCTTTAACTGGCAATTTCACGATATCTGCAGTTTGCGTCTTACGCGCAATCCTGAGCGCGTCTCGAACCCCAGTTCGATACTCATCGCCCAAAATCTGCCAACTTCTAGTGTTGTTATCCCAGACCCCGGTTGTTTCTCCGTCAGGCGACTGAAAGACCAACGAGACCCTGCCCCACTTCAGCATGTCCGCTTGGACAGACTTACCGTCAATTTCAATCATATCGGTATAGGCTTCAATGGTTGAGCCATAAGCGTTTTCAACCTGATAGGCCTGCAAAACCTGACTAAACTTCTCAGCGACACTCACATCCGCCCGGTCAAGGGTATCTCTTAAAAAATCTATCCGTTCGGTTCTTTCAGTCATTAAGAAGGGCACATCGAGACTGATGAACTTGTCGAGATTTTCGATCATGCGTTCGATAAGGGGGCCGATTTGACGCTCAATGACCGTGACGCTATCGATCGAAGCTTCTAGCTCAGCCAATTCTTCGTTTTGATTTCGGATCAACCGTTCCTGCTGAAGGTTATAAACCTTCAAGCCATCTACCACTTTCATGATCTGTTTGTACTGAGACAGCAGGTCACGCGTCTGATCTTTGACTTCATCGATCTTCTGCTGGGACTTTTTACCGTCTTGCGTGGTCGCGGCGCGAACACCGAGGACTTCATCCAATGACTGCGCTGAGACAATGGACACCTGCGAGGCTGACGCCAAGAAAACCAGCGCTGCGAACAGCCCTGACCTGGTTTGGAGTTGTTTCATGATCATACCTATTTCGAATTGTGGCTCTGGTTATGTAAGTGTTGCCCCTTCAATGCTGTTGTCACCCTCTTTGACTTCAGCCCCAACACTGACTACCCCCGAAGGATGTAGAAGCTACTTGACTTTGTCAAGCAAAGGTACGGACATTCACAAGATAAATTCTGAAAAAGGTTGGTCATCGCAAAGTCGCTTTCGGCCTCTTCTTTGGAACTACCTGCTCTCCTGAAACGCCTAGCCTCAGTCATCCTCTAAAGAGATCACCAACCGCTTACCCCCTTCGACCCCCCATCAATAAATTCTTCAAATCAGCACTAGCCTAAAATAAATGCGACCGAGCCTCATCCGCACTGAAATCGCCCTGATTAATCAGTGATTGCCCGACTTCGAAGCCTCGAATAACCTCAGGCCGTGCCATTAGCCCCGCGTACCATGCCTTTACCGCTGGATAACGCTCAAGATCAACCCCCTGCCGCTGGTGCCGAAAGATCCAAGGCAAAATGGCAATATCCGCGATACTTAGATCCCCGGCTATAAAAGGTCTAAGGCTTAGCTGAGATTCTAAAACCGCATAAAACTTATGCGTTTCCTTAGTATATCGATCTATTGCGTAATCATCTTTGACCGGGGCGTAAAGCCGGAAATGGTGAGCTTGACCTGCAATCGGCCCTAAGCCGCCAACCTGCCAAAACAACCATTGCATCACCTGCCATCGTAGATCTGGGTCGCTCGGGAGGAGCTGTCCACGCCAATCTGCGAGGTACCATAAAATGGCACCCGATTCGACTAGAACCCGATCTGGTTGATCGCTGCCTCTACGATGGACCAGTCCTGGTATTTTTCGCGTGGGGAAAAGACTGACGAAGTCAGGCGCATGCTGCTCACCTGTTGTTATATTTACGGGCATGATTTGATAGTCGAGACCCAACAACTCTAATAAGACCGACACCTTATACCCATTGGGTGTAGGCCAAAAATACAAGCGAAGTTCGTCGGTGTTATCTGACATGATGCTCAAAAAACGTCAAAGTGCGGTCGAGAGCAGAAGCCGCTGCCGCTGCATCAAAGGACGCTCTGTGGCTGCAGTTGAATCCATGGTCAGCGGTGTAAACATGTACGGGGGCCTCTGGTTGCGCCGTTTTGACGGCCTCGACATCGTCAAGAGAGATATGTGCATCTTCACTGGCAAAATGAAACATGACAGGCACTTTCGGTTGCCTTTGCATTTCTCCTGCTACGCCGCCGCCATAATAGCTTACGGCCGCGGCTAAGCCATTTAATTCGCAGGCTGTTAACCACGCCATTAACCCACCAAAACAGTAACCAACAACACCCACCGGAGTACCCCCTTTCGCCCCCTCGTTTAACGTTGTTTGAAGATCCATCAGGGCGTCATCTCGTCGCAATTTCCCTCTCGCGAGTTCAACACCCGCCATCATATCTGCGCCGCTATATCCAAGTGATACCTTACGCTCTACGCGATCAAACAACGCTGGCGCTAGTGCTCGATAGCCCGCCTTAGCAAACTCTTCTGCGACTTCTCTTATGTGCGCATTAACGCCAAATATTTCTTGAATGACGACGATCGTCCCCTTCGCTTGTCCAATAGCGTCCGCCTCGTAGACGTCAAACGTATGCCCGTCTGGACTCTTCAATGTTAATTCCTGTCCCATAATGTCCTCTTTGTGTGCCCTGATGGTTTATCCCTATTCACTTTTGCTGCCATGCTTCGATAGTTACTGGATCGCTTTTTTGAATTGATCGCTAATCTTGCTTTTGCAGCGGCCTCTGCGCACGTGTTTTCAGCGCTATTCGTGAGACGCGTATCCGGCCAATGGTGCGTTAACTTTCGTAAGCATCTACATAACGTAAGCATCAACTACAGGCTGCGATCTTATTCAACGCTTTAAAAAACCGACCGGATTGCCTTAGGTGCATTACCTTTGATCATCAGCAGCCGCCGATTGTCGGCAACGCAAACTCAGCCTTGCCTTCTTCCTTCTATCCAACGCCCAAATTGTGGCTTTAATCCTCGCACCCTTTCAAAAGCTGCTTTCACGCCGGAATTTGATTACCTCGCAGGCCCTCCAGCGCAGCATCGATAATCGTCCGATTTCAGCACTGACTCAGATATGCCGAATATCAAAGCTTTCTGGCAACAGCCCGGCACCGGCTTTGTCAGTCACAACAACCTGACTACAAGGTCCAGCAAGTACTGCTCGCGCAACCCGCCTTACATCATCCGTCGTAATAGTAACAATGGCGTGTCTCAGCGCGAGACGCAGAGCTGGCTCTCTACCATGCAAGCGTTGAAAACAATCGTCTCGCGCTTCTCCTGCCGGAGAACCTGGCGCATCAATGCCACTGACCAAGCCCAAAATAGCTTCCTCAATCATCAGCTCGGTCAGTTCTAAGACATTGATCACATCGCCCGCTTGATCGAAGATAGATAACGTCTCTAGCAAGCCTGGATCCCGATAGGAATACATTCTAAAAACCCCATTGGCCGCGTCATAACTCGCCCCTGCCCCGTAGGCACCTCCTTTTTCACGAATTTCCGTGTGGAGATAGTGGTTTCGAAGGATCGCCGCAAATACATGAATCGCCGCTGCATCCGGGCTTGACTCATTGGCACAGGCATACGCAGCAGCACAGAAATTTACCTGCGTCTGCAGCACATAGGCCACCTGCAAGGCTTCTAGTTCGACTGAAAGCGGTTGCGAATCTCTTTGGACTCCAGGGCGGTCCGATCTAAAACCAAGCGCTGAGCTAACATGTGACAATTCGTTCGGATCAGCAACAATGAATGCCGATGACGGTCCCGATTGAATCTGCCCAAAGAGTTGTGCCAGCTGATGACCTAATTCGCCAGGCCCATCCTGCTCACAAGCTGTTGTCAGTTTTTTAAGTGGCGCCAAGGCCTCGAACCCAGACAATTGATGATTTAATGCGGCGACCGGGCTGAATGCGGCCGAAGCTGCTAGCATGGCCAAACTATGGGCCTGGTTTAACATCCCGAGCCGACGACGAGTATTGAATTGCCTAACCAATTCCGTCAATCGGTCGAACTCATCAAACCGTACGCCTTGCACATAAGCGTCTAACAACTCGATCATGCTCTGAGCATTTCGACCTAAGGCTCGACTTGAAACAGCGAAATAGGCTCGAAACCGGTCAGGGTGCTCACGATCAGCTCTCAAGCTCACAAACGCATTAAGGCCTGCCGTCTTACTTTGCTGTTGCAATTGCGCCTCAGCGTAATCCCAGTGTCCAAACCCTAGTTCACCGAACACATGGTTGAGCAAAGGTATTAGCCGCCACTGTTCTAAGGAGAGCTTAGGGACGCGACGAATTTGCTGATAGTAAACAAGCCCATTACAACCGGCGGCATAAGTAATAACACCTGTTTGCTCTGACGGCATTGGATAATCGCGAGTCAATGGCACATCTTCAAGGGTGACCTTCGGTAGAATTTCAAGGTCATCATCCTGAGCCTGACGGAGGTCAAGGGCACTGGCCTCAGCCATTAATTGTTGCCGGTCATGAGCGGTCAGCTGTTGCTCTATAACCTTCAGTTTCGCTCGCTCTGCTGCCTCAAGCTTGGCGCCTAATGTCGAGTCCGGTCGCAAAACCACACTCACCCGGTGTTGATTGTCTCGTAAAAGCCTAGCAGCAAGGTCTTTGATAAATTCCGGATCCTGAATATCTCTGCGAAGACCTGCCAAAACTGTATCTAGGTCCAGCAAACCTACCGGGTCACCATCGTGGATGGCACCTGGCAAGCAGGCAAAGATAAGTTGCAAGCCATAGGGCATCCCATCTCCGCCGACTTCTCGTTGAGACAGCTCAATTTGATGCAACACCCCTTCTAACTGCTCGATCGCAATACCGTTGCTCGCAACATCTGCGATGGTATCTAGAACCACAGCCTCAAAGGCCGCCATGGCGTCTGGGTCAGCGCCTTCAACACCGCAACGAAAACTCATTTCACGGTGACTTTCTTCAAGCCCGGTCAAAGGAGACACCGCCTCGGCTTGAGGAAATGATTCCAAAACTCGGCGCAGCGGTGAACCACTATGATCGAGTAACACATCGGTTAATAAGGTTGCCTCTAACAAGGCCTTTAAATCCGTTGATTCACCCAACAACCAAGCCACAACCAGATGACCTTGGTCACCGCCTGCCGCTTGATCATCGGCAGAGAAGCTTGCCTCCACTTGAATAGGGGACTGGAATCTTTGCTCAAGCGGAACAAAAACGGGATCCGACGCATGTTCAAAATGGTCCAAGGCATTGACCGCAACTTTGTCGTGAAAATCCTCAACATTGATTCGCCCAAACGTCATAAAGATTGCGTTTGACGGATGATAATGCCGCCTATGAAAGGCTTTTAGCTGATCATAGGTTAAATCTGGAATACAAGCTGGATCTCCACCGGAGTTATGCCCATAAGTTATTGTGGGGAATAGTGCCTTGTTCAGAACCTCCCAGAGCACAGCGCGGGGAGAACTCATATCTCCTTTCATTTCGTTGTACACCACGCCTTTGTACACCAAATTTGAGCAAGGGTCTTTTGGGTCTGAAAATGCTAGGCGATGACCCTCTTGGGCAAAATCCAAGGGATTCAACCGAGGGAAAAATACTGCGTCTAAATAGACACCTAGCAAGTTATCGAAGTCTTTGGCACTGATGCTAGCAAACGGATACGCCGTATAATCGCCCGCCGTAAAAGCGTTCATGAAACTGCTGAGCGAGCGCCGAAGCATTGCGAAGAAAGGATCGCGCACTGGGTATCGGGTGCTGCCGCATAAGGTCGTGTGCTCTAAAACATGTGCGACGCCCGAGGAGTCTTCAGGCATCGTGCGAAGCGCGACCATAAATGCAGATTCTGGGTGATCTGCTGCTAAATGATAATGTCTCGCCCCAGTTTCTTTGTGGACATACTCGACAACCTCAAGGGCTAGGGTCGCGATTGCCGTTCGACGGACCTCACGAAATCCGTGATGTCTCATGGCCTGCCGCTCCATCAATTATTTCGAGACCTCTAACGATCGCCAGTAATCTGCGATCGCTACTTTCATTTCTTGCCGAAGCAACAATATTGCAATCAGATTCGGTATCGTCATAAAGGCAACCGTAATCGCTGCGATCAACCAAATCAGCGACGTATCTGCTACAGCCGCAAAGAAAAATCCCAGCACATAGAGTAAGCGATAAGCGGTTAGCCACTGGGTGCCACCGCCGGTGAGATAAACCACTGCCCGATCACCGTAGTAGCTCCAAGCAACTGCCGTCGAAAACGCAAATAGCAAAAGGACTAATGCCACGACATAACGTCCATAGTCCCCAAACACACTATGGGTAAACGCCTCCGAGGTTAAAGCTGCTGAATGAATCAAGGATCGACCCGATATCGGCACTGAGGTTTCGATTTTGCCCGCCTCAACGGTTAAAGAACCGGTGTAACGCCGAGTGTCGTCACCGACCAGCACAGCTTCAGCAATTGATCGATTATGTAGCAATGTGTATGGCCCTGGTTCTAGCTGACCAGAAACAACTTCTATCTTTCCGGTGTAGGGCTTAATAACACCATCCCCTCCATTCAGGAATGTGAAAAGCGCCTGCCGATGTTCGGGATTTTGATCGGACCAGTCGCCCGTAATCACTTCCGTATCAAATGCCTGAAAGACATTTTGATGCTTCTCAGTCCACACGCCTGATGACAAAATCACTAATCCCGTCAACGTGCAAATGATAATGGTATCGATAAAAGGTTCTAGAATTGAAACCATACCCTCTGATACAGACTCATCAGTTCGCGCAGCGGCATGGGCGATCGGCGCGCTGCCCTGTCCTGCTTCATTAGAGTAGAGCCCACGACCCACACCCTTGTTAAATGCATAGGCAAATGTTGCGCCTAAAAAGCCGCCGACTGCCGCAGACCCGGTAAAAGCATCTTTAAAAACGCTGACCATTGCTGGGCCAATGTGCTCGATATTCGCAAACACAACCGCTATGCCCGCAACAAAGTAGGTCACAGCCATAATCGGGACGATCTTCTCAGCGACCTTAATAATGCGAGTCACACCGCCCAAAATAACAACTGCTAGCAGCACTGCCAGAAAGGCGCCGCTCGCCCAAGTCGGTATGCCAAAGGTACCTTGTAATCCGATGGCAATGTTATTGCTTTGGGGCATGTTTCCCGAGCCAAAACTACTGACCACGGTTGCCACCGCAAAGATCAACCCCAACCACTTCATATTGAGGCCCTTTTCCATGACATACATCGGCCCGCCTACAATATGGCCATCGTCGTCTGTTTCTCGGTACTTATGACTGAGAGTCACCTCGACAAACTTGGTGGTCATCCCAAAAAATGCCGTCATCCACATCCAAAATAACGCCGCCGGGCCACCCAAAAATATTGCGAATGCGACACCCCCGATATTGCCGGTGCCCACGGTCCCGGATATCGCGGTTGTCAGTGCCTGGAAGTGCGACGCATCACCTGCTGCCCCGGGTTTATCGTAGGTCCCCTTGAGCACCCGCCAAGCGTGTCTGAAATAAAAAATCTGCGGCGCTTTCAAATAAAGGGTAAAGAAAATCCCAGTGCCAAGAAGTAAATAAGGAAAATACCAAGCCGATTGCAACAAACCATCTGCAAACGATAACACCTGTTCAAATTCAGCCATGCTCGAGGTTCCATCGGATCAAACAGTGAGCGTGTACGGTAGCAAATATCACTGGCAGACGATACGGGTCGATCACAGCGTCTCAGTCTTCGGCGATACTTGCCAATTCTGCCGCTGCGGCACTCGATAGTTTACTTCCAGACCTTCGTCGTCGACAATCGGCTTTGTCAGAAATGGCTCCGACCCCTCAATCACCAGACTAAAGAGCACAGCTGCATCAAGCACATCGTCGACCGCTACGGCTGATTTGCGATATCGTTGAAAAACCTCAGTCTCTAGCCTGCTCACTGCTAATCCCCTTGATTCCAACAATTGACGCCGGGCGGCTTGACCTAAAGCCGACTTTTTCGATGCCACCATCGGCGCTCCCGCAAGCAGCGCAAAGGCCAGCTCTGGATGCCCTTCAAATAATCGCCCTCTTAACACGGGCGCTTCTCTCAAATAACCATCTATTTCGCGGATCTTGGGACACAGAAACCAGGCCTGTTTTGAGATTTTTTTACCTTGGCTAATTTCGTTCGCGCTGCAAGCGGCAAGATAGTCCTCGGCATAGACCGCAGACCGCGCAGGCACCGAAAATACACTGCCCGTTCGTCCTGGCAGCCATTGGCGTGCCACCTTCTCAACTCGGCGCTCGTCGGCTTCGGTCAAGCCTATGGGCATGTCTACGATGAGATTGCCGTTAGGCACTGCTTTCAATACGGCTTCAAAGGTCGAGCAAACAAGCGCTTGGGGCTTTGCTTTGGTCCCATGGATCACCAGCCAACCGGCTCGGCAGCCGTCGATTCCGGCGCCTACCATCAAGTCGAAACACTTGTTCGCATGGTAACAAACTCTTCAGCCGCAGTTGGATGGATGCCAACTGTCTCGTCAAAGATTGCCTTGGTTGCACCCGCTTTCATCGCGACCGCTAACCCTTGAATGATCTCACCCGCCTCACTGCCAACCATATGGATTCCAATGACCCGATCCGTTTCATCATCTACAATCAGCTTCATTAGGCTCTGCTCTTGGCTACCGCTTAAGGTTGCCTTGAGCGCCCGAAATGATGAACGATAAATGGAAATCGAAGGATAGCGATCCCTGGCTTCTTGCTCGGTCAGGCCGACAGTCGCAATATTGGGCTGACAAAATACTGCCGTTGCAATTCCGTCATAATTCATCACCTTACGCTGCCCCAAAAACTGCGTACTGGCAAAGCACATGGCCTCCTCAATGGCCACCGGTGTCAACTGAACTCGATCCGTTACGTCACCCAATGCAAATATGTTCGGCTCGGAGGTTTGATAATCTTCATCGACGATGATGGCACCATTGTCTCGCTGGGCGACCTTGACATTTTCTAGGCCCAAATCCTCGACTGCGGGCTTGCGGCCCGTCGCTGCTAATATAAGGTCTGTCTCTAGTTGTCTGCCATCTTCAAAGGTGGCCAGCAAACCACCGCTTTCCTGACGCTCGACCGCCACAAGGCTCGCATTAAAAGCAAGCTCAATGCCTTTCTTGTCGAGCTCATCCGCCACCCGGTGCCGGACATCATCATCAAATCCTCGGAGGAACAAAGGGCCTCGGTAAGCAAGCTCGGTCTTGACACCCAGTCCTGCGAAAATCCCAGCAAACTCAACTGCGATGTAGCCACCACCTACCACTAGCGCGCGCTGCGGGAGATCTTCCAAATAAAACGCCTCGTTTGAAGTTATCATGAGTGATGCGCCTGGAATGTCTTGTTTGGTTGGCCATCCTCCGGTTGCAATTAAAATCTTTTCGGTGGTTATCTCCCGGTCCCCGATTAAGATGGTATGCGCATCTTTGATTCTTGCCCGGCCAGAAAAGTGCGTCACCCCAGCATTTCTCAGCAGGCCCTCGTAGATGCCGTTTAATCGTGCAATTTCTTGGTTTTTATTGGCAAGCAAGGTGTTCCATTCAAATTCAGCAGTGTTTGGTTGCCAGCCATATCCTCGAGCTTCCTCGAAGTCATCCTTGTAGTGAGAGGCATATACAAAGAGTTTCTTCGGAATACATCCGACGTTGACGCACGTACCGCCCATAAACTTGTCTTCTGCCGTAGCCACCTTGGCGCCATATTGTGCACTCATCCGCGCTGCTCGCACGCCGCCTGACCCAACCCCTATCACAAATAAGTCAAAATCGAATGCAGTCATCAGCCGCTTCCTCTGGATTTCTGTAAGCTGCTAGGATACACCATTCGCAAGTATCACCGTTGAACGCCATGGAAGCTGACCTTAAACCATTTTCTCCCTGTGAGGACGTCGAAAGGTTGCGTTTTCAACTGACCACACCTCGGCCCAATCGACTTAAGCTTTCAGTGCGATTATCAGGGCCACTTCAAGCAGCGTTAGATCAAGCTTCCAGACTCGGTCAGAGGCGAGCGCTGCTTTGGAAAGAAAATTGCTTTGAATTATTCCTAAGGCTCCCTTGCCAAACCAATTATTGGGAGATTAACTTAGCACCGGGCGGCGATTGGAATTGCTTTTCCTTTACAAATTACCGAGAGAACCTCAAGGAAAGTCAAGATATTCAGATCCATCAATTTCTTAGCCAAAACCAGAAGGATTACTTTTGCCTTGAAACGATCCTCGACCTTAAAAGGCAAACGAGCAGACTATCTGGGATGGCCTGGGTTGGGTTTGCTGCTGTGCTAGAGAATCAGAACGGGCTTAATTACTTTGCGGTTACCCACGAAACCAAACCAGACTTTCACAACTTTAGCCAACAACTAAAGTACGCTCACCCATGACCTTTCAATTTGGCATTGACGCGTTGATCGCGGACTCCTCGGCCCTTGCACGATTGCGACAGCAACGGGTTGGTATTGTGGTACATCCTGCTTCAGTGACCGAAAACCTGACGCATACCTTAGACGCTCTCGTAAAAGCTGGTGTGGTGCCCCACTACGTGTTTGGCCCACAGCATGGTGCGCGAGGTGACAAGCAAGACAACATGATTGAATCAGACGATTATGTCGACCCAACCCACCAAATACCTGTACTCAGTCTTTATGGCGAGCATCGTAGACCCACGCCAGCCATGCTCGCCAACCTCGATGTCGTGCTGTTTGATCTTCAGGACCTCGGCTGCAGAATCTACACCTACATCACGACTTTGCAGTATTTCCTAGAAGCCGCCGCTGACAGCAATATTGAAATCTGTGTGTTAGATCGACCTAACCCGGCCGGCCGTGGCATCGATGGCACATTGTTAGAAGCTGGCGAAGAAAGCTTCGTTGGTGCAGTGCCGATCCCCTGCCGGTACGGCCTCACTATTGGTGAATTGGCACATTGGATGAATGATCGGTTGGCATATCCAGCAAAGCTATCCGTTGTTCGCATGACGGGCTATCACCTGTCAGACCCGAGGGAGCCTGACTGGCCAAGTAAAGCAACTTGGGTGAATCCAAGCCCCAATGCAAGCAGCTTAAATATGGCCAAGTGTTTTTCCGGCACAGTACTTCTCGAAGGCACCCATCTATCCGAGGGCCGAGGTACGACATTGCCCCTTGAAGTCATTGGCAGCCCTGATTTTCCAGCGACCGAGATCAAACACCAGATTGAAGACGAGATCGGCGAGGCACTGGGCGGCGGCGTATTACGAGTTCATTACTTCGAGCCCACCTTTCACAAGTACCAGGGCCAACTTTGCCAAGGCTTGCAAATCCATACGGACCGTCCGGGCTTTGATAGCAACCAGTTCCAACCCTACAGGCTCATTGCCTGCATGCTTAAAATACTAAAACAGCTGGAACCTAATCAGGCGCTCTGGCGTGATCATGCTTATGAATACGAGCTTGATCGACGCCCGATCGATGTGATCAACGGAGGCCCTTTTCTCCGGCAATGGGTCGATGACCCACACTCAACGCTAAGCGATATGCAGCTAAAGCTCGACGCGGACCATCGTCTATGGCGAAAGTCCGCTACACCCTACTACTATTATTGAGCCCTGTAATAGGACCTGCGAGCTACCCCTGATAGCAACAACCAACAAAACCGATCGATCAAGGCTGTTAAGCGCTTGGCGTCACCGCTTGCATCACGTGCCATCAACGTTCCGCGGCTTCAGCAGAGGCGGGGCGATACACAGCAAAGCAGTTTAAATCGTCTAGGGGCCTAGGTTACGACTACGCTCCCAGCCACTAAGATCGACCGAGATCCCTTCGGTTCGGACCGCACTGCGGGCCAAGCAGGCGCATGTCACCACTCAAATGGATATGCTAGCATCCGATTTTTTAAGGGAGTTAGACGTGGGTAACGCTTACAAAATTGCCGTTTTAGCTGGAGATGCCATAGGACCTGAGATCATGGCTCAGGCTGTTCGCGTATTTCAGGTACTAAGCGAGCATAGAGACCTTGAATTTGAGCTCATCGACGCCCCCTTCGGAGCCCATGCCTACTTTAGCCACGGCCAGAGTTTTCCCGAGGAAACAAAGCTGGTTTGCGATGCCGCCGATGCGATTTTAAAGGGTCCCGTGGGGCTTTCGTTCGAAGATTCAAAGGCCATTCCGGTAGAAGAACAAGCGGAGCGTGGTGCAATTTTGCCTTTACGGGCACGTTATCAAACTTACGCAAACTTTAGACCGATTTATTTAAGTCGGGATATGGCGCATTTCTCGCCCTTAAAACCAGAGATTATCGCAGATGGCATTGATATCCTGCTCATTCGAGAATTGGTTGGAGGACTCTATTTCGGCGCTAAAGACCGAGGCGTGAATGAAGCTGGGTTGCGTTACGTTCATGAAACTTTGGCTTACGATGAGGCTCAGATCCGACGGGTCTTAGAGGTTGCTTTTCAGCAGGCGCGCGCTCGCAAAGGTCGATTGCACAACATTCACAAAAGCAATGTGCTGATGTCGAGCGTGCTCTGGAACGAAGTCCTTGATGAAGTTCACCAAGACTTTAAAGACGTAGACGTGATTCCTATGCTAGTCGACGCCGCCGCCACCGCCCTTTGTTTGAATCCCGGTCAATTTGACGTCATGGTGATGGAAAATATGTTTGGCGATATCTTGTCAGATCAGGGCGGAGGCATCCTCGGTTCCTTAGGGTTAATGCCGTCAGCCTGCATCGGTCCAGACAAAGCCTATTATGAACCTTCCCACGGTTCTGCGCCTGACATTGCCGGTAAAAATATCGCGAACCCATACTCCATGATCGGCTCGGTAGCCATGTTGCTGGAAATGAGTTGCGGCCTGAAAGAAGAGGCTAATCTTGTATGGCAAGCAATGAAGCACGTTTTTGAAGCGGGCTACACCACGGCCGACCTGCAATCTGTGGATGCTTCAAAAACAGTTACAACGGATACCTTTGGTGATTTGGTAATGGCCACTCTTTCTGAAAAATTGGCCGCCAACAAATAAATCACGGGATCATTAATCCGTGGACAAAACGCACAAATGGCCAAGCGTCAGCGACTCGGTGGCACAGGCAACTTCATCTTCAATCAGCAACGGAGTGCGCCACCCGAGTTGCCCCACCTAACGCTGTCTACGCAGCACTTTGGCATGACCTATACTGGGTATTGGTCTTGACTACCCGCAGTTACGCTATTGCATGAGCGCCGCCGGAGCAGGACAGCCATTATTGGCATCGAACCAAGCTGCCCCACCTAACGCTGCCTACGCAGCACTTTGGCATGACCTTTACTGGGTGTTGGTCTTGACTGCCCGCAGTTACGCTATTGCATGAGCGCCGCCGGAGCAGGGCAGGCATCATTTGCATCGACCCGAATCGCTCTTCCTGACCAAGCTTCTTGCGATACAAGTCGGATTCAGCCATGTTCATTTATCGATTGTTATGAGGACGACACGAATGAAACCATTTTTTACACCCGCACAACGAAAGCTGCAGTCAGAATTCGGCACCGAGGCCCTAGCCGATCGCATTCATGCCGCCTCAGTGAGTCAGACCATCAGCGAGTCACAAGCGGCCTTTGTACACAACCGTGACTTCTTCTTTTTATCAACGATCGATGAGCTAGGATTCCCTTCCTGCTCCTATAAAGGCGGCGCTCCGGGTTTTGTCCGGGTCGTTAACGACACCACTTTGGTCTTTCCAAACTATGATGGCAACGGGATGTTTATGTCCCTCGGCAATATCGAGAGTAAGACCAAAGTGGGACTACTTTTTGTAGACTTTGAAACGCCCAATAGACTCCGGCTCCGGGGTGAGGCCCAATGTCTTCGACAGGGCTCGTTGCTCGAGAGCTACCCTGGCGCCAACGTCGTGGTTCAGCTCACCATCGATCACGTTTGGGTTAACTGCCCGCGATACGTCCATCAGATGACGCCAGTATCATCCTCACCTTATCTCCCAAATCAATATGGCCAGAGTGCGCTCGCGCTTTGGAAACGCATTGATTTAGTTCAAGACGTGCTAACACCTGAGGAACAAGCGCAAGCAGTTGAGCTGGGCCTACTGTCCGTTGAGGATTACGACGCAATGGTTGCCCGGGGGGAGCTGATCTAGCCTTTATTCCACTTTTGCCGCAGCCTGACTCCAGATCATCTAAGGCACCCTAACGACGCCCGTACACCCCTGGTTTGATCCACCAGCCTTTATCGGTGCGAGGGCGTCATCGCTAGAAATTCGTTTCTTTCTGGCATTGAGATAGCCTCCAAGCATTGAGATAGTCGCTCTCGTAGGGACTAATGTCTTGTAGGAGGGATAAGCAGCGGGTTCAGCGCGTCGACATAAATTTTAAACGCCCTAATCTCAGCGCTAAAGCAGGCTTTGCCGGTTACAGGAGTCCTTGCTCGGGCGGATCCCACTAACCTTTTAATAGCGACGGCAACGGACAAAACACCTCACCGAGCAGCCCAAACAGGCGTGCAATACCGGTTTTGAATTTTTAATCTGATGATCAATGCCAGGCTAAAAGCCTAAGCAGCGCAACGGAAATGAAGGGTCTTTGTGTGTCAAAGGGTACCGAGTGTTTGGGCAACACTTGTCACCATGACAAGAATCGACAACCAGCCGAGCCCGATGAAAGCCCACATCACGAGAGGCTGCTCAAAAAGGTCTCCTAGGATATTCACTAACGAATCTACAAACAGAAGTTTTAATAACGCTTTCATAAAAGACTCTTTTGTCCAGACGCGGCAAGGATACCGGAATTGAATCTAGGAAAACAGTGCCATCCCGCCAGTCAAGGCAGTTTCAACGGCCCCCTACTCGTCTTAAATTCGGTAATCGTATTGCTTAGACGAGTATAGATCTGAGCGACATCAATCGCTTCGTTAAATTGCACTCTTTTCGAGAACAAAGTCACGGGAAATATAAAATTATCGGTTTTTTGCCATCGAAGCGCTTTGCTGACGCCGTATTCATCTTCGTAAATTACCCATTCCAAACCGTGGCGGGCAATCAACAGGTCACCAAATGCGATCCCCAAAGCTTGCCAAGTCGACACATCGTCACGTCTGATTCTGCCTTGGTCCACTAATTGTTGGAAACGCACTAAATCGGTATCATCACCCCGAAGCCGGTCAGAACCAAAATAGCGCTGCATCAGATCCTTAATTTGGCGCCGCTGGCGCTCTAAAATAGCCCTTTGACCAAGATTGAGCGCAGACACCGCAAAAGGTGTTTCAGACTGATCAAACTGGTAGGCCGCTAATTCTTCTGGCGTGAGCTCAATAAAAACACTTTCTTCCGCGGCCATGGCATTTGAAACCCATGCCAGTGCGATAATCACGAATCCTAATTTCACGTTGAAGCCTTCCTTTTGAGCGGGCGACATCTTAGATTAGCAGCAATCAAGACACCAGAGGCCCTTGATGCAATTGACAAGCACTATCCAAGCCATCCATGAAAAGCCCGACAGTGGCGTGCTGATTATGACTGGTGGCGGCAGCCTTTTACTGTCGACGCTCATGACTGAGCCCGGTGCATCTAACACTGTGCTGCATGCAGAAATACCGTATAGCGCAGCAGCCCTTAATAACGTCTTAGGATATGCGCCAAAATCTTCAGCAAGCGCAGTGGTCGCAAGGCAGCTAGCGATTACCGCTTATGAGCGCGGGCTCGGCTTGGATCCTAAAACGCCTGACGCATGCTTTGGTTTAGGGATAAGTTGTGCGCTAGCCACGAAGCGAGCCCGGAAAGGCGATGATCGAGCTTTTATCGCCATTCACAGCCAACGTGAGACTCGACTGACAGAGATTACATTTAGCCCCATTGGTGACACCTCGGCTGAATCCTCATCCGAACCCTCCAGACGACAATATCAAGAGACCGCCTTGATGAACGTAGCCCTTGAATTGCTGTGCGGCTACCTCGACCTAGATTTCCCCTATTCGCCGACGACTAGTGACTTCGAACTTGAACATCACCGAGCAAAGGCTGATCCCGCTTGGCGACCGGTTATAGCAAAGACCCGTAAGGCGAGCCTCACTGAGCTTCGAGCACCGGCATTGTTTCCTGGCGCGTTTAATCCCGTCCATGAAGGGCATCTTAAAATGAAAGGTATCGCCGAGACCTTAATTGAAAAGCCTGTGCACTTCGAATTATCCGTTAAAAATGTAGACAAACCCAGTTTAGATTACCTTGATCTTCAGCAGCGGGTATCGTTGCTCGCTCCCCACGGCGACGTCGTGCTTACCAACGCACCGACATTTTTAGAGAAGGCAGAATTGTACCCGGGGACGACTTTTGTCGTCGGCATTGACACACTGATTCGAATTGAAAACCCAAAGTATTACAGTTCTATAGCAGACAGGGACGCCGCAGTGGCTCGTCTGATTGCGCTCGATTCAACCTTTATCGTCTTTGGACGTTACTATAATGGCACCTATCAACATTTGGACAATGCTGGTTTAACCACAGCGCTCAAGTCTCAATGTAGCATGGTGCCTGAGAGCACTTTTCGACAGGACATTTCATCTACCGACATTAGAGCCCAAAAGGCCCGGGACACCCAGACAAGAGATGCGCTTTAATGGCAGATTTTTTGGACCATGCGGGTGTTCTCGCGTTTGCACATCGAGGCGATCACTTAGCAGGCCCTGAAAATACGATGGCAGCATTTGAGGGCGCGGTAATGCTGGGTTATCGGTATCTTGAAACCGACATACATTGTTCGCAAGACGGTTATCTGCTGGCCTTTCACGATAGTAGTCTTGACCGAGTTACCAATCAAAGCGGACTGATCGCGAATTTGGACTACGCCTCAATTCAGCGCGCCCGAATCGCCGGCAGCCATAGCATCCCCCTAATCGAGGACCTTATCGATGCATTCCCCGACGCCAGAATCAACATCGATCTAAAATCTGATCAAACGGTTAAGCCTTTTATGGCCCTCGTCAAGCGCTTGCAGTGCCAGGATCGAATTTGCGTTGGGTCGTTCTCGAGTGCACGTGTAGAGGCGATTCGCGCCAACTTTCCCAATGTTTGCACGAGCCTTTCACCGAAGGAGGTCGGATGGCTGCGCCTTCGTAGTTATCACGTCCCAACCCCATCTATTGAGGGTCGTTGCGCACAAATTCCAGAGCGCACTGGTCGAATCCGACTCCTAGACCAACGATTACTGCACACCGCTCACAAACTGGGAATTCAAGTCCATGTTTGGACGATTAATGATGAATCTGAAATGGCTCGCCTGGCCGATCTCGGTGTCAATGGCATCATGACCGATCAAGCGGCCTTGCTTAAAGACGTATTAACCGAACGGAACCTCTGGACCTCTGCCTGATCGGGGCTCTCTGCAGAGGCTCTACTTCGTCGACAACAACCCAACCATCCCCGCCGATAGCATTCGAATGCGATCTAAGAGCGCCGTTGCGCGCTAGAAGCCGTTAAAACTTGGCAGAAATACCTCAGTCACCAAAATCGCCGAGGACTCTAGCTGAAATTTTGATCGCCGAGCCCACAAAAGATCGTGTGCAGTTGCCAGGTGTGTTGGAACGCCGAGTTCTTGAGGACTTAAAAGGGCAATCTCGAGTTCGTCGCGGGCAACCCTAGGCTCGCTAAACAGCCAATCGCCCAGCGGTCTGTCGGGGCGTTCTTGCAGGCCTTGCAGTCTTCCCGACATCGCGACTTCTGGAATTACTGTCCTGGCAAACACCCAAGCCGCATCATCTCCCAACAGCAAAACCTCCCTGACTAACGGTCTGGCTGCATCTGACAGGAACAGCAACATCGCTTCTTCCGATGTTGGAGGTTTATTACCTTGTTCTAGAACAACAACCTGGCATCGACGACCGTTCAAGGTGGCCAGTCTTGCGGTGAGCGACCCCTTATCGGAAAGCCATTGCCAAACGGCGTCTGGCAATGTTCTGACGGCAAGCGCATGACAAGTTTGCCAACCGAAAGGCTCTGTTTGCATTATGCCCACGAACCCCTGCCCTCCTCGCTCTTCATATCAGACCGTCAATTATGTTACTGAACCGCTGAACTCTGCAGCCACATTTGCTTGCGCAGAGGATACAGGTCTAACCCAGGTCTGGCGACCCAGCAGATTTAGATCATGACCGCGCAAAGGCGGCGCGGCCGCGTTATTTTCCAGCGCGACTAGGCGTTGGGGGCCCATGAAAACCGAAGAGATCGGTCTGTTGATTTGTCGACAACGAGAATCGCTCAGGCGGGAGTCTGCCTATTCCGCCGGCCAGCCATGGACCAATGGGCCGTTCATTGCTCACTGAGCCTTGACACCCGCTTGTGACGGTTCTACGTGTTTTGCGGCTTTGGCACGTTCGCTTCATGACTCGCAGCCGAAGATCATGAGGCCTTTCATAGCGCGCAGCGCATCAGCGAACAAACCTTCCTGGAAGCATCAGTCCTACCGATAAGCGCTGACGCTTCACCCCTTAGCAGCTCAACGCCAATGACTCTTACCATCAAGACAACCTTCCCAAGATGTAGTAAAATCTGACCCACATCTATTAAAAGGCGTGCCTAATGTCTACAGCATTTATGGCCTACCCCGAGCTGCGCAATCCGTTCGCGCCAAGTCCGGTCCACAAGGCTGGTTGTGTCACCGTTTTATACCGCGGTAACACCACAGAACTATCTGATCATCTCGCTGGCGAAGCGCTATTGATAAGGCCTGAGGACCTCACTCGAATCAACGGTTTCGAACTCAAACCAGAAGGCGCTTGCTTTGGCGATCTATGCGTGCCCGTTGACGCCAGTCTGATGGTTGAGCGTCATGGTCAGTCTTGGTTCAACCTAACCGCATTTGCCGATCTGCTAGAGCAGCCCTACGTGGTTGATGAAGAGGCCGGGGTTTGGAGCTTTGCGGAAATTCCTGCGAAGCGGCAAAACATGATGGCAGAGGCCATGGTGCCTGATCTTTCATTAACAGATCGGCAAGGCAACGTCGTTCGACTACCTGATCTAAAAGGCAAGAAAGCGCTCATTGTTACCTGGTCCTCATGGTGAGGCTGTTTTCTAGACGTGCCCGTGTGGCAACGTATTTACGAAGAAATCAACGATCCTAATTTTGTATTGATTTGTGTTGCTGAAGACACGGGTGGTGAAGCGGTAGCAGGCCCAATCTTTGATGCCGCCAACCCTTCCTACATTCAGATCATTGACGAAAACCACGCCGTAAGCAGCGCCTTTAACTTTGTCAATGTCCCCTCAGCGGCATGGATTGATGAGACCGGCCGTATTGTTCGAATTGATGAGGGGACTTACTCTCAAATTCATGAATTTGGCGAGGGTGATCAAGCCATTTCTTTTGGTACAGATGTTTACGAGCCCGCACTTAAAGATTGGGTAGCGCGAGGGGCCGACAGCAAGCACGTACAATCAACACAAACCATCACCAACCAAATTCGACAGCACACGTCAGACCAACAAAAAGCCGATGCGGCGTTTTGCTTGGGCAACTTATTTCGTCGGCATGGCGAGGAGACGAAAGCCAACCACTTTTGGGAAATGGCCAGACGGTTGAATCCCGATAGTGTCAATTTTATTCGACAAAACCTAACGTTGACCGAAGAGGGCTCAGCAGGCGAACAGTTCAGAGCGATGATGGGTGAATTCGTGAGCTCTGGAAAAGATTATTATCGACCGCTCGACATTGACAATGAGTAGTAAATTACTACCGAGGATGGCTTCGACATGGGTCCTGCCAATGCTCAGCACCTCAGAGGTTTTTGTCTGACGAATAATCCAAGGCAAGAGGTTAAAGGCCGGCAGAGAAGACCTTAGATTAGGATCCGGCGCTCTGAAACGAGTTTAGCCATCCAGAACAGGTAATCGGATCCCTGATCGATTCACTTCGGGGTCTGCCTTCGATCGAGCACACAACGCGGCCTCATAAGCGATGACATCGAGTCTGCTTGCTTCATCAACCCATGGCTTCGACAGATAACTCAATGCGGTCTTCGTTATTTAGCACCGGTCTGAACTGATGACAGTACTGATGCAACTTGAAAAGAGGCTTTGTATCAGCAGTTGAGTCATTTCTCGGCCAAAGCGTCTATCAAATACCCTGTAGCAATCTTCCAAATCAGTTATTACAATTTTCCTATTTACTTATCGAGGCCGCATCTAACCGTGCAAGTGCATAAGCCTTCTCTTATCGTCAATGCCTTCAGCGTTTACTGCGCCTTGATAGGCATCTTGTTGTTCCTCGCTGCGCCTATTAACGTGATTGCAGATGAGAGCTCCTTGTTAGATGTAGATGCTAATGGCAAGCAAACACCGCTCACGGATGGACTCCTAATTATTCGACATCTCTTTGGTTTTACGGGTACCGCGCTGACCCAGGGTGCCGTCGATTTACAAGGGCAACGACGTCAGGCCGAAGACATCACAGCCTATTTGAATGAAAATCTGTCAACACTTGATATCGATGATAGCGGCAAAACCGCGCCACTGACCGACGGCTTGTTGATTATTCGATATCTTTTTGGATTTACCGATAGCGCATTATTAACTGGTGCGATCGGAGATTCAGCAACGCGAAAGACGGCAGCCGATATCACAGGTTATCTACAAGCAATGTCCAACGCTGGAGCCTCGATCTCTGTCGGCGATGGCGATGGCGAGACAACTCTGTCCGCTAAAAGCTTTTTTGAAGCATCTGTGTCTTCAGTCGTGCTCGAAAACTGCCAAGTGTGCCACCGGGAAAATGGTGCAGCCGGCTCGACACCGCTGCGCTACATCAGACCGCCAGACAATGCGCCGGACGACCCTCAGGTGATGCAGCAAAACTATGAGACGTTACGAAGCTATATCGTAAATGGTAACGGTGAGACTTTGCTGAACAAGGCAAGAGGCGTCGGTCACGGTGGTGGCGCTGTGCTCAGCTCGGCGTCCGAAGGCTACAGCACGCTGGAGGAATTCGTTGGGCTGGTTTCAGCAGAAGCGGGCCTTTCAGACACTTCAAAACCGCCAATCGCTACGGTACCCGAAGGGTTTTTCAAACCAGCCGCTTTGCTGTCGGCACGAAGTACGCTGCGCCGAGCTAGCATCTTAATCTTGGGCCGCAACCCTTTGCCCAGCGAGGAGGCATTACTTGACGGGGAAGATCCTGAAGCGCTCTCTAACGCCCTGACGGCACTTACCAGAGCCCCGGGTTTTCACGCCTTTGTGACTCGGGCGGCGAACGATCGCCTTCTGACTGACGCATTTTTAGAGGGCATTCCCCTTGAACAGTCAAATATTGAAGGCAATCCATTTTACCCATTAGCGACGAATGCCTTTGTAGCAGCCCAAGCAGAGGCCGCTGAGCGGTTCTTTTATTGGCCAAAATACAGCCATTGGCGCTGGGGACTCACTCGGGCGCCGGTCGAGTTGATCGGGTACGTTGTTAGCAATGATCGCGACTACCGTGAGGTACTCACTGCCGACTATATGATGATGAACTATGCGGTGAACGATTTTCTTGATGGTGGCGCCTCGTTCGAGACCGCAGACCCCGACACATTGCCCTATTGTCAGGATAATCCGAACCAGCCTTGCTTTGATCACAAAGTGTTCAAACCCGGGAAGCATCGAGGGCAAGTTCTTCTGGATGAGTACCTAGTCACAGAAGATACTGATCTAGCATCCACCAAAATCCTCGAGCACGGCGATTTTGTCGATTATCCACACGCCGGTTTGTTAACTACCCAAGCCTTTCTGAATCGCTACCCCAGCACAGAAACCAATCGCAACCGAGCTAGGGCGCGCTGGGTGTTTTATCACTTCCTAGGTATCGATATCGAAAAGTCTGCACCAAGAACCACTGACCCTGAGGCACTTGCCGACAGCAACAATCCAACTTTAAAAAACCCAGCTTGCACAGTCTGCCATCAAGTCCTCGATCCTTTGGCAGGCGCGTTTGAACGCTTTGGCGATGTTGGGTATTACCACGAATCTTGGGGAGGCAACGACTCGCTGCCTTATAACTACAAATCGGCGATCCCCGACCCAACCTCAAGTCCTAGCTATCTTATCGGTGAGACCGTCGCCGTGGATCAGACAACATTTGAGATGGTTTCGAGCCTTAGCGTGAATCTGCAGGCTGGCACAGTTTATTACCGCGTATCGTATCTCAACGACGCGGCTGACTCAGACGGTGACCGCAACGTGTTTTATGATTCCCTTTCAATTTATGGGCCGTCCGAAACCCAGATTATTGAATTCGAGAATCTACCTGAAGACTCGATTATCACCGGCTGTGGAGGCCCCGGTGGTGACAGTTATGGCCAATACTGTCAGGGCACCCTCGTGATACCTATCACCACCACTGAATCCGGCACCCATCAATTTGAACTCCGGGCTCGGGAAGATCCCTTTGGCAGTGAGTCAGTGCAGCTCAACATCGCCCTTGATCTGCAAGCTGATAGCCTCGATCAACTCGGTTATCAAACGGGAGATACCTGGTACAAAGATATGCGAGCCCCTGGTTACTTGAATAAAACGGCGCCCCCTGACGTCGAAAGCCTAAGTTGGGCAGCCCAAGCCATCGTTGATGACCCTTGGTTTGCCGAGGCGGCGGTCAAATTTTGGTGGCCCGCATTGATGGGTAGTGAAGCAGCAGTTGCGCCAGAGGTCGAATCGGATGCTGGCTTTGATGCGCAAATGGCACTTTTTGAGGAACAAAATACGTTTATCCAATTGCTTGGGGCTGAGTTTGCAAATGGAATTAACGGGGGCAACGCTTTTAATGGCCGCGATCTTATAGTTGAACTGCTCTTAAGCCCTTGGTTTAGAGCTAACGCTGCAATCGACAGCGCTTCAATTGAGGGCAAGCTGGGTACCAGACGTTTGTTAACTCCGGAGGAGCTTGAAGCGAAATTCTTCCACCTAGCTGGTTTTTACTGGGGTGATGATGGTGGCTTCTCGGAATGGCAATTCGACGGCAGATACTCACATTTGACCGACCCGTTGAACATCCTTTATGGAGGCATCGATTCTAGAAACGTGACTCAACGTGCGGATGAGATGTCAGCGGTTATGTTTAATATCGCTGAAAAAATGTCGCTTGCTACTGCTTGCGAAATTGTCAGCCGCGAATTCAACCTACCTAAAGCTGATCGCCGAGTTTTCTCCGATATCGATCTCGAGACAACCCCCAGCCGCCTGGTTGTCGAGGCTTTTAATGCCAAGGTTAGCAACACCAGTTTTGAAACCGTTATTGAGTTTGAACGCGACCTGCCTATAGGGCCGATTACTGCAGCGATTTCTTTCCATAATGACTACGCGTCACACGAATTTGGCGACCGCGAAGCCCTGCTCAAGCAATTAACCATCACCGAACCTAGCGGCGCTACAATCGTCATAGAGCTCGCCAATCCCCCAGACGGCGCCAAAATTGTAGGATGCGGCAATTTGGAAAACGATTTCTATCGCTTAAGCTGTAACAGTACGCTGTATCTGCCGATTAACCTCTCTCAGTCTGGAAAACACAGTTTTGCATTGACAGCAGCTGGCGAACAAGCGGGAGACGAAGCCGTCGCTATCGAGCTGGTCCTAGTGCAAACCTCAGACGTTGAAGCCATAGGCGAGCCTGCCCTTAAAAACCAATTGGCCGCTTTGCACTGGAAGTTATTAGGAGAGTCTGCCGAGGACGATACAGAGATTTTAGCAAGCTACGACCTGCTGCTCGAAAGCCTCCAACAAACATCGGATCAACAAGCACTTGGCCTGGAAGACTGGCCTTATCAAAGCTGCCAAAACCATAATTGGCGCGGTGAGCCGCTCAATGTTTCAGACGCTAATGGCATGAAAGGTGCGTGGATGACCGTGTTGACCTACTTCATGACAGATTTTAAATTTTTACACGAATAACTATTGCCCATGAAACGACGAACATTACTCAAACTACTTGCCCAAACTGGCGCTCTACCCCTCATGGGCTTATCCATGCGGGCCTCCGGTTTAATCCAGGACGGTTACGCCGGGCCATTGCTGTTACAGATTCAAGCAGAGGGCGGTTGGGATGTAACGAGCTATTGCGACCCAAAAGTTAATCAGCCTGGCGAAAAAGCGATCACCGAATGGTCCAATTCAGCGGAACCTTTAACCGCGGGCGGCATTTCTTATGCCCCTTTCGCCAACAACAAAACTTTTTTTGACCGTCACCACAAAAAAATGCTTGTGATTAACGGCATTGACACACAAACCAATTCTCACACGACAGGGGTGCTGCACAACTGGAGCGGCCGAAACGCCGAGGGATTTCCATCCTTGACGGCATTGTTCTCTGCACATCATTCGCCGGGGTCGGCAATGCCTTACATCAACTTCGGCGGCTTTGGGGCAACTCAAAATGTGGTGCGATTTACTCGACTGCAAGACAACCCCGAGCAACTAGCGAGAGTTTTGGAGCCCAATCTTGCCGGCTACCATGAACCCAACCAGTGGCATGATTACGAGGGCCCCATTTATTTTCGCAATCAAAATGATGTTGCGCTTGTAGACCGCTACCGGCGAGCCCGCCTTGAAAGACTCAGCGGTGATTCATCTTTACTCGGACGACAGCAAAATAACCTAAAAGCATACGCTGCTGCTTTAGAGGGCAGAGCAGCCCTCTCTGAATTCGCGCCCTACCTGCCCAAGAGAGAGGACACGATAGCACCCGTTGAAGGCATCACTAATATCAAGGGCCAGATCCAGTTGGTCAGTGCTGCATTTAAAGCGGGAATTTCTAGTGCGGCGGATGTTCACATGAACGGCTTCGACACTCACGACGACCATGACGCGATGCATACCGTGCAACTTTCGTATCTTAATGAAGCATTAGACCTGATTTGGCAATTGGCGGAGCAAGGAGGCTACGCTGACCGGTTAACCGTTGTCGTGGGGTCCGACTTTGGTAGAACGCCGCATTACAATTCCCAGCAAGGCAAAGATCATTGGCCCATTGGCTCCATGATCGTCATGCAATCCGATCCAAACTGGGGCGATCGCTCAGTAGGTTTGACAGACCCACTGCACAACGCGCTGCCCCTTAATCCTGATACACTGGCCGTAGATGCCGACAACGGCACAATAATTTACCCAAAACACGTGCACAAAGCTCTTAGACAACTGTTAAATCTCGAAGGCACAGAGCTTGATCTGCGCTTTCCGTTCAACAACACAGAGTCTTTTGCTTTTTTTAGCTAGGTTTCTAATGATGCTTGCCAATAATAAAGGCCTCTCGAACACGTGGGCCGTCAAATTTTCTGCTAAGTTTTGTGCACGACCTTAAACACAAGCACTTTCAAAAAATCTATAGAACTTGCTCAATGAAAAACCCAATTACCATAGAAATATTTAACGACTACGTTTGACCCTGGTGTTATCTCAGCACCGTGAGTGTTGATGCTTTAAAACAAGAGTTTGATCTGGTCACCCGTTACATCCACTTCCCACTCCATCCAGAGACACCGGATGAGGGTATTACAATTAAAGACTTGTTTCCGAATCGAAGCGAAGCTGACCTAACCAGGGCGGGCGACCATATCCGAGCGCTCATGGCAGAGGCTGGACTACCCTTTGGCCACCGAACAAAAACCTTTAACAGTCGCCTCGCTCAGGAACTTGGCGCTTGGGCGGATCAAGAAACTGATGCCGGTGAAACCTTGCATCGTGGTATCTTTGAGGCGTATTTTGCCGACAACGCCAATATCGGTGACCCTCAAGTTTTATTAGAGATCGTTCGTGGCATCGGATTACCGGTTGACCGGGCTGAAGCCGTACTTGCGAATCGATTGTTTAGCCCTGCAGTTAATGCTGACTGGCAAAGGGCATGGGAAAATGGCATTACCGGTGTCCCAACTTTCACCAGTCAGGATCTATTTGTGGTGGGCCACCAGTCACCAGAGGTTCTCGCAAGGTTTATCCGCCATTTACAAACATTGGATTCCACACAGACCTAACCCAAAGACGAATCGAGCTTATAACTAAAGAGGACCTAGCCTGACTTGATTGCAGGAACCAACCGCTACCAGGCATTGGCGTGCCTAAAGATCTCCGCTAGCGCGGCTCCCCTTGGTGGCAAAACAACAGCTCAATCTCTAAGGCAATTCAACTTTAAATCGGCTTTACCTCATCCGGGAAGCTGCTTGAACTGATAGACCTTTTTAAAATGAATTTTTTCAGTTAAGTTCGGGGAAGCCTATCTGTGGAGGGACCATGAGCAATCTATTACCCCTGCAACCCCTCGACGCATCAAACGAGTCAACGCAAGAGGTGGCCAACAGTCAGAATCGGCATTCCAGCCTAGAACAAGGGCTGAATCAGTGGATAGCGTTTCACAGCGCACTTAACCGAGGTCAACACTCAACAAGACGCAGCTTTAATGGTGTTTTGATCAAGGAGCAATCGCTGATTCACTGGTTTGAACAGAACCGTCCTAGCTCAATTAAACGCCTCAAACTGGATCTTCCTATTAAGGCGAATCTCATCGATCGCATCATCGCTAAGCAGATTGCAACTCAATCAGCCACAAGGCAAGGGGACGCCCTGTACCCTGGACCAAAAGTAATACAGTTCACCCAGACTTTGTTCTCAGAGCTTAAGCTTTCCCACACGCTAACGCACAGCCCTTTTGAGCTACACACTGATCTTCCTTTATTCACCCTACTCGCTCGCTTCTCGGCAATTCTGATGCCCTATCGCGAAAAGCTCAGCGCTCAATATTTTCGTATCGAATTCCCGCTCTGGCGACAGGCGATTTTCGGTCAGCGGCACAAAACGACTACGGGTGAGCTCGAATTTTTAACGCAAACGCCAAAAAGTACGCTAACAACCTTGCTAAGCACCGCCCAATCACTGGGTTTGATTGATAGCAAACGTGATGTCGAAGATGCTCGAATATTACGCTGGCAGTTGAACTCAGAGCACGAGAGTTACATGGCAAGAAAGTTGGTAATGATGCAGATTGTAGACGCGCTCAGCTAAGAAGTGCTATCCAAATCGCCAGGCACGGCCGTCTTGAGCTAAGCCGCCCAAAAAAAGCCTCTTATCCAAAAGCCTCTAACCCAAAAGCCTCTAACCCAAAAGCCTCTAACTCAAAAGCCTTTAACTCAAAAGCTTCTAACTCAAAATTTTCGGCTTTGACCCGCGGCAGAGATTTTTCCACAGCACTAGACTGCGCTACGCTCTGCAACGATCAGGGCCCAACAAAAAAAATGGCAGTTTGGGGCTGGCCTCAGTACGCGTAAAAACGTCTATGAGCGGCGCATTACCGATGCGGTCTTTCAAACATTTACCAGCGCTTGAACACCTCGCTTGATCAGCACTTTACACAGGTGCGAGCGGTATTCCGCGCTGGCATGCATATCTTCATTGAGTGTGTCCGGCGCGATCGTCAAACCCTCAATAGCGCCGATAGAAAAATCACTGGACAGCGCCATCTCGAAATCTGCAGCTCTGAAAACACTGGCGGCCGCGCCCGTAATGGCAACTCGAACATTACTATTCTGACGGGCAAGCATTACCCCAACCATGGCATAACGGGATGCTGGATTAGGGAATTTCAGATAGACGGCCTGAGCTACAGGCGGGAATCGAACAGCCTGAATAACCTCTCCCGGCGCCAGTGCGGTTTCGAACATAGCCTTGAAAAACTCATCCGCATGAATTCTTCGTCGATCGGTCTCGACTTCC
>Ga0255783_10000134_pt1 | contig 83377 bp, 78 predicted proteins | sample 011ome_22_FD_179981 | JGI IMG/M metagenome (GOLD analysis project Ga0255783, IMG submission 179981) | Coastal salt marsh microbial communities from the Groves Creek Marsh, Skidaway Island, Georgia - 011507BT metaG (version 2) | ecosystem: Environmental > Aquatic > Marine > Intertidal zone >... | reverse complement strand
TCAATATCATCAGCAGTGATTTTCCCGGTGAAAAAGCGGACAGTTCGTTTCGCTATCAACGCAGCCGCGAAGTTGTCGAAATTCTAAAACAATCCTGGACCCAAGACGAAATCAACTACCAAGGTCAGGTGTATAATTTCCAAGGTCTGACAACCGATCCCGCAAGGCCCTATCAAAAGGGCGGGCCGATGCTGTATTTCGGCGGCTATTCCCCTGATGCTTTGGAATTGTGCGGTCAACATTGCGACGTCTATCTGATGTGGCCTGAACCCAAAGACCAAATAGCAGAACGTATGAAAGCCGCGAACGAAGCCGCAGCGCGTCACAACCGCACGCTCGATTACGGTTTGCGCGTCCATGTGATCGTGCGCGATACCGAACAAGAGGCCAAGGAATACGCCCGCTATATCGCATCAAAGCTTGATGATGAATATGGGCAAGCTATTCGTGAACGTGCCTTGGACAGCGGATCATTGGGTGTGTCGCATCAATCGAAAAACCGCGATTTGGCGGATTTGGACGGTTATATCGAACCACACCTGTGGACAGGCGTCGGACGTGCGCGGTCTGGGTGCGGGGCGGCCTTGGTCGGATCGACTGACCAAATCCTTAGCGAATTGGAAACCTATCAGAAAATGGGCATTCGGGCATTTATCCTGTCTGGATATCCGCATCTGGATGAATGCAAACACTTTGGATCTCGGGTTTTGCCGCAGATGAAAACATGCTCGTTGCCGCATGCATACGGTCGGGTTCCCACTGAGACACCAATGACGCCCTTGGGCGCAGGAGAACGGAAATAATGGAACGCGTATCGATCACTAAATCATTGGATTTTTCGCGCATCGTTTATGGGCTGTGGCGCTTGGGCGATGACACAAACACCGCCCCAGACCACGTGCGCAACAAAATAGCGGCCTGTTTGGACCAAGGTATCACCACCATGGACCAAGCCGACATTTATGGCGGCTATATGGCCGAAGAAATCTTGGGCAATGCGCTGCGTGGTTCTGACCTGCGCAACAAGATCGAGATCGTTACAAAATGCGATATCGTGGCCCCTGTTGGCCGCTATGCGGATGCCCGTGTGAAATACTATGACACCAGCCGCGCGCATATTTTGGCGTCTGTCGATCATTCCTTGCGTTTGATGGGCATCGATCACATTGATCTGTTGTTGATCCATCGCCCCGATCCAATGATGGATCACCATGAAACGGGTGCCGCCTTGGATGAGGTGATCGCGTCTGGCAAGGTTCGCAGCGTCGGCGTATCGAACTTTCGCCCGTGGGATTGGGAATTGCTGTCATCAGCAATGAAAAATCCACTTGTCACCAACCAAATCGAACTTAGCGTTTTGGCGCATCAGGGGTTCACAAACGGTGATGTGGCATTCCACCAACGCAACGCAGTGCCCATGATGGCATGGTCACCTTTGGCAGGTGGTCAGCTGTTCAGCGGCGGCTATGACACGGTCACAGCAACGTTGAAGCGCATTGCGGCGGATCGTGGTGTTGACATGTCGGCGGTTGCGGTTGCGTGGCTTTTGGCGCATTCGTCGAAGATTTTGCCAGTCATGGGAACCAATAACATTGATCGAATTGCAACCCTTTCCACCGCATGTGATGTGAAACTAGACCGTCAAGAATGGTACGAGATTTACACCGCTGCCCTAGGTAACGAGGTGCCATAATGGGACAAGCTTTAGCGAAAGAATATCCAGTGGATAACAAAGTTTTATTTCGTCAGGCTTTGGGGCAATTTGCGACAGGTGTTACCATCGTCACAGCCCAAGGGCCAAATGGCCCCATGGCAATTACGGCGAACAGCTTTAATTCCGTGTCCTTGGATCCGCAGCTGGTCTTGTGGTCATCTTCCAAAGATTCAAAACGCTATCCCGTGTTTTCCACCGCACAGCACTATGCGATCCATATCCTGTCAACAGATCAAATCGATCTGTGCAAACGGTTTGCAAAGGCGGCTGATGATTTTTCGGGGGTTGACTGGTCCCCGTCGTTACATAATGTTCCGCTTATCAACGGCTGTCTTGCGCGGTTTGAATGCGGCCTATCTGCGCATCATGATGGCGGTGATCATACGATCATCGTGGGGCAAGTTCATAATTTTGAAATAAACGCAGGGAATCCTTTGATTTTCGCACAGGGGGATTTCCTGAAGTAACATCACCGTCAAAACGCAACTGCGCATTCATGCGCAAAGGGAGGAACGCGTTTGAAGACACTATTATTGGGGATTTTGTCCCCACTGGCATTTGTGAATACCCTTGCGGGCACCATCGGAAAGCGTATTTCGGTGGTGGCTATTGCATTGATGGTGGCCGTGACGTTGTTACAGGTGTTTTGCAGATATATCTTGAACAACGCCCTGCCTTGGCCTGACGAAGCTGCGCGGTTTTTAATGTTGTGGTTGACGGGATTGATGGGCCCCATCGCACTGCGACAAGGTGGGTTTGTCGCGATTGAAACGCTTCACCAATTCTTGGCGCCCGTTGTTCTTCGGACTTTATCGATTGTTTTGCTGATCATGATGTTGATCGTTTTGACATTTGCCATCAAACTGGGGTGGAACCATGTGAATTCTGGCTGGTTGTTTGCGTCATCGTCCCTGCGCATTCCGTTGGATTGGATTGGGTACAAGATCGTCAAATTAAAATTGGCTTGGATGTACATGTCTTTATTCGTTGGTGTTGTCCTGATGACGCTGGTCACGGTGGAACTTTTGTTGCGCCAATTCATTGACGTTTTGGGGGGGCGCGACCAATTACCCGTGATCCCAGTTGTCGCCCAAAGCCAAGGAGCAGAATGATGTTGGTCTGGTTTCTACCCGTCTTCTTGGTATTCCTTCTCATTGGCTTGCCGGTATTTTTCGCGCTTTTGATCGCGCCGGGTGCCTTGTTGTGGCTCAACGGCCAAGAACGCGACATCGCGTTGCTATACCGCAATGTGTACAACGGCATGGACAGCTTTCCCTTGATGGCGATCCCGTTTTTCATGTTGGCGGGTGAATTGATGAACCGTGGCGGGATCACCGAACGCCTGGTCGAATTCGCCCAAGCGATGATGGGCCATCTGCGCGGCGGATTGGCCCATGTGAACATCCTGTCGTCGATGTTGTTTGCTGGCCTGTCAGGGTCAGCGGTTGCCGATACATCTGCGCTTGGATCCATGTTGATCCCCGCGATGGAAAAACAGGGCTACACCCGCCGTTTTTCTGCGGCCATTACAGCGGCAAGTTCGGTGATCGGCCCGATTATTCCACCCTCTGGCATTATGATCATCTACGCCTATGTCATGGGCGAAAGCGTTGCTGCGCTCTTTTTGGCTGGGATCGTACCGGGTATTTTGGTCGGGATTGGTTTGATGTTGGCTGTAAAGGTCATGGCCGACAAATATGATTTCCCCGTGGCAAGCCGCAAATACACGTGGTCCGAACGCGGGGGTGCAAGTCTCAAGGCATTTTTTCCATTGATGACCCCTGTCATCATTCTGGGCGGTATTTTGGGCGGCATCTTTACCCCGACCGAGGCCGCAGCCGTCGCCGTGGGATATGCCATGTTCATCGGTCTGTTCGTGCTGCGCACCTTACGACTGTCTGATCTGTCTGATGTCTTTGCACGCTCTGCGATGACGTCTGCAGTGGTTTTGTTGTTGGTCGGGGCGGCTATGGCCTTTAAAACCGTGGTCAGCCTAAGCCACGCGCCAGAAACGCTTGCCCATTGGATCTTGGGTCTGTCAGACAATCCGCTGGTCTTGTTGTTGCTGATCAACCTGTTGCTTTTCGCGGTTGGTATGTTCTTGGATGCAGGTCCGGCGATCATTATCCTGGGGCCGATCCTTGCGCCAATTTTTGTTGATTTGGGTGTTCACCCCGTTCATTTCGCGATCATCATGAGCGTGAACTTGACCGTGGGTCTGGCCACACCCCCCATGGGCTTGGTGCTCTTTGTTGCGTCGTCGGTGTCCGGCGAACGTGTCGAAAGCATCGCAAAAGCCATTATTCCATTCCTACTGGTCGAAGTTGCCGTGATCTTTTTGATCACGTTTATTCCGGCCATTTCGATGACAATTCCCCGTCTGACGGGGTTTGTGAATTAACCCATTGCAAACCAGGGAGGTATGATATGCTAAAGGGTACTCTTAAGTCACTGGCGACAGCAGCATTGCTGGCAACCAGTGCAATCGCGGCCAATGCTGCGGATTTCACAATCCGTGCGACCGCAAACTCAAATGAAAACGACGAAGACTATGACGGTCTAGTTGTCTTTAAAAACTATGTTGAATCTGCATCAAACGGTGCAATCGCCGTTGAATTGTTCATCGGTACGCAACTGTGTTCAAACGGTGCAGAATGTTTGCAAGGTGTTGCTGATGGCTCCATCGACGTATACATTTCGACATCTGGCGGTGCGGCAGGTATCTTCCCATACGTTCAAGTATTGGACCTTCCTTACCTGATGGCAGATGACCGCGTTGCAGAACATGTTCTGTCAGGCGATTTTACACGCACAATGCGTGACATGGCATTGGCAGATTCAGGCGACAAAATCCGTCTGATGACAATTGGTAACACAGGCGGCTGGCGTAACTTTGCGAACACAAAACGCCGTGTTCAAAAACCAGAAGACCTATCAGGTCTGAAGATCCGTACAGTTGTTGCTGACCTTCCACAAGAGTTGGTCAAAGCACTGGGCGCGTCTCCGACACCAATTCCATGGCCAGAGCTGTTCACATCGATCCAAACTGGCGTTGTTGACGGTTCTAAAAACGGTATCACCGACATCATGGGCATGAAATTCCCAGATGCAGGTCTGCAATACGTCACATTGGACGGTCACGCCTACATGGGTGCATTGTGGTGGATGTCAAACGACAAATTCATGGCGATGCCTGAAGGCCTACGTACAGTTGTCGTAGACGGCTTTGCCGAACTACAGCAGGCAACTTTTGCGTCACCAAAGCGTAAATCAATCCAAGCCTACGCAGACTTCGTCGCGGGCGGCGGTGATCTATACGTTCCAAGCCCCTCTGAAAAAGCAGCGTTCAAACAAGCTGCTGCACCTGTATACGATTGGTTCAAAGCAAACGTAGACGGCGGCGACAAGATCTTTAACGCATTGACAGACGCCGTTGCGGCCGCCGAAGGCGACATCAACGCAGGTCGTGCAAAAGACATTCAATAAACGAACCGATGGCGCCCTTTGGGGCGCCATTTCAACGAAACGGGTACATCCAAACCCTGTAATCGTCGATTAGGACATGCGCTTTTTCAATCTGCTCAGGCGTCATCTTTTTAATCACTTCTTCCTGACTGATCGCCGCATCGGGGTCTCCGCCGATGGTGGACAAAACATACCACATGTAGGCACGCATCAAATCGGGCGCGGGCATGCCCAATCCGACCTCGTAATACCAGCCAACACCCGATTGCGCCCCTGGGTGACCTTTCATGGCAGAACGCAAGTACCAATCAAACGCGCGTTCGTAATCCTGTTCAACGCCCAATCCCATTGCATACATGACGCCAATCAATTCTTCGGCATCGGCGTTTCCAGATCGCGCCGCGGGCCACAATGCGTCGCGCGCTTCCTTGAATTTACCGTCTTCCATCCAATCACGTGCCTGTTCAATATCCGCGCAAACCGCGATGGGGAACAGCGCAACGGCCAACGCCATGCTCATTCGTTTCAGCATTTCATCATCCTGATTTTATCCTGCCTTTTCATGTCATCAGCCTATGCAGATGAAACACGTTTGTCACCGTCTGATTTCCATTATGCAGACCCTAAAAAGGCAAAAATTGGCCAATTACTGTTTTATGACAATATCCTTTCGGGCAACCAAAACATCAGCTGCGGCACGTGTCACCATCACGATTTCGGCAGCAGCGATGGCCAAAGCCTTGGCATTGGCGAAGGCGGGTCAGGCATGGGCAAAAACCGCACCGCAGGTGTTGGTGCGGATCGCATCAAAAAACGCATCCCACGCAATGCAACAGGCCTGTGGAATATCGGACACAAGTCCATTCGAAACCTGTTTCACGATGGTCGGCTTGAGGTCAGCGATCTGTACCAAAACGGATTCAATTCCCCTGCCGAAGAATGGCTGCCAGACGGATTAGACACAATCGTCGCGGCCCAAGCGATTTTCCCAATGGTCGCCCAATTTGAAATGGCGGGAAACCCGAAAGAAAACGAAATCGCAGGCGCAATCCATGATCGGATTGATGCCGCGTGGCCCATTTTGGCAAAGCGCGTTCGGGTCATTCCCGAATACGGCGATATGTTTGTCGACGCCTTCGATAATATTTACAGTGCCGATCAGGTCACAATCGTCGAAATCGCCCAAGCATTGGGGGATTTCATTAACCTTGAATGGCAAAGCTACGACACACCATATGATGACTTTGTCGCTGGAAAATCTGCGCTTGCCGAGGATGCCGAACGCGGGCGGCGGTTGTTCTTTGGACGCGCGAATTGTGCATCTTGTCATTCAGGCCCCCTGTTCACCGACCAAGGGTTTCACGCACTGGGTTTGCCCGCATTCGGTCCGGGACGCACACGCCGTTTTGACCCAATGCCCCGCGACGTAGGACGGATGGGCAAAAGCGATGACTTGGCCGATGCCTACAGATTTCGCACGCCTTCTCTGCGCAACGTGGCCCTGACTGCCCCCTATGGACATAACGGTGCCTATCCAACCTTAGAAGGCATTATTCGCCACCACGCCGACGCTGTTGGCATGCGCAAGAAATGGACGCGCGATATGGCACAATTGCCGAACGTACCGTGGCTGCAAGAAATCGACTTTGTCATCCAGTCAGATACCCGCGAAATGGCGCGCCAAGATGCTGCAATTGATATAAAACCCATGTCTCTTTCTGATCGTGACATCGCGGATTTGGTTGCATTTCTAAACAGTCTCACGGATTATCGCGCCAAAGAACGCCCATTGGGGCGCCCCAATTCCGTTCCAAGCGGCCTTCCTGTGGATTGATGGCCTTCCTTGGGATCATCCAAAAGGACATGACATGATCGACCTATACACTTGGACCACCCCAAACGGTCGGAAAGTTTCAATATTACTAGAAGAGCTGGGCGTCCCATACACCCCCCATACAATCGATATCGGGAAAAACGAACAATTCGCGCCTGATTTTTTGGCAATTTCCCCAAATAACAAAATTCCTGCAATCTTTGATCATGAAACAGGTCGCAGCGTGATGGAATCCGGCGCGATCCTTATGTATCTGGCAACGAAATATAACCGGTTTTTGGGAACGGGCGACAATTACTGGCCGATGATGGAATGGCTTATGTGGCAGATGGGCGGCCTTGGGCCAATGCTAGGTCAGGTGCACCACTTTGTGAAATACAACAAAGGCGTGTCAGACTATTCCGCAGATCGTTTTTCCACCGAAGCATCTCGTTTATACTCCGTTCTGAACAAACGTCTCGAGGGGCGCGACTACGTAGCAAATGAATACACCATCGCTGATATGGCGATTTGGCCATGGGTGTCACGGTTCGAATGGCAGGAAATTGATTTGAACCAATACCCCAACGTCCTGCGTTGGTACACATCCATCGCACAACGTCCCGCCGTTCAACGCGGATATCACGTCCCCTCGTTTGTCTCGGAAATCCCAATGCCCTAGCGCATGCAGGTCTGCCCATCAATCGCTACGGCAAGGGGTGAGCGTGATCCCCTCTTTCATCTTTGAAAAAATACTCACTAAAACGCCGCATATCATGTGGCGTTTTTCAGTCAGCTGATGAAAAAACGTCCCCGTCGGGCTGGTATACACCACCTTCGGTCAAACCAAAGGCCCCCAACACAGTGTGAAACATCGCATCTTGTGCGGCGACATCCGACCGCGCGGGCGCCGCATCGCGGGCAGCCGATTGCCAAAACAAAAACGGCACTTTCAACTGATACTCTGGCGCTGCTTCTATCGGCGCGGCATGGGTATAAATGCCATCTTCCCCCAAACTTTCGCCGTGATCAGATGTGTACAGAACCAACGCATTCAAACCTGACACGCGTTCCAAATCTTTCACGATTTCGGCCAATACGCGATCGCTGTACAAAATCGTATTGTCATACACATTCCGCAAATCTTCCAATGCGCAGTTTGGCAACATCTTGTCAGTGCATATCGGTTCAAACGCAGCATATCGATGCGGATATTTTTCGAAATAATTCGGCCCATGACTTCCTGCGAAATGCAGCAACAGAAACACGGGTTCCGTCACTGCCCTTTTCGCCAGATCTGACAGACCAGAGGTCAAGATTGAATCAGGATAGGCACTTGAACACATTCCGCCGTCACAGGTATCTTCGTACCGCTCGGCACAAAACCCACCCTCACAAATCTCTGATAATTGCGATCCAACATAAAACCCGTCTGATTTGATCCGCGGCAAGCCCGTATTGTTCGAATACACATAGGTCGCAACACCCTGCCGCTTGAGATAACTTGGAAGTGGTTCTTCCGGTTCGCCCTTGCGTTCATCGCGGCCCCTGCGCGACAAAATACAGGCCGTTCCACCGATGGTCGCGGTCGCGCAAGCATCGCTTGGTGGCAGGGCACGAAATCCTGCAGACCGTGTAAAGGGGTTCGTGTCACGATCATATCCATACCATGCAAAATTCTGCGCACGTGCGCTTTCACCGATGGCCAATATAACCAAGCCCGCCTGTGGCGTGGATATTGGATCGGGCAGGATCACTTGATCCCGCAAATACCGCGCATGGTCTTGGTCGAAATAGCGCACGGTATTTACAATATATGACCATGGCAAAATCCGCGAACCCAGATCTAATTCATTTTTCTGTATCCACTGATTGGTTTTTGGCCATGCCATCAGGGCACCCGCGATACAGGCAACCGCAACGGGTGCGAGGATAAAGCGGGTCCAATATCGATGCGCCTTGATCGGAACAAACAACATTAACAGCGCTGGCACCACACCCAATCCGAAACCCCATGCAAAGATCCTCCAATCGATCAGGCCACCAACTTCGCCTGTGTCTGTGTTCAGAATATTGGCAATCATTTCCTGATTAAGCAAAATGCCAAACGCGTTCATAAAATAAAACGCAACCACATCCACAATCATCAAGACGCCCGCAACGACGCGCATCAGCCATATGGAGATCATCGACAACACCCCCAACAGTGCTGCGAATAGGCACAATTGGATTAAGGCGACCGTGAAAATGACAATGATACCATCCACTGTCTGACTGTTGATCGACCTAAGAACATGATCCATCAACGGCCCTTGCACCGCCATCATATGATAGGCGGAAAACAACAAGATCACAGTGATAAGGGAATACTGTCGGCGCATGAGACTTTGGATTTGTTAATTTGCCCTGCATAAAGTCCAAAATCCGCAGACAAAACAAGCGAATTCGAAACCCTTGCAAAAATAGGATCTATTTTGCCCAAACGACATCGCTAAAAATGAAAAAAGCCCCGCTTGCGCGGGGCTTTCGTCAGTCTATCAGATCAACACGAGGCGACGGCGCGTTTGGTCATAACCTTGACCAGATGCGCGCGATACGCACCCGTGCCATGCAGGTCATTGATCATCCCGTCGGCAGAAACGCTTAGCCCGTCAATCGCATCAGGCGAAAAGTTCGCGGACAGCGCGGCCTCAGCCTCAGTCCAGCGATGTACGCCTTCCTCGGATGCGCCTGTCACCGCAACGCGAACACCATCGGCGAACTTGGCCACGAACACGCCAACCATCGCAAAGCGCGATGCAGGTTGTTCGAACTTCTGATAATTCGCAGCTTGTGGAACAGGAAAGCGCACGGACGTTATGATCTCGCCTTCTTCCAAGGCCGTTGTGAACATGCCTTGGAAATAGTCATCAGCCGCGATTTCACGTTTGTTGGTGATAACAGTCGCGCCAGAAGCCAATACCGCCGACGGATAGCATGCAGCAGGATCGTTGTTTGCCACTGACCCACCGATGGTTCCGCGGTTGCGTACCGCAGGATCACCGATGTTGGCCGCCAAAGCCGCCAACGCGGGATAGGTTGCCGCAGCTTCGGATGCCACAGTTGCGTGGTTTGTTGCACCGCCGATGGACAAGCTGCCATCGTCGTTTTTGCACACGCCTTTCATCTCGGCGATCCCTATCAGGCTGACCAACTTGGATGGGCTGGCCAAACGCTGTTTCAGGGTTGGGATCAAGGTTTGACCACCCCCCAAGGCTTGGGCTTCGTCGGATGCAAGCGCTGCAACCGCATCTGCCACTGTCGAAGGCTTTACAAATTCAAAGTCATACATTTTCTTTCCTCCGATTAACCGTTCATCGCCGCCCAGACGCGCGATGGCGAAACGGGCATATCGATATGAGTGACGTGTTTAAAGCCACCAGATTGAAGCGCATCAACAACAGCGTTCACAACGGCGGGTGGTGACCCGATTGCGCCCGCTTCACCGCAGCCTTTTACGCCCAATGGGTTATGCGTACACGGTGTTTGGCACGAATGGTCCACGGTATAGAATGGAACATCAGACGCGCGTGGCATTGCGTAATCCATATAAGATGCCGATAACAGCTGACCGTTTTCGTCATATGCACAGTTTTCCAACAACGCTTGGCCGATACCTTGGCCAATACCACCGTGAACCTGACCTGTTACGATCATCGGGTTGATGACGTTACCAAAGTCATCTGCCGCGCTAAAGCGTTCGACAGTCACCTTGCCTGTGTCTGGATCAATTTCGACCTCACAAGCATAGGCACCAGATGGATAGGTAAAGTTCGATGGATCATAGAACGCTGTTTCTTCCAAACCGGGTTCGATATCTTCGAGCGGATAGTTATGTGGCACATAGGCCGCCAAAGTCACATCACCCCAAGCACAGGATTTGTCTGTGCCTTTGACGCTAAAGTGACCGCCCTTTAATTCGATGTCGGCCTCAGATGCTTCTAACAAATGCGATGCAATCTTTTTCGCTTTGTTGATGATTTTTTCTGTGGCGCGCACCATGGCAGATCCACAAACCGCAATCGAACGGGACCCATAGGTGCCCATACCGAACGGAATTTTAGAGCTATCCCCATGAACGATATCGATCATGTTTTCATCGATACCCAACATTTCCGCCACGACTTGGGGGAATGCCGTTTCATGGCCTTGACCGTGGCTATGCGCACCGACCATCACGCTGATCGAGCCTGTTGCGTTCACACGAACTGTTGCGGCGTCATATAGGCCCGCACGTGCGCCCAACTGACCCACAAGGTTCGATGGGGCGATACCACAAGCTTCGATGTAACAGTTCACACCCAAACCACGCAGTTTGCCTTTGGCCTCTGATGCTTTGCGACGGGCTTCGAACCCTGACAGATCTGCGATCTCTTCTAGCTTGGCCATCGTCGCTTCGTAATCGCCCGTGTCATATTCAACCGCAACTGGGGTTGCATATGGGAACTGGGTGATAAAGTTCTGACGACGCAATGCGATTGGATCAACGCCCAATTCACGCGCGGCTTTGTCAATCACGCGCTCAAGCTGATAGGTCGCTTCGGGGCGGCCCGCGCCACGATACGCATCAACTGGAACGGTGTTTGTGAACACAGCCTTGACGTTCACATAGATCAGCGGCGTTTTATAGTTCCCCGCCATCAATGTGCCGTGCAACCATGTTGGAACAGATGGCGCAAATGTGGACAGATAGGCGCCCATGTTTGCATAGGTTTCTGTACGGACCGCGGTAAAGTTATTGTCCGCATCCAATGCCAATTCGATTTTGGTTACGTGGTCACGACCGTGTGCGTCGGACATGAACGCTTCAGAGCGTGATGACGTCCATTTAACCGCACGATTGAGTTGGCGCGCCGCAAAGGTACAGAATGCTTCTTCTGCATAGTGGAAAATTTTGGTTCCAAAACCACCACCCACATCAGGTGCCACAACACGCAGCTTGTGTTCTGGGATGCCCAAAACAAACGCCCCCATCAACAAACGAATGACGTGTGGGTTTTGCGATGTCGTATACAAAGTGCTTTCATCATTGGCACGGTTGTAATCACCAACGGCAACGCGTGGTTCCATCGGGTTGGCAACCAGACGGTTGTTCACCAATTCCAAGGTGGTCACATGTGCGGCGTTTTTGATCGCTTGATCCACCGCATCACGGTTATCCTCGACAAAACCCCAGTCATAACACAGGTTGTCAGACAGATCGTCATGCACTTTGGCCGATGTAGGCTTTAGCGCGTCTTTCATATTTACGACTGCGGGCAATTCCACGATGTCCAGCTCAATCGCTTCTGCGGCGTCTTTGGCTTGTTCCAACGTATCTGCAACAATCGCGCAAATCGGATCGCCGACGTGACGCACTTTGCCTTGGGCCAAAACGGGGTGTGCCGGTTCTTTCATCACCGCGCCAAAGCGGTCGGTGACTTGCCAACCGCAGGGCAGACCGCCGATACCTTCGAAATCAGCGCCCGTGAAAATACGAACGACGCCAGGCATCGCAGATGCGGCGGCAGTGTCGATTTTATTGATCCTGCCATGCGCTACGTCGGAACGCAGGAAATACACATGTGCTTGACCATGAATGTTGATGTCATCCGAATACTGACCTGTCCCAGTTAGGAAACGGATGTCTTCACGACGCTTTGAACTTGCGCCGATGCCACTATCTTTGGGCATGGTTAATCCTCCCTTTTATGATTATTCAGCGGCCAGTTGGCTGACATCTTGTCCAGATGCGGCCATGATCGCTTTGACAATGTTATGATACCCTGTGCAGCGGCAAATATTACCTTCCAGGTGGTGACGTACTTCGGCTTCGGTTGGTTTTGGATTGTTCTTCAACAAATCCGCTGCCGCCATAACCATGCCGGGTGTGCAGAACCCACATTGCAAACCATGATGTTCTTGGAATGCCGCTTGGATCGTGTTGAGCGTTCCGTCTGGTGCCGCTTGGCCCTCGATCGTGGCGACTGTTGCGCCATCTGCTTCGGCTGCCAACATCGTACATGATTTCACGGCAACACCGTCAACATGCACAGTACAGGCACCACATTGGCTTGTGTCACAACCAACGTGCGTCCCCGTCAAACGCAAATCTTTTCGCAGGAAATCAACAAGAAGCGTGCGCCCCTCGACCTCCCCCGAAACGGACTTGCCGTTTACCGTCATTGAAATTTTCGTCATGTCTTCCTCCCTATTTTTTAGGTTTATCCAATTATCTTTTTAAACCAGCCTTTTTTCTCGGCTGTGTCTTCTTTGGTTTCTTCGTCTGATGGGCCTTCTACGGCACTACGAAAGTTTTCGAAAAATTGATCTGCCATCTTTTTGGCAAAGCCATCGATGATGCGGCTGCCAAGTTGGGCAAGCTTGCCACCAACTTTGGCCTCGACCTCGTATGACAAAAGGGTGCCCCCGTCTTGATCGGACAGCGTCACATTGGCGCTGCCTTTGGCAAATCCTGCGGCCCCGCCCTTGCCTTCGCCAGATAACATGAGGCTTTGACCCTCGACGATATCGGACAGGGTGACCGCACCTTTGAACGTGGCTTTTACTGGGCCAACTTTTTGCACAACGGTTGCTTCGAACCCTTCGGCAGGTGAACCAGCCATTTCTGTGCAGCCAGGAACGCATTCCTTTAGCATGTCCGCAGACAGCAACGCTTGCCAAACGGTATCGCGATCTGCCGCGATGAATTTGGATTCGGATAGGTTCATCTAGGTTATTCTCCAATTCAATTTATATGCTAAGCGACAAATGCCTTGTCTGACCATTAGACTAAGGGCGTAGTCACCTAAGTTCTGGCGGTGACAAGGTCACGCCGTAATTCGAAAAAATCGTTTGCAGTCTGCCATCATTAAGCGCCGCAAAAATGATATCGTCAACCGCATAGCCCAAAGGTTTGTAGGCAAAGTGGATCCCCACCCCAACGGTCCATTTCCCCACAGAAAAGGCAGGAAGAGGCGGTTGATGCACATCCGCACTGTCCGTTAGCCCATATTCCAATTGCGCGGTTGGACCCATCACCGCCATAACGTCGCCCTTGGACAACGCATCCATCGCAAGCGCGGTGGATGGATACCGCCGAATATTTGCCGCAGCCTGCGATCCGATCAATTGCGTGATGTAAAAATCGGCAATCGAATCGTTTTCAACACCCACGGTATCAAATCGAAAATAGGCAGGTACGGGTTTTTCGTCGGGATACGATGCCTTGTCATAGGCAATGGCAATGGATTCGACGTGATAGATACCCGTAAAAGTAACCTGTTCGACACGACAGGCGAATTCGCTGTCATAAGGAACATGCATCATGACATTGGCAACGCGTCCGCCGACAACTGGGCCTTTCCACACCCAATTCCGCAGATCCGCATCCAACGTTTCCCCCGCAGCGACAAGGCGGATTTTTGCCTCAACCCCAAGATCAGCAGCAATCAAATGCGCAAGATCCACATCAATACCGACGGGTTTGCCGTTTTGTTCAAACGACCAAGGTGCAAAATCTTCGTACGCGGCAAATTCGATATAACCCCGTTCCAAAATCGTATCCAAATCTGCGCCGACGATGTCACGCGACGCATTTTGGGGCTTTTCTTGGGGAACATATCCTTCGCATCTGGCCCAAAGGTCCTGACGCTATACAGGGGATGTCGTCGGCAAATTCAACTATGGATTGGATTTGATCCGTGGGCACGGTGTGGCCCAAGATACCGAATTGGGTCGCAAATGGGTGGATCAGGCCGCGGATGCAGGATTGGATATTGCAGTGCGCATGCGCGATGCAGGATATGATCCGGACGAAGTGACACCAGATGCAGACAATTGGAAATACGCACCGCTGTTCTAGGGGCGCAATCCAGAAAAATCACACCGCCCGCGCAAACCGATACAGACAAGTCCATTTTGCTTTGCCTGATCACTGCGGGTGACATTGCTGCGCTGCCCGACAACTTGGATCAGCCAACATTGGTCCATCATGTCATAAACATACCCTTTTGCACGCACAATGCCACGATTTTTGGTGATCAAGCGATGCACATAGTTCGGCACATCCTCAATAGGATCTGGATGCAAAGTGATGCTTTCAAAAAGCGCATCCGAATGATGGGCCGTCAATCCATGACTCGGTTCCGCGACACAGCCAAAGATTGCGTCGGGGGCAACGCGCCCAAATTCGGTTGGCAGGATCACAGACCCTGGCGCCACATCTGACAACCAGTCTGCCAATTCCTGCTTCGCTGTATCGGATACCAGATCCCCTTTATTGACCACAACGATATCGGCATCCGACAGCTGTCGCGTGATCGTATCGCCAATGTAATCGTCGCGTGCGGCGGTTCTGACAGTTTCGGCATCAACCACGACCAAGGATGCGTCTGAATGCAACCCCGTTAACAATGCCACAGTGGCCACAATCGCGCTTGGGATCGCGACGCCCGATGTTTCGATCAGGATTTGATCGGGGACCGTGGATCCCCCCAGCATATCCCGAAGCGCACCGATCAAATCATTGCCAAAGGAACAGCAAATGCATCCGCCCGCGATGGAAATAAGCGTTTCATCTTGGGATTCGATCAAATCTTCATCAATCGGCAGATCACCAAATTCATTGACCAAGACCGCCAACTTGCGCCCATTTGCATTGCGCAAAAGGTGATTGACCAGCGTGGTTTTTCCCGATCCCAAATACCCACCAATGGTTGTGACGGGAACAGACGGTCTGTTTTGCATCATAGATCGGTTGCCGCGAAAATACGCCCGCCTTGGACGGTACCCCAGACAGAAATATCTTTTAGATCTGATTGGTCACAGGCCGTTGGATCCGTGTCTAACACGGCAAAATCGGCACGCTTTCCAACCTCAATCGATCCAACTTCTGCGTCCATATGCAGGGTATATGCAGCACCCAAGGTAATAGCATGCAGCGCATCAGCGACGGCAATTTTTTCACCTTCGCCCTGAACACGGCCAGATGCCGTAATGCGGTTTACGGCCGCCCATGCGGTAAACAAGGGCCCCAATGGTGTGACAGGGGCATCGGAATGGATTGACATTGGCACACCCGATGCCAAGGCCGTGCGGCAGGCATTCATCCGTGTCGCCCGCTCTGGCCCAACGGTTAGGCGGTAATGTTCATCACCCCAATAGAAATGGTGATTTGCAAATAAATTCACGCACATCCCCAACTTGGCCATTTTGCGGAATTGTGCCGCATCTGCCAATTGGCAATGCTGTAGAGTAAAGCGGTGATCAGGTGATGGATGCGCCCGCAGCGCAGGTTCCAACATATCCAACGCCATCTGGGTCGCTTGATCGCCGTTGGTGTGCGTATGCACTTGGACACCTGCCTCAAGCGCACGATGATACAGGTCGGACATCTGATCAGGCGCCGTGTACCACAAACCGTTCGGCGCACCATTGTGATATCCGGGCCAACGCATGCGGGCAGAAAACCCTTGGATAGACCCGTCGGCAATTGCCTTGATCCGCCCCAGGCGCAAACGCTCGGTCGATTTTGGTTTGAGGGCCAGCATATAATCAACAATGTCTTTGGCGGTCGTTCCCAAAAACGCCTTGAGCGGAACGATACAAGCCGGAAAGCTTTCTTCGCCTGTGACGCGCAACATCATCGCCACGCTGTCATCGGTCAATTGTGCGGCCAAATCTGTACAGGTTGTGACCCCTGCCCGTACGCACAATTTGCCATAGTCACGCAAACCTCGTTCGTCGCAATCGGTCAGGGATCGTTCAAACCCCACATGCGGACCAACAGGTGTCATCGCGTCTGGGCCAAATAATTCACCAGTGGGCAATCCATCGGCACCTAGCGGAATGCCCGGATGATTGATGCCTGTACGCAGCAATCCCGCCAATTCCAGCCCCTTAGAATTCACGTTTAGGATATGACCCGATGCATGCAACGCACCAATCGGACGATCCGTTGAAACGCGATCTAAATCGTGACGCGTGACACGGCGATTATCCATATAAATCGGGTCTAATGACCATGCAGAAAGCGGTGTGTTTGGATCTGCAAGCTTGGCCTCCGCCTCGATCAAGCGGGCGACAATCGCATCGATGGATTTCACACCCTGCCAAATATTGCCGTCTGGGTCCATACGATCAAACCAACCCACATAGACATTCCGCCAAAGCGTGCCTTCCATAGTATGTGCATGGCCTTCGATGAAACCGGGCATCAGAACTTTGTCTGCAAACCGATCATCCAACGTATATGCGCCCCAAGGTTCCAAATCAGACAGCGATCCCGCCCCCAAAATACGCCCATCGCGCACCGCGACATGGGTGACCTCGGGTTGGTTGGGATTCATGGTGATGATTTTTTTCGCTGAATAGATCGTGGTCTGTGACATGACGCGCCCTGCTATATTTTGATTTGACTAAAAGGTTATGATGCTTTTGTTTTTCTGAAAAATAGATTTAACTGACAGCAAAGATCGATTTTTTAGGGGATTGGATATGAATTTTACTTTGAAGCAGCTCCGCTATGTCGAAGCAGCGGGACGCTTGCAATCCATCGCACGCGCGGCCGAGGAAATGAACATTTCTCAATCGTCGATCACCGCAGCGATTGATACGCTGGAACAATCACTGGATTATGACATTTTTATCCGCACCCCCGCCAAAGGGATCCAAGCCACCCCTTCAGGGGTTGAAACGTTAAAGCTGATCAGAAGCTTTCTGGATCAATCCCGCCATTTTGAATCCGAAGTCAAATCTTTGGGATCAGGCGCCACTGGTTTGGTGCGCATCGCTGTGTATGGAACCGCGGCGCCATCCTTGCTTCCGCCGATCTTTGATACCATCACCCGCGAATTTCCAGGCATTTCCATCAAACTGTTAGAAGGTCACATGGGCCGCCTGTTAGAGTTTTTGGCAAATGGCGAAGCAGACCTTGCGTTTATTTATAAAGAGGTGATTGATGATCGATACGATTTTGAACCGCTGTTTTCTGCACCCGTCTTTGCGATTATTTCGCGCAATGATCCCTTGTCCGAAAAGGACAGCGTCACGCTTGCCGAACTGGCCGGTCAACCCATGGTTATGTTGGATTTGCCTTGGGCGCGTGAGTATTTTCTAAACCTCTTTGAATCCAAAGGGCTGACCTGCACCATCGCGCATACAACGCGATCATCTGATATCTGCCGTACTTTGGTTTCCAGTGGGTTTGGGTATTCGATCCTGAATATCTTGCCACTTGAACAACGGGCCCATGATGCGCAGTATCGATCAATTCCCATCAGTGACGCCCGAAACGCGCCTGTGTTTGGCATCGCGACCAGCGCCGGCACACGCCAACCCAAAACAGTACGCGCATTCATCAAAAGCTGTCTACGCCTGCGCTCCGAAGGGGCATTTGACGCTATCACCATCAAAGTGCCCTAACCCGTTCCACTAAAAAATAGTGGAATAGACAAACTTTATGCTGTTTTCTGCAGGAAGATCTCTGCGCTAGGCTTGACTCATAAAAATAAAAAACCAAACCAATAGGGAGAAACACAGTGAAACACTTTTTCAAAGGCGTGGCCGCGGCCAGTGCCGTTGTGTCGTTGCTTGCCAGTTCCGCAATGGCCGAAGAACCCAAACGTGGCGGCACATTGGTCACCGTTTTGGGAACAAATGTTCGCAACCTGAATTCCGCGGTGCAATCAGGGATTGTTACGGGTTATCCGGGCGCACAGCTATTTGCATCGCCACTGCGGTATGATGACAGCTGGACACCACAGCCCTATTTGGCAAAAAGCTGGGATGTCAGCGAAGATGGTTTGACGGTCACTCTTCACCTTGTGGAAAACGCGAAATTCCATGATGGCACACCGCTGACATCCAAAGACGTCGCGTTTTCATTGGACGTGATTAAGGCAAACCATCCGTTTAAATCCATGTTCGCCCCCGTTCAAAGCGTGGACACACCCGATGATTACACCGCTGTCTTGAACCTATCCCAACCACACCCAGCGTTGATGTTGGCAATGTCGGGCCAGTTGATGTCAATCATTCCACAGCATATTTACGGCGATGTGCCGATTGAAGAGGTGAAAACACACCCACGCAACAACGAAAACGTTGTTGGATCTGGCCCCTTTAAATTGGTCGAATACAAAAGCGGCGAACACGTTATTTTGGAACGCTTTGACGATTTCTTTATCGACGGGCGTCCATATCTGGACAAAATCGTAATGCGGATCATTCCTGATCCTGCTGCGCGGGCAATCGCATATGAAAACGGCGAAGTGCACATGGGCGCATTTGAACAGCTGCCGCGGATCATCAACCGCTTGAAAGAGGTCGATGGACTGAATGTGACACCAAACGGGTACGGCGGCATCGGCCCACTGGATTGGTTGGCGTTCAACACAACCAAAGGACCATTGGCAGATGTACGCGTCCGCAAGGCGATTGCCTATGCGGTCGATAAAAACTTTGTCCTGAATGCCCTGATGATGGGGACCGCTGCAGACAGTAAAACAGGGATCCATCCAGACAGCCCGTTCTATAACGCAAATGTCGAAGGGTATGATTTGGATTTGGACAAAGCAGCCGCCCTATTGGACGAAGCAGGCTTTCCCGTCAAAGACGGAACACGCTTTAGCCTGACCATCGATTTCGGTTGGCCTGACGTGAAACCACAGGTCGAATATGTCAAAGCTGCCCTGAAAAAGGTCAACATTGACGTCGAAGTCCGCGCAAGCGCAGATTTCCCAACATGGGCGCAACGCATGGGTACCATGGATTTCGACATGTCATGGGATACCGTGTTCAACTGGGGTGATCCTGTGATCGGGGTGCATCGTACGTACGATTCAAGCAACATTGCAAAAGGCGTTTGGTCAAACACCCAAGGCTATTCAAATGCCCGCGTTGATGAATTGATGGCACTGGCCGCCGTTGAAAATGATGCAGACAAGCGCAAAGCGCTGTACGCAGAATTCCAAGCGATCATTGCGGATGAACTGCCTGTCTATCACATCAACACGTTGCCATATCACACCGTTTATTCGGACAAGGTCGGCAATGCACCAGTTGGAATTTGGTCCACCTCATCGCCAATCGATATGGTGTATTTGAAAGACTAAAACCATAATTTCCCGCGCAGCCACTCGGATTGCGCGGGAACAACAGGGGCAGTTTCGTGAAATCAATCCAAATTATACTGATGCGCGTATTCTACGCCGTTGTTCTGTTGGCCGCTGTGTTGGTCCTTAACTTTTCGCTGATGCATTTGGCACCAGGGGATGTTGCCGACACAATTTCCCAATCGATGGGCGGCGCGGACCAAGAGATTTTGGATAAAATCCGTGCAGACTATGGTTTGGATAAACCCTTTTTGGTTCAACTTGGTCACTACATCGGCCGCGTTCTACAGTTTGATCTGGGGCATTCATTCTTTTTCAACCAACCTGTCACCCAATTGATCCTGCAAAGATTGCCCGCAACATTGTTGTTGGTGATCAGCGCCCAGATTTTGGCCTTGGTCCTTGGTGTTGTGTTGGGTGTGTATTCCGCGCGCAAACCAAATAGCATTGCAAACTACTTCGTCACATTCTTTTCGCTTTTTGGATATTCGGCGCCTGTGTTTTGGACCGGCATTTTGTTGTTGATTGCGTTTTCGTTGAAAATTCCATGGTTCCCTGTCGCTGGGATGCGCGATGTCACAATCAGCGGCGGGTTTTGGATACAGTTTTGGGATGTGGCGCGTCACCTTGTGTTGCCCATGATCACCCTATCATCCATCTTTATCGCGCTTTATTCGCGATTGTCGCGCGCTACCATGATGGAAACCCTTGGCGCAGATTATATCAGAACCGCCAAAGCCAAGGGGTTAAGCAATCGCCAAGTGATTTACAAACACGCCTTGAAAAATTCGTTGTCCCCCGTCATCACCCAAGCAGGTATTCAATTTTCCGCCATGATGTCCGGCGCCGTTTTGGTCGAAGCCGTGTTCAGTTGGCCCGGATTGGGCACGCTTGCCTTTCAGTCCATCATCGCGCGCGATACGCCCACAATCTTGGGTATCCTGTTCTTTTCTGCGCTTGTCGTGATCGTGGGCAATCTCTTGACCGATTTGGCGCTTCGCCTTGTTGATCCGCGTGTGGGGGGTCGAAAATGACCGACGAACCGATCCAAAAGGCCAGAAGCCCGTTCATTGAAGCATGGGAAATGTTCGCCCGCAACCGGTCTGCCGTGGCTGGGTTGATCATATTGGTGCTCATCTCGCTGGGCGCTGTTTTTGGCCCTGCGCTGTATCCGACCGATCCGTTTGATATGGTCTGGGCACCCTTTTCCCCCCCAGGTGACGCGGGGTTCATATTTGGGACTGATTATCTGGGGCGTGATCTGTTGGCGATGATTATCAACGGCGCACGCGTATCGTTGATCATCGGATTGGCCGCGGCTGTCGTTTCCATTGTGATTGGTGTCACCATCGGTGCCTTGGCCGGATTTTACCGTGGCATCATCGAAGAAATCCTGATGCGCATCACCGAATTCTTCCAAGTTTTGCCGACGCTTTTGTTTTCAATGGTGATTGTTGCACTTTTTGGCGCAAGCTTGCCCATGATTACCCTTGCCATCGGCATCGTCAGCTGGACCGCCGTCGCGCGGATCACCCGCGCCGAATTCCTGCGGATCCGCGAATTGGAATACGTCATGGCATCCCGTGCGTCGGGCACCAAAAACGCAAAACTTATGTTTCGCATTATCCTGCCCAATGCTTTGCCCCCGATCATCGTGCAATCGGCATTGATGGTTGGGTCCGCCATTTTGTTCGAAGCTGGATTGTCATTCCTGGGTCTCACCGATCCGAATGTGGTCAGTTGGGGCCAGATCATCGGATCAAACCGCCAATATATCTTGGACGCGAGCTATACCGTGACGATCCCCGGGCTTGCCATATTTGTCACCGTTTTGGCGATTTCGCTGGTCGGGGATGGATTGAACGATGCGCTTAACCCAAAGCTAAGGTCACGCTAATGTCCGATCCCTTGTTAAAAGTTCAAAATCTGCGGATTGAATTGACAACGCACGATGGTGTTGTTCCTGTGATTGACGACTTGTCATTCGAATTGGCCGCCCAAGAAAGCATTTCCTTTGTGGGTGAATCAGGATGCGGAAAATCCATGACCGCTTTGGCGATCATGGGATTGTTGCCCGAAAAAATTGGCCGCGTGGCGTCTGGTTCGATCATTTTTGACGGCGAAGACCTAACCCAAGCATCCGAAGACCGCTTGCGCGAAATTCGTGGCAATGACATTTCGATGATCTTCCAAGAACCGATGACATCGCTCAACCCTGTTTACACTGTTGGCGAACAAATCGCCGAAGTGCTGCGCGCGCACCAAGGATTAGGCCAGCAGGCCGCATGGACAATGGCCGAAGAATTATTGGACGCTGTGCGTATCCCAAACGCCAAACGCCGTGTATCCGATTATCCGTTCCAGATGTCAGGCGGCCAACGGCAACGGGTGATGATTGCCATGGCTTTGGCCTGCAAACCCAAGATCTTGATCGCAGATGAACCCACAACGGCACTGGATGTCACGGTGCAGGCGCAAATCTTTGATCTGTTGAATGACCTACGCCGCCAAACCGGAACGTCGATCATCATGATCACCCACGACATGGGCGCGGTCGCCGAAATGAGCGAACGCATGATCGTGATGTATGCGGGCCGCGGCGCAGAAATTGGCGGCGTCGATGAGATCATCGAAAAGCCGCTCCACCCTTATACCCAAGGGTTGATTGCCTGCGTTCCTCACATTCTAGCCACGGTAAGCGCAGAACGAGAACGCCTGCTTGAGGTACCCGGAATTGTCCCAAGCTTGCGTGAATTTGGCAAAGACCAATGTTTATTTGCGTCCCGATGCCCAGTAGGCACCGACATTTGTTTACAAAAACGCCCGCCCATTGAAACCGATCCATCGGGTCATAGTGTGGCCTGTTGGCATGGAAAGGATGCGTCATGACCCAAGATTCACCTCAGGGCGCACCACTGTTGCAGGTCGAAAACCTTGGTGTGCGTTTCGCCATCAAACGGGGCGGTCTGTTTGGTGAAAAACGATACCTATATGCTGTGGATGACGTATCCTTTTCGTTGAAACGTGGCGAGACGTTGGCGATCGTCGGCGAAAGCGGATCGGGAAAAACCACCACCGCTTTGGCCATCGCCCGATTGGTCGACGCCTACACAGGGCGCGTTCGCGTTGCGGAACAGGATGTCTTGGGGATTGAGGGCGAAGATTTGCGCCAGATCCGCCGCAAAGTGCAATTCATTTTTCAAGACCCGTATTCAAGCTTAAACCCACGACAACGCGCCGAAGATATCGTGCGCGAACCCTTGCAAAGTTTGACAGAAACATCCAGCGAAGATCAGCAAAAGATCATTGATCGCCTGTTTGCATCAGTCGGGTTGCGCCCTGAACAAAAGCGCCTGTTTCCACATCAGTTTTCAGGGGGCCAACGTCAACGCATTGGCATTGCGCGTGCCTTGGCAACGCAGCCGGAATTGATCATCTGTGACGAACCCGTATCCGCGCTTGATGTCGCTGTCCAAGCACAGATTTTGAACCTACTGCGCGATTTGCAAGCCGAATTCGGATTGACCTATCTTTTCATCAGCCACGATCTGGGCGTTGTTCAACATATGTGCGATTCCATCGCCGTGATGTACATGGGCCGCGTGGTTGAATACACGGACCGGCGCAGCCTGTTCAACGACCCAAAACATCCCTATACGACTGCGCTGTTATCGGCGGTGCCCTCCATCGACAAAAAACGTCGTGCCGAAATGAAACGCATTTCCATTCATGGCGATCCGCCTGATCCACTTGCGCCACAAAAGGGATGTCATTTTGCCAATCGCTGCCCCATGGCCACAGACACCTGCCAGCAAAGCCAACCCGCGCTCACCGACAAAGGGAATGGGCATATGGTGGCCTGTCACCTGGTGACCTAGCCCAATGTTATAGGGACGCAGCCGATCTGGAGGCTTGGTCATAAAGACCAGAAATACTTCGCAAAACGCGGGCGACATGGCTGATTTCGTCATAATCGCGATCCGTTGATTCCGCCGCTGACAACAGACATGCCTTGCGCACATCGCGATAGGCTTCGCAGACACGACGTCCTTCTGCGGTGGTTGTATAGTGCATTTCTTTGCCAATTTTTCGGCTTGTGACCAATCCGGATTTTTGCAGCTTTTTCAGTGCATAGTTCACTGTGTGATTGTCTTCGATGTTCAGCATGAAAGCCACATCAGACAAACGCTTTTCTTTGTTGCGATGGTTCACATTATGTAAAACCAAAATGTCCAAGGGATTAAAATCATTATGCCCAACCGCCTTCATACAGTGGGTCATCCAACGCGAAAAAGCGTTGTAGGTCATGGTCATAGCATATTCTAATTCGCTAAATTGCCAGCCTTGATCTGTTCCGGCAAGATGATCCGAGGACACGATTGGTTTTTGTTCTGGTGTTTGGGTTGCGTTTTCGCTGCTGGGTGTTGGCATTGCCGCTATGGCGCTTTTTTCGAACGCCCCCTTGGGGTTGGTTATGGCAACGACTTTTTGGGGCCATAGCAATTCTTGGGCGCTTGCGGCGCTTCCGCTGTTCATCTGGATGGGGGAAATCCTGTTTCGATCAAGCTTGTCTGACGACATGTTCACGGGTCTTTCGCCTTGGATGAACCGCCTGCCGGGGCGGTTATTGCACGTCAATATCTTTGGCTGCGGTATCTTTGCTGCGGTGTCGGGATCATCGGCGGCAACAGCCGCGACGATTGGCAAGCTGTCCATTCCAGAACTGTCGCGGCGCGGCTATCCCGAACAGATGATGATTGGAACGCTTGCAGGGTCGGCCACTTTGGGTCTGCTCATTCCTCCGTCGATCATCTTGATCGTCTACGGCGTCGCAACGGAACAAAGCATTGCACGTTTGTTTGTCGCGGGTGTCCTGCCTGGTATTTTGCTTGTGTCCTTGTTTGTAGGCTATGTCGTAATTTGGGCCTTGTTAAACAAAGACAAACTGCCCGATGAAAACCTGTCGGTGTCTTTCAAGGAAAAAATTCAGCGTTCGCGACGGCTTTTGCCTGTGGTGTTTTTGATCGGCGGCGTGATTGGATCGATCTATGCAGGGATTGCATCCCCAACAGATGCAGCAGCAGTTGGTGTTGTTTTGGCGCTGATCCTGTCATGGCGCAGCGGGTCGTTGAACAAGAAAAGCTTTGTAGACGGCCTGATGGGGGCAACGGTTACGTCCTGTATGATTGCGTTTATTCTTGCCGGTGCATCATTTTTGACGGTCGCCATGGGGTTCACAGGCATACCAAGGCTTTTGGCGGAATGGATCGGGGGCTTGAACCTATCAACCTATGCGCTTTTGGCAGCGTTAACCGTATTTTTCGTGATCTTGGGATGTTTCTTGAACGGCATTTCCGTTGTGGTCTTAACCACCTCGGTCATCATGCCGATGGTCAGTGCGGTTGGTATTGACCCGCTTTGGTTCGGGATTTTCATCGTCATCGTGGTTGAGATGTCGCAAATCACGCCCCCTGTCGGGTTCAATTTGTTCGTTTTACAATCCCTGACGGGTCGCAACATTTTGGTCGTTGCACGCGCTGCACTACCATTCTTTATGCTTATGTTGCTTGCGCTGGCCTTGATCGTGATATTCCCGCAAATCGTGACGTATTTGCCCAATAACATGTAATAGACACCGATTGGGCCCATCGCATTACTTTGGGCCCAATCGTTTACACCGCCTTCAAAAGTATTTGGAACGTTTCGACAAACTCGGCACGCACCTCTCGCGGGGCGCGTAATTTCACATCAAGCCCTTCGGCGATAGACCGATCAAAGGCGCCGAACAGTTTGTTCGCCTCATCCTCGGAAAACCCTGCAATTTCTACGGCCTCAAGCCATGCGCTTATTTTATCAGCAGCCTTAATTTGGCGCTTTAACGTGATCGGTGTTTTGGCCGGCAACCCAAAGCGGATATGCACCGCCGACAAAATCCGATCATCCAGAACGCTGTAATCTGGACCAATCGCTGCCTTTACCGGGGAAATCATATCGCCGATCACGTATTCTGGTGCATCATGCAACAACGCGATCAATTGATCTTTGATCTTGGCGCGCGGCTGAAGGCGGCGAAAGATCTCCAACACCAACAAAGAATGTTCCGCCACAGAATAGGGATAATCCCCACGCGTCTGCCCATTCCATCGCGCCACGAACGCAAGGCCATGCGCGATATCTTCGATTTCAATATCCATTGGCGTCGGATCCAACAAATCCAACCGCCGCCCCGATAACATTCTCTGCCATGCGCGTTTTTGTTTCATGCCACCCTCGTGTTCACGTTTTGTTTACACAAGAAATCAATCGGTTTGGCAAGGATTTTTGACAAGATTGTGCAAGAGTTCTCCGCCATTTCCCCAACGATATACATGGTTCCAGTTGCCGATCAGCCTGTTCTGTGTTAGCCCGCGCACAAATTAAGGAGCATTCCATGACAGATTACGTTGTAAAAGACATCGCGTTGGCCGATTTTGGTCGCAAAGAATTGAACATCGCAGAAACCGAAATGCCAGGATTGATGGCATGTCGCGCAGAATTTGGCGAAAGCAAACCTTTGAAAGGGGCGCGTATCGTTGGGTCATTGCATATGACCATCCAGACCGCCGTTTTGATTGAAACACTGGTCGCCTTGGGCGCGGACGTGCGCTGGGCCTCATGTAACATTTTCTCGACCCAAGATCACGCAGCCGCAGCCATTGCCGAGGCTGGCATTCCTGTGTTTGCCGTTAAAGGCCAGTCATTGGAAGAGCATTGGGATTACTTGGATAAATCCTTCCAATTCGCAGACGGCGCGAACATGATCTTGGACGATGGCGGCGACGCGACCTTGTACGTTTTGCTAGGCGCGCGTGCCGAATCAGGCGAAGAGATCATTCCAGTTCCCCAATCCGACGAAGAAGTCGTGATCAAAGCGCAAATCAAAAAGCGGATGGAACAGTCCCCCGGTTGGTTCACCAAAACACGTGATGCCATCAAGGGCGTATCCGAGGAAACAACAACGGGCGTTCATCGTTTATATGATCTGCATAAAAAAGGCGAACTGCCTTTCCCTGCGATCAACGTGAACGATTCTGTCACGAAATCAAAGTTCGACAATAAATACGGCTGTAAAGAATCCCTTGTTGACGGGATCCGCCGCGCCACAGACACGATGATGGCTGGCAAAGTTGCTGTCGTCTGCGGCTATGGTGACGTTGGCAAAGGATCCGCTGCGTCCCTGCGTGGTGCGGGCGCACGTGTTAAGGTGACCGAAGTTGACCCAATCTGCGCATTGCAAGCGGCGATGGATGGGTTTGAGGTCGTTCTGTTAGAAGACGTCGTCGACAGCGCCGATATCTTTATCACCACCACTGGCAACAAAGACGTCATCCGCATCGAACATATGCGTGAAATGAAAGACATGGCGATTGTTGGCAATATCGGCCATTTCGATAACGAAATTCAGGTCGCCAACCTGCGCAACCACAAATGGACCAACATCAAGGACCAAGTGGACATGATCGAAATGCCATCGGGCAGCCGTATCATTCTATTGTCCGAGGGTCGTTTGTTGAACCTTGGCAACGCGACGGGCCATCCATCGTTTGTGATGTCTGCATCCTTCACCAACCAAGTGTTGGCTCAGATTGAATTGTGGACGAATGGCCAATCCTATCAACCTGGTGTGTATATCCTGCCAAAACATCTGGACGAAAAGGTTGCGCGCCTGCACCTAGACCGCATCGGTGTGAAACTGACCAAATTAAACAAAGACCAAGCCGACTATATCGGCGTGACGACCGAAGGTCCGTTCAAGCCAGAACATTATCGGTACTGATACCGTTCCAAGACTTGGCGCATTCCGCAGGGGATGCGCCAAAATCTGAACGTTACTGCGGCTCTATTACGCATAAATTCCCCCCAAATTCATGATTGCCTCAGACACAAAACACGCTAGTATACCCTAAATCGCCAATTCTAATCCTAAGGGGGTAATACTATGGGCAAGCGTGACGACTTAATCGCGAAATATGCGGATGATCTAAAAAACAAATGTGGCATGACACCAGATATGGATCTGTTGACAAAGGTCACAATTGGATGTGGTCCCTCCATCTATAACGCGGATGCGTCCACAGTCGCTGGCAGCCAACCTAGCGAATTAGAGACTGTAAAAAACAGCTTTTTGATGAAAAAACTGGGCCTTGCAGACGAACCAGAATTGATGGCCGCCATCGACAAAGCCATTGAAACATATGGCCGGTCAGAGCGTAACAAATACCGCGCGGTCATCTATTACATGTTGACCAAGCACTTTGGTAAAGAATCTATTTATTCATAATTGAACACGATACCACGAAATAGCCCCAGATTTTCTGGGGCTATTTTGTTTATTTAAACAACTTACATTGAAATCCGTTATTTTAGACTTGGGCATTGTGTTATACAAAATATGCACAAAGGTTTTGGAAGAGATATGACAACCATTCGAAAAGCTGTTTTTCCCGTTGCTGGGTTTGGCACACGTTTTTTACCCGCCACAAAGGCGATGCCGAAAGAGCTGTTGCCAATCGTCGACAAGCCACTTATTCAATATGCGGCTGAAGAAGCAATCGCAGCTGGAATTGATACCCTTATCTTTGTGACCGGCCGCAATAAGCGCGCAATCGAAGATCATTTTGACAATAATCAAGAGCTTGAAACAGCCCTTCGCGCCAAAGGCAAAGATGAACAGGCTGACATGGTTAAAAACTTGCTGCCTGCTGGCGTGGAATGTATTTTCGTGCGCCAACCTGAACAGCTTGGCCTAGGGCATGCGGTATTATGCGCAGAACGCGCGGTTGGAAACGAACCCTTTGCGGTTCTTTTGGCAGACGATTTTTTGACCCATACAGGAAATGGCGTCACCGCCGATCTTGTGCATGCGTACAAAAATACGGGAAAAACCCAACTGAGCGTGATGAAGGTCGATGGGCCAGATATTTCAAAATATGGTGTGGTTTCACCCGGCACACAGGAAGGATCGGTTGCGGGTTTGGTGGAGAAACCAGATTTTCAACAGGCCCCCTCCAACTTGGCCAGCATTGGACGCTATGTCCTTACACCTGACATATTTGATATTTTGCGCAGCCAACCCGCAGGTGCGGGTGGTGAAATACAGCTTGCAGATGCGATCAACACCCAAGCCGCGAACGGCAGGTTCGATGCGGTCACGCTGTCCGGACAGCGTTTTGATTGCGGCAGCGTCAAGGGATTTTTGCAAGCGATCAACCATGTCGCGGCCAAGCAAGGATTGCTTTAGTACTTATCCTTATTCACCGTAATTGTTTTAGCTACAATATTTGAATACCTGCCGCGAGCGGTAGCAAAAAACGAACGGCCAAGGTTTATTTTGGACTACGCTTTGCCAAGATACGCTGCAACGTGCGGCGGTGCATGTTTAGGCGACGTGCAGTTTCCGACACATTTCGATCGCACAATTCATACACGCGCTGAATGTGTTCCCAGCGTACGCGGTCCGCGCTCATCGGGTTTTCGGGCGGTGGCGGAAGGTCTTCGCCAGTCGCAAGAAGCGCGTTTGTGATGTCGACTGCATCCGCGGGTTTCGACAAATAATCGGTCGCCCCGATCTTTACCGCGGCAACGGCCGTAGCAATCGCGCCATACCCTGTCAAAACAACGATGCGGCTGTCGGGGCGTTTGTTGCGCAGGACTTCGACCACCTCAAGCCCATTGCCATCCTCAAGCCGAAGATCAATCACCGCAAAAGCAGGGGGACGGGCCGTTGAAATCGCACGACCAGCTGCGACAGATCCAGCCGTTTCAACATCAAACCCACGCTTTTCCATCGCCTTGGCGAGCCGTTTCAAAAACGGTTCGTCATCATCAACCAATAAAAGCGTTTTATCTGGTCCGATATCAAGTTCTGCCTTGCCCGCCACGCCTTATCCTCCGCTATGCAATTGTATGCAAATGATTAGCTCCCCAAGTCATAGCGGGGAATTGACACAGAGATCAACTTTTTTCGATGAAACACGCGGTTGTTTTGGCCATTTCTTCGGGGGTGGTTTCACGGCGGAAGAATTCAACAAACCCGTGGTCTGGCAAAACCAGATAGCTCATCGTTGAATGGTCCACCAAATAATATTCATCACCGCTGTCATTCTTCTTGTAATATGTGCGGTATGCGGTTGATGCGGCTTTGACCTGTTCGGCGCTGCCGGTCAGACCGATCATGTTGGGATGGATCGCTTTTGCGAATTCTTCGACCACCTCGGGCGTGTCACGATCAGGATCGACCGAAATAAAGACGGGGGTCACATCATAGCCATTGGATGCAAGAACATCGACAGCTTCGGCATTGCGCGCGGTGTCAAAGGGGCACACGTCGGGGCAAAATGTATATCCGAAATACACGATGGATGGCTTTGTAATGACATCTGCATCCGTTACGGTTTCACCTTGGCCATTGACCAAGGTAAATGGCCCGCCGATCGCCCCGGATCCGCCTGCCACAACCGAAGTCCGACAAGATTGAAACGGATCGTCACTGCGCGAAAATGGCCCAATCCCATAAACGGCGGCCATCGTGGCACCCAATCCAACGGCAACCGCGGCAATGGCAACATTTCGGACCAAGTTGGACATGGGGATTTCCTTTGTTCTAGACACAGCGATAGTTTCTGTCGCACAACATATTCATAACAAGCACAAATAGAAACAGGGTGCGACAATAATGGCAAACATCGGCACAGATATGATCGTCAACCATCCCCGCAGCAGCTGGATCCGGATCCGTACGATGATCTTGATCCGCTGGATGGCGATCTTTGGGCAATCTATCGCGCTCTTTGCCAGCATCCTTGTATTTGATTTGATGATCAATATTCCGCTGTGCATGTTTGCCATCGGCATTTCCGTTGTTGGCAATTTATTTGCGACCTTGGTTTATCCCGAAACCAAACGCCTCAGCGAATTTGAAAATATGGCCATGATCCTTTTTGACTTGGTCCAATTGGCGTTGCTGCTTTTTGCAACGGGCGGATTGAACAATCCCTTTAGCGTTTTGATGATGGCCCCTGTGGTGATTTCATCGTCAATCCTGCCGCTGCGCTATGCTGTATTTATTGCGGCGACCGCGATTGCCATGATCACCGCGCTTGGGTTTTATCATCTTCCATTGCGGACCGAACAATTGTTTATCTTGCGCAACGCAGATATTTTTATTTTCGGAAACTGGGTTGCGATTACAGTGGGAATGATATTCCTAAGCATCTATGCCCGCCGCATCACCCAGGAAATGAACACAATGGGGGATGCATTATTTGCCACGCAAATGGCGCTAGAGCGTGAACAAAAGCTGACAGATTTGGGGGGCGTGGTTGCCGCTGCGGCGCATGAATTGGGCACGCCGCTGGCCACCATAAAATTGGCAAGCGCTGAATTGATGGACGATCTGTCCGATGATCCAGATCTATACGAAGACGCCAAGTTGATCCGAGATCAGGCCGATCGGTGTCGTGATATCCTGCGATCCATGGGCCGCGCGGGCAAAGACGACAAACACCTGCAAACGGCCCCGCTGAGCCAAGTGGTCACCGAAGCGGCCGAACCACATCAAGACCGCGGGATTGAAATTGTCATTTATCCCGTCGACAATTTGGCCATCGATCAACAACCCATCATCTTTCGCCGCGCGGAAATCATCCACGGCCTGCGCAACATGATCCAGAATGCGGTGGATTTTGCCCGATCCAAGGTTTGGATTGAATTGGAATGGGCGGACGAATTTATTGTCGTGCGGATCAAAGATGATGGAAAGGGATACCCGCACGACATGTTGGGCCAAATCGGGAACCCGTTCCTAAGCCGCCGCAAAAGCGCGACCAAAGACCGACCCGGTTATGACGGTATGGGGTTGGGTTTGTTCATCGCGAAAACGCTTTTGGAGCGCACAGGCGCATTGTTGATTTTTGCCAATGGCGGCGACACACAAGCCCCCAACAGAACCGCAGGCGCCCCCAAAGGCGCCATTGTTGAAATCTCATGGCAGCGGTCCGAAATCGAACGCAATCAAACCGCACTTGGCGCAAACGAACCGATTTTCATCGATCGTTAACCATTTCTTAACCGCATGGGTCGCACTGTCCTTCTGTGAAAAAAGGATGACTCTATGGGCCTTTGGATTGAAATGCTGATCACATGCGGTTTGGCGGCGATTGTTTGGGGCGTCATCTTATGGGTCAGATCGTTCGTGAAACGGCCCACGGCTTCGGGCCGCAGCGACATCGATCAGGTGCGTTTCACCCTCATGCCTGATCGTATTGCGCATATGTCCCAATCTGCGATGCATATGCTGGATATTCTGCGCATTGGGTCACATCGAAACGACCTGTTAGAGGTGTTGACCGCACGCTTTGGCGCATTGGCGAACGTTGATCTGGGACTACCCATGCGCCGTATTGAAATTGCGTCCGATTGGTTCGGGGATGATGCGATTTTGTCCGTCAGTTCTGATGGAATTTACACGGAAATTACCCTGATCGATCACGCAGACGCACCGCATCTGTTCAAATTCAAACAGGATGCGCAATCGCTTGTGCGGGTGCATGATGTGGTGGAAACGGCGAAACTTCCGATATGGCAATCAAACTGTGACGGGGTCTTGATTTTAACCAATAACGCCTTTCGCACCTTGGATGAAAAGATCGCGCTTGATTTGCACACTGCGGCGCTAAAAACAGAACTGGCCACATCGCGGCTTTGCGTATCGGGCAGTGACGGCAAACAACGTTGGTATGATGTAGAGCGCCGTGATTTTCAGGATGGATCGATTTTCTATGGCATCGATGCCACAGAGGTGGTCAAGGCCGAACAAGCGCAGCGAAATTTTGTTCAGACCCTGACCAAGACGTTTGCAACATTGTCCACAGGCTTGGCCATTTTTGATCGCAATCGACAGTTGGTATTGTTTAACCCTGCGCTTGTTGATCTGACGAAATTGCCGGCCGAATTCCTGAGCACGCGACCGAACCTGTTGTCGGTCTTTGACAGATTGCGCGACAAACACATCATGCCAGAACCCAAAAACTATGAATCTTGGCGTGAAGAATTGGGGCATCTTGTCGTCGCAGCTGCCGAAGGAACATATACCGAGGTCTGGAACCTGCCATCTGGGGAAACCTATCGCATTTCTGGGCGGCCGCATCCCGACGGAGCATTGGCATTCTTATTCGAAGACATCACGGCAGAAGTTTCAACAACCCGCAAATATCGATCAGAATTGGATTTCCACTATGCGCTTTTGGATCAGATCGATACAGCCGTCGCTGTCTTTTCGGTATCGGGACAATTATGCATCACCAATGACGCGCATGATGATTTGTGGTCTGGGTTTAATACGACATCAATCGCGTCCCAATCCATCACGGACGCAAGCCGCATTTGGCAGTCACAAACAAAACCCAACCCGTTTTGGGGCGATCTGCGGGATTTCGTGCATCAAATCGATGACCGCAGCACTTGGCGTGCAACAATTGAAATGGAAAACGGATCTGTCATTGACTGTCACGTCATCCCACTGCCCGATCATCACACAGCAGTCACCTTTCAACGTGTGTCCACAGCGCCCATCGGACCACAAAAGATCAAGGAATTTGAGCTGACTTAGATCCAAAGCCACTTGTCCTTTTTGCGCCGGACTGTCATGGTTTGGGCATGCTCGATATCATTGCCACGCTCAGTTTTTCGTCGCCTGATGACACTGCGGGATTTGCGGTCCGCATGGGGTCAATTTTACGTCCGAGTGACGTGATTTTGCTTCATGGTGGGATTGGCGCGGGCAAAAGCTTTTTCGCGCGCGCTTTGATCCAATCTGTCCAAGACGTTCCCGAAGACGTTCCTTCACCAACTTTTACCTTGGTCCAAACCTATGACACGCAGCTTGGTGAAATCTGGCATGCGGACCTGTATCGTTTATCGGGACCAGATGAGGTCATCGAACTGGGTCTGTTAGATGCGTTTGAAACGGCAATTTCCCTGATCGAATGGCCAGACCGCTTGGCAGATCTGTCGCCCCAAACCGCCCTGCATTTAACGTTTACCGCACAGAATGATGATACCAGAACGCTTACAATCGCGGGGAACGCAGATCTTTGGAAAACACGAATGACTGCGGTTTTACATGACCCATCGTGACGATTTGTTCACCGCCTTTTTGCAGGCGAACGGATGGGGCACCGCCCAGCGCGACGCGATCAAACAAGACGCGTCCAAACGCCGATATCTGCGCCTGACGCGGCCGTCTGGAACGACATGCATCGCAATGGATATCCCCGCCGACGCCACAGAACGCCCAGATGACATTGTGCGGATAACACATCACCTCAGATCCATCCAACTTGGTGCGCCAGAGATCTATGCCGTCGATGCACAAAATGGGTTTTTATTGGTCGAAGACTTGGGCCCCCTGCGGTATGCCGACGAATTCAAATCATCCCCACAATTACAAAAGCCGCGTTACATCGCCGCCATTGATGCCTTGGTGCATTTGCAACACAACGCACCCGCCGCAAATTTACCTGTGGCTGGGCCAGACGTTTTGGCGCAGATGATTGACCCTCTCTTTGAATACTATATTCAAGCGCCCTGTGATCCAGACCAAAAACAGTCTCTAACCAAGGCGTTTTTCAAAGTTTTGTCCGAAAATCTGACGGGTCAGATGGTGATGTCCTTGCGGGATTGTCATGCGGAAAACCTGATCTGGGTTGCGGCCAAAACAGGGCACGCACGCGTTGGTTTGATTGATTACCAAGATGCGTTTTTGACCCATCCCGCCTATGATATTGTGTCCCTTGTGTTTGATGTCCGGCGCGATATTCCCGATGATCTGCGGTGTGACCTGATTGAACATTACATCGCACAGTCGGGCCATGATGCTGATCACATGAAAACGGCGTTCGCATTGATCAATGTGCAACGCAATTTGCGCATCTTGGGTGTGTTCGCGCGATTGGCGAAGCAGCAAAAACCACACTATCTGGATTGGGCACCGAGAACATGGGCGTTTATTGAACAAGGCCTTCGCGATCCATGCATGGCGCCCATTGCATCCGAATTCCGACGGATCGTTACACCGCCAACACCGCAACATATTCAGTGGCTTCGATCATGTTAAACGCATCTGAGACATCCGTCATGTTATTTGCAGCAGGGTTCGGCACACGCATGGCCGACCTGACCAAGGATCGGCCAAAGCCATTGTTGCCATTCAAAGGGCGTGCATTGATCGACTATGCGATGGACCACATCAATGGGTTTGCTCCACACAAAACCGTGGTGAATGCCCATTACCATGCGGATCAGGTGATGGCCCATTTTGCGGATACACCCGTCATCGTGCGAAATGAACAGCCCCAAGTTTTGGAAACGGGCGGCGGATTAAAGGCCGCATGTGGTGATTTGGAAAAACCCACCGTTGTCACGATGAATTCCGATACGCTGTGGTCTGGGGACAATCCGATCCTGCACTTGGCACAGGCATGGGATCCTGATCGCATGGATGCATTATTGCTGTGCGTTCCGACGGATTTGGCAATCGGCCACACAGGAAAAGGCGATTTTGCAATCGATCCCACAGGGCGTATTTCGCGCGGTGGGCCATACACCTATGCCAGCGTACAGATTATAAAAACATCAACACTCGCAGAAATATCTGAAACGGTCTTTTCCTTGAACGTGATTTGGGACATTCTGATCGGGCGGGGCCGCGCATTTGCGTCACTTTATTCTGCCCCGTTTTATGACATTGGTACAAAAGATAGCTTTTACGCGGCGGCGAACGAATTATGACAGGCCTTGAGGCAAAAATTTATGGCGTTTCATTGGGAGTGGATTTCCCAAAGGCCTTTGTTCAAGGATTGATCGCGCGGTTTGCGGACCAACCTCCGCATGCGTTGGCCAAAGCGCATGTCATCGTCAATTCGGAGCGCATGATGCGACGCATCCGCGACCTATTGATCCAAGAGCGGGCGACATTTCACCCCAAAATGCACCTTGTCACAGACCTAAGCAAACTGTGCGACTGCTATGATCAACGCCCGTCGCGGTCTGCGCTTGCGTTGCGCTTGGAATTGGTGGGGTTGGTCACACGGTTGATCGAAGCGCAACCCGATCTTGCGGCGCGGTCTTCGGTCTATGCCTTGTCTGACAGTTTGGCAAAATTGATCGACGAAATCCAAAGCGAAGGGATCGATCCCCAAGTCATCGAAACATTGGATGTTCCTGATCAATCCGGCCATTGGGCAAGATCATTGGAATTTCTAAAGATCGTTCAGACCTATCTAAAAAATCGAAATCTGGATCGCGACGCACAATCGTTTCTTCGCCTCCAACTTTCTGAATTGACCAAGCAATGGGAAAAATCCCCCATATTAGACCCTATTATCATCGCGGGGTCAACCGGATCGCGGGGCACAACGCTTGATCTGATGCGGGTGGTGGGTGGCTTGCCAAATGGGGCAATCGTTCTACCAGGGTTGGATCGTGAAATGTCCCCCGCAGCATGGGATCAATTGGCGGACGCCTTGTCAGGTCAAGACCATCCACAATATCGATTGGCCCAAATTGCACGCGGGTTTGATCTTGCGCCAAGTGCAATCCCTGAGTGGTCGAATTTGACGCCCGTGAATGTGGGGCGAAACGCTGTTTTTTCCTTGGCGCTCCGCCCTGCCCCTGTGACAGACACGTGGCGCCAAGATGGACCGTTGTTGCCAGATATATCGCGCGCAACACAAGAGATGACATGGATCAACGCCCCATCCAAACGGGCCGAAGCGCTTGCCATTGCGCTGCGCATGCGCAAAGCCGTTAAAACCGGGAAAACGGTTGCGCTGATTACACCGGATCGGCAATTAACGCGCCAGATTACGGCGACCTTGAACAAATGGAAGGTGTTACCCGACGACAGTGCAGGCATGCCGTTGCAGCTGTCCCCACCGGGTCGGTTTATGCGGCATGTGGCCAGTATGATCGCGCGGCCAATTTCGGCGTCGGGCCTCCTTGCCCTGTTAAAGCATCCTTTGACACACAGCGCAGGACAGCGCGGCGTGCATCTTTTGCTGACCCGCGAGCTTGAGCTTTTCATCCGCAAAGAAGGCATCCCCTTTCCCACGCCAGACATATTGACAAACTGGGCGGAAGAACGTGGCGACGATGACAGCATCGCATGGGTGAAATGGGTTGCATCCGTGATCCTGAATATCGGGCGGTCGGGCACAGGCGCGTTTCGTGATTGGGTCACCCACCACCTGACATCGGCTTGTGCCATTGCCGCAGGTCATGCACCCGATGCGGAAAACCCAACGGGCGAATTGTGGAAACACAAGGCCGGCGCACAGGTCCAATCGCTGTTTGATACGCTGACAGACGCCGCCGATGCAGCAGAACCCTTGGATATCAGAGACTATGTTGACGTTTTCGCGGGCATCTTGTCACAGGAGGAGGTGCGCGATTTTGCGCAACCCCATCCAAATATCCTGATCCTCGGAACACTTGAGGCCCGCGTTCAAGGGGCCGAAACCATCATCCTGTCAGGGCTGAACGAAAACACATGGCCCGATGCCCCGACGCCTGACCCGTGGTTGAACCGCAAAATGCGGGTGCAGGCGGGCCTATTGCTGCCAGAACGGCGCATCGGTCTTTCGGCACATGATTTCCAGATGGCTGTCACCTTGGGGCGCGAGGTCTGGATCACCCGCGCAGTGCGGTCAGATGATGCAGAAACAATTGCTTCCCGATGGATCAACCGACTGTCGAACCTTTTACAAGGTTTGGAAAAGTCAGGTGGTAAAACTGCTTTTGACGACATGATCAAACGGGGAAATGATTGGTTGGATATGGCTGCGGCCTATGATCATGCCCCCAAACTTGATCCCGCAAAGCGGCCAAGCGTCGTGCCCCCTGTGTCTGCGCGTCCCAAGGAATTGTCCGTGACCGAGATTAAAACACTGATCCGCGACCCCTATTCCATTTATGCAAAGCGGGTATTGGGTCTGCGATCTTTGGACAGCTTGGATCAAACCCCTGATGCGCGTTTGCGTGGAATTATCATTCACGAGGTGATGGAACAATTCTGCCGCGACTGGCCCAATATCGCGGCCGACGAACGCGCGGAGCATCTGATTACCCTGACACGAAACACTTTGACAGACCGTGCGCCATGGGCCCTGACGCAATTGATGTGGCAATCACGAATGATACGCATCGCTGACTGGTTTGTGGTCCAAGAAACCGCGCGACGCGCCTTTTCAACACCCATCAACTATGAGGTGCGCGGCAAGCTTCGGTTTGACGACCTTGATTTCACGCTGACCGCGATTGCCGACCGTATTGATGCGGCAGATGGGGGTGTTTGCATCTATGATTATAAAACAGGCAAGCCGTCGACCAAGAAACAACAAAAGCATTTCGACAAACAACTCTATTTATTGTCGATGATCGCAGAAGACGGCGGTTTTGCCGATTTGGACCCCGCATTGGTCTATGCCGCTGCATTCATAGGGTTGGGATCCACCCCAGCAGAAGAACCCATGCCCGTTGACGACGAAGACATCGCAACCGCGCGAACACGGTTTCAGGATTTGTTAAAATCCTATGCCGATCCAGACCAAGGATACACAGCGCGCCGCGCCTTGTTTAGCGTCAAGGATTTTTGCGAATACGATCAATTGTCCCGCTTTGGCGAATGGGATGTGACCGATCCCGCATCCAAGGATCATTTGTCATGACCGCCCCCAACGACGCCACCCTGCGCCAGATTGAGGCCGCACAACCAAACGTGTCCACATGGCTGTCCGCCAATGCAGGGTCGGGCAAAACACGCGTGTTGACCGACCGCGTTGCACGTTTGTTGCTAGATGGGGTATCGCCCGAAAACATCTTGTGTTTGACCTATACCAAGGCTGCCGCAACAGAAATGCAAAACCGTTTGTTCAAACGGTTGGGCGCATGGGCCATGCGAGACAGCGCAGATCTGTTCAATGATCTCATTGAATTGGGTGTGGATCGTGATTTGGATGAAACCGCATTGCGGCATGCGCGGACACTCTTTGCCAAGGCGATTGAAACGCCAGGTGGATTGAAAATTCAAACGATCCATTCATTCTGCGCCACGCTGTTACGTCGCTTCCCGCTTGAGGCAGGGGTTTCCCCACAATTTGCCGAAGCAGACGAACGTTCCATTCGTCTGCTGATCCAGGATATTCTGGAATCAATGGCACGCACGCCTGCGCTCGGTGATATCATGACGGGCATTGCGCGCTATTCCAGTGACACCCAAATCGAAGATCTGTTGAAAAACATTTTGTCGAACAGGCACAGCTTTAATACCCCAGAAAACCGCGAGTACATCGCAAAACGGTTCGGTGCACCCGCAAGTGGGACCATGCAACAGGCAATCAACGATCACTTTGACGACGCCGATATCAAGCTGGTCCGCGATCTGATCCCTCATCTGAATGCAAGTGGTACAAACGATCAAAAAGCTGCGGTCAAGCTGGTGGCATTCCAATCGCTTGAGGCGGCAAATATTGCCTTGTTAGAGTCTGTATTTTTGAATGGCGCCAAAGCAAAGGCTCCGTTTCAGGCAAAAATTGATAGCTTTCCAACCAAAGCCTGCCGCAGTGGGCCTGCGGCCGCGTTGGTCGATGATCTCAACGATTTGATGACCCGCGTAGAGGATTTTCGTAATATCCGATTGGCCATTGAAATGACTGAGCGCACCACCGCGCTTCACGCCTTTGCCGCGGAATTTTTGCCACGGTTTGAACGGGAAAAACAGCTGCGCGGCTGGTTGGATTTTGACGATTTAATCAGCAAGGCCCGCGACCTTTTAACCAACCCCTTGGTTGCCGAATGGGTTCTGTATCGGCTTGATGGCGGCATCGACCATATTCTGGTTGACGAAGCCCAAGACACAAGCCCGATCCAATGGGATGTGATCGAAAAACTGGCCCAAGAATTCACAAGCGGCCAAGGCGCGCGTGCCGACGTCACCCGCACGATTTTTGTAGTGGGCGATAAAAAACAGTCAATCTACAGCTTTCAAGGTGCCGATCCGCGCGAATTTGACCGTATGCGCGACACATTTGCCGAGCGGCTAAAGGCAACAAATCAACCGTTTCAGCCCCTGTCCTTGGAATATTCATTCCGGTCCTCAGCCGCTATCCTGTCTGTCGTTGACAATACATTTGACGGGCGCGGTGCGTCTGGATTTGCCTCAGACAGCAAACATCGCGCGTTCAAAGATACGCTGCCGGGACGCGTTGATTTATGGCCCGTCATCGAGAAAACCGAACAAGTGGATGATGAAAACTGGTATGATCCAGTTGATAAACTGGGCGCGTCCGATTATCGCGTGCAATTGGCTGAACGGATTGCATCCTATATCCATACGCTCATTGCACGGGGTGAATTAATTCCCGACGATGATGGCGCACGCCCCATTCGCGCGGGCGACATCATGATCCTTGTCCAGCGCAGAAGCGAATTGTTCGACGAAATTATTCGTGCATGCAAACAGCGTGGTTTGCCGATGGCGGGTGCTGACCGCCTCAAGGTACAAGAGGAAATGGCTGTGCGCGACCTGATCGCGCTGCTGTCGTTTCTGGCCACGCCCGAAGACGACCTGTCATTGGCTGTTGTGTTAAAAAGCCCCCTTTTTGGATGGGATGAACAACGACTGTTCGATCTGGCCCATCGACGGAAATCGAAATATCTGTGGACTGCGCTGCGCGATCAGGCGGATCTATACCCGAACGAAGTCGCAATTCTAAACGATCTGCGCGATAACACCGATTTCTTGCGGCCCTATGATCTGTTGGAACAGGTGTTGACAAAATACGATGGCCGCAAGCGGTTGGTTGGCCGATTGGGATCAGAGGCAGTGGACGCCATTGATACCCTTTTGTCCCAAGCATTGATCTATGAACAAAGCGAAACACCCAGCTTGACAGGGTTCTTATCGTGGATCGGCACAGACGAATTGGACATCAAACGCCAATTGGACAGCAACAGCAACGAAATCCGCGTCATGACCGTGCATGGTTCAAAAGGATTGGAAAGCCCGATTGTCATTTTGCCCGACACGGCCAAGCGCGAATTGCGATTGCGTGATGACATTTTGAAATCGGACGATGGTTTTGCGTTTTGGAAAACATCCAAGGATAACCTGCCCCAACTGGGCCAAGACGCATATGAGGATCGCGTTTTATCAGAAACCCAGGAACGGGATCGGTTGCTTTATGTGGCAATGACACGGGCAGAAAAATGGCTGATTGTTGCGGCATCTGGTGACTTGGGCGGTACGCCGCAATCTTGGTATGAACAAGTCAAAGACGGCATGGTAAAAACAGGGGCAGTTGACCATGATTTCGGCTTTGGCACCGGATTGCGGGTATCGCATATGGATTGGCCAACCACCACAACCGCATCCGACACAAAGTCAGACAAACAGATCGCCCCATTGCCAGAGTGGGCCGCGCAAAGCGCGCCTGCGCCGCAGGCGGTGGTGACACATGTATCCCCATCAAACCTTGGCGGGGCCAAGGCGATTGGCGGGTCAGATGGACGCGACGAAGACGCCGCAATGCTGTTTGGTTCACAGGTGCATGCGCTTTTGGAACACCTGCCAAATATCCCCGCGCCACAACGTGCGGCACGCGCTGCGTCCATCTTGGATGGCTACGGCATCGCCGCCGACCACGACGCTCTCTCTGCGATCATGGGCCATGTTGAACCGGTATTGGGCAATGCCGATCTGTCGTGGATTTTTGAACCCGACACTTTGACCGAAATTGGGATATCTGCACATCTCGACGGCGACGATCATCTGCCCATTTATGGCATTATTGACCGACTGTGCATCACCGAACAGGATGTTCATATCATCGATTATAAAACAAACGCTGTCGTCCCAGAATCCCCTGACCAAATCCCCCAAGGGATTTTGCGCCAGATGGCAGCATATCAGCGCGCCGTTATGATCATGTATCCCGATCTTGCCGTGCATGCGGGTATTTTGTGGACGGCAAATGCGACATATATGCCGATCCCAGATATGTTTCTTGTGCATAGCGCATCTGAGCACACATCATCTTGACGTTTCTGGGGTGGCTGCATAACATATTCAGGACTTTGTAGATCAGGAGGCCACAATGGCGACAGTAGCAGTAACAGACGCAACCTTTGACGCCGAAGTGCGCAACTCGGACATTCCCGTTGTTGTGGATTTCTGGGCAGAGTGGTGTGGCCCATGCAAGATGATCGGACCAGTTTTGGAAGAATTGTCCAACGATTTGGAAGGCAAAGTAAAAATCGCCAAAATCGACGTGGATAGCAACCCACAAACCGCTGTCTCTATGGGCGTGCGCGGCATTCCTGCGTTGTTCATTTTCAAAGACGGTCAAGTGGTATCCAACCGCGCCGGCGCCGCACCAAAGGCCGCGCTGCAATCATGGATCCAAGAATCAATCTAAGGATTGGTGATTTCAAATAAGACCCCCGTACGCCACAGCGTGCGGGGTTTTTTGTTGCCTCTATCCCGGTTGATAGATGCGGTTCGCCTCGGGGTCGACGGTTGAATACCCTATTTTGGCAATGTCTGACCAAAAATCATCACTAATATCGGCGGACATCCACGCCAAGGTTTGTGCCACACTTTCAGGACGCGACACGCCAACAAGCGTCGACGTGATCCGCGGATCATTCATCGAAAACTGCAACGCAGCCGCCCCCATGTCAACGTTGTGCCGTGTGCAGGCGGCCTCAATTTGGCGCACAGGTTCAAGCGTGGCGTGATCAGCATCTTGGTAAGACAGCTTTTGGGTCTGTGACGTGCCTTTTGCCAAAATACCCCCCGCGAATGGGGCGGCATTGATAATCGCAATCCCCTTTGAATGGGCATAGGAATACATGTCATCGGCATGACGATTCAAAAGCGTGAATCTGTTGTGATTGATCAACACATCGAAATCCCAATCGTGCAAGAGCGGCATCATCATATCAACGCGCCCCATGGCCAACCCGACACAGGTTGCAATGCCTTCTTCCTTCATCTTGAACAGTTCATCCAACGCACCGCCCGTCGATGTGATTTCAGTCAAATCGCGTGCGTGTTCGGGATCATGCAGATGCAAGATATCGATTTTGTCGACGCCCAACGCCTTTAGGCTGTGTTCAACCGACCGCCGCGCATCTGACGCGGTAAAGCTGTTGGTGTCGAAATGCCGATCCAGCTTGGTTGAAATGACATGCCCCGTTGGCAGGCCGCCATGGCGCGCGATGGCCTGACCAATGCGTTCTTCGCTGCGACCAAAGCCATAATTTCTGGAACTGTCGATCCAATTGACGGGGCTGTCAAACATCGCATCCAATGCGATTTGTGCGCGATCATGCGATACGCTGTACCCGTATGTGTCGGGCATATTTCCCAATGCTGAGGCCCCAAAACCCAATGGCGTAATAAAAACCCCCGAATTTTTAATCTGTCGCTTTTCCAAAATACGCCTCACTCATTGTATGTTTTCAGCACTCTAACATGGATACCCAGTGTCCGGTAATTTTATTGGGCCATGATTGCGGCAAAACGACCTGATCGTGCGATCAATCAAACCGACCGCCCAACATGCGATTGATTGGGATGTAATCGTCGCGGAAGGTGACGGTTCCGTCCACACCTGCCAATTGCTTTACAAACGCAGGATCAAAGGCCGCAAACCGCATGGGATCCGGGGACCGAAACGATATTTCATTCATCGGCGCAGGGCGTGCACCGGCAACGACAATGAACACCAATCGTTCCCCGAGGTCGGGGCGACGTGCTTCGGTCCAGATGTCAACGTTTGGAAACACCTGCCCCAAGGTCCGCGCAATGGATCCGATCACTTGCATCCTGTCGCTGTAATCGATGACGTTCATCAAATAATACCCATCCGGCGACAACCGATCACGCACCGTTTCAAAAAATTCCTGTGTGATCAAATGTTCGGGCACCGCGATATCGGTAAACGCGTCACCAATCACAATGTCATACCGGTCCTGCGTTTCATTCAAAAACCGGCGCGCGTCCTGATGAACAATTGTGTCTTGTGTGGGATCATACCAAAAACTGTCCTGCGCCGCTTGGGTCACGCTTGGGTCAATTTCTGCAATTGTCACCTGCGCCTCAGGAAACAGCATCTGCCACTTGCGCGGAATGGAATAGGTGCCGCCACCGATCAAGAATGCCGAAAACGCGGCATTTGGAATTAAATTCATCGCCAAATGATCCAAGGCAGCTGCATGATCCGTGTACATGGTCATTGGGTCATCTTGTGCACCAATTCCATGCACCAGATGATCCAACACCATACCCCGCACAGTCGTTTGATCATCCGACGACACATCAACGACGCGGATACAGAAATAATCGGATTCTTTGGTACAGACCGATGGCATCGCCTGGACGGACCAGGCCAGCCCCCCAATTCCAAGTCCGGCCAGAATTATGATCATCCCCGCCCTGCTTCGAATGCCGCCGCCCATGGCCCAAAAGACAAGCGCCAAAAGCACATAGACCCCGACAATAATCGCCAAAGTCAGCGATGAACCAAGCCACGCAATAAACACAAAACCAGAGGCAAGCGTGCCAACAATCGCGCCAATCGCACCCGCGGCATACATGATGCCCAAGCGATGCGCTGCCTTGGCGGGGTTGATATCCATGATTGCTTGGGTCAACACGGGCGCGGGAATACCTGCACACAGGGATGGCACAAAAAACGCCGCCATGCTGAGCATTAAAATCGCACCGACCTGATCGTCAAAGGTGGTCAGGGCAACCCCAGCCACTTGGCGCAAAATCCAGATGATACATGCGGTTGACAGCGCCGCCGCCAACATCCAAATCGCTGTTTCGCGTAATGCCCGCGCCATGGGTCGCGCTGCGACGCGTCCCCCAATCCAGTGGCCCAATGAAAACCCAGCCAACACAACCGCAATGATGGACGTCCACGTATACAGCGACATCCCAACATAGGGGGCCAATACACGCCCCGCCACGATTTCCACCACCATCGACGCCGCCGACACCAACACCTGCGCCGCAATCAAAAGCACCGCCCATGCATTCGGATGTTGTACCTGTGTCATCGTCTATTTCCCCATCATTTCATCGACAAAGGTTTGGTCATTTTTACAAAAGACACAAGCTCAATCAGCGATCATTCCGCGGAATAGTAAACCCGTGGCGCACGAAAATACCCTGTGTGGCATAAGTCGCCAGAAACGCCATGAAATCTGTTGCAGCCTGCGTTTGTGACAATTGCAGTGCGGGATAGACGATAGGATCATGGCTGTCATCGGGAAAGGTATAGATGACGCGCACACGCGGTTCCGCGATCGCATCTGTCGCGTATACGATGCCGTATTTTGCTTCGCCCAAGGCAACAAACTGCAACGCCATGCGCACATTGTCCGCTTGGACCACATGTGGTTCGAACGCGTCCCAACGGTCGAAATGGCCCAGCGCGGCTTTGCCATAAATACCGGCTGGAATTGCATCAACCATTGCCATCGCCACGAAATCATCCGCCGTCAATACAAGCGCGGACACATGCGACAGTGGGGCCACATCAGGATCGGATGTTACCAAGACCAAGGCATTGTTCGCAATGTCCCTGCGGGACGGGGCCAACCCTATCCCTGCTTGTTCCAAATACGTGACCCATGCTTGGTTTGCAGATACAAACACATCCGCAGGGGCACCATTTTCAATCTGACGCGCCAAGGTGGATGACCCCGCAGTCACAAGGATAACATCATGCCCCGTCTGTTCACGAAATTCTGCGCCGACATCGGTCAAAACGCCCCCCATGCTTGCCGCTGCAAAGACAGACACAGTATCCGCAAAGACGCTTTGCGGTGCAAAAGCAACGCTTATGCACAGCGCCTGCATCATCATGCGCAATCGGTTTAACACCTTGGCAACCCCCATTACATCACCACCATGATACCCAAAGTCTGACAAAAGCACAGCTAACATATCGTCACAGGAATTAAAAATTGAACCGTACGGAATACAGATGTATACCGCTAACATCGCTTATTTTTTAATCGCTGGGGGACCCTATGGCGACATCACAAATTGGACTGATTGGCTTGGGCACTATGGGCGCGGCATTGGCGTCGAACATCGCGGAAAAAGGGTTCCCAATCGCCGTTTGGAACCGCACCACGCAGGTGACCCGCGATTTTCATGCTGCTTCGGGGGATTTGGCGGATCGCATCACGCCCACCGAAACCCTTGACGCATTCGTACAGGCCATCGCCGAACCCCGCGCGATTATCCTTATGGTGCCTGCAGGTCAGCCTGTCGATGATCAAATCACCGCACTGCGCCCATTGTTGGGTGCAAACGATTTGATTATCGATGCCGGTAACGCCAATTTCCACGACACCAACCGCAGATCAGCCGAGGCAGGCGACCTGCCCTTTATGGGTATCGGCGTGTCTGGCGGCGAAGAGGGCGCACGCCACGGCCCCGCGATCATGGGTGGCGGGAAACGTGCCCATTGGGATCGCGTCGCCCCCGTATTGGAAGCAATCTCTGCAAAACACAACGGCGAACCCTGTGCCGCATGGATGGGCGAAGAAGGCGCGGGCCATTTCGTCAAAGCCGTTCACAACGGCATTGAATACGCTGACATGCAAATGATCGCCGAAGTCTATCAAATCATGCGCGACGGCATGGGGCAGAACAGCGCAACAATCGCGTCGGTCTTTGATCGGTGGAACGACGGTGTTCTGCAATCCTATCTAATCGAAATTTCGGGCAAGGTCGCGGCCGCCAAAGACACAGAAACCGGCAAACCCCTGCTGGATGTGATCGTTGACGCCGCTGGTCAAAAAGGCACAGGCCGCTGGACCGTGATCGAAGCCCAACAATTGGCCGCACCAATCCCATGCATCGAAGCCGCGGTCGTCGCCCGCAACCTGTCATCGCGCCGCGATGAACGCGCGGTTGGCCAAGACCTTTTTGGCGCGGCACCAACCACTATGGGCGACGCCGCCCCGTCAGAGGCGGAATTGGAACATGCGCTGATCTGTGGGAAAATCCTGTGCTATGCCCAAGGGTTCACAATGATCGCCGCAGCATCTCGTGAATTTGGATGGGATCTCGAACTGCCCACCATTGCACGCACATGGCGCCAAGGGTGCATCATTCGGTCCCGCATGTTGGATGACATGGCCACCGCGCTTGCGGAATCTGATGATCGTAATTTGATGTTTGCTCCCTTCTTTACAAACCTGATCAAAAACAGCCATGATGCCTTGCGTCAGGTTGTGGCCAAGGCAACCCTGCATGGCATCGCCGTGCCTGCATTGGCCTCGGGCTTGGCCTATTTCGACGCCATGCGCACCGCACGCGGATCGGCCGATATGATCCAAGGCCAACGTGATTTCTTTGGTCTCCATGGGTTTGAACGATTTGACGGACGCACGGGGCAACATGGCCCATGGGCCGCCACATAGAACGAGGAAGTTATGTCAAGATTTGTCTTAGCGATTGACCAAGGAACAACATCCACCCGCGCCATTCTATTTGACAAAAATTTGGCAATTCACGCGGTGTCGCAACGTGAATTCACGCAGCATTTTCCAAATTCCGGTTGGGTGGAACATGATCCAATGGATCTGTGGAACACCACAGTGGAAACTTGCCGCGATGTGATGGCCAAATCCAACATAACCGCAGACCAGATCGAAGCGATTGGGATCACGAACCAACGTGAAACAACCGTTGTGTGGGATCGCGCAACAGGCAAACCGATACATAACGCCATTGTCTGGCAGGACCGCCGGACATCCGCGATGTGCCAAACGCTCAAAGAGGCTGGGCACGAACCATTAATTACCGAACAAACGGGCCTGCTGCTTGATCCGTATTTCAGCGGAACCAAGGTGAAATGGATCCTTGATACAGTTGATGGAGCGCATGAGCGCGCCCGCAAAGGGGAATTGGCCTTTGGCACCGTGGATAGCTGGATCATTTGGCATCTCACATGTGGAAAACGGCATGTTACAGATGCAACAAACGCCGCCCGCACATTGCTATATGACATCAAAAACGGGGGCTGGAGCAGCAAGATCTGTGACATTCTGGACATCCCTCACAATATGCTGCCCACGGTTTTGGACTGTTCGGACGATTTTGGGGTGACCGAAGTCTTTGGCACGCCGATCCCCATTCGCGGCGTCGCGGGCGACCAACAAGCGGCCACCATCGGTCAGGCCTGTTTCAATGCAGGCATGATGAAATCAACCTATGGCACCGGATGCTTTGCGCTGTTGAACACGGGCGATACAATGGTTGCATCGAAAAACCGTATGTTGACGACGATCGCCTATCGATTGAACGGCAAAACGACCTATGCGCTTGAGGGGTCGATTTTCATCGCGGGTGCAGTTGTGCAATGGCTGCGTGACGGGTTGCAGATCATCGAAACCGCAGGCCAAACACACAGCTTGGCCGAAACCGCAGATCCGAACCAAAACGTGATTATTGTTCCTGCCTTCACAGGATTGGGCGCGCCCTATTGGAACGCAGACTGTCGCGGCGCCGCCTTTGGCTTGACGCGCGGTTCGGGGCCTGCCGAATTTGCCCGCGCTGCATTGGAAAGCGTAGGATATCAAACGCGCGACCTGTTGCATGCAATGCAATCTGATTGGGGCGCATCCGGGAACGCCACGTTGCGCGTTGATGGTGGAATGACCGCATCAAATTGGGCAATGCAATTCCTGTCCGACATCATCGACGCCCCCGTTGATCGCCCAAAGGTGTTGGAAACAACCGCAATGGGTGCCGCATGGTTAGCGGGCCAAGCGTCGGGGTTTTATCCAGATCAAGATGGATTTGCAAAAACATGGGCGATTGATCGGACGTTCACACCAAACATGCCCGAAGAAACGCGCAATCAGAAATACGGCGATTGGACCCGCGCGGTTCAGGCAACCTTGTCGTATTAAGGTGGCATCAACACCGGATCAACAGGTCAAAGAACCCCTGTGCGATGCAAATTGACCTTGATCCCACCATGGGACACGGGCGGCAAGGCTGGCAAAAATGTCAAACCTGTCGCCTTGGCCAAGCCTGCATCATTGGTAATGATACCTGCGCGCCATCCGCGAAAGTTTTCACGCAAGGTTTGCCCCATCGCCCCGTATAAGGCGAATAACATTTTGCGATCACCAATCCGTCCGCCATAGGGCGGATTGATAATCACCAATCCCTTGTCTTTGGTGTCAGGTTTTGCATCACTGATTGCCGCTTGGGAAAACGTCACCCACTCTTCCACACCCGCACGCGCGGCATTGGCGGTTGACATACGAATGGCGCCTGTATCGCGATCAGATCCGAAAAACCTATATTTAGGCTCTGTTATTTGCGCAGTTGTTTTCATCTTGACCCATGCTGCCGGATCAAAGGACGCCAGTTGTTCAAAGGCAAAATCGCGGCTGCGCCCCGGATATAATCCCGCGGCCCATTCCGCCGCCTCAATCACAAAGGTCCCCGATCCACACATCGGATCATACACCGGCTCAGATCCATCGTACCCACATTGGCGCAGAAACAACGCGGCCAAGGTTTCGCGCATAGGCGCCTTGTTTACCGCTTCTTTATGCCCCCGCTTGTGAAGCGATTCACCCGAGGTATCGATGGAAATTGACACCAGATCGTCAAAGATGCGCACTTTCACAACGATCTGAGCATCTTTGGTGATGGGGGCACCTATCGTTTCGTGAATAGCGGTCTCAACACGCTGCTGCGCGGCACCCGCATGATAGATTTTTGATTTTCGACAGGTCGCTTCGACCCGCACCGGTAAATCAGGGCGCAAAATGCTGGCCCAATCAACTTTTCGCGCCCGTTTGTCCAGTTGCGCAAGATGCATCGCACGAAACGATGCAACGCGCGCCAATACCCGCGTGGCGCCGCGCAAACACAGGTTGGATCGCCAAACATCGGGCCATCCCCCCATAAATGAAACACCACCATCGACGACAACGGCATCGGAAAACCCCACTTCTTGCGCCTCTTGACACAAGACAGTTTCCAAAGATGGGGGCGCAACAAGAAAGATTTCAAACTGGGTCATACCCCCACATACCTCTATTCGTGGCAAACAGCGATAGGAGAAGTGATAAAACCCACATCTTTCACTTTTGCAAAAATACTCATAATCCGACGGGGATGATACGCAAATCCGTCAATCAAACGCGATGTGCACCGAACCAAAGCCACCAAAATCAGCGTGAATCTGTGAACCTGACGGGCATTCGATGGGGCGGATGAACGACCCAGACAGAACGATATCGCCTGCGCGAATGCCTTGGCCATATTGCGCCAAGCGGCGAACAAGCCACACCATGCTTTCGACGGGGTCGTTCAAGACGCCCGCGCCAAGCCCTGTTTCTTCGACCTCGCCATTGCGCGATACGATGGCCCCAACCCACCGCAGGTCGGTGTCGCCAATGCGGTGCTTTTTGGTTCCCAAAACAACGCCTGCGTTTGCGGCGTTATCGGAAATCGTATCGACGATAATACGTGCGCGACCCGTGTTTGGGTCTTGGCGCAGAATGCGTGTGTCCAGAATTTCCAAGCTTGGCACAACGTAATCTGTTGCAGCGCGAATATCATCTGCAGTCACATTGGCACCCGACACACCGAATTTCATGACAAAGGCAATCTCGGCCTCGACCCGCGGTTGGATAAAACGGCCCTTGGGAATATACGCACCGTTGTCAAAATGCATGGTGTCAAACAACACGCCGCTGTCGGGAATATCGATGTTCAACGCGCTTTGCATCGCCTTGGACGTAAGTCCAATTTTCCAACCGATGATCTGTTCGCCTGCCGCCAACTTGCGCTGTACCAGCGCATGTTGGATTGCATAGGCGTCGTCCATATCCATGCCCTCAAACCGCTGCGACAAAAGCCCTGTTTGAACGCCGGTTTGTTCCGCCTGATACAAATCTTGGGCCGCTTGGGCCAATTGATCTGGGGTTAGCATTCGTCAATCACCCCGTTTGTCAAACGGCCGATACCTTCGGCCGCGACCACGATTTCATCACCGGGAACCAAGAATTTCGGCGGATCAAACCGCGCACCTGCACCTGTTGGGGTACCCGTGATGATAATATCACCAGGTACCAATGTGGTGAAGGTCGAGATATATTCGACCTGACGGCGGATCGGAAACAACATGCGACTGGTACGATCATCTTGGCGCAGCTCACCATTGACATGCGTGGTCAAGCGGATGTCATCCAATTGCGCGGGATGGGTAAATGGGATCATCCAAGGGCCGATTGACCCGGATCTGTCCCAATTTTTGCCTTGGGTCACATTGAATTTTGCGTGGCGCACCCAATCGCGGATGGTGCCTTCGTTTGCCAAACTGATCGCGGCGATGTGATTGTACGCATCCGCTTGGGAAATGCGGCGACCCCCTTTTCCTATGATGATTGCAATTTCACCTTCGTAATCCAGTTGGTGCGATTCAGGGGGGCGCACCAATGGGGTTCCCGCGCCTGTAAAGGAACTGGCAAATCGGGGAAACAACGACATGTTTGGCGGGGCCTCTTGCCCATCTTTGTATTCGGCGTTCCGATCTGGGAAATTCACCCCAACGCAGATGATTTTATCGGGGTTGGGGACCGGAATATCATAGATGAACGCGCCCGTTGGATGGGTGACTGCGCGCCCGATTGATGCCTTTGCAAGGTCCTTCAACGCCCCTGCCGCAATCACGTCGCGCATGGTTTTGAACTGAGGGAAATCACCATCCAGCGCGATGCAGCCGCCCTGAATTTCGACCCCAAAATGTTGGGCTCCCTCTGCGGTAAAGGTCACGAATTTCGTCATGGTGCGATGTCCTTTGCAATGTCACAGATCACGTCATAGGCTGCGTTGATATCCTCGGCGGTGCAATCAAACTGCCCCGCTTGGAAACGGATAACCTTGGCGCCGTCGATCAACGTTTGTGTAATATAGATGCGCCCATCATCATTGATCGCATCGACCAAGCGTTGGTTCAAGACGTTCAGATCATCCGCGCCCTGTGGTGCATAGCGAAAGGTGAACAGCGATAAAATGGGCTGTGTCACAATCTCAAAATCGGGTGTGGCGGCAAGCCGTGTGGCCAAATGGTGCGACCAAGTCACATGGTTTCGGATGCGATTGCGCAGCTCTTCCATTCCATAGACGCGCAGCATGAACCATAATTTCAACGCGCGGAACCGCCGACCCAGCGGAACAGACCATTCGGAGTAATTGATAAACCCGTTTTGACCGTGGGTTTTCAGGTATTCGGGCTGAATGGCCAATGTTTTCACCAAATCGGCGGGGTTTTTCAGGAAATGCGCGGAACAATCGAATTGTACCCCCATCCATTTATGGGGATTGAACACGATGCTATCCGCACCCTCAACCCCAGCCCACAAATGCCGATATTCGGGACAGATCATCGCCGATCCCGCCCAAGCGGCATCAACGTGGGTATATAGGCCGAATTCCTGCGCGACCTTGATCACATCCGCAATATTGTCACAGGCCCCCATGCCCGTGCCACCGACGCAGGCGATAATGCCTGCGGGAACGAAACCTGCGTTGATGTCATCTTGGATCGCGCGTCGCATGGCATCTGTATCGACAGATCGAAGATCGCCCGTAACAGGCAGGCGCACAATATTGTCGCCCCCGATCCCCGAAATCCAAACAGCGCGGTCGATGGATGAATGCACCTCGGCGCTGCAATAGATACGCAAACGGGGTTGTCCGGACAGACCCGCAGCATTGCCGGACCATGACAGTGCGCGTTCGCGCATGGTCAAAACGGCGGCCAACGTGGCCCCTGATGCGCTGTCTTGGATAACGCCCGTGAACCCATCGGGCAGACCGACAGAGATCCGCAGCCAATCCAAAACCTTGGTTTCCATTTCTGTGGCCGCTGGAGCGGTTTGCCATAACATGCATTGCGCCGCCATGATGGACGCCACCTGTTCGGCCAACATGGACGGTGGCGTGGCATTCGCAGGGAAATACGCAAAGAACCGCGGATGTTGCCAATGGGTCATGCCAGGCAGTACGATGTTTTGAAAATCATCCCAAATCTGTTGCATCGGCTGTCCCGTTTCAGGGGCCGCATCCATCAATTGGGCCGCGATATCACCAGGTTTGGTTTGGGCCCGAACGGGCAGATCACGAATGGATGTGTGATAATCGCGCCCCCAAGCCGCAATATCGGCCGCCCATTTTGCATAGTCGTCCCAGTTCATGAATGCTCCTATGGTGCGATGATTGGTTGCGCTTTCAGGACAGCGTCTTGTGGTGTTGCACCATCAAACAGGCTTCCGTTTTCGAACCATGATTTCGGCGCGGCAGCCCCCCACAAGGTCTGACGCTGCGGATCCTTGAGATCCCACTTGATCGGTTCCAAATCGGGATCACAGGTTTGATAATCGCTGCAATAGATTTCGATACGGTGCCCATCTGGGTCCAACACATACAAGAAAAACGCATTTGAAATGCCATGCCGGCCCGGACCGCGTTCGATGTTGCTGACATATCCCGTTGTCGACATCAGATCGAGCAGATCGATAATGTTCAAAGGGGTTGGAACCCAGAACGCCGTGTGATGCAGGCGTGGTCCAAATCCATTGGTAAATGCCACATCATGGACCCCACCCTTGCGTTGCATCCACGCCGCCCAAAGACGGCCCGTTTCCGCGTCTTCGGTATATTCGGTCACGCGGAACCCCATTTCATTGTAAAACACCACAGAGGCATCCACATCGGATGAGAACATGTTGAAATGATCAATCCGCAAGGGTTTAACACCGTTGTACAGTTTGTATTTCTGATGAATAGGCTCTAACCGATCCATCTTCGCATAAAATTCCAACGGAATACCCCATGGATCACGGGATTTCAGGATGCGACCAAAATGCGGTTTCTCGATCCACTCTGTTGGCAGGCCCTTTGATTGGAAAAACGTCTCTAATCGATCCAAGTCTTGATCATCCCACACCTTGAACCCCAATACACCAACACTTGCGGTGTCAGATTTGATCAGGTGGATCGAATGATGGCCGCGTTCTTCCATTGCACGAAGATAGATCGCGTCTTGCGTTTCGGCGCTGACCTGCAGACCAAGCGTATCGACATAAAACGCCCGCGACGCGGCCAAATCCGTGACCTTGTATTCAACATGGCTCAGCCGCAGGATGTTGAACGCAGGATATAAGTTTGGGGAGGGAATAGGCATCTTTTACGCTCCTAACTTGGGGATTTTGTGATAGCCCGTGGCCAAGCCGATGTGTTTTTGTTCCATATAGAATTCAAACGACCAATCACCGCCATCCCGACCGATGCCCGATGCTTTGACACCCCCGAACGGAGTTGGCAGATGACGCACATTTTCGGAATTGACCCAGATCATTCCTGCCTCAAGCTTGTCAGTAAAGCGCAAGGCACGGGTCAGGTCATTGGTCCAAACATACCCCGTCAGACCGTATTCAACATCATTGGCAATCTGTAAGGCGTCGTCTTCGTCCTTGAAACGGATAGAGGTCAGCACAGGGCCAAAAATTTCCTCTTGTGCGATGCGCATATCGTTTTTGGCCTGCGTGAAAAGGGTTGGGCGCACGAACCACCCCGTATCCCCCACACGTTCACCACCTGCGGCAATCGTGGCCCCATCGGATTTTGCAATATCGAAATAGCCTGACACTTTGTCAAAATGGACTTGATGGATCAACGGGCCAACTTCGGTCGCGGGATCAAGGGGATGGCCAACGCGGATCTTGTTCACGCGCTCGGTCAACTTGGCCTCAAACGCATCTGCGATACTGTCTTGCACCAACAGACGGGACGACGATGTACAGCGTTCACCGTTCAGGGAATAGATCATAAAGATTGCGGCATCCAATGCACGGTCAAAATCGGCATCATCAAACACAATCACGGGGTTCTTGCCACCCAATTCAAAATGCACCCGCTTGAGCGTTGGCGCACCTTGGGCCATGATCATGCTGCCCGTTTTGCTTTCCCCGACAAAGGCGATTGCCCGAATATCACGATGTTCGGTCAGGGCTTTGCCCGCCTCTTCGCCCAGTCCATTGACAAGGTTCCAAACCCCCGCAGGCAATCCCGCCTCATGCGCGATTTCCGCCAGAATGCGGGCTGTCAGCGGGCTAAATTCTGCAGGCTTATGCACAACCGTACATCCCGCAGCCAAGGCAGGCGCGATCTTCCATGTCGACAGCATGAAAGGCGTATTCCACGGCGTTATGATCCCAACCGGCCCAATCGGCACCCGCGTTGTGATGTTGATCAGCGTATCAGACGGCAGGGATTGCCCATCCCGCGCTTTGGTCGCCATATCGGCAAAGTACCGAAAATTTTCGGCGCCGCGAATGGCAGCCTTGGACATGAAACGCAACGGCTGTCCTGTGTCCCAGCTTTCGCAAAGGGCGATTTCATCGGCGCGCGCGACGATGGCATCCGCGATTTTATGCAGAATTTTCTTTCGGTCCGTCGCGGGCATGTCGCGCCATGCGGGAAATGCCGCTTTTGCGGCTTTGGCCGCGCGGTCGATGTCATCCACACTACCGCGCGCAACTGAACAAATCAGGCTTTCATCGGTGGGGGAATAGGTATCAAATGTGGCCCCCGTCGATGCCGCCGCGTCGTGGCCATCGATGATATTTAGAATGCCCTTGTCCCGAAATCTGGCAAGATACCCGTCAAGCTTTTTCAAATTCTCTGTCAGATCTGTCATTCTGTATCCTTTAGATATTTGCGGATTGTGCCCGATTTCGGCGAAAGATCGGGATCAATATCGCGCATTTCCATTGAAACTGCGATTGACCGCTTTTCGAACGCGGGGGCTAGATAATCCTGTACAACGTCAAAAAGTCGGCTGACCGCGTCTTGTTTGACATCATCTGGACGCCCAGCGCGCAAGCGAACAGAAATATCGATAAACCCATGGTCTGGGTTTCCATCTGCAATGGCATAATAATCAACACGTGTTGCACGAACGCGTACACCTGCCATCGGAAAACACGAAAGCCCCGCAGCGGTTTCGCGCAGTTTTTCGCACAATTCTTGAATATCGACATCGGTTTCAAGGTTACCCGAATAATCAATCATGAAATGCGGCATCGTTAATCCTTAACATCGCAAGTAATTTGAACCTAGACCTTTTAAGTCACTTCTGTCAATTTATTTCCACACTCAGGAGATTGGCATGACACATTCTGACACTAAGAAGAACTTGCCCACAACGCAACGGTCCTTGCCGATGGCGCTTTTGCGGGCACGTGAAAATGTGATGTCGCCGATCCGCGCCATGCTTGGCGACTTTGGGTTGACCGAACAGCAATGGAGATTGCTGCGCGTCTTGTCCGAAAGTGGTCCTTTGGAAGCAACCATTTTGGCAGATCGTGCGGCCCTGCTTCTGCCCAGCCAAACGCGCATCGTCCAAACGATGGAACAAAAAGGATTGGTCCTGCGCCGCCCACATCCCAGTGACAAGCGGCGTCACACCTTGGAAATCACCCCACAAGGCCAAGCGATTATCGATGACAACCTTGATCGCGCGAAAGAGATTGCAGATGCCTTTGTAATGGCACTGGGCAAACGAAAATACGATCAGCTGGTCGATTTGCTGGAAGACATCGAAGCAGCCGATCTTTCGAAATACTTAAACCGCTGAGAAACCCGCGCGCAAACCCGCCAAAATAACCGACACATCATCAGAGGTTAGGATAAGCGGCGGAGACAGGATGATGTTTGGCCCAGACACACGCACCATCGTCCCCGCCTCATACGCTGTCTTTTGAATTTTCGCAGGAACGGATTTATCTGTCGGCGCTTTTGTCGTGCGGTCAGAAACGAGTTCGAGCGCACACATCAAACCATGACCACCGCGCACATCACCGATCACGTCAAAGTCGCGTTGCAGATCCAACAACCCTTGATACAGCTCGGCCCCCCGCGCGGCAGCATTGTCTTTGACATTCAGGCGTTGCGTTTCGTCCAAACAAGCGATTGCCGCCGCTGCGCCAACAGGATGCCCTGAATAGGTATAGCCATGACCAATTGCGGCCTTGCCCGTTTCATCCTTTTCAAAGGTGTCGACCACATGGTCGGCAATCATGACTGCGCCAAATGGGAAATAACCGTTTGTGATTGCCTTTGCGGTGCACATAAAATCGGGCTGTACGCCCCAATGACGCGCTCCAGACCAGCTTCCCGTGCGACCAAAGGCTGTTATGACCTCGTCCGCGATCAACAATATCCCGTTTTTGGAACATATTTCGCGAACACCGGGCATGAATGATGCATGTGGCGGAATAACCCCACCTGCGCCCAAGATGGGCTCCATAATCATTGCGGCGATGGTGCCTGCCCCTTGGAACGCGATTTCATCTTCTAGTGCTTGCAAACACAGCTGCGCCAAACGCTCAGGGTCTGTTTCATTGAACGGGTTGCGATAGGTATAGGGCGCAGGAATATGGAAACATCCCCCCATCAATGGTTCATAGGCCGTCCGGAAATTGGCGTTACCATTCACCGACGCGCCGCCAAAATGGGTTCCGTGATATCCTTTTTTCAGGGACAAATATTTTGTGCGCCCATGTTCACCGCGCACCTTGTGGTATTGCCGCGCAAGGCGCAGGGCCGTTTCCACCGAATCTGATCCGCCCGATGTATAGAACGCCCGCGTCAAACCATCAGGCGCAAAAAATTCCTGAAGCTTGTCGCCCAATTCGATCACGCAATCATTCGATGTACCGCGGAATATTGAATAATAGGGCAACCGATCCAACTGCGCCGCAATCGCATCTTTGACCGGCTGGCACGAATACCCAAGGTTCACATTCCACAAACCACCAACAGCATCAACAACTTCGTGCCCATCAACATCGACGATCCGTGTGCCATGCGCACCCGTTACAATGGTTGGAGGCGTGTTCAGGCTGTCGGCAGGGTGTGCCATAGGGTGCCAAATGGATTTTGCGTTGCGTTCCTTAAGGTAATTGGAATCTTTCATACCAGTGCCTTTTCTAATTTCAGATCATATCCCACAGGCGGAAATCCCCCCGTGGCATGCGTAAGCGCGTGCGCCGCATCGAAAACAGCGCGCCGAAAAACGGGCGCATTTTCCGATGAAACGCGATTGACAGGTGCCGCAACTGCAATCGCGGCGATTGCAACGCGGGCATCGTTAAAGATGGGGGCAGCAAAGCTGTGAACGTCGCTTTCAAATCCGGACACATATTCGGCGATACCCGTGTCACGGGTGTTTTGGATCATGCCCCGCAGCCGCGTTGGATCAACAACGGTAAAGGGCGTACGAACATCCAGCTTTTTGGTCAAAACCTGATCGACCAAGGCTGGGTCACAAAATGCCAACACGGCCAAGCCGGAACTGGTGGCGTGCAGCGGCAATTCCATCGCATCATCCATCATGACACAAGTGCCATGATCACTGCTATAGGCGTAATTCATGGTTGCCAACTGCGCCCCGTCCAAGATCGAAAAATGCGCGGTCTCGCCGGTTTTGGTGGCCAATTCGCGCACCGCACGTTTCGACGTTTCACGCAATGGCACAGCGGCCTCGCGAAGGGACGACAACCGTAAAACTGCCGTGCCCAAACGATAGGATTTCGCGCCGTCGGTCTGTTCGACAAATCGGCTTTCCTGCAATTCGGTCATCATGCGATAGACCGTGGCCTTGTTCATGCCAGACAGGCGCGTCAATTCACTTAACCCTATCTCAGGCCGATCCGCCGTGAAATAGTTTAGTAAAGACAATGCCTTGGCTACAGTCCCCATACAGGATAGCGTCCTTTCGTTTGTATTCATTGGAAATTTTCATCAAAAAATTTCCACCGTTTTAAAAACTGTTGACAGATAAGCCTATCGTCTGTCAATCTAAAAAGGAACCGTTGGTTCGTATAATAAACCAACTGTATAACAGGGAGATAACAATGAAATTGACCAAGACGCTGTTGTCCGCAACAGCAATGACTTTGGTTGCACTGACAGGCGCAGCCCAAGCAGAATACCCCGAAAAACCCGTAAGCTTTATCGTGCCGTGGCCTCCCGGTGATTTGGAAGACGTTCTAACACGCATGATCGCCGAAGATTTCACCGCCGAATACGGCGTTGCAGCGGCTGTTGTGAACAAACCTGGTGGCGGTGGCGGCCCATTCCCCGGTGCGATCGAAGTGGCCCAAGCGCCATCTGACGGGTATACAATCGGATCTTTCGTGATTGGCGTTCCAGTTGTTGGTCACCAAATCGGTATCGACGAACTGACCCCAGAAAAATTTGATCCTCTTGGAATTTTCCTAACCTACCCATTTGTGATCGCAACATCGGGTGATGCGCCGTATTCGACCATGGCGGAATTGGCAGATTACGCAAAATCAAATGATGTTGCATTGGGCCATTTCGGCGATCCTTTGACACCCACCCAAGTGACCAAAGCATTTGCAAAGTCCGCTGGCTTTGAATGGGGTTCGGATGCTGCGTTTGACGCGCTCGATTGCAACACATTGGCGTCAGGCGATGCAGATGTCATAAATACGACACTTCAATTGATCCTTCCTTGCCTAGGTAGCGTCAAAGTTTTGACATCTATCACCGATGAACGCATCCCATTGGTTCCAGATGCGCCTGCGATTGGCGAATTGAACCCGGATCTGAACATCGCGCTTTGGAACGGTTTGTTCGTGAACAAAGACACCCCCCAAGACGTGCGTGACAAAATCATCGCAGTTGCGCAAAAAACAATGGCGTCTGATCGCGCCCAAGCAATTGCCAAAGAAACAGGCGCGCTGGTCTATTGGCAAAACGCAAGCGATAGCGCGGCACGTGTTGCAAGCGATATCGCCACAATGGAACGCATTGGCGGTTTGTTGAACTAATCCTCCTGAAAAGACCAAGCTTCGGCTTGGTCTTTTTCCGTTTAAGGGGCGGGACATGTCGGATAAAAAGGTGGAAGAACAACGGTTCCCCGCGCCTTTGCGCGGCCAGTTGTTATTCGCGGGTGTGTTTTTGATACTGTCGGTTGTTTTGCTGTCGCAGTTGGGCGAACAGACCAAATGGGTCAACAAAACAAACTTTGCCGCCCAACCGCGGTTTTGGCCAATGATCGGCCTGATCTTGATGGTGGGCGGCACGGCGCTGCATATTTGGAAACTGCCACGGCGCAGGTTTTATGCCGCAGACTGGATCGAAGCGCGCAAATGGCTTTTTGTCGTTGAATATGCGCTATGGTTTTTTGCCTATGTCGTGGTGGTTCCGATCATCGGGTATCTGTTCGCCACAATCTTGTTTATGCCCAGCTTGGTGTATCGCATGGGATATCGCAAGAAATCGATCCTCATGTGGTCAGTGGTTTTTGGCATCGGAACCGTGGTTTTGTTCAAATCCCTGCTGTCCGTCAAAATACCGGGGGGCCTGATTTATGAATACCTGCCTGGCGCCTTGCGCAGTTTCTTTATCTTGAATTTCTGAGGCTTGTGATGGACCTTCTGTTATCCGCAATCGACGTTTTGATGCGTTGGGATGTTTTGCTGGCGCTGACTGTTGGGTCCGTCGGCGGGGTTTTGATCGGTGCCATTCCGGGTGTTGGGCCCGCAGTTGCAATCGCGATTTTGCTGCCTGCCACGTTTTCGATGGATCCCATCGTCGGATTGACGGTCCTGTTGGGAATCTACGGATCATCGATGTATGGCGGCGCAATTCCCGCAATTCTAATCAATACCCCCGGGACGGCGGTAAATGCATTAACCACCTATGACGGATACCCGATGACCGCGCGGGGCGAGGCGCGGCGCGCGCTGTCTTTGGCCTATTCCGCATCGTTTTTTGGCGGCATCTTGTCCATCATCTGTTTGATCCTCTTTGCGCCTGTTCTGGCCAAGGTCGCGCCCTTGTTCGGGTCGCGCGAGATATTCCTTGCCGCGCTGTTGGGGATCATTTTGGTGATCATCGTGCATCGCGGACAAACCCTGATTGCTGCGGCGCTGGTTGGCTTTGGTATATTTATCAACACCATTGGCCTTGAACCGGTCAAATATTCGAAACGATACACCTTTGACCAAGCATTCCTGTCCAGCGGCATCAACCTGATCGTTGTCGTGCTTGGCCTATTCGCCATTTCCCAAGCGTTCTATCTGCTGCAAAGCGACGATGAAAAAATCCGCCTCACGAAACTGCGCGGCGGTCTGTTCCAAGGGCTGCGGGAATTGTTTCGCCATCCTCGGGTGGCCACGGTGTCGGGCGGATTTGGTGTTTTGATGGGTATGATCCCCGGTGTCGGTGAATTCACCGCACAGTTTTTGGGATATTCTTACGCACAGCGCACATCGAAACGACCAGAAGATTTCGGGCGCGGATCGTCCGAGGGCTTGATCGCATCAGAAACCGCAAACAACGCCGTTCCCGCCGCCGCGATGGTGCCGCTATTGGCGTTGGGAATTCCGGGCGAAGCATTAACCGCGATGATGTTGTCGGTGTTCTATGTGCATAACGTGGTTCCCGGACCGCAATTGTTCCAAAACCAGATGGATTTCGTGGTGGCATTGTATATTGCACTGCTGATCCTGAACGTGATGGTGTTGATCTTTTTGCTGTTTGCAACAAATTCAATCATCAAGCTGATCAAAATCCCCAATCGATTTCTGGGCGCATGTATTTTGGCGCTGTCGTTTGTGGGGGTCTATTCCTTGCGCAATTCGATGTCTGATTGCGTGATCGCCGCCGCATTTGGCGTATTCGGATTTATATTGAAACGGCTGGAATTACCCGTCATCCCAATCATCTTGGGCATGGTTCTGGGCAACATCATGGAAGTCAAACTGCGCGCAGGTATGGCGCGGGTGAAAACGCCGTTTGACTTTATCGACCGCCCTGTCGCGATGATCTTGTTCCTGATGATTATTGCCGTTCTGATTTTACACTTTCATCGTGTCCTCAAGGACCGCAAAGAATTGAAGGAGGCCAAATGGTCGAACAAGCACGCATCGACAAGCTTCGGCAAGTTTCTATCAAACCGCAAAGATTATTTATCAACGGAACGTGGCAAAGCGGTTCGGGCGAAACGATTGACGTCATTTCCCCCATCGACGGACAAACGTTAACCACGATTGAAAATGCAACTGCGTCTGACGTGGATCGTGCGGTGGCCGCCGCACGCGCCGCATTCGACGATGGCCGTTGGTCGCGTGCGGCACCCAGCCTGCGCAAAAAGGTTCTGCACAAACTTGCCGATCTGATCGAAGAACACGCCGTAGACTTGGCCGTGTTGGGCGTGCGTGACAATGGCACCGAATTCAACATGGCGCTCAAGGCTGAACCCGGATCGGCGGCTGGCACATTTCGATATTACGCCGAAGCTCTGGACAAGGTGTATGGCGAAATCGCCCCCACCGACCCCGCCACATTGGGCATGATCCACCGTGAACCTGTGGGCGTTGTGGGTGCGATTGTACCGTGGAATTTCCCGTTGATGATTGGCGCATGGAAATTGGCGCCCGCTTTGGCCGCGGGCAATTCAGTGGTGTTGAAACCTGCGGAAACCGCATCGCTCACATTGCTAAAGCTTGCAGAATTGGCAGCACAGGCAGGCCTGCCCGATGGCGTCCTAAACGTGGTCACAGGTCAAGGCGCGATCACAGGCCAAGCGCTGGCCCTGTCGATGGATGTCGATGTCTTGGTCTTTACAGGGTCGGGTAACGTGGGTCGCAGATTGTTGGAATATTCTGCCAAATCAAATTTGAAACGCGTTTATCTGGAATTGGGCGGGAAATCCCCGAATATCGTCTTTGCCGATGCCCCCAATTTGGAACAGGCCGCCAAAGTTTCGGCAATGGGTATTTTCCGCAACGCGGGCCAGGTCTGTGTCGCGGGGTCGCGGTTGTTGGTGGAACGGGGCATTCATGATGATTTTGTCGCGGCTGTGTCAAAATATGCCCAAGCGATGCGTGTGGGGGACCCGCTGGACCTGACCACCGATATCGGGGCCGTCAATTCTTTGACACAGTTGAACGGTAACCTTGGGTTCGTTGAACAGGCGATTGCCGAGGGAAACACGCTCTATTCAGGGGGTAAGCGTATTTTAACCGACACGGGCGGGTATTATATGGAACCCACCCTCATCACAGATGTAAAACCCGAACATAACATCGCCCAGAACGAGGTCTTTGGCCCCGTCTTGGCCGTCACCCCGTTTGATACAGACGACGCAGCGATCCAAATTGCAAATTCAACGCCGTATGGTTTGGCGGCGGGCGTGTGGACCGCGAATCTATCGCGGGCACACAAGATGATCCGCGCGGTACAATCGGGCGTGGTGCATGTCAACACCTATGGCGGCGCAGATAACACCGTGCCACTGGGCGGCATGAAACAATCGGGCAATGGGCATGACAAATCCATGCATGCCTTTGATAAATATATGGATTTAAAGACAGCTTGGATCAATTTAGGGTAACAGGGATGACAGATAAAACAATCTTGGTCGTGGGCACCTATGACACCAAAGATGCGGAATTGAATTACCTCTGCGACCGCATTCGCGCCATGGGCGGCGGTGTCGTATCGATGGATGTGTCGGTCTTGGGCGATCCAAGAATTCCCACGGATATTTCCAAACACACAGTCGCCAAGGCAGGCGGCAGCAGCATCCAAGCCGCCATCGACAGCGGCGACGAAAACATTGCCATGCAAATCATGGCAAATGGCGCATCGGCACAGGCGCTGGATCTGTATCAATCAGGCACAATTGACGGCGTAATCGTCTTGGGCGGCACGATGGGCACCGATTTAGCGTTGGATGTATGTTCCGCCCTGCCCTTGGGCGTGCCGAAGTATGTCGTTTCCACCGTTTCGTTTTCCGCAATGCTACCGCCCGAACGTTTGGCGGCCGATATTCAGATGATCCTGTGGGCCGGTGGTCTGTATGGATTAAATTCGATCTGCAAATCGTCCCTTTCGCAGGCCGCAGGCGCGGTTTTGGGCGCGGCCCGCGCCGCTGAACCGCCCCGCCGTGATAGGCCGTTGATCGGCATGACATCCTTTGGCAAGACAATCCTGCATTACATGGTGACCCTCAAACCCGCATTAGAAGACCGCGGGTTTGAGGTGGCCGTGTTTCACGCCACGGGCATGGGGGGGCGCGCGTTTGAATCGCTTGCGTCCCAAGGGGCCTTTGCCGCCGTTCTGGATTTCGCCCCGCAAGAGGTCTGTAACCAAATCTTTGGATCGGGCATTACCGCAGGTCGTGATCGCATGACAAACGCCGGTGCACAGGGCATTCCGCAACTGATTGCGCCTGCGTGCTATGATCTGGTGGATTTGATTGGATGGCAGGACATGCCAGACCGCTTTAGTTCCCGTGAAAGCCACGCGCACAACAGATTGCTGACTTCTGTCGTGCTAGATGCCGATGAACGTCGTCAGGTTGCCCGCACCTTTTGTGACCGACTGTCCGGGGCCAAGGGGCCTGTGACCTATTTCCTTCCGACACATGGGTGCAATGAATGGGATCGCGCCGGCGGTCCGCTGTCTGATCCCGATGGCTTGGCCGCGTTTGTCGATGAAACGACGCGCGCTGTTCCGTCAAATGTGGAATTGGTGACACTTGAGTGTCATATCAACGACCCCGAATTCTGTGATCGTGTTTTGGCGACCTTTGATGATTGGGTCGAACGCGGGATTATTGGGCTGTAGCATGTTCGAAAAATCGCGCAATTTCCCCAGAATAGAGCCGCATATCAACCCGATGTGCCGCCAATTGGGTGCGCGCGTATCGGGTCGCATCTGGTCCGACGTAACCCGCCAATTCATCAACCAACGCAGTAATGAAATCATGGGTCATTTCGGGATGATGTTGCGTAGTAAAGATATGATTGCCCAACACGATACCACCGACGTCACAGCTTTCGCTTGCCGTCACAACCTTGGCCCCTTTGGGTGGTTCGGTGATCTGTTCAATATGCGATCCATACAGGTAAAATTCGCCCATCTGATCCCCCCACGGCACAGGTGCTACACCCCAATTGCGCAGGACACCGTGCCCCCATCCGTTCGGGTTGCGCCCCAATGTGCCGCCCAGCGCGACACAAATCGCCTGATGACCAAAACACGCACCAAACATCGGGAATTTGCGATCATGCGCGTCACGGATCAGGTTCATCAACTGCTCAATCCATGGGTCATCATCCGCGACGGATGCGGGACTGCCCGTGAAAATAGCACCGTCAAAGGCGAACAGGTCTTCGGGGAATTCGCCGTCCTTGACCGAAAATACCGTGCATGCCCAATCGGGGCGGACAAGCGCGATCATGTCGGAAAACTTTTCACCGTCTTTTGGATGTTTCTGCGCGAATGCGGTTTCATCCGTGTTGGTCATCAATATCGCAATCTTCATGGTGTCCTCACATCCGTTTGGCACACAATGTTTCTAAAATCAGTCTCTGACAAGGGGTTTTTATCATGACAGTCTGGACACCCACTGACGATGGTTATGCCGATTTAACCAGCCACGACACATTCGCATCGGGCGCACCGCATAACACATTTGCACGCTTGCGCCGCGAAGATCCTGTTCATTGGACCGACTATCCCCAAGGTCAGGGGTTTTGGTCAATCACCCGCCACCAAGACATTTGCGAAATGAACCGCAACTTTGCTGTGTTCTCATCCGCGCGCGGCATCCGGATGGAAGACCAAACATACGAAGAATACCTCGCCCGCCGCACGTTTCAGGAAACCGATCCACCCGATCACATGAAAACACGGATCAAAGTGGCCAAGGCATTTTCCAAACCTGTGATCGCAGAATTTGAAAATGATATCCGCGCGATTTGCGCCGAAATTCTGGATCGTGTGTTAGAGGAAAAGGAATTTGATGCGGTCAAGATCATCGCACGCGAATTGCCGATGCGCATGTTGGGGCGCATATTGGGCACGCCAGACGCAGATCTGCCTTGGTTGGTGGAAAAGGGCGACGCACTGATTGCAAACACCGATCCCGATTTCACCGATCACGTTTTGGACAAAATGACGACCGATGAATTCCGCATGATGCCATTCAATTCACCTGCGGGCGCGGAATTGTTCGTCTATGCCAAAGACCTGTTGTCGTCCAAAGAAAAATCGGGGGACACAAGCGGTGTGTTGCATATGATCCGCCAACCGGACAAAGATGGAAATGTGATTTCTGAGGAAGAATTTAGAAACTTCTTCTGCCTTTTGGTTGCCGCAGGCAACGATACAACACGCTATTCCATTGCTGCGGGGATGCAGGCGATGTGTCATCAACCCGAATTGCTGGCCCAGATGAAGGAAGGTGGTTCAATCTGGGAAACCGCGCCTGATGAAATCATCCGCTGGGCGACACCCGCGCTGTATTTCCGTCGGACCCTAACCCAAGATTTCGAAGCACACGGCAAACAGATGAAAGCAGGCGACAAGGTTTTGTTTTGGTTTTCGTCGGCCAACCGCGACGAAGCCGTGTTTGACAATCCGTTTCACGTGAACCTGCATCGCAGTCCGAACAACCACTTGGCCTTTGGTCAACAGGGTCCGCATATCTGTCTTGGGATGTGGTTGGCGCGGCTTGAGGTGCGGGTGATGTTCGAAGAATTGGCCAAACGGATCACCGCAATCGAACCCAACGGACCCCATCAATTTTTACGTTCAAATTTCGTGGGCGGCATAAAATCATTGCCCGTTCGCATCACCACAGGAGGTTAAGTTATGAAAGACCGTTTACGCGCAATGTTTTGCGATCATCTGTCGATTATGCGGGGCAAGTATCTTCCCGAAAGCAAAATCACCACATCATCCACGCGGTTTTGTCGGTCAACCTTTGGCGTGCATTACGACAAAGATCTGTTGCCCGCGCCCGGATCCATGATGATGGAGGGCCTTCCGGATATGGAGATGAAATGGCAGGGCGACGAAATCCGCGACGGTTGGGAACGCAACACCAAGGTGGTTTTGGGCGATCTCTATGATGACAACGACGAACCTTTGGGCCTGTGTCCGCGGGGCGCGTTGAAGCGTGCAGTCGCCGCATGGGAAGCCCGCGGTCTAACCCCCAAAGTCGGGATCGAGCTTGAGGCATTCGCCCTGCAAGCGGATGAAAACGGGCGCTTGCGTCCCTATGATGCACCAGGTGGTGTGGTCTATGGCACAGGTCCGTTGTCTGATCCGATGCGGTTTAACGATGCAATTTGGGAAATGGCGGATCGTGTTGGCTTTGCCCTTGATATGATCACCGCCGAATACGACAGCCCGCAATATGAATACACTCTGACCTTTGGCAATGCGGTTGAGGCGGTGGATAACATCGTTTTGTTCCGCCAAATGGCCCGCGAAATCGCGTTGGAACATGGGATTTTATTGACCTTTATGCCCAAACCCATTGCCGAAGCTGGTGGTTCGGGCATGCACATCAACTATTCCTTTACCGATAAAAATGGCAAAAACGCGCTGTCATCGGGGGAACGGAACACACCCGACACGATCAACGATCTGGCGCGCGGATGTATTGCCGGTGTTCTGCATCACCATCGCGCGCTTGCAGGCTTGATTGCACCGACGGCCAATTCGTACCAACGTCTGCAACCGGGATCTTTGTCGGGCTTTTGGAAAAACTGGGGTGGCGACCATCGCAACGTAACCACACGGATCAGCGGCGAAGGCGGGGCTAAATCCCGCCTAGAACACCGAACAGCCGATGCAAGTTCAAACCCCTATACTGCGGTAGCTGGGGTTTTACAGGCGTCTTTGTTGGGTGTGGAAAACAACTACACCCTGCCCGCTTATGAAACGGGTGACGGGTTTGAACGCCAAGATGCCACAGACAGCACCGCCATCGATCTAAAGGGTGCGATCAGTGATTTGAAAAATGACACCGTGTTTGGTGACGCAGTTGGGCGGCTGTTGGTGGATAACCATGTCTTTATGAAAGAAAAAGAAGTCAAGAAAACCCGCGACCTCGAGGGCGACGCCCTGCGCGATTTCTATGTCTACTATGTTTAAAAAAAATCGCGCCATCCCAAGGGGTGGCGCGACAAAATCTTGGGATCGGTTGTTTCGATCAAACCATTGACGAAACGCCAACCTGCGCAGGGCGCAAAAGGCGGTCATGCAGCATAAAGCCTTCGGCGGATACCTGAATGATATCGCCCGCTTTTGTTCCAGGAACGGGGGCTTCGAACATTGCTTCGTGATGTTGTGGGTCGAATTTATCGCCAACCTGGGGGGAAATTGGGGTGACACCATGCTTTTTCAACACATTGGTCAATTCGCGCATGGTCAATTCAACACCTTCGATCAGGGCCGCCGCGCTTGCGCGTTGTTCGTCTGTCGCGGCCTCAACCGCACGTTTCATGTTGTCATAGACGGGCAACAAATCGCGGGCCAATTTTGATCCGCCGTAATTTTCCGCCTCGCGGCGATCTTTGTCCGCACGTTTGCGCGCGTTTTCCGCATCAGCCAAGGCGCGCATAAAGCGGTCTTTGTATTCGTCACGCTCTGCTTTGATTGCATCCAACTCGTCAAAGGCCGCAATCTCGGCTTCCATATCAATCATGTCATCCAAACTAGCCAATTCTTCTTCGGCCGCTTGTTCGATATCATCCAAAAACGGGTCTTGTTTTGGCTCTGCCATAATTCACCTCTAACTTCGATCTGCGATCAGCTTGGTCACAAGCTGCGCGGTATAATCCACAATTGGTACGATTCGACCATAGTTCAACCGCGTCGGTCCAATGACCCCAACCGCACCAATAATTTTTCTGTCAGCGTTCATATAAGGAGAAACCACCAAAGATGAACCCGAAAGTGAAAAAAGTTTGTTCTCAGACCCAATAAAAATGCGTACACCGTCGCCTTGCTGCGTTAAATCCAGAAAATCGGCGATATCACGCTTGCGTTCTAGGTCGTCGAACAGCGTTTTGATGCGTTCTAATTCACTGTCTTGTGCTTCGCCAGCCAAAAGATTCGCACGCCCCCGCACAATCAAACGTTCGTGACGTTCGCCTTCGTCTTGCCAAAACACTGCGCCGCTTGCGACCAGCTCTTGGGCCAGCACATCCAATTCGGACCGCCGCTTTTCGATTTCTGACGCAACCAAAATGTGGGCCTCGGACAGGGTGTGGCCTTCCATAATGGCGTTCAGGAAATTTGCCGCCTCGCGCATTGAGCTGGGGGTTTGGCCAGCGGGTGGCGTGAACAGTCGGTTTTCCACATGGCCATTGGCAAAGACCAACACAACCAACGCCCGATCAGGGGACAGTGATACAAATTCTATATGCTTGATCGGCGCTTCTTGTTTTGGGGCCAAAACCAAAGACGCGCCTTGGGTCACACCGGACAATGCGGTGCTAATGCTGTCCAACATATTGCTGACGTCATTGCCCGCGTTTTGCGTGGTCGACAGGTCAAGCTTGACCCGATCATCTTCGTTCAGGTCAGACACCTCTAACAACCCATCGACAAACATACGCAATCCCATTTGCGTGGGAATGCGCCCTGCGCTGGTATGGGGGCTGCCCAACAGGCCCAGGAATTCCAGGTCTTGCATGACGTTGCGAATGGTCGCTGCGCTGATCTTTTCGCTGAAACTACGGGTTAAGGTGCGCGACCCCACGGGTTCGCCATTTTCCAAATATCCCTCAACCACGCGACGAAAGACTTCGCGAGAACGGCTGTTCATTTCATCCAAGATGCTGTTTGCGTCTGTCATTTCATATCCTCGACCTTTTTTAATTAAATCTTCTTGGGCAAAAAGGTCAATCGGGCTTGCGCTTTTGCGTGTCGTCCATGTATCCACATACCCAACTATGAAAGGAATTCCAATGCGTCCATCTGGCCGAAGCTTAAATGAAATGCGCCCTGTTTCGATTGAAACAAATGTCACCAAACATGCAGAAGGGTCTTGCTTGATCAAAATGGGCGACACGCATGTCCTGTGCACCGCCACGATCGAAGACCGCGTTCCGCCTTTCATCAAGGGATCAGGGTTGGGTTGGGTCACCGCAGAATACGGCATGCTACCCCGTTCGACCAGTTCACGCATGCGCCGCGAAGCCGCATCAGGCAAACAAGGCGGCCGCACCGTTGAAATTCAACGCCTGATTGGTCGCGCCTTGCGTGCCGGCGTTGACCGTGTTGCCATGGGTGAACGCCAGATCACAATCGATTGTGACGTGATCCAAGCCGACGGTGGCACGCGCTGCGCGTCCATCACGGGTGGTTGGGTCGCGCTGCGTTTGGCGGTGAACAAATTGATCAAGGCCGGTGATATCATCACCGATCCGTTGATTTCGCCGGTCGCGGCGGTCAGCTGCGGGATCTATGCAGGTCAACCCGTCTTGGATCTGGATTATCCAGAGGACAGCGAAGCCGGCGTTGACGGCAACTTCATCATGTTGGGCAACGGCCAAATGGTAGAAACCCAAATGAGCGCAGAGGGCGCCACATATTCCCGCGATCAAATGAACCAATTGTTGGATCTGGCCGACAAAGGCATCGCGGAATTGGTTGCCCTACAATTGGACGCAACAAAATGACCCGTCGTTTCTCGGGCGATACTTTGGTCGTTGCGACCCACAATCACGGCAAACTAGAAGAGATTGCCGATCTTTTGTCCCCCTTTAACGTCACCGTTAAAGGGGCAAAGGAATTGAACCTACCAGAGCCCGCGGAAACCGAAACAACCTTTGTTGGCAATGCGCGGATCAAAGCGCATGCCGCAGCACAGGCCACGGGCCTGCCCGCCCTGTCTGATGACAGCGGGATTACAATTGACGCGCTTGATGGTGCGCCCGGTGTCTATACTGCCGATTGGGCAGAAACGCCGAACGGGCGCGACTTTGTCATGGCGATGACAAAGACCAATAACAAACTAACCGCCGCGAATGCGCCCCATCCGAGATTGGCACAATTTCGCTGCACCTTGGTTTTGGCGTGGCCTGATGGACATGATGAGGTTTTTGAAGGCATCATGCCCGGCCAATTGGTTTGGCCCATGCGTGGCGATCAGGGTCATGGATACGATCCCATCTTTCAACCAGACGGGTACGACATCACGTTTGGCGAAATGGACCGTTGGGAAAAAAACAGAATAAGCCACCGCGCCGACGCATTCCGCAAATTCGTGGCGGGTTGTTTTGACAGCTGATTGGCAAAACGGGGGCTTTGGGCTTTATATCCATTGGCCCTTTTGTGCTGCCAAATGTCCCTATTGTGATTTCAATAGCCATGTATCCAATAATATTGATAATAATCAATGGCTTAGGTCATATTTGTCCGAACTAACCCGCGCTGCATCCGAAACGCAGGGGCGCGTTTTGAATTCCATCTTTTTCGGGGGCGGCACGCCCAGCCTGATGGCGCCCGAACTGGTGCACGCGATCCTTGACCACGTGCGCACCCTCTGGCCGCAATCAAACGACATCGAATGCACGTTAGAGGCCAATCCCGGCTCCGTCGAGGCAGGCCGATTTCGCGGATACGCCGACGCGGGGGTGAACCGCATCTCGATGGGGATTCAGGCGTTAAATGATCCTGATCTTAAACGATTGGGTCGCATCCATTCCGTGTCCGAGGCCAAAGCTGCATTTGACACGGCACGCCAGATATTTGATCGCGTCAGCTTTGACCTGATTTACGCGCGCCAAGATCAAACGCTAGATGCCTGGCGCAATGAATTGACCGAAGCCTTGGCCATGTCGATCGATCATCTGTCGCTGTACCAGTTGACCATAGAACAAGGTACCGCGTTTGGGGACCGGTACAATCGCGGCAAACTGCGCGGACTGCCCACAGATGACGCGGCGGCGGATATGTATGAACTGACCCAAGATCTGTGCGACGCGGCCGGTATGCCCGCGTATGAAGTGTCTAATCATGCACGTGACGGCGCCCACAGTCGCCACAATCTGATCTATTGGCGGTACGGGGATTATATCGGCATCGGCCCGGGTGCGCATGGTCGCATCACACTTGGTCAACACCGCTATGCCACAGAAACACGATTGGCACCGAACGCATGGCTTCAGGATGTGGCCGCAGGAAATGGCGAGGCGCTGCGCACCGCCGTTTCGCCACGCGATCAAGGCATCGAATACGTGATGATGGGGCTGCGGTTGGTCGATGGGATAACACATCAACGTTATCGGACGATCACAGGGCACGACATTGATCAAACAGCGCTTGATCATTTATCAGAAATCCAGATGATCCGTGTAGATGGTGACAGGATACGCGCGACCCGTGATGGTCGTGCTGTATTGAATTCGGTCATCGCCACCCTTCTACCCGAGGATTAAGATGCGGTTTGTCTGGATACTGTTTGGTTTTACCGCACTTGGTGTCGGTGTATTGGGTATCTTTTTGCCGCTGGTGCCGACCGTTCCGTTGGTGTTGCTGGCGGCCTTCTGCTTTGCCAAATCTTCTGAGCGGTTGCACAAGTGGCTGACAGGGCACAAAACCTTTGGTCCGATGATTTCCGATTGGAACGAAAACGGTGCGATCCGTCCAAATGCAAAAAGGATGGCAACAGTGTCTATTACCATCGTTTTCGGGATTTCATTGATATTTGGCCTGCCTACGAAGGTTCTTGTTATTCAGGCTGTCACACTGACCTGTGTTCTGGTCTTTATCTGGTCTCGCCCTAGCTCGTAGAGGTTAGAATCCGGCACAGATCATCCAGCTGATCCAATGTGTTATAATGCAAAGTTATCTTTCCGCTTTCACCACCAGGGGCATGATCCACGCTGACGCGCATCCGTAAGGCGGCGGACAAATCGCCCTCTAACGCGACAGTATCGGCATCTTTGGTCATGGTGCTTGATGGTGATTTGGATGCTGATTTCGTCGGCTGTTCCCCTTGGGCGGCTTGTTTTACCAAACGCTCGGTTTCACGCACAGACAACCCACCAGCAACGATCTTGCGCGCCAAATCTACTGGATGGTCCGTCGTGATCAATGCGCGCGCATGTCCTGTGCTCAGTTGACCATCGCGAAGCATATCAAGGACTTCTTCGGGCAAGTTCAACAAACGCAGCAAGTTTGCGATGTAACTGCGGCTTTTGCCAAGCGCTTCGGCCAATTTTTCCTGTGTATGACCGAATTTTTCCATCAATTGACGATAACCCATCGCCTCTTCCACGGGGTTTAGATCGGCGCGTTGGATGTTTTCAATAATCGCGATTTCCAACACCTCTGTGTCGGAAAAAGACCGCACAACAACCGGCACTTGATGCAAGCGCGCAATTTGTGCGGCACGCCAGCGGCGTTCGCCTGCGACAATTTCGAATTCGCCATCCCGGCCGGGACGGTTGCGCACGATCAACGGCTGAATAATGCCCTTTGCCCTGATTGAATTCGCTAGCTCATCCAATTGCTCTTGTGAAAACGTACGGCGTGGCTGATCAGGGTTTGGAAAGATTTGTTCAATAGGAACATTGCGGTCAGGCCGCTGCGGAATGGCCCCTGTCGTGACCTGTGGTGATGCGGCGCTTACGTCTGCCATTAACGCAGACAGACCGCGACCCAAACCACGTTGTTTTTTCGAATGCTCTGACATGTTACGCCGCCTTTGTTGGTAGTTTGTTATTCTCTAAAAGCTCAATCGCAAGGCTGCGATAGGCTTGCGCACCTTTCGATGCGCTGTCGTATCCCAAAACGGGCATCGCAAATGAAGGCGCTTCGCTGACACGCACATTGCGGGGGATGACCGTGTTAAACACCAAATCGCCCAGATTATCACGCGCGTCCGTTTCGACCTGTTGGGACAAGTTGTTCCGACTGTCGAACATCGTCAACACGACACCTTCGATCCGAAGATTTGGGTTTGCGGTTTCGCGAACTTCTCGGATTGTCATCATAAGCTGCGACAGCCCTTCAAGCGCAAAAAATTCACTTTGCAGCGGGATCAAAACTGAATGTGACGCGACCATTGCGTTCACCGTCAAAAGGTTCAGCGACGGGGGACAGTCAATCAAAATGAAATCAAACCCATAGTCATCCATCATCGGTTGGCGCAAAGCGTCATACAATAAAAAGCTTCGCTTTTCATTTGAGATCAGCTCGATATCAGCGGAGCTCAGGTCAACGGTGGCCGGAATAATCGAAATGTTGTTTTCTGCGGTTGGGATGATCACGGAATTTAGCGCGATATCATCAACCAACAGCTCGTATGTGGTGAATTCACGTTCCTCGGGCTCGATGCCCAAACCTGTTGACGCGTTTCCTTGCGGATCCAGATCAACAATCAAAACCTTTTTATCTTGCTCCGCCAGTGCGGCAGCCAGGTTGATTGTGGTCGTGGTCTTTCCAACGCCGCCCTTTTGATTGGTCACCGAAATAATTTTTGGTGCACTTGTTCTTAATGGATCATACACGAACAATTCCCCCGATTCTTAAAATGGCAGCTTCTGGAACTGTGATGCTTTTAATGGGATCACAGTCAAAACGCCACGATTTTCGCGCCGCTTCAACTTCCGCCGGCCATGTTTTGCCTTTGGCGAACAGACACAGACCGCCATTGACAAGGTGCCGTGAGCTCAAGTCAAACAGTGTTGTCAAATCCGCCAGTGCACGGGCCGAAATCATGTCAGCCTGTTGCGGTGTGACGGCTTCGATCCGGTCGGTTATAACGGTTCCTTGCAGGCCCATTTCCCGCAGCGCTGTACGCAGAAATGTCGATTTCCGCATATCGCTTTCGATAAACCGGATTTCCGTTTCTGGCGATTTCTCTGTTAAAATTGCTGCCAACACAACACCGGGAAGGCCGCCGCCACTGCCAATATCTAGCCAGACCTTTGGGGACAGGTTGGGCTGATAGAACTGTGTTGAATCTACGATATGACGGTTCCATAAATCAGCTATCGTCGATTTTGAAACCAAGTTTATCACGGGATTCCACTTAGAAATCAAAGCAGAAAACAACTCCAGTCGTTCGAATGTTTCACGTGAAACATCTAAATCACCGATCCTCACGTCGCTCATGATGCTTTTGCCCGTGATCGCTGTTTTAGCTTTGCAAGAACTAGCATCAATGCAGCCGGAGTCATCCCATCAACCTTGGCCGCTTGCGCAAGGTTTGATGGACGTGCTTTGCCAAGCTTTAGCTTGAGTTCGTTGGACAAACCTGACAGATCTGAATACTCGAAATCGACCGGAATCACATGCGCCTCATCCTTTTGAACCGACAAAAGGTCCCGTTCCTGCCGATCAATATAGTTGGAATACAGCGCCTCGATCGAGACTTGCTTGGTTATCGAAGAATCAAAATCCATCAACCGCGGCCAAAGCGTTACAAGATCGTCGACACCGATTTCAGGGAACGCCAAAATGTCAAAGATCGACCGACGCGTGCCATCCTGATTAATCTTGATCCCAGCATTTTGGATTTCGCGTGGGGTAAACTGTGCTTGCCTCATCTCTTCCAAAGCGGAATCGAGCATTTCACGCTTTTTCGCGAACGCGTTGAGCCGATGCTCTGAACAAAAGCCGCGCTCTATCGCTAGCGGTGTCAAGCGTTGGTCCGCATTATCTGCACGTAAGGACAAACGAAATTCGGCCCGTGACGTGAACATGCGGTAGGGTTCCGTTACCCCACGTCGGATCAAGTCATCCACCATCACGCCAATATAGCTTGTCGTGCGTGAAAACAACACTTTGTCATGATCCAAAACGCGAGCGGCTGCGTTTAGGCCGGCGACCATCCCCTGTGCGGCAGCTTCCTCATATCCTGTTGTCCCGTTAATTTGACCGGCAAGATACAGACCCGTCAGGTCCTTTAATGACAAATCTTCATTCAAGGATCTGGGATCAATATAATCATATTCTATTGCATACCCAGGCTGTAGAATTTTCACATTCTCTAGCCCAACCATTGAATGCACATAATCATGCTGCACATCTTGCGGCAAGGATGTTGAAATGCCATTGGGATAAACGGTGTCTGTGTCTAGACCTTCGGGTTCTAGGAAAACTTGGTGCGATTCTTTATCGTGAAAACGAACGACCTTATCTTCTATCGAGGGACAGTACCTTGGGCCAACGCCCTCAATATGTCCGCCATACATTGCAGAACGATCCAAGTTCTTACGAATAATGTCGTGTGTTTTTTCGTTCGTGTGCGTGATGCCACAGGAAATTTGTCGCGCTTCAACCTCTGTGTTCATAAAAGAAAACAAGGTTGGATCGTCGTCACCGGGTTGGTCACCAAGAATGTCCCAATTGATCGACTTTCCATCAAGCCTTGGCGGTGTTCCGGTTTTTAGGCGGCCCATGGGCAACCCGAGATCTTGAAGCCGCTTGCCAAGAAGGTCGGACGGCTTATCGCCCATCCGGCCACCTGAATAGGATACATCGCCGATAAAAATCTTGCCGCGCAAAAATGTTCCCGTGGTTAAAACAACAGCGCCTGCTGAAATGGTTGTCCCATCTGCCAAAACCACGCCATTTATCACGCCGACGCTTTCAATGATGTCCGCAACCTCACCGACGATCACTTGTAAATTCTCTTGTGCGCTTATTAACTGATTTATCTTTTTCTGATACAGACGGCGGTCTGCCTGCGCACGGGGCCCTTGTACGGCGGGGCCCTTTCTGCGGTTCAGCAATCTGAACTGTATGCCAGCGGCATCGGCTGCGCGTGCCATAATTCCGTCAAGCGCATCGATTTCGCGGACAAGGTGACCCTTGCCAAGGCCACCTATGGCCGGATTGCATGACATGACCCCAAGATCGTGTTCAGATAGCGTGATCAATGCGGTGTGCGCACCCATTCTGGCAGATGCAGCCGCAGCTTCACATCCTGCGTGGCCACCGCCGACAACTATCACATCAAAATGTTTCACGTGAAACACTCCCTACTTTCCTAAACAGAAACTTGAAAAAATCTCATCCAGTACCGACTCTACATCGATTCTCCCGATCAAGCTATCCAAAGCGACAACCGATGCGTGAATTTCCGCCACACAGAATTCATACCGGTCAGGCCCGTATGACAACAGAGCCAACGCAGATTCCAAATACCGCCGCGCATTGACCAAGGACACGCGATGTCTTTCGCGGGTCGCAATGCCAACATTTGCTGTTTTCTTCTGCAGGCGAGTTGAAATGTCCGCTAACAAGCCATCGATGCCATTTCCTGTAACGCCGGATACACCACATTCTGCAGCACCTGAATCGACCTTCGGCTTATACACCAAAACGTCATCGGATGCAGAGATACCAGCGGGTAAAGAGTAATCTTCGCTCAGGACAACAACAAGATCGGCATTGTTTGCGCGTTCCAATGCTAAATCGATGCCCAAGCCTTCGACATAATCGTCTGTTTCGCGCACACCCGCAGTATCAAGAAGCGTTACGGGCATTCCGTGAATATCCATCCGAACTTCGATCACGTCACGGGTTGTACCGGCGATTTCGGATGTAATCGCAGCTTTCCGACCGGCAAGAGCGTTTAACAATGTGGATTTGCCAACATTCGGCGCACCAACGATTGCGATTTCAAACCCTGTTCGGATCCGTTCGGCTGTGCTGACGCCTTTGATCTCATGATCAAGACTGTGGCACACCTCGGTCAGTAAATCTGTCACCTCCGGGGTCACGTCAACCGGCACATCTTCATCTGCAAAATCGATCGTCGCTTCTAACAATGCCGACGCACGAATGATCTTGCGACGCCACTGATCCGCAGCGCGTCCAAGATCACCGGCAAGCACCCGAAGCGCCTGTTTGCGTTGGGCTTCTGTTTCCGCATCAAGAAGGTCGGCAAGACCTTCGACCTTGGCAATGTCAAGCTTGCCATTTTCCAAGGCGCGTCGTGTGAATTCACCAGCATCAGCAAGGCGCACACCATCACAGGTCGCCAAAGTTGCCAACACGGCTTGGATCACAGAAACACTTCCGTGAATGTGCAATTCAACAACGTCTTCGCCCGTAAAACTATTGGGGGTTGGAAACGATAGAATGAACGCTTCGTCCAGAAAATCGCCACCCCTGCCCCATATCTTGCGTACACTATTACGACCAACAACAATATCTTGCTTCACCAAGGAACTGACAGTCGCAAATGCCCGAGGTCCAGAAATACGGATAATGGCCACGCCCGCTTTTCCGTGGGCGGTAGCAAGAGCGAAGATCGTATCCATTATGAACCTGTGTTCAATTAGCTGTTCATTGAATCAAAGAATTCAGAGTTTGACTTGGTCTGTTTCAATTTAGACAACAAGAATTCAATCGCATCGGTCGTGCCCATCGGGTTCAAGATACGGCGCAGAACGAATGTCTTTTGTAGATCGATTTTATCAACCAACAAATCTTCTTTCCGTGTGCCCGATTTCAAAATATCGATGGCTGGGAACACGCGTTTATCAGCAATTTTGCGATCCAACACGATTTCCGAGTTACCTGTACCTTTGAATTCTTCAAAGATGACTTCATCCATACGGCTGCCTGTGTCGATCAGGGCAGTTGCGATAATTGTCAATGACCCGCCCTCTTCGATGTTACGGGCGGCACCAAAGAACCGTTTTGGGCGCTGCAACGCGTTCGCATCCACACCACCTGTCAGAACCTTGCCAGAGGATGGAATAACCGTGTTAAATGCACGGCCCAAGCGCGTGATCGAATCCAACAGGATGACAACGTCGCGTTTGTGTTCAACCAGACGCTTGGCCTTTTCGATCACCATTTCGGATACCGCAACGTGACGTGCTGCGGGTTCGTCGAACGTGGATGATATCACCTCGCCACGGACAGAGCGCTGCATGTCGGTTACTTCTTCTGGGCGCTCGTCGATCAGCAGAACGATCAAGTAGCACTCAGGGTGGTTCTTTTCGATGCTGTGCGCGATGTTTTGCAACAACACCGTTTTACCTGTGCGCGGCGGCGCGACGATCAATGACCGTTGGCCTTTGCCGATGGGCGACACCAAATCAATAATACGGGCAGAACGATCTTTGACGGTGGGATCTTCGATCTCCATCTTTAACCGTTCGTCTGGGTACAAAGGCGTCAAGTTATCAAACGCGATCTTGTGACGTGCTTTTTCCGGATCTTCAAAGTTGATTTTTTCAACATGGGTCAACGCGAAATAGCGTTCGTTTTCCTCGGGCGCTTTGATCACGCCTTCGATCGTGTCCCCAGTGCGCAGCGAATAGGTGCGGATCATCTCAGGTGACACATAAATATCATCAGGACCCGGAAGATAGTTTGCCTCGGGCGACCGCAAGAATCCGAACCCGTCTTGCAACACTTCCAACACGCCATCGCCGGAAATTTCCCATCCCTCATCTGCCCGTTCCCGAAGAATTTGGAACATCATTTCGCCCTTGCGCATCGTCGATGCATTTTCGATCTCAAGCTCTTCTGCCATAGACAAAAGATCTTTGGGGCTGTTTGCTTTTAGGTCGGATAATTTCAAACGGTCAGCGGCCATTGGATGGTCCTTTTCTGGCTCTGATAGGTATATATATAGGAAAACACGCGTCCGGACGGGGCGTTGAGCCCATCTACAGCATTTTCAATGCCAGAGTCAATGAAACTTAGAATTTAACAATCACGGATAGGACGATGATCACCATCAAAAGGGTCGGCACTTCGTTCATCATACGGTAATTACGACCAGTCAGCGTATTGGCACCTTTATCAAAGTCTTTTCGACGCAATCCCAACCAATGATGAAACCATGTCATCAGAAGGATCGAAATGCCTTTGGTCCATGGCCAAATTTCATGCCAATCCACGATACCAGGTGTAAACACCATCATCAGGCCGCAGATCCATGCCACCACCATTGCAGGGTTCATAATCGCGCGTAACAGGCGTCGTTCCATCACCTTGAACGTGACATCCAATTGATCGCCTATTTTCGATTGCTCTGCATGATAGACGTACAATCTGGGTAGATAAAACAAACCTGCCATCCATGACATGACTGCCATAATATGGAGCGATTTCACCCAAGGATAGATCATAGCCAGAATATCAGTCATCACGTCGCCTGTTTTACCTAATAATAATTAATTAATATATATAAGGATGATTTAGAAGTAAGAACGACAAAACCTGTGGATCAAATCTTATCCGACATTCTATCCACAGGGCCACCGCAAACATCAATATATTTATTACAATTATATCAATATCTTATACGTCTTTTTCCTAACATATAACAGATATACACACCAGCGAGGAAATAAAAGTTTTCCTTATTCACAGCGTATAATGCGGCCTGAAATCGTTAATCAAATGTTAAAAACCGTGCTCTTGCATCTGAACCGTGTTTGACCCACAAGTTATACGATCACTTCACCACAGATAATCCACGGACTTATCAACATGCCTCAGATCATATTGGCGTCACAATCCGAAATCCGCAGCCAGCTTTTGAAAAATGCGAATGTGGAATTTTCCACCGCCAAGGCCCGTGTGGATGAGGACACGATCAAGCAGTCTATGATCGCCCAAGGGTTCACACCCCGCGATATTGCCGATGCTTTGGCAGAAATAAAAGCGCAAAAAATCGGGATGAAGCATTTGGATGCGATGGTCATAGGCTGCGATCAAATTCTGGATTTTGATGGGCGCATTTTATCAAAGCCCGAAACGCCTAAGGATGCGTTCAATCAATTGTGGGCGATGCGCGGAAAGCGCCATGTTTTATGGTCCGCAGCAGTTATTTTTCACGAAGGTAAACCAATTTGGCGCCATGTTGGTCAGGTGCGCGTTTACATGCGCGCTGTGACCGAAGGGTATTTGAAATCCTATGTTGATCGAAATTGGCAGGATATCCAACATTGCGTCGGCGCCTATCAAATCGAAAAAGAAGGCGCGCGGTTATTTTCCAAGGTTGAAGGTGACTATTTCAATGTGATGGGCCTTCCGCTATTAGAAATATTGAATTTCTTGGCGATCAGAGGGGATATTGACGGATGAGCACGACGTTACCATTGGCTGGTGTGATCGGTTTTCCGATTGCGCATTCTAAATCCCCAAAGATGCACGGGCTCTGGTTGGCACAAAACGGGATAAAGGGGCATTATGTGCCCTTGGCTGTGTCGCCAGATGACTTTGAACAGGTGCTAAAACAGCTGCCAAAAATGGGATTTGTTGGCGCGAATGTCACGATCCCGCACAAGGTCACGGCGTTACAGTTGGCAACCCACGCCACAGATCGTGCGCGTCAGATCGGGGCGGCCAATACGATAACCTTTGGGGAAAACGGCGAAATCTATGCCGATAACACCGATGGGCACGGGTTTATCACAAATATCAAGTCTAAGTACCCCGATTGGTCGGCGTCCACAGGGCCATCGTTGGTATTGGGTGCGGGTGGCGCCGCGCGTGCTGTGCTGTCGGCCCTTTTGGATGATGGGGCACCCCAAATTTTGATCGCAAACCGGACACGCGAAAATGCCGATCGTTTAGCGCACGATTTTGGCGAAAGCGTTACAGTGATTGAATGGTCTGATGTTCCAACCCAGATCGCGAATGTGGCGACCTTGGTCAATACCACGTCGCTTGGCATGGTTGGCAAGCCGCCAATGACGTTAGACCTGTCACAGCTGCAACCCGAAACACTGGTAAGTGATATTGTCTACACCCCGTTGGAAACGGATCTTTTGAAAACCGCATCTGACAAAGGGTGTAAAACCGTCGATGGTTTGGGTATGTTGATTTACCAAGGTATGCCAGGTTTCGAAAAATGGTTTGGCGCGACACCTGTTGCCACCGATGAATTGCGCGAGATTTTGTTAAAATGACGTTTAGATTGGGATTAACGGGTTCAATCGGGATGGGAAAATCCACGACAGCGGGTTTTTTTCGCGATTTGGGATGCGACGTTTGGGATGCGGACGCCGCAGTGCATCGGCTATATGCCAAGGGTGGCGCAGCCGTTGACCCGATATCACAGGTTTTCCCCCAAGCGGTCGTTGACGGATCTGTATCGCGTGACATGTTGCGCGATGCGTTGATGGCGAACCCCACGCTTTTCCCTCAACTGGAAAAGATCATTCATCCGCTTGTCGCCCAAGACCGATTTGAATTTATTCAATCGGCCACAACTGATATCGTTGTGTTGGATATTCCATTGTTATTTGAAACAGGCGCGAACCAAGCGATGGATGCGGTTGCCTGTGTGTCTGTTTCTGCCGAAGAACAAAAGCGCCGCGTCATGGAACGCGGCACAATGAACGAAGCGGCGTTTGAAAAAATTCTGGAACGCCAATGGCCTAACGATGAAAAGGTGGCACAATCAGATTATGTGATCAAGACCGATACTATTGACGACGCCAAACAACATGTCATTGAAATCGTGACGAAAATTAGGGACTCTTTGAATGCGTGAAATCGTTCTTGATACCGAAACCACAGGGTTTGATCCAGAATCCGGCGATCGGATCGTCGAAATCGGTGCTGTCGAGCTTTGGAACCACGTCGCAACAGGTGTGACATTTCACGAATACATAAATCCTGAACGCCCCATGCCCCAAGAGGCGTTTGAAGTTCACGGATTGGGCGATGATTTCCTGCGCGACAAACCTGTTTTTGCGCAAATAGCGCAGAAGTTTGTTGATTTCATTGGTGATGCAAAGCTGGTCATTCACAACGCCGCATTTGATATGAAATTTTTGAATGCAGAATTGAAATGGGTAAACAAACCGCAAATTCCATGGGAACAGGCGCTTGATACTCTTGCCATTGCGCGAAAAAAATTCCCGGGCTCGCCTGCGTCATTGGATGCGCTGTGCCGTCGGTTTGGGATTGATAACTCATCCCGAACGTTGCACGGGGCGCTGCTTGATTCCGAAATTCTGGCCGAAGTGTATTTGGAACTGATCGGTGGACGGCAACCCGATTTTGGATTGTCCCAGACGGGCGGGCAATCACGATCCGGGGGCGCGGGATCCGCAGGCGAATGGCGTCCAACGAAACGCCCCACCCCGTTGCCCAGCCGCCTATCTGATACAGAAAAGGCGGCACATGCCGCCTTTGTCGAGAAGCTGGGTGAAAACGCGATTTGGAACAAATCCAGCGCGTCCTAGTTTGGTTTTTCTGCTGACGCTTCTGCGGCGCGACGCGCCAATTCGTTGCGATACAAATGCAAGAAATCA